>Ga0209490_10005390_pt1 | contig 11661 bp, 6 predicted proteins | sample MAT06_FD_187209 | JGI IMG/M metagenome (GOLD analysis project Ga0209490, IMG submission 187209) | Freshwater microbial communities from Lake Fryxell liftoff mats and glacier meltwater in Antarctica - MAT-06 (SPAdes) (version 2) | ecosystem: Environmental > Aquatic > Freshwater > Ice > Liftoff...
TCGCGGGGCTGCTCTTCCCCGAGGCGCTGGCGGGCAAGGTGCTGTTGCCGCTGATGGTGTTCCATCAGATGCAGCTGCTGGTGATGGCGGTCATCGCCCAGCGTTGGGCGCGCCGCGAGGTTGGTGTATCGTCGGCGCCATGCAGGGTAAGCAGCTCCTCGAGTACGTAGCGCCAGCGGATCGACCCGAGGTCGAGCGGCTCTACGCGGTGTTCGTCAAAGCGGCCGGGCCGCGCGCGGACGAGAGCATCGACAGCTTCGCCAATGCGCTGCATTCGCAGGGGCTCCTGTCGGCGGAGGGGCTCAAGGACTTCCTGACCTATCATGGGCTGACCCTCGGCGCGTTCGAGGGTGCCGCCGAGGGGGCGACCGGCTACACGCTGATTGCGCTCGTCGGGCATGGCGCGATGGGCGAAGTCTACCTCGGACGGGACCCGAGCCTGAAGCGGACCGTCGCGGTCAAGCGCGTGCACGCGGACCTCGCAAAGGACCCGCTGCTGCTCCAGCGCTTCTTCAATGAGGCGCAGGTCACAGCCCAGCTCGACCATCCAGCGATCGTGCCGGTCTATGGGCTCGAGCGCGCGGCTGACGGGACCCTCTCGTATGCGATGAAGTTCGTGCGCGGGCACACGCTGTCGCAGCACCTGGCAGAGGCCCGTGAGCAGATCGAGGCGCATGGCAAGCCCGCACCGTCGCACTCGCAGAAGGCACGTATCGAGACGTTCATCCCCGTGCTCAACGCGCTCGCTTACGCGCACCGGCGCGGCGTCATCCATCGCGATCTGAAGCCCGAGAACATCATGGTCGGCAACTTCGGCGAAGTGCTGGTCATGGACTGGGGCATCGCACGCGTGGGGGCGGGTGACGAGGACGTGGGCGCGGGTGCGGACGCGGGCGTGGGCGTGGGTGCGGGCGTGGGTGCGGGCGTGGGCGCGGGCGCGGGCGTGGGCGCGGGCGTGGGCGTGGGCGCGGGGCTCAGCACTCATCCGAAGCTGACGATGGCCGGCACGGTGCTCGGCACGCCGGCATTCATGTCGCCGGAGCAGGCGGCGGGGAGCGAGCTCGACGCGAGCTCGGACCAGTACTCGCTGGGCCTCATCCTCCAGGAGATCATCACGCTCGAGGCGGCGATGAATGCCGAGACGCTGGCGATCATGTTCGCGCGCGCGGTGCGCGGGATCCGCGAGCCGATGGTCGCCGGGGCCGAGCCGATCGCCCGCGAGCTGCGTGCGATCGTCGACCGCGCGACCGCGCCCCGGCGGATAGATCGTTATCCTTCGGTCGCGGCCTTGGCTGAAGACCTGCGCCGCTTCCTACGCGACGAGTCGGTCGAGGCCGATCCCGACCGCGGTGTGCGCAAGCTGACGCGTTGGATCGGCAAGCATCGTGGCCTGTCGGTGGCGATCGGCGCCAGCGTGGCGATCCTCGCGTTCGCGCTGGTGGTCGTCTTCATCTGGCGGGGCCAGGTGGCGCTCACGGAGCAGCGCGAAGCCGCCCGCGAACACGAGCAGGCGATGGGCGCGCTCGAGGGTCTGGTCGACGCTCAGGGCGCGCGCATGGGCGAAAGGATCCACCGTTACGAGGCGCTGCTCCAGGGCATCGCCGCGACCGCCTCGCTGGTCCTGCGTGAACCCGCCACATCACCTTCGGCTGCCGTTGCTGGCGAACCGGCGCCACCCTCGACCGCGGTCGTCTACCAGTATGCAGGCGGCAAGCGTGTGCCCGCGGCGATGCCCAGCTACGCCAGGCCCTCGGCGGCCTACAAGCAGGACGCGAGCCTGCGCGCGGACTTCACGATCGCCTGGGGCGGCGATGCCACGGCGCTCTCGTCGCAGGCTGACCAGCTCGCGCGGGTCGAGCCGATCCTGCGCGATGCGATCTTGCGGAGCGTCAGCGATGCGGCCGCCGAGCTGCCATTCGCGGAGGCCGAGCAGCTCGTGCTCGAGCGGGGCGCGCCGCTCCTCTGGAGCTACCTGCATACCGCCGATGGCTTAGCGATCGGGGTGCCGGGCACCTGGCGTTATGATGATTCGCCGGGCGGGGTAGGCTACGACCACCGGCGTGAGGAGTGGTGGCGTATCGCCGTCGACTCGCGTGGTCCGCTCTGGACAACCTCGGCCGACGAGAGCGGGCTCGGGCTGACAGTGAACTGCGTGCAGACCATCCGGGACGCGGAAGGAAAGCTCCTGGCGATAGCCGGCGTCGACATCTGGCTCAATCGCTTCATCGATGAGCTGCTCGAGGTCCGTTCGCTGACGCAGGTCGGCGCCGAGGCGCTGCTGCTCGATGCGGCCGGTCATGTGCTCGTGCGTTCGACCGAAAAGGAACGCGCGCGCACCCTGACCGACTACACGCCCCAGGCCTACGAGGAGGCCACCGTGTTGACGGCGCTAAAGAGCGTGCCATCCGGGCACCTGTCGCTCGCGCGCGGACGCCTCGCGGTCTGGACGACGCTCGGCAGCGCCGGCCTCAAGTATGTGGTCGTCGGTCCGGAAGCGGCGATGCTGGCTGCGGCGGCCGTGCGGTAGACGCGAAGCGGTCGTCAGCCGGGGCCTGGGTCGTCCAAGCCCGAGTCGCGTGCCCGGGTGCGTAGCTTCATGCGTTCGTCGCTCCACCACGCGCGCGCCCGTTCCTGGCTCCAGGGTGTTTCGAACACCAGGGCCGCAAGGGCATCGTCGACCGCGAGCATCGTGGCGGGACGCTCGGTCGGGTCCTTCGCGAGGCAACGCATCACGACCGCTTCGAGCCCGGCGTGCACCGGTCGACCGAGCCGGTGCGAAGGCGCGTCGGGTTCGACCTGCATGTGCGCGAACATGAGCTGGGCTTCCTGCGTGCCTTCGAAGACCGGTGATCCCGTCAACGCGAAGTAGGCGACGCACGCCAGCGCATAGATGTCCGCGCGTTGGTCGACCACGTCGCCACCGATCTGTTCGGGCGCCATGTAGCCCGGGGTGCCGGGGCGCGCGCCGAACGCGGTCAGCGGCTCGACCCGCTTCTGACGGCCGGTCATCGGGCGGCGCTTCGTTCCGACGGCGAGCTCCTTCACGAGGCCGAAGTCGATGACCTTCAGGAAGTCGTTGTCGCGGCCAGCGCGCGTGACCAGCAGGTTGTCGGGCTTCAGGTCGCGATGCACGAGGCCGCACTCGTGCGCCTCGATGAGTGAGTGGCACGCCTGGCGAAGGAGGAACGCGACGCGCTCCTCCGGCATCGGCCCAAAGCGCGTCACAATCGCCCCGATGCTCATCGCCTCGAGCAGCTCCATCGCGATGTAGAGCGACTTCTCGCCTTCGATGCCGAAGTCGTAGAGGTGCACAGTGTGAGGTGACGTCAGCGCCGCGGTCACCATCGCCTCGCGGCGGAAACGCTCAATGAGCTCGTCGTCGCTGGCGCGGGTGGCGTTCGGCTGGCGCTTGATGATCTTGAGCACCGCGGGGCGGATCAGCGTGTCGTGGCTCGCGCGCCAGACCTCGCCCATGCCGCCCACCGCGAGCCGGTCTTCGAGCGTGTAACGACCGATACGCGCGCCGACGTCGAAGCCGGCCTCGTGGATCGTCAAGATAGTGCCCGACGACGGGCGCGGCGCGGCCGCAGCGACTGGGGCGGCGGGGGCGAGCACGATCGCATGCCGGAGCCAGGCGGCGACCGCGACCGCCGCCGCGGACCCGATGGCCGCGGCGGCCAGGGTCAGCGGCGTCATCGCTGCGAGCCCGAGGCCGAACGCGAGCCCAGCGACGGCGACCGTGAGCGCCGCGCCGAGCCCAGCGACCAGAAGCGTCTGTTGCCGGTCGGCCGCGCGCGCGAGCGTCGGCGCCACGACGATTGCGAGGCTCGTGAGCTCGAGCGCGATGAAGGGCAGTGCGCCGTCGCCGAGCGACAGGCACCAGAGCCAGGCCAAGGCGAGAGCAGCGACGGTGCCCAGCGCGACGGCGACACGCATGCGATCGAGAGGGACAGCCATGAGATTCCCGGTTCGTGAGGGGCGCGACGTAAGTCCTTGGGCGGACTCTGCGGCGACTCCCGCAACCGCGCAAGCCATGCATTGGCAGCTTGCGCGAACACGAAGGGCCGCGCCTCCAAATGTTCAGTCACGCATGACGCGCGCGATCGTGGCCAGCAATTCCTGATTGGTGAAAGGCTTGGCCAGGACGATCCGGTCATGGCCGAGCGTGCGTCCGGCCTCGGCTCCATAGCCCGACATGAAGGCCACGCGCGGCAGCGGCGCAATCGCCGCGAGCCGATCGACCAGCTCCATGCCCGACATCTCCGGCATCAGCACGTCCGAAAGGATGAGGTCGAACTCGTGCCCGCGCTGGCGATACAGCTCGATGGCGGCCGACGGCAGCGTGCACACCCAGGCATCGTGGCCCGCGCGCCGCAAGAGTCGTTGCACCATGTAGGCGAGGGTTTCCTGGTCCTCGACCACGAGGATGCGCAAGCGCCGTTGCTCATTCGTGGCCAGCGGCTTCGTGGGGCTGGCGGTCGCTGTGACGTCTTCGGGCGCGGCCGCGAATCGGAGCAGGAACAGGGTGCCGTCGGCGCCGGACTCGAGCGTGATGCTACCGCCCTGTTGCTCGACTGCGCCCTGCACCATCGCGAGCCCGAGGCCGGTGCCGTGGCCCTCGTGCTTGGTCGTGAAGAACGGCTCGAATACCTTGTCGCGCAGGTTCGCGGCGATACCGGGCCCCGAATCGCGCACGCCAAACTCCACCAGCAAACCGGCCGGACCGTCGACGCGTCGCGTCGTCAAGACGATGCGGCCGCCGCCAGGCATCGCGTCGCGGGCGTTGATGATGAGGTTGACGAGCGCCTGACTCGTCAGGTGCTTATCGAGCGTCGCAGCCGGCACGTCCGGGTCGAGCTGCAGGTCGAGTGTCACGTGCTCGCCGAGGATGCGGGTTACGAGCAGCACCGTGTCGTTCACGATCTTGTTGGGATCGAGCCGCTGCGGGCGTAGCGCCGACTGCCGTCCGAACGCCAGGAGCCGGCCCGTGAGGTCGCGCGCGGATCGAACGGCGGCCTTCATCTGGGCGAGGATTTCCGCGTCGGCCGGGTCCGTGTTCGAGAGCAGCTCGGCGCCGCCGTGGATGACCATCATGATGTTGTTGAAGTCGTGCGCGATCCCGCCCGCGAGGCGGCCGATCATCTCCATGCGCTCGGCCTGCGCGAGCCGCTTCTGCAAGAGCGTCACCTCGGTCATGTCCTGGACGATGCCGCGCACGCCGGTAATCGCACCATCTTTGCCAGGCTCGTAGGTCGAGCGCAGGCGCAGGTGGCGCACGCTTCCGTCAGGGCGAACGATGCGGAAGTCGATGGGGTCGTCGGTGGCCGTCGGCGGGCGAGCGTCGATGCGTCCAGCCAACGCCTTCAGCAGGGGCAGATCATCTGGATGCACCTGCTCCTGAAAGGTCGTGCGCGTCAGCGGTAGCGCGGGATCGACCCCCATGATGCGGTAGAGCTCGGGCGACCAGTGGCGGCTTTCGCTCGCGACATCGTAAGAGAACGAGCCGAGCTGTGCCAGCGCCTGCGCCTCCTGCAGGAGGCGATTGGCCTGCTCCAGTTTGAGCGCGGGCTCATGGCGGTCGGTGATGTCCAAAATGGTGCCGACGATCCGGCGTAGCCTGCCGTCGGCATCGAAGAGCACCGCGCCGTTGGCCAACGTGTGGCGGATCGCGCCGTCCTTGCGCAGCATCCGGAAGTGCCCCTCGCCGACCCGACCGGTCTCGAGGACCTCACGTGAGCCGGCCATGAGGCGCGCCTGGTCGAGCGGGTGGACCGCCTGATAGAAGCGCTCGCGGCTCGCCGGCTCGGTCTCGGGGTCGTAGCCGAGGATGCGGTAGAGCTCGTCGGACCACGACACCGAGTCGCTGTCGACGTCCCACACCCAGCTGCCCATGTGCACGATGCGCTCGGCCTCGACCAGCAGCTCCTCGCGCTCCGAGATCGAGACGTCAAGACCCGACATGCGCCGTTTCTCACCGCCTTCCTCGTAGCGCGCCATGCGACGCTGGAGGTCCACGATGTGCTCACGCAGCGCCATCACTTCCGCGGATGCCGATGCTTCGGGCGGGAACGTGGGGTCAGCTGCAGGCTCGTGCTTGCCATCGGATGGGAGCGGAATTGGGGGCACAGGCAAGTGATGCCCCTCACGCGGTCAGGACGCAAGGGCAGAAAGAATTGGAGGCAACTCAGAGCGTTCGCTCAGAAACGTAGCGTTGTTTCGAGCTTCACACCTTCAAAGTCGGGAAAGATCCGGCAGACGCCGCCCGAACACTTGAGCCCGCCTTTGGATCGGCCGACGAAGAGCCGAACGAAGCTCGCGGAGTCGGGCTTCCACTGGAGGAACGCGCCAGGAAATGTCGATTGCACGGTCGCGGAGTTGGTCAGATACTCGAGCTGGCCGGTGATCGACCAGGCGGGCGGCAGATTCACGGACAGATAGAATGTGCCTTCATAGTAGCCTTCAGCGAGCGAATCGGCGCCGATGTTCTTGTCGCGGAACTCGTGGGTCCAATGCATTTGGAGGTCCACGGCCTTGGCGATCGTCTTGGACCAGTCGAGGTCGAGGTGCCACATGCCGAGCCGGATGATGCCGTCGGTGCCGGCGTCGGGGGCCTCTTCGCGGCGATAGCCAGTCTGCAGGACGAGGCGATCGCCGCTGGCGGTGGTCAGTTCGAGCCCGCCGTAGGTGTGCAGCGTCCATTCGCCCTGGGCCGGGGCGTCGACGAAGAACGCGCCCGAGGCGAACAGGATGAGCTTGTTGCCTTTGGCCGAGGGCGGGAAGGCGTGGTCGAGGCGCAGGTGAACGCCGGAGACGTCGGTGTTGTTGACGACGCGCTGGTCGATGCGCTCGAGGCTCGGTGGGGTGACGTAGGGGAAGAACTGGGTGACGCCCTGGGCGTCGGCGGTCTCGGGATGCAGGCTCGAGTCGACGCGCCAGTGGTCGTAGTGCTTGCCTTCGAGGAGTGCTGTCCAGCGTCCGAAGGTACCGGTCGCGCCGAGGTAGAGTGCCACCCCTGGTTCGCCGGAAGGCGTGTCGCCGGCCAGCGTCGCGCGTGTCTCGTCGTTCGTCAGGTAGCCCGCTTCGGCGTTGATATCGACGCCGTCGAACGCGAGCTCGGCGGTGAGGCCGGTGATGAGCGTGCGCTCGAAGCGGCGGCCCTGGATAAGGTCGTCAGCGCCGTCCCCGAACAGCGGATCGGTGAGCGCCAGGCGCACGTCGGAGTGGCGCCGCTCGATGTCGACGACGTGGGCGCCGAGCGTCAGTGGGCCTAGCGCGTCGCTCTCGATGCGGGCCAGGAAGACGAGGTCGTTGGGGTCGGGCACGAGCTTCTCTTCGACCGAGTCGACATTGACGACGTTTGTGAAGCCCGCGCCCAGGCGCATCTCGAAGCCGTCGGTCCGGAAGCGCGCGTGGGCGCCGCGCAGGTTGGTGGCAAACCCGATCTCGTCGAATTTGCGCAGCGAGAGTGCCAGGCCGCGCCCGATCGTCAGGTAGTCGTCGCCCGCGGTGAGGGTCCACGACTTGTCCTTGTAGGTGATGAACATCTCCTCGGGGCGGAGATCGCTTTCGTATTGGGCCGACGGCGGGCTCGGGAACCAGGCGGCGTCGAGGCGCAGACCGAACGTCCAGGCGCCTGTGCGCAGGCGCAGGTTCAGGCGGTTGCGCAGGTCGACGACGTCTTCGCGGTCGGCTTCGTCGACGAGCTGCGCGTCGTCGAGCACCCAGTGCCAGTCGACCGAGAGGCTCTCGGTGAGTTCGAAGGTGACAGGGGCGGCGCGGGCGAGGGCGGGGGCGAGGGCGAGGGCGAGGGCGAAGGCGAGGGGCGCGCGGGCGGGCGCGCGAACGAAAGCGCTCACTTCGGCGTGGGGGCGAGCAGTGACTTGAGCTCGGCCTCGAGGTGGTCGGCCTCGGAGGGCTGGAAGCCAGTGATGCGGCGCACGACGCGGCCGTCGCGGCCGACGAGGATCGCGAACGGTGCGGTCGAGGTCGGGTTCAACGACTGCGCGATGTCGCCCGAGTCGTCGCGCACGACCCGGAACGTATAGCCCTGCTTCCGGATGTAGGGCGCGACCTCGGCCGAGGTGTCGGGGCCGTCGAGTGCCACCGAGACGATGGTCAGACCGTCCTTGGCGTACGTGTCCTCAAAGCGCTGGAGGAACGGCATCTCGGCCTTGCACGGCTCGCAGTAGGTCGCCCAGAACGACACGAAGATCACATCGCGGCCGACGCTTTCGGCGAGGTTCACGGTCTTGCCGTCGAGGTCCTTGGCCCGGAACGGTTCGAAGTTGCTGGTGACGACCTCGCCGGCGGGCGTGCCGCTAGGGTTGGACGAGCCGCAGGCGCCGGGCGCGGCAAGGGCGATGGAGATGAGTGTCAGGACGATGCGATGCATGGAACCTCAGGCGAACGAAGGGGCGACGGCAGTATCGACGGTGCCGGTGGCTTCGGCAAAGCGATCGGTGCCCGTTGCTTCGGCAAACCGCTCGGCGTAGGTCGGGTGCTCGACCCTTGGACGGGGCGCCTTGCCGACGGTCACACGCGCATCGAGCACGCTCACGAGCTCGCCATCGAGCTGCGCGAAGAGGCCGCTGCGAGCGGTCAACGTCGGGGTTAGAGCCCGCCCGGAACCGGCGAACAGGCCTTCGGCCAGCTCAGTCGGGCGCACGTGCGCGCCGGCGACCAGATCGACTGTCCAGCGTAGCACTGGCCCAGGATTGCGCGGCAACGGCAGCCGCTGCTGCTCGATGGAGGTCGGCAGGTCGACCCTCAAGTCGATGAGCCCATCGCGCACGTCGAGCGCCTTCATGCCGGCCTTGCGCATGCCCTCGACCATGATCGGGGTGGCGCCCTTGGCGTGCGCGACCGCCGCGTGCAGCTCCGGTAGGGTCGCGTCGGGCAGGTGCAGAATGTACTCGCCGACCTTGGCGACCTTGGACAGCGATGGCGCGTTCATGTCGATGCGCCCGGCCGCGAGGAAGTGCAGGCCCGGGTCGGTCACCGCCTCGAGCCGGCCGAGCAGCTCGTCGTCGCTCAGCGCCTCGTGCAGGTAGAGGTCGCAGGTCTCGCCGAGCGACAGCACGCCGAGCGCCAGTGCCGGCCCATACGACACGAGCGCATGCGGCGAGAAGCCGCTCGTATACTTCTGCGTGAGGCCCGCGCGGCGGATGATGCGCGGCAGGTTGCGCGCCAGGTCGAGGTGGCTCGTGACCGCGATCGTTCCGAGCTTCGTGAACACGACGCGATAGCGGTGGCTCTCGTCCTGGAGCTTGCGCAGCGGCGGCAGTGAGCGGCCGTCCTTGTCGCGACGTAGCTGCTGGTAGGCGGGCACGCCCTCGGGCCGCACGTCGTCGGGGGTCTGGGCGCCGAGCTTGTCGAGATAGGTGATGCGCTCGTCGCGCATCTGGCCGAGATCACAGGCGATCCCGCAGTGGTAGCAGACGAGCTTGCGCGGGTCGGCGGCCGCGTCGGCGATGTTGGTGTGGTGGACCTGCATGCCCTTGGGCTTGCCGCAGGGGGGCGACAGGCGGTTCTTGGTCGCGCGCTTCCACTCCTGCGCGAGGAACCCGTCCTCGAGACCGACGTCGAGGTGGTCCCACGGCAGGCCCCCATCGATTGGTAGCGTGCCGAGGAACGTCTGCGGGTCGACGCCCCAGGCGGCTATCACCTGGAGCCACACCTCCCACTGCATGTGCTCGTCCCACGAGTCGAGCCGGCAGCCGGCGTCGAGTGCTGCCTCGAGCAGGTCGGCGCAGCGGATGTCGCCGCGCGAGAGGATGCCCTCGACGTAGCTCTCACGATAGTTGTGCCACTTGGTCGAGATGTTGAGCTGGCGCCCGAGGTCGCGCAGGATCTTCTGCTTGCGATCGAGGTCGGCGATGGTGTCCATCGCGGCCCACTGGAAGGGCGTGTGGGGCTTCGGCACGAGCGAGCTCACGCTGGCGGTGACCGACACCTTCGACTTCGCGTGATGCTTCCAGCCGATCGCACGTGCGCGCGCGGCGGTCTCGATGATGCCGCGCACGTCCTCGTCGGTCTCGGTTGGGAGGCCAATCATGAAGTAGAACTTCATCCGCTGCCACCCGCGTGAGAACACACGCTCGGCGGTCTCCATCAGGTTCTCTTCGCTGATGTTCTTGTTGATGACGTCGCGCATGCGCTGGCTGCCCGCCTCGGGCGCGAACGTGAGGCCGGTCGCCTTGACGGAGCTTATTTCGTCGAGCAGATCTTCGTCGAGGCCGTAGGCGCGGAGCGAGCTCACCGAGAGGCTCGCCTTGCGCTCGCGCATCTTGCCCATCACCTTCTTGATGAGCGGTGACACGCACGAGTAGTCCGCGGTCGACAGCGACGTGAGCGACGCCTCGTCGTAGCCGCCCTTGTCGAGCGCCGACATGATCGTGTCGACGATCGAGTCGGGGTCGCGTTCGCGCACCGGACGGTAGATCATGCCGGCCTGGCAGAAGCGGCACCCCTCGGTGCAGCCGCGCGCGATCTCGACCGAGACGCGGTCGAAGATCGCCTCGGCCGCGGCGACCGGCGAGTCGTCGGGAAACGGGAAGCGGTTGATGTCGAGGACTACGGCGCGCTTGACGGGGTAGGGGCCGCGCGCCGTCGTCCGGTCGACGACCATCAGGCCCGAGCGCGCGTCGATCACACGATCATAGAGGGACGGAACGTACCAGCCGACGTGCTCGTGCGCGAGGCGGTGCAGGATCGCGGCGCGCCCGAGGCCTTCCCGCTTCCAGCCAGCGATGGCGATGAGCGCCAGCGGCAGCGCCTCCTCGGCGTCGCCGACCAGCACCGCATCGAAGAACGGGGCGACCGGCTCGCAGTGGGTGGCGGTCGGGCCGCCCGCGATGACAAGCGGATGGTGCTCCGCGCGGTCGGCGGTGCGCCGCGGGATGTGGCTGAGATCGAGCAGGTTCAGCGCGTTCGTGAACGTCATCTCGTACTGGAGCGACATGCCGACCACGTCGAAGTCCGCGAGCGGGGTCGCCGATTCGAGCGATAGGACCGGCAGGCCGCGCGTGCGCAGCTCGTGCTCCATGTCGACCCACGGCGTGAACGCGCGCTCGCAGGCGATGCGCGGGTGCTTGTTCAGGATCGAATAGATGATCTTGGTGCCGAGGTGCGACATGCCGATGTCGTAGATCTCGGGGAACGCGAGGCAGATGCGGATGTCGACCGCGTCTCTCGGCTTGACCACCGACTGGTACTCGCCGCCGAGGTAGCGCGCGGGCTTCAGCACGTTCTGGGCGAACGCGGCATACGGGTGCGGGGTCGGGTCGGGCATCGTGCGTCCTCGTTGCCGGAGTGCCATCGCGGAGCGGCGTGACGCCTCGGCATCGGCCCGAGTAGCCGGGGAAGGAGCCCACGTCAATGTGCGAGTCGCTGTGCGCCGCGAAGGGCAGCGCGGTCAGGAGGAATGAACTTGACACTCGCTTTGCCGCCTCACTAAGGTCCGCCCCTCTTCTGGGACCCCTTTGGAGCCTGGCCATGCGACGTATTCTCTTCCCCGTGTTCTGTGCAGCGACTCTCATGGCCGCGTGTGGTGATGACGCGACTTCGCCCACCGGCGATGCCGACGCGACCAGCGTTCCCGATGGAACCAGCGTTCCCGATGGAACCAGCGTTCCCGACGGGACCAGCGTTCCCGACGGGACC
>Ga0209490_10005399_pt1 | contig 11643 bp, 9 predicted proteins | sample MAT06_FD_187209 | JGI IMG/M metagenome (GOLD analysis project Ga0209490, IMG submission 187209) | Freshwater microbial communities from Lake Fryxell liftoff mats and glacier meltwater in Antarctica - MAT-06 (SPAdes) (version 2) | ecosystem: Environmental > Aquatic > Freshwater > Ice > Liftoff...
GTTCATCCCGCACGACGAAGGCGGCGGTAAACATGATCGCAGCGGTCTCGCCTGCGATACGGGCGATTCCCATAATGGAAGAAGTCAAAATACCAGGCAGGGCATAAGGCAGGACATTTTTCCAAATAGTCTGCCATTTGCTGGCTCCCAGGGCCAATGAGCCTTCCCGGAAACCTTGAGGCACCGCTCTTAAAGATTCTTCGGAGCCTGTAATGACAATGGGCAAGACCATAAAGGCCAAAGTAAACCAACCTGCCATCAGCGAGACGTTCCATCCAAAGAGGAGAACAAACATGGCGTAGCCCCACATCCCGAAAACAATCGAAGGCACACCGGCCAGATTCATGATGGACAAGCGGATGAAGTTGATCACGGGTCCAGAACGGCTGTATTCGCTCAAATAAGTGGCACAAAGGACACCCAAGGTCAGGGCAATGATCATGGAACCCACCACCAAGAGGACTGTTCCTACAATAGCCGGGTAAATTCCGCCTGCGGCATAAACCTGAGTCTTGTGTTCCAGAGGCGGCACCGCAGCGTTGTCGTCAATCAGGGAACGAAAAATAGTATTCCCCACCTCAAGTTGTGTGTCTGCCGGGAAACTGAAAACCTGCATGATTGCTTTGTCATTCATCACTGCCCAGCCATTGGAGGCTGGATCCGCATCGAACGTTTGTTTGTCTTGGGGATACACTTTTTTAGTCACCCCTTCAGGGGACTTGAACACAACCATTTCGATCGTCCCCTTTTCCTGGAATTTTGCCCCGGGATTCTCATATTTGAAACGCTTATACTTATAGACTTCCAACTTCAAATCCTGATTTCCCGGCATCTTGAAAATGTCCAATGTCTCAGGCCACTCCGTCAGGAAAGGAATGTTCAAAAAGGGAGGGGTCAGTTTAAAGACCACAGGTATTCCTTTGTAGGCAATGGTAAGGAAAATAAAGCCTGCCGCGGCAATGATCAGGTAAGTTGCCAGGCGGAAGACCCAGAAACTGGCCGTTTCTGCGCGCTTGGCCGGAGTGTTTACTTTATGAAAGGGATTTTTGCTCGTATTTTGCATATATATAGCCTGTTTAGCCCACGGAAATCTTGTATTTGCGAACGAATATCTGCGCTACGTAATTGATGAGCAGTGAGATGAGAAAGAGCATGATGGCCAGCACAAACAAAGCCCGATACTGGAGGGAATCTTTGACAACTTCCGGAATTTCCTGGGCAACCAAGCCAGTCATTGTATGCACTGGTTGGAAGATAACATTAAGCCCTGCAGCAAAATTCGGGATTTCCAAACGGTTTCCTGCCACCAATAGCACCACCATGGTTTCCCCAATTACCCGGCCAAACCCCAATAGAATGGCCGAGATAATGCCCGAAAGACTGGCTGGAACCATAATACGGGCAATCGTCTGCAGTCGGTTGGCCCCGAGGGCGAAAGAAGCTTCTTTGTAGGACTTGGGAACATTGTTGAGAGCGTCTTCCGAGAAGGTGAAAATGGTCGGAACCGACATCAACGCCAGCAAAAGTCCGGCCGTAATGATATTGAGCCTTTCCGATATTGGCCAGCCGGGAACCCATGCCATATATTCCCACTGGGTAAAGAGCCGGATGCTTTCGCCCAAAACCGCAATTCCAAAAAATCCCAAAACTACAGAGGGAATCACCGCGATGAACTCAATGTAGGGCTTGATAAAGTTCTGTTCTTGAATAGTTGCCACTTGATTGATGTAAATGGCAGCCCCAACCCCAAGTGGAACCGCAACCATCAAGGCCACAATACTCACGGTCAACGAACCAACAAACAAGGGGATGAAACCATACCAATCCTGCCAGAAGCTTTGTGTCACCCATTTGCTTCCAAATATAAATTTGGTCAGGGACTCATAAAAAGGAACCGGGACATTCTGGTTCCAGGCCACCATCTGCTGGTGCACTTCCGGAAAACGGTCGGTCAATTTGGTGACAGTGCCCTTGAACTTTTCCAGTTCAGTCCCGTAGCCAGTTTCGGGCCCGGTGGAAACCGAGGCAAACAGGGCTTTCATTTGAACCGCCATAGTTTCTGTTACTTCTTTGTGCCGTGGAAGGTAGGCTGCCTTGAGATCACCCACCTCTTTGGCAAAGTCTATGGTTTCGACGGGATACTCATCCAGCCCTGCCAACAGTGCGTCAGCCCCTTCCTTGTCACCCGACTTTTCAAAGAGCTTGGCGGCATCTACCATCTTTTGACGCGAGGTCTTGTTTTCTTCAGAGATAGTATAACGTTCCTTGATCGCCGCAATGCTCTGCGTCATTTCATCCAAAAAGGCCTGACTCTCCAAGCCGGTCTGATCCAGATCCAGACGAAGTTGCTCCAGCGAAGCAAGCTTTACCGTGATTTGTTCTTCCGACAGGCCCTGATTTTTCAATGCAAGGGCTTTGTCCAATTTCAGCTTATTCAAATAACGGGACAGAGAGGCCTGTGCTGTCATTTGATCGCGAAAAATATCAACAAACTCCAGACCGGCCATACGGTAAAGCTTTAGGCTTTCATGGTGCTGGGGAAAAAAGCCAGAACCTTCACGGAAGAGGGAAAGGGTGATCAGACCCAGTACGATGATGGCTGTCCAAGCGGAGCCCGAGAAAAAGTATTTGATGATCTCATCGGATCCTAGGCCCAAGAACTTGACCTTGTTTTTGGCGAGCAGTGATTCCGTCATCGGACGCTGGTCTAGTCGTTTAATTTCAAGTGTTTCAGGCATACGGGTAGAGTTTAAAGTTTAAAGTTCAGGGTTTTAAGTCCGAGGAGTTCAACCGGCAAGGTCATACGGAATCGCGCGATGCCATTTGACCTTGATGGTTGGAAGTAAAACTTTAGCTTCCTTAACAAAGAACCCATTGAAGATCGTTCAATGGGCTCAAATGATTGTGATTTATCTCAGCCAAGATTATTTGGCAGGGACAAAACCGACTTGGTCAACAATGATGTGGCCGGAAGGTCCGAGCAGGAAGTCAATGAACTCCTTGGTCTTACCGGTGGGAGCACCGTTGGTGTAAAAGAAGTTCGGGCGGGCATAGGGATATTTCTTAGCCTGAACCGAAGCCTTCGTGGGCAGGGAACCATCAACAGGCAGGGTCTTGATTCCGGGAGCCTTAAGATAGGCCATACCGACATAACCAATGCCGTTTGGGTTCTTACCAACTTCAGCCGCGATCTGCTCATTACCGGCCATTTTCTGGGCGGCTTTGGCATAATCACGCTTGTTCATGGCCAGATCCTTGAAGTCCTGGTAGGTTCCGGAAGCCGTGTTACGGGTGTAAACCGAGATTTTGCCCGGCTTGCCTCCGACTTGGCTCCAATCGGTGACGTCACCGGTGAAGATTTTGTTCACGTCCGCCTTGCTGATACCAGTCAGGGAGTTGCCAGTGTTGACAATGATGCCCATACCGTCAAAGGAGACAATGGTAGGAACCATTTTGACGCCTTTAGTGGCGGCAATGGCAACTTCCGAGCCCCTGGCGCGGCGGGAGGACATACCGATGTCGGCTGTTCCGTCCGTAATGGCTGCGATACCGGTGGTGGAACCCTCGGCAGCGATTTCAAAGGTCGTGCCAGGATTTTTGGCTTTGAAGGCTTCGGCGAGCTGAGGAACCATTTTGGCACCCAGCGTGTCCGAACCCTTGATGACGAGCTTCTCGGCCTGGGCGGAGCCCAAGGTCAAAGCGACCGCAAAGAGACATAGAATTGTTTTTTTCATAAGTATAATTGTATTTGGTTTTTCGCTCGCGCCCGCTCCGCAGAAGCGGAGCAGGCGTTCACGAAATTAGGTTAGAATCTCCAGGACAGATCAATCTGAAGAACATCAGCCGAACTTGTCACATTCCCCCCCGCAGGCAGCACTGCCTGGGTTTTGTCAATATTCATGGCATGGAAGTAAGTTGCACGTGCCTGGATGTTGTCAGTGAAGGCATAACCGAAGCTGGCAACAGGGCCGTGGGCATTACCACGTCCGCCATTGAAGTCCGAGTCCTGCAGATTGCGGGTATAGGAATTGGATTCAACAAAGCGGTATTCCGCCGTGACGTCCCAGGTTCCTTTGTTTCTCGCGCTGCCGTAAGTAACACCAGCATTGAACAACTGATCCTTGGCAGTAGATGTGCGTTCTGCAGCCTGAAGATTGTTGCGATCCTCACCGGCCAAGTTGATGCCATAGGTTCCGTAGATTTTCAACGGACGGCCAAAGGCATTGAAATAGACTTCAGCGGGGAGAAGGAAGAAATAAGAGTCGGTCAGATCCTGACGCAAAGCTCCGGGTCCGTCCTGTGCACCAGCATCATCATTCTGGAAGCCTAGGAACAAGGGAGCGATCTTAAATCCTGTCTTGGAGGCCCACTGATAATCCACTTCGGTCTGCGCACCAAAACCCCAAGCGTCGGCAGGATCTTTTCCACCTACAGGTGTTGCATTGTTGACGTTGGAAGTAACAAACTGCAAACCACGAAGGCTAACACTTAGGCCATCCGTTGCCACATTTTTCCAGGAGAGATCCTGGGAAAAACCTTCTGGATTCATGTCCGTGTCCCAGACAAAACCATTGACGCCATTAACGTAGAAAGGTTGAACCTGTTTACCGGCCGTGAATTTGAGGTTGTCGATGAAACCCAAAACGTCGGTATTGGCGTAGGTCAAGTAAACGAGACCAATACGCAATTCATCTCCGGTCTTGTCGCCAAAGCCGCCCAAGTTGGTGTTGGTGCTGGTCGAGTCAGCCTGTGTTTCCGCACGGATACCTGCAGACCAGTTCTGCGCGAAGATATAATCCGCACCGACACGCAAGCGATAGCGGTAGCGATGATCTTCAGCTTCGTTGGGCTGAGCCGTGTTTTGTGAGCGGGTGCTGTTGTATTCATAACGGAAACGAGCGTCCCCGTAAATTCTGACACCTCTGACCGCACTGGAGCCCCAGGTGATCATGCCGCCGGGAGTGGCAGCCAGATCAGCGGTCATATCCGCACGGATTTCTTCACCTTCCTGAGAGCTCAGGACACCTTTTTTTACAAGGGCGTCGATCAAAGGACCGCCGTCTCCTTGAGCCATCACGGAACCCGTGCTGATAACAGCACAAGCAACCGCCAAGCTCCATTTCATCATTTTGTTCATTTTATTTCTCCTCAATGAGTTTGTTTGTTCTTCGTCGTCCTGCAAAATTCCCACCATCATGGAAATCCTGCCTTTTGGATTTAACGAATGTGAAATCCTTATGTGTCGATTTGATGGCGAGGAGGTCACTTTGTAGCGTCATTCTACTTATTTTTAAGATCAGAAAATGATTGCAAGCAATTGACTGTGAATGAGTTAGGATGAGTACGCGCGAATGACACAAAATCGTTATTCACCCAATTGCAGAATTCCCGTTTTCCCTGACCCTTCTTTTGCCCCGTAGCTTTTAAACTCGCACGATTCGATCAAAAAGTTGCATGATGGCAACGCTTTGAAAAATTGGACGATCCCGCTCTTCTTCGGACTGGTCATGTTTTTTTTTCAGCTGCTGATTTATCTGAGCGGTCTCCAGCTCAGCCCTGGGGGGTTGGCGGATACCGATTGCTATATGCGCCTGATCCGGGCCCAGGAGTTGGGGTCAACCCATGCCTGGTTCGACCAAACAATCGCACGAAGCAATTCCCCGTTCGGCGAAAGCTCCCACTGGGGACGCCTGCTTGATCTCCTTATTCTCGCACTTGCCCTGCCTTTCTCCCTCTTTTTATCAGAACGCCAGTCCCTGCTTTACTCGGGAATACTGATTTCCCCGCTGCTCCTGGTGCTGTCTGGTTTCGCCGTCGCCTGGTCTGCCCGTCCTCTCTTACAGAACAATTCCCGTATCCAGCTTCCCCATCTTCTGCTTCTTTTTTTCAGCCAGGCCTCCGTGGTGCTTTTTTTCCAGGCCGGGCGACCTGACCACCACAGTCTGCTCCTTTTATTGTTTATCATCACCCTGGGCTTCCTCTTCCGTCTATTGGCCGTGGGCGGATTAAACGGGTTCACTGCCATAACCTGTGCTTTGGTTCAAGCTCTGGCTTTTTCCGTCAGCCTGGAGTCTGTCACCGTGATTCTTCTAAGCCTCACACTGCTGGCTCTGGCTTGGATCCAGGGTTCACTCCGGCCTCTGACCGGCCTGCTTTTCAGCGGGGCTTTGACACTTGGCAGCCTGGTATTTTTCCTGCTGGAACAGGGCTGGAGCCGGATAGGAACGGTTGAGCTGGACCGCATGTCCCTGCCCCACCTGTTAGCCCTGGCTCTCGCTACAGGTTATTGGTTGCTGGCGGAGGCAGTGGGACGCTTTCAGGCCTCTGACATCCCACCAAAACGAGCCGTTCTCCGCATGGCCATAAAATCCGTTTTTACCTGCCTGTATGGCATTCTAAGCGGATTCCTTCTTTTCCGGCTTTTTCCGGAACTTCTCCGGGGCCCTTATGGGCAAATGGAGCCACGTCTGAACAGTCTCTGGCTGAAACAGGTCTTGGAAGTGCAACCTCTCTGGCAGACGGAGCCCGGCGGATGGGCAAGTGTCTTCATCTGGTTCATTCCCGGATTCCTTGTCATTGCTGCCCTCCTCTATGTTGCGTGGAGAAAAAAACTTCGCCCCCTTTATCTTGATCGTTACGTGACCGGGCCCTGGCTGGCAGTTGCCTTGGCTTCGCTCTTCTTCACCTTCCTCACCTTCTACCAGATCCGATGGGTGTCCTACGCCCAGACAGTCCTGATCTTCGCCCTGGCGGCTGTCTTGGGGGAGTTATTGGAAGCCTTGGAAAAAAAACTTTCGCCCGTTGCGTTCCGCCGCTCACGCCTGGCCATTCTGTTTTTCTTCTGCGCAGGATACGTTCCCATCACAGCCATCAGCCTGGGCCCGAAAATCCTTTCCTCAAAAAAGGTGGAAAATACGGCCATCTCTATCGAAAAAAGCGGCACCCTGCGCTCCGTAACCGGATGGATGAATCAAAATCCTGAATTTTCCAACAGGGAACGCATCCTGGCGCATCTCGACAGTGGGCCTGAACTGCTTTACAGAACTTCTCATGAGGTCATCGCCACCCCCTACCATAGAAACGGCAGCGGCATTCTTTTTCTGTATGACCTCATGAACGAAAGTTCAGACGAGAAGGTTTTGCTGAAACTGCGGGAACGCGGAATCACCCTGATTCTGCTCAAACCGGAATCCTCCGAAAAAGCGTTCCTGAACCAGTCGGGCTTGGTTGGAACCTTCTACCAAAGGCTGGTTGAAGGCCACTGCCCGGCCTTCCTCAAACCCCTCGACATTCCAGCCCCTGATGGCAACGGCTTCCGTCTCTACCGTGTATTGCGCGAGTAATCACCGACCGTATTAACCTATCCGGCTTTTTCTTCCGAAGCCACTTCCGGCATTTCACCTACTGGCAGGGAGACGGTGAAAATCCGGCTGTTCTGGCGGTTCAATTCCTCACGTAAAAGATCCAAGTCGGCCAATTTGAACTCCACTTCTGGAACAATGAAGGTCTCCTGGGTTCCCATATGTTCATAGAGCACGTACTTCTGCCCATCGCGGGCGTAACGTTCGCGGGCTTTGAGGATACGCTTCCGTTCCAGCAGCAGGGCCAGAAGAAAACAGACCTTGGCATCCGCCTGGTTGGGCGCCGCCAGCAGCCGTCTCAATTCGGATTCCGCATCTTCTTTCCCGACAGCTTCCTGGGCGGCAGGTGGCGAAGCCTTGAATTGGGATTTCCAGAAAGATAGTTCCTCGGGCGAATGCTGGAACTCCGGCCAGGCTTCCCCGGACAAATCCAGCCGGACAATCCCCTCCACCGTATCATTCAGTACCGTATAAAAAAGTTCCTCATCCCGGAACGGGTGTCCGGTCTGCTGGCAGACTTCTGAGCGTGACTTAATGTTCCATTCCATGGGGCTAACCTAAAACCGCTCTTTCCCACGTCAACTGCGGTTTTATCCACACAACGGAACCAGGGGGACTGAAATAGCTTTCCACTTAAATCATAAAACTTAAAACTTGTAGGATGTCCTGGTTCCGGAGAATCACCCTTGTCCTGAGTCTGTCCAGTCTTCTGGTGTTCGGCCTGGCTCTGGGCATGAATTGGATCCAGGGACCAGGACTCGAAAATCTGGCTGGCGAAGTGAAATCCTCCGATCTGTTCCAGCATTACGGTGCCGGTGTTTTTGTTGAAAACGGGCAAGCTGTAGATTTGTATCAGGGAGGAAAACTCGGAATCTGGATCCGCCACCAGCACAAACCCGGCACGGACTTCAACAGTTCCAGCTTCAATTACGTCTACCCGCCATTCCTCGCCTGGACCGCTTCCCATCTCGTTTTCACGGGCTATCCGGCCTTTGCCCTGATTTGGCTGGGATTAAGCGTTTTGTTTTATCTGATCTGCATCAGCCAACTCGGGACTTTTTGGGGCCGGCGGGAAATGCTTTTCCCTTCTCTTCTGTTGCTGGGGCTGCCATCCCTACATTATAGCCTCATCCTTGGGCAGAACTCATGCCTAAGCTTCTTGATCATCTGCTCATCCGCCCTGCTGCTCCATCGCCAAAGGACAATCGCAGCCGGACTGGTGCTCTCCTGCCTGTTTTACAAACCACAGTTTCTGCCCCTGCTCGCAGGCTTCATGTTTATCCAGGGACATTTCCGCTTTGTTTTGGCTGCTGCGGCTGGTTCCCTGCTCTGGCTGATAACCGGGCTTCTTGTCTGTGGACCCGCCAGCTATGGAGACTGGCTGCAGGTTCTGCAAAACCTAAGCAGCGGCGGACAACTCCAATTTGCCGAATTGAACCAGACCGTTAAAATGTTCGTGCTCAACCTTCTCGGCCAGTCGGCACACCCCGGAAAAATTACCGGGCCACTAACCACCTTCCTGGGCCTGGGTCTTCTCGGACTGGCAGCTTTCAGTGTCCGTCTGGCCCGGCCCGGAAAAAAATGGAGTGCCGCCCATTCGCTGCTTCTGGCCTCGGCCGTGATGACCGTCACTTCTCCCTACTTGATGCATTACGACCTGCTCCTGGCGGCCGGGTGGTGGTGTCTCTGCCTCTTGGAAAACGAGAATCAGGGGTGGCAAAACAAGGCCCTAGCCGCCACATTTTGGATGGTCAGTCTTTTTAGCATCAACACCGCCAATTGGCCCGCCCCGGCCACAGCACCGATCATGCTGCTCTATCTCTTTTTCACCATGCGGAATGCCTTGGTGCCTTCCGTCAGGGATTCAGACGGAAAATCTCGTAATTCAGTACCTGTGCCAACGTGACCCAGAGAAGATAGGGAAGCATCAGGATGGCGGACAGGGGTCTGACTGTCAGGAAGAGAAAAATCGTCACCACAACCCAAAACCAAAGAAAGCCAATCCAGAAAAAAGCCAGATCGGGACGCTGCCATCCAAAAAATATCCAGGACCATGCTGCATTGACGGCCAGATGTAAGAGGAAAACCGCCATGGGAATGCGGACCGGGCGCCTGTTCCTTTCCTTCCAGACCAGCCAGGCCGCAACCGCCATCATGAGGTAAAGGAGCGTCCAAACAGGCCCGAAAATCGCCCCGGGCGGCGTCCAAGACGGCTTGCGCAGGGCCACATACCATGTATCCACGGAGGTGGCCGTGGCCAGACCCCCCAACACGCCCGTAAGCAGGCAGAGAAGAATGAGCGAAAACAATATAGGAAGTTCGCGGGGAAAACGTGGCATCCAGCGCACGCTAGATCCAAAATAAGCAGGTGGAAACGTATTGTTTCAATATGTCCTTACATGGCCATCCGCATAAACCGCATTTTGACGCCCCCGGTGGACGGGATCGACATCAATCATCAGACGGAAACGGGAGGGACTGACTTTTCTCACCCCGCGTCGTCCATAAAACATCGGAGCCAGAACGGATTCACCATCCAGCATTGGCCTCCATTCATAACTGCTGCCCATGGATTTAAAGCGGTTATTCCGTCCGATGTCCGCGCTGCATTTCAGGAAAGATTCCGTGATGCCATAATCCTTCAGGGCTTCAAGCAGCGTGACGGGTTCAGCACCTTCCGGAAGATTCTCGGCCGTGTAAACAGGGTTCTGCGGATCATTTTCAATATACGGATACTGCCCCTCATTATCATGCGAAGCCATTTCCGCCGCCAGTCCGAGTTGTCGGAGATTGGAACCGCAGGCCGCGCTGCGTGCTTTCTCCATGACTCGTTGATAGGCAGGGGCCGCCAACTGGACCAGCAAGGCCACGATCACCACCACACAAAGCAATTCAATCAGGGTAAATCCGGACAGGGTCGGGCGTCTGAACTGTTTTCTTTTCAATTGGACCCTTTGATTTGTTTTTTACGTTCGGCATAACTTTTGTAACGGTCACGTCGTTTCTCTGGACTGCTGCGACCATCTCTCCGTTCCGCCCTCTCTTCCATCCGCTCTTGAAATGCAGGATCTTCCATTATCACTTGCACCTTGGCACGCCTCTCTTCGGGACTAAGCTTCTCCATTTCCTGCCATTGGTTTTTTTGTTGAACCCAGTTTTTTTCGGCTTCAACACGCTCAGACTCAGGCAGGGATGCCATCCGCAGGGCAAGACGCTTTTCGACCACGTCCTGATTTTGACGTTCCCATTGCCCGTTTCCCCCGGATTGAGGGCGTTCTCCCTGACCGAGCCCGCCTCCGAAAGCCGGATTGCGCTCCCTTTGATGGAGATACAAAAAGGCATAATTCCGAGCTTTGGCCGAATCCGCCACCTGGGCTACGGCTTTGCCGAGAAGCTTTTTTTTCGGCAACTCTCCGATGGCCGGATTCCAGTCCAGAGGAATGGCATAACCGGCATCAGATCCTTCAGCCAATCCTCCCAGCACCCCCACCATATCTTTTTTTCCAGCCAAAGCCTCCTTGACCCATGTTAGTCGGGCTACATCGGGAAGATGCTCACCTATCACCCATTCGGCAGGCCCCTGCAGGGGACGGTAAAATGTTTTGACCCCTTCCCTGCCTGATCCTGCCTCCAAAGCCCCCAAAACCTGTGACAAACCCGCTTTATCCGGAGCCAAAACATAGTAAGGCATCCAACGGGCATCCAATTCGGTGGCCAAAACCTCCATCGCCTCCGCCAAGGGAACCGATTGCACATCCATTGTCACCAAAGTATTCGGATCAATATTGCTGTGAACCGGGATCCCCCCTTTTTTCTTGAGCTGGCCCATGATGACAGACAGAGGCACCTGTTTCTCCCGAATAGTGATGCCTCCGTCGTAAAAGAACAGGCGATGGCCTGCAAAGGCAACCACAAGGAAAAGGGCTGCGCCTATCAATACTGTTTGGCGGGAAAAACTCAGGTTCATCCTTGTTAAACCTCAATGGAATCAAAAAGTTGCACAAATAATCCGGGAACAGGCGCTCTTGTCTTTCCTGCCCGCTTAAGCTATCTTTCACCAGTGAAGTCGGCCATTCTCCTCGCCCTTTTGATCCCGTTTTGCCATGCCCACGCCCAAATCCTTTCCTTTGACCCGGAACGCCTTGTCTCGCTCGAGTTGATCAACCAGGAAATCGTCTCGGGACGGATCATTGATGCAGATGCAGGACATCTGCATCTGGTGGGGGCCAGGGTCAACCGTCTCATCCCTTTCAACATCCTCACAGAACGCTCGCGGAAAGAA
>Ga0209490_10005403_pt1 | contig 11639 bp, 10 predicted proteins | sample MAT06_FD_187209 | JGI IMG/M metagenome (GOLD analysis project Ga0209490, IMG submission 187209) | Freshwater microbial communities from Lake Fryxell liftoff mats and glacier meltwater in Antarctica - MAT-06 (SPAdes) (version 2) | ecosystem: Environmental > Aquatic > Freshwater > Ice > Liftoff...
CATCATGGGCGAAAACCCGGCCATGAGCGACCCCGATTTGAACCATGCGCGTCATGCGCTTGCATCACTTGAGCATCTCGTGGTGCAGGATATTTTCATGACCGAAACCGCGTGGCTGGCCGATGTGGTGCTGCCTGCTACCGCCTGGCCTGAAAAAACCGGCACCGTCAGCAACACCGACCGCATGGTGCAAATGGGCAAGCAGGCCATCACACCGCCGGGTGAAGCCAAACCCGATTTGTGGATCATTCAGCAAATCGCCAAACGGGTCGGTCTGGCTTGGGACTATCAGGGCGAGCATGATGGTGTGGCTTTGGTCTACGAAGAAATGCGTCAGGCTATGCACGCCGCGATTTCCGGGATCACGTGGGAGCGACTTGAACGTGAGTCCAGCATCACTTACCCATGCCTGACAGCCGAAGACCCGGGTGCGCCTACAGTGTTCATTGATCGCTTTGCAACGAATGACGGACGCGTACATCTGATACCCGCAGACATTATTCCCGCCAACGAACGGCCCGATTCGGATTATCCGTTTGTGCTGATCACAGGTCGCCAGCTCGAGCACTGGCACACCGGCAGCATGACACGCCGCGCGAGCGTGCTGGACGCTATTGAACCGATGGCCACCGCATCCATGTGCGGGGCTGATTTGCTTGAAATGGGTTTAAGCGCGGGTGACGTGATCACCGTCCAGTCGCGCCGGGGTGAAGTCACCATCCACGTGCGCCGGGATGACGGCACGCCGCAGGGCGCGGTGTTCATGCCCTTTGCCTATTACGAAGCGGCTGCCAATTTGCTGACCAATGCGGCACTGGATCCGTTCGGGAAAATCCCCGAATTCAAATACTGTGCGGTGGCGGTGCGCCCTGGTGGGCAGGTCACGGCCACCGTCGGTTACGGTGCCGCCGTACACTCACCGCATGTCTGACTTTTTAATGCAATCGCCCGACAACGGCGATGCAGTTGCCCGGCCCACTTTGAGCGCAGCAGTCGTCATGTGCCGCGAGCGCATTGATAACCGCTGGCAACCGTGGCGCTGGTCGCTGGCTGACGTGGTGCCGCATGAGGATGGCTTTGGCACTGCGGCGCGACTGCTTGTCAAAAGCGAGGCCGAAGAGCGCTGGTTGCACCCTGGCTTCAAGGTCGAATTGCATATTGGCGATGCTGAAGGTTATTACCTGAATGTCACCACCGAGCAGCCTTGTTTCTGGGTCGTCTGGCGGATGGAGGAAGAACCTGCAGTTGCTGACGAACCGATGGCTGTGCCGCATATCGTGACAGTGAGTTACCACGACGCAGGGCGCTGGCTGGATGCGCAGGAAACGGTGGAGCAGATACCCATGCCTGCCAGCGTCGCGCAGTGGCTGCAAGGCTTTGTTGACCAGCACCACGTGCTGGAACCCAAGCGTCGCCAGCGGCCACAAAGCTTCAAAACACTGCAAGACCGTTTTGGCAACCCGGTACGGGTCAGCACTGACAAAACCTTTGGCGCAGGCACCCCCCGTGGCTGAAGAGCAAAGCGGATTTTTAGGCCGCTGGGCACGCCGCAAAACCGATGTTTTGCAGGGCAAGCCTGTTCAAGAGCCCGCCACTTCAAGAGTCGTGCTTCCTGAGCCAGTTGAAACGCAGATCAAACCGGCCCAGGAAGAAGCTGCTCAAAAGCCTCGCGCAATGTCGCTTGACGATGTCAGGCTACTCACCAGGGATTCTGATTTCAAGCCCTTCATGTCGCAGAACGTGGGCGCTGATGTGCGTAATGCGGCCATGAAAAAGCTCTTTGCTGACCCGCACTTCAATGTGATGGATGGCCTGGACATTTACATTGACGATTATTCAAAGCCTGACCCGATACCCGAGGCCATGTTGCGCGCCATGACCAGTTCCAAATTTCTCAAACTTTTCGACGACGAAGAAGACAAAGAGAAAGACAGGCAAGAAGAAGTAACACTTCGGGAAAATGCGAATGACGCCGCAGACCAAACCGTGGCACAGTCGCAGGATGATAGCGATGGGGTTGAACCTCGCCTTGCACCCCAACCAAATTCAAGCCAACCCGGGTTGTTGAACAACTCAGTGGCCAGCCAACATCACCATGACAACCCTCATTTGCGATTGCAACCAGACCATGCCGCTCCAGAGCCAGAAGCTCGGCGCAGCACTGAATGAAACATTAACGCTGCATTCCGGCCTGTGCCGCCGTGAGGCCGGCGCGTTTCAAAAAGCGATTCAGTCAGGCGACGACGTTGTGGTGGCCTGCACCCAGGAAAAACGCCTGTTTGCCGAGGTTGGGGAGCAGACCGAACGGGCAACGTCTGTTATCAAGTTCGTCAATATCCGCGAAACCGGCGGCTGGAGCAAAGACGCTGCCAGCGCAACGCCGAAAATCGCGGCGTTGCTGGCGGCGGCACACTTGCCTGATGCCGAGCCCGTTTCAACAGTGACTTACAAAAGCGCGGGCCGTTTGCTCATCGTGGGTGCGCTGGACAAGGCCGAGCAGGTCGCGGGTTTGCTGGCCGACACACTGGACGTGACGATTTTCGCGCAGGGCGTGTCACCTGGCCAATCTGCTGAGCAGGAGCGACGGTATCCGGTGATTGCCGGGGGTGATCTTAGTGTGAAGGGCTGGCTCGGTGCTTTTGAAGCCACCTGGACAAAAAACAACCCGATTGATTTGGACTTGTGTACCCGATGCAATGCCTGTTTGGCGGTTTGCCCTGAGGGGGCGATTGACCTCAGCTATCAGATCGACAGCAGCAAATGCACATCGCACCGTGACTGCGTGGCGGTCTGCAAGGTGGCGGGTGCGATTGATTTCAACCGTGTTGCGCAGCCAGCCACTGAGGCGTTTGACATGGTGCTGGACCTGGGTGCGCAACCACTCATCAGCCTGCATGCGCCGCCGCAGGGCTACTTTGCGTTAAACGCATCGCTGGGCCTGGCATCACCCGGCCTGCTGCCCGTGGTGGTCAAGTTGCGCGACATGGTCGGCGAGTTTGAAAAGCCGAAGTTTTTTAACTACAAACAAAATATCTGTGCGCACAGCCGCAACGAAACTGTCGGTTGCAATGCCTGCGTGGAGATCTGCTCCGCGCAAGCTATCAGCAGCGACAAACACCTCAAGCAGATCAAGGTCAACCCCAACCTTTGCATAGGCTGCGGCGCCTGCACCACGGTCTGCCCGACAGGTGCGCTGACTTACGCCTATCCCCGTGCCAGCGAGCAGGGCGTGCGGCTCAAGACCCTGCTTTCGACTTACGCCAAAGCTGGCGGCGCACACCCTGTCTTGCTGTTTCACAGCCAGGACCGTGGCCAGAAGGCTGTGGAAGCCCTGGGCCGTGCCGCCCAGTTGCAAAAAACCGTGCGCGGTGTGCCTGCCAATGTCATTCCTCAAGCCCTGTTCCACACCGCCAGTCTGGGCATGGACGTCTGGTTGAGCGCCATCGCATTGGGTGCCGCACAGGTGGCCGTGCTGGTCACGGACGAGGAAGCGCCCGCCTATCTGGATGGCCTGGCAGATCAGATGCGGGTGGCACAAGCCATTCTCAACGGCCTGGGCTATGCGGGTGTTCACTTTCACCTGCTGCACGCCCAAATCGGGGGCGGCCCCCAGGCTGTCACGAGTCTGGATGCCAGCCTGCAAGCCCTTGGCCGGGCTCGACCCACGGTGCCTTCACGCGCAGCACGCTTCGCGATAGTCCAGGAAAAGCGCAGCACGCTTGACATGGCGCTCGATCACTTCATCACGCAAGCTCCAGCCGTGTTGCCAGAAGCCATTGCGTTGCCAACTGCCGGTGCGCCATTTGGCAACTTGCTGGTCAACAAAGACACCTGCACGATGTGCCTGAGCTGCGTCAGTGCCTGCCCAGCCAACGCCCTGCAGGACAACCCCGAGCTTCCCCAGCTCAAATTTGTCGAGAAAAATTGTGTGCAATGCGGCCTGTGCGCCACCACCTGTCCGGAAGATGCCATTACCCTGCAACCGCGCCTGTTGCTGACGCCGCAGCGCAAGGAGGCACGCGTGCTGAACGAGATGCAGCCCTATGCTTGCATCCGCTGCGCCAAACCATTTGGCACGCTAAAAGCGATTGAGTCCATGCTGGGCAAGCTGGCGGGGCACGCCATGTTCCAGGGTGCGGCGGCTGACCGCCTGAAAATGTGTGGTGACTGCCGTGTGATTGATATTTATTCGGCTGAAAATGAACTCAAAATCACCGACATCCGATAAAAACACCATGCAGCCTGCCGAACTTGTCAACCATTCACTTGACGAAGAAACTGCCAGAGCCGAGGTCTACGGCTTGCTGGCTGCGCTTTTCTATTCAGCACCGTCACCAGCGCTGTACGACAACCTCAAAGTAGCCGTGACGCAAGCACCGGCTGCGGGTGCCTTGCTGGAGGCTTCCTGGACAGAACTGGTGGCCGCCGCCAGGGATCAAAGTCTTGCCAGTATCACCAGCGAATACGATGCGCTGTTTGGTGGCGTCAGCCGGCCTGAGGTGTATCTTTTTGGCTCGCATTACCTGAGTGGCTTTCTCAATGAAAAGCCGCTGGCTGCCTTGCGTGGAGACATCGCAGCGCTGGGACTGGCGCGCGATGAGACCCTGCCTGAAACTGAAGACCATGTGGCCTACCTGTGCGAAGTCATGCGTTACCTGATTGCGGGAGACGACGTAGCCGTTGCCAACCTGACGCGACAGCGCGAGTTTTTTACCCGACACGTGCAATCCTGGATACCGCAAATGTGTGAGGCGCTGGCGGCTCACCCCAGGGCACGGTTTTGTCGGGCACTGGCCGGGTTCACCCAAGCCTTCGTCAGCGTCGAGGCGCAAGGCTTTGACATGCTGGTTTGACGGGTACAAATCGCGTCAAGATGTGTCTCAAGATGTTTCTTAAGTTGCGAGGCATTCTGAGCGCCATCTTTTTAATGGTAAGTATACCTATCGTTTTCCCTAGGTTGGGCTCTAATGCTTCTGGTGTCATTGACGCGTAAGCACTACTGGCGTACAGTGGTCGAAACAATACAGAAGTCGGGTGTTTTCTGGACCACTTCAAGCCACGCTTTCATGGAGACAAATATGCAAGAAAGCCAGCCAAAGCCCTCCCGCAGGGGTTTCTTTTTCGGCGCCGCTGCCACGGGTGCCGCCGCCGCGGTCATAGTGGCGCTGCCGGGCGCACCCGGATTGATGCCAGAGCAGCAAGTGCTTAAAGCCCCACCTGACAAGGGTGGTGGCTACAGCTTGTCGGAACACGTCAAGCACTACTACCGCACCACACGCATCTAGTTTTTCGCCTTAAAAATCCAACGGAGAGCTACATGCTACTCACGAAAAAAACTCACAGTATTCACAGCGAAACAGCGCATCGTGCCGGGTCAGCGCGTTTTGTACAAAGCCTGTCGCGCGGTTTGTCGACGGCCTTGCCCACCATGGATCGCCGTTCCTTCCTTCGGCGTTCCGGTTTGGGTGTCGGCGTTGGTCTGGCAGCTACGCAATTAACACTGGTTAAAAAAGCCAGGGCTGCCGCACCAGGCGCGGCAGACGGTAGTGGAAAGATCGAAGTCAAACGCACCGTTTGCACGCATTGCTCGGTGGGCTGTGCTGTCGACGCGGTCGTTCAAAACGGCGTTTGGGTGCGCCAGGAGCCGGTGTTCGACTCGCCGATCAATCTCGGCGCTCATTGCGCCAAGGGCGCAGCACTGCGTGAGCATGGCCACGGCGAGTTCCGCCTGCGCCACCCGATGAAGCTGGTCAACGGCAAATACGAGCGCATCAGCTGGGACACCGCCTTGACTGAAATCTCCACAAAAATGCTGGACCTCCGCAAGGCCAGCGGCCCCGATTCCATTTACTGGGTCGGCTCTTCGAAGCACAACAACGAGCAGGCTTACCTTCTGCGCAAGTTTGTCAGCTTCTGGGGCAGCAACAACTGCGATCACCAGGCCCGCATCTGCCACTCCACCACGGTCGCGGGCGTTGCCAACACCTGGGGCTATGGCGCCATGACCAATTCGTACAACGACATGCAAAACAGCAAATGCGCGTTGTACATCGGCTCCAACGCCGCTGAGGCGCACCCGGTCAGTTTGCTGCACATGCTGCACGCCAAAGAAACCGGTTGCAAGATGATCGTGGTGGACCCGCGTTTCACGCGCACCGCTGCGCGTGCAGACGAATACATCCGCCTTCGCTCCGGCTCCGACATTCCTTTCCTGTTCGGCATGCTGTACCACATCTTCAAGAACGGCTGGGAAGACACCAAGTACATCAACGATCGTGTTTACGGCATGGACAAGGTCAAAGAAGACATCATGGCCAAGTGGACACCCGACAAGGTCGAGGAAGCCTGCGGCGTGCCTGAGGCCAAGGTCTACATGGCTGCCGAGATGATGGCCAAGAACCGGCCGTCGACTATCGTCTGGTGCATGGGTCAGACACAGCACACGACGGGCAATGCGGTCGTGCGCGCTTCGTGTATCTTGCAGTTGGCGCTTGGCAATATCGGTGTGTCGGGCGGCGGCGCCAACATTTTCCGCGGTCACGACAACGTGCAAGGTGCCACCGACGTTGGTCCGAACCCAGACTCCCTGCCTGGCTATTACGGCCTGGCTGAAGGTTCGTGGAAACACTTCGCCAAGACCTGGGGTGTTGATTTTGACTGGATCAAGGGGCGGTACGCGTCACCGGCCATGATGAACAAGCCGGGCATCACCGTCTCGCGCTGGATTGATGGCGTGATGGAGAAAAACGAGTTCATCGACCAGGACTCGAATCTGCGCGGTGTGTTCTTCTGGGGCCACGCACCCAACTCCCAGACCCGCGGTCTGGAGATGAAGCGTGCGATGGACAAGCTGGACTTGCTGGTGGTGGTTGATCCGTATCCGTCAGCCACTGCCGCCATGGCGGCAATGCCGGGCAAGGCTGAAGACCTCAACCCAAATCGTGCGGTATACCTGCTGCCGGCGTCCAACCAGTTCGAGACCAGTGGCTCGGTGACCGCGTCGAATCGTTCCATTCAGTGGCGCGAAAAAGTGATCGAGCCGCTCTGGGAAAGCCGCAGCGACCACATGATCATGCATCAGTTCGCCGAAAAGCTCGGCTTCGCCAAGGAGCTGTCGAAGAACTACAAGATGCAGAAGGTCAAAGGCATGGACGAGCCCATGCCGGAGGACATCCTGCGCGAGATCAACAAGTCGGTCTGGACCATCGGCTACACCGGGCAGAGTCCGGAGCGCCTGAAGGCGCACATGCGCAACATGCAGTTGTTTGACGTGAAAACGCTGAAGTCCAAAGGCGGCAAGGACAAGGAAACCGGCTACGACACGACGGGTGATTATTTTGGTTTGCCATGGCCGTGCTTCGGCACGCCAGAGATGAAGCATCCCGGCTCGCCAAACCTGTATGACACGTCAAAACACGTGATGGATGGCGGTGGCAACTTCCGCGCCAACTTTGGGGTTGAAAAAGACGGTAAAAATTTGTTGGCTGAAGACGGCTCATATTCCAAAGATGCTGACATTCAAACCGGCTACCCCGAGTTTGACCATCTGCTGGTGAAAAAACTGGGTTGGTGGGATGAGTTGACCGAGGTTGAAAAGACCGCTGCTGAAGGTAAAAACTGGAAGACCGATTCATCCGGCGGCCTGATTCGCGTCGTCATGAAAAACCATGGCTGCCACCCATTCGGCAACGCCAAAGCCCGTGCTGTGGTGTGGAACTTCCCCGACGCCATTCCGCAACACCGTGAGCCGCTGTACGGTACCCGGCCGGACCTGATGGCCAAGTACCCGACGCACGACGACAGGAAGACCTTGTGGCGCCTGCCGACGCTGTACAAAACCGTTCAGCAGAAAAACATTGCCGACAAGGTGCATGAAAAGTTCCCGCTGATCATGACCTCCGGCCGCCTCGTCGAGTACGAAGGAGGTGGTGAGGAAACCCGCTCCAACCCCTGGCTGGCCGAATTGCAGCAGGAGATGTTCATCGAGATCAATCCGAAGGTTGCCAGTGAAAAAGGCATCCGCAATGGCGAGCGGGCCTGGGTCAGCACACCTACCGGTGCGCGGCTCAATGTGCAGGCTCTGGTGACCGAACGGGTCGGGCCGGACACCGTGTTCCTGCCTTTCCATTTCTCGGGACGCTGGCAGGGGGCTGACATGCTGGCCTATTACCCCAAGGGGGCAGCGCCGATTGTGCGTGGGGAGGCCGTCAACACCGCGACCACTTACGGCTACGACATCGTGACGATGATGCAAGAGTCAAAAACGACGGTCTGCAACGTCGAACGAGCATAAGGATAAAACATGGCACGCATGAAATTTGTTTGTGATGCAGAGCGTTGTATTGAATGCAATGGCTGCGTTACCGCCTGTAAAAACGAGAACGAAGTCCCGTGGGGCGTCAACCGTCGCCGCGTGGTCACGCTCAACGACGGCGTTCCAGGCGAAAAGTCCATTTCGGTGGCCTGCATGCATTGCAGCGATGCGCCGTGCGTAGCCGTGTGCCCGGTCAACTGTTTTTACCACACCGCCGAAGGTCTGGTGCTGCACGACAAGGACGTTTGCATCGGCTGCGGCTATTGCTCGTACGCCTGCCCGTTTGGCGCACCGCAGTTTCCATCAGCGGGCACCTTTGGGGTACGCGGCAAGATGGATAAATGCACCTTCTGCGCCGGTGGCCCAGAGGCCAATGGCAGCCAGGCTGAGTTTGAAAAGTATGGCCGTAACCGCCTGGCTGAAGGGAAACTGCCGGCTTGTGCGGAAATGTGCTCCACCAAGGCCCTGCTGGCCGGTGACGGCGATGTGGTGGCCGATATCTTCCGCAATCGGGTTGTGCAGCGCGGCAAAGGCGCTGAGGTCTGGGGCTGGGGCACTGCCTACGGTTCCAGGCAAGCTGGCCAGCCGCCAGCCAACGGAGGTAAATCATGATGCGCTCTACCTTGCTGATCTGTTCTGTAGCCATTAGCCTGTCAGCCTGCGGGGACAAACCGCAGTCTGCAGGCGGTGTCAAGAGCGACGTGGCTCCCTACCAGGGCGTAAACAACAAGTTTGCAGCACCCGGCTGGAAGGCCGGTGACAAAACCAGCTGGGAGCAGGCGCTGAAAGCCAGAACCCAGAACACGCAAAACGAATACACCCGAACCGCTACAAAATAATGCTGGAGGCCATATGAAACGTGTGCGACTAGCTATATTTTCAATAGCGATTTGCCTTACCGGATGGGTGCACGCACAAGCGCCTGCGGCTGCACCCGGTGCTGCGCCGCCCGCAGCAACGCCAGCCACCGGTGGCATTAAAGGGCAAAACATTTTTGAAGTCAAACCTGACGCAGACCTTGACCCAAAATATGCAGCGCAAACCAACGCCGAGCGCGCCAGGGTGCAGCCCGGCAATAACGCGCCCATGTGGCGCCAGGTGGGTAGCGGGGTCTCGGGCTTTACCAGTTTGCCGAAAAGCGAAGCACCTGAGGCGGGCAACCTGATTCAGCCGTTCGTCAAGTACCCAGGCTCCAACCTGACCAATGCGGGTGAGGCCTGGCGGCAGGTGCGTAACAACTGGATCATTCCCTATGGCGGTTCGCTTCTGCTGATTGTGCTGGCGGCAATTGCGATTTTTTACTTCAGCAAGGGCACCATCAAAAACCACGGCGCGGACACGGGTCGCAAGATAGAGCGCTTCACGCCGTTTGAGCGCGCGGCGCATTGGTCCAATGCCATTGCTTTTTGCATACTGGCCATCTCCGGCATCGTTCTGGCGTTCGGCAAATTCTTTTTGTTGCCAGTGATGGGCCTCACGCTGTTTGGATGGCTCAGCTATGTGCTTAAAACGGCACATAACTTCGCCGGTCCTTTGTTTGCCGTTTCGCTGGTGATTGTGTTTTTTACTTTCCTGCGCGACAACTGGCCGGAAAAAAGCGATTTGAAATGGCTGGCCAAAGGAGGCGGCCTGATTTCCGGGGACGAGCCTGCGTCCCACCGTTTCAATGCCGGTGAAAAACTGGTCTTCTGGGGCGGCGTGTTTTTCCTGGGCATCATCGTTGTGGCCTCGGGACTGGTGCTCGACAAGCTGCTGCCGGGCCTGGTCTATGAGCGCGGCACCATGCAGATTGCGCACATGATCCACGCTGTTGCGACGGTGCTCATGATGTGCTTGTTTCTGGGCCACATCTACATCGGCACCCTCGGCATGCAGGACGCCTACAAGGCCATGCGCACCGGCTATGTGGACGAGGCCTGGGCCAAAGACCACCACGCCTATTGGTACGAAGACGTGAAAGCCGGAAAAATTCCCGCCCAGCGCAGCGAGCCGATGCCGCCTGGCCACACCGTCCAGGTTTAACGAGAGAGTTGCCATGAACAAGATTTTGATCACTGCCTGCCTTGCCAGCCTGCCCTTGCTGTCACTGGCCAAACTGCCTGCCTTGAGCGACGAGGCCAAAGCCAAGGCCGCCGAGACGGCTGCCAAGGCCGCTTGGACCAGCAAGGTGGACACCTATCAGTTGTGCAAGTCACAAGACAAAGTTGCTGCCAGCTATTACAAAACGGCCAAGGCTGCTGGCAAAGATGCGAAACCTGCTGCTGTAACCCCCCCCTGTGGTGACCCTGGAGCCTTTGTTTACGCGCCACCTGAACCTGCCAAGCCGATTGAAGCGGCAGGTGCTCATTCGCCACCAGCTACAGCCGCCAGCCCGCCAAATACCAAGGCACCTGATGCTGTGGTCAACCCTGCAAACGCACCTGCTAAAAAATCCTGATTACTTTCACACCCATTTAAAAGCCGACCCGCAAGGTGTCGGCTTTTTTGTTGTAGTCTTCCCGCATGAACATGCCGATGCCTTATCTCACCCAAGCCAAAGCACCTTTGACCTGCGATGTGCCCGCTGTCAATGAGTTCGGCGAACACATCAGCGTGTCCATCCCGGCCGAGCGTGCGCTCACCGTGTATGTAGATAAACGTGAGCTGGTCACCCTGATGACGCTGGGCGCACACCCGGAGTTGCTGGTGCTGGGCTATTTGCTGAACCAGCGGCTGGTTAAAAGTGCCGAAGGCATTGAGTCCATCACCGTCGATTGGGATGTGGGTGCGGCAGCCGTTAAAACGCATCAGGGTATTGACGATATTGAAGAAAAAACCTCCAGACGGGTGGTGACCACTGGCTGCGGGCAGGGCAGTGTATTTGGTGGTTTGATGGATGAGGTGGATCAAATTCGATTGCCTGCAAATGCCAGCCTCACCCAAAGCCAGTTGTACGCACTGGTCAATACGATTCGACTGAAAGAAACCACTTATAAATCTGCCGGTTCAGTGCATGCCTGCGCGCTGTTTGACAGTGCCGGCAAAGAGCCAGAGATGCTGATCTTTGTTGAAGACGTTGGCCGCCACAATGCGATAGACACGATAGCTGGCTGGATGTCCGTAAATATGGCCCCCACGCTTGTCGCTCCGCGTACTGCGCCGCCCCCCGAGGGGGCGCTGCGCCTGCAGCCCGGCAAAGCCGGATCTGCGGCCCTGGCTGGTGAAGAAAATACGGCTTCGAAAGGGTTGGTGTTTTACACCACAGGCCGACTGACCAGCGAAATGGTCATCAAGTCAGCCCAGATGGGAGTGCCCATCGTCGTTTCGCGCAGCGGCATCACGCAAA
>Ga0209490_10005407_pt1 | contig 11637 bp, 6 predicted proteins | sample MAT06_FD_187209 | JGI IMG/M metagenome (GOLD analysis project Ga0209490, IMG submission 187209) | Freshwater microbial communities from Lake Fryxell liftoff mats and glacier meltwater in Antarctica - MAT-06 (SPAdes) (version 2) | ecosystem: Environmental > Aquatic > Freshwater > Ice > Liftoff...
AACCTACACCGAAAGAAGCAATATTCTAATTTTAAAGTAATATTTTTTACTATATTGTAGAATTGAATTCATAAAAAATGAAAAAAGTATGAAAAAAAATCAGTTTTTAATATTTTTGTTGTTTGTAGCGATGACTCAAATGACTTTTGGGCAGGGGATTAATATCTTTAATATTGAGTAAATTCTGAGAGGTTTGGTCGTTGGCACTATCCTCAAGTAATCTTTTTTTGAACGAAATTATTTTGATGAGGTCACCATAAAAGAGGGAAAACTGTACTTTACTAAATGCGTCATCATCAAATTCCAGTTGGCTTTCAGGAACCAGTAAAGTTTCCCCATATCCCATTTCAAATCGGTGATGAATTTCTGCGTATCGATCGCCTGTCAAGTCATTAACTTCTTCGGGTCCTACATAGTAAAGACGAATATTTTTGTCTTTCAGTAAAAAGACATCAGTATTTAGTGTGGGTGCTTCACAATAATTGACTCTAAATTCTTCTAGAGTAATAGGTGGTACTAGGCGGCAGGAAGCCCAGACTTGCCACGGTTCTTGGATCAAACAAATTTTAGCGTGGTTGGCTCGGTTGAAATAATCAACTCCCATCACAAATTGACCACAATCTGGCGCAAGCGGTACCCACAACGTCCAATTTTTTCCAGAAGAATCTTCTGGCACTCGGATCTCATTGTTTCCGCCTTTAGACAGCAAAAATCCAAGTTCGCCTCTATTTTTGGCAAAGGTTGCCCGTAGGGGTTCGGGTGACTTTCTGAAAAAATAATCTTTCAGTCTCTGCTTCCATAGATCAGTATCACTGTGCCTCTCCTGCTGCTTAATATCGCGAATCTGACGTAAATTAAATCGTCTTCGCAACACACATTTTTGCTTCTCTCTTTGCGTTAGAACTAATTCAATCGTTTGAACAGTAACTTTTTCATTGCCTATCCATTCTATACAATTACCAATTAAAAGTTGCTCGTCGAGCTTCAAGACAGCACGTCGATACTGGGAGCGTGGTTCATCAAAAGCGTATCTGTGGCGGGCAGTATTGTTTGTACTGTTGTCTTTCCAGATGCTATTTTCCTTAAAACTCAGTTCTTGAGATTTAATTTCTTTGCCTACTGCTAGATGAAAAGTTTCAATTGGTTGATGGGGTAAGTAAACTAATTGACCGCTAGATGACTTGTACTCCGCAATTCTCAAATCATTTCCGTTACTATCGGGTACTGTCCCAAGGTAGTATAGCTCGTCTAATTTGCCGCTACTCCACGGTTTTAGTGACCAAAGTGCCCTAACTCGAATGTTGGGTTTCTCAATCTTAAAAATCCATTTCTCTTGATGCTGTTGCCCGACAATCTTGTCACCTTGACTGATACGGAGTTCACCCAAATTATAAATTTGTAAACCTTGCTCCTCGATCGCACCTTGACTCGCTTGCCAAACCACTTGACACTGTGTCCCGTCTGTTCCTGATTTTGGTACTTGCGTTATGATTCCAACGCATTGGTCATTTTGGATACCATTAGGAGGAATGGTAATATTTTTTATGTTTGGACGAGTTAGAATTTCAAACCATTCAATCCAAAAAATCTCTGCCTCTCGATTTTTAGCAACTGGAGGTATCATCTGATGTTCTAAAGGAAGCATTGTCAGAGATTCAGCTTGCACCCAAACACGGAGATTTTCACTCGTAAGGCAGGGAACAAAGCCATCACCTTCGCGATCTATCCATCCCAGAGATCGCAAAAGTTTCACACGCTCTCCTGCTTCCATGTAAAATTTCTCAGGTATGTTAAGCCAGCGATCTAGGAACGCTGCCCAGTCTTGGTTTTGAGGGGTAATTTTGTGAAATGGAACTGTTTCCCCAATGACATTAGCGCGTCGCCACTCGAACTCTTTCCACTGGATGATAACCAGATCTGCTACTTGCTGGTTGTGATCGGGTCTATTGTTATGCCATTCCACTTGCACCTGACGAGGATATCCAGGAATCACTACATTTTCTGGAAGGTAGAACCACCAGTTACCATCGTTGTCTTTTTCCGAAATTAACCGTTCATTAGATAGATTGAACAGTTCGCGCCACCGGATATTACGATCGTCGAAGGGAACGCTTAAATTCGGGTAAAATCCATCAATTGCAGCAGTATTAATGGCATTAGTGACTAACCTTAGACCTACCCGACCTGATTCAAGGTCGGGAGTCACGGAGATGAGCAGTCCTGCGGCTTTGTCTGTGCGGTTTTGATAATTGGCGATCTCATCTCCTAAGATTGCGGCATCATCACCTAAAAAACGATGCTGTTCAATCAGATAATTTTCTCCAGGTTGACGAGAAAATCGCCATGCCTTCTCGCCAAATTGCCCGATCGTTTCTTCAATGAAGGTCAAAACAGCAACATTACTGTGCTGCTGAGCATGGAATTTCTGGGAAAGCAAATCACTAAAATCAAGGTCGAGCGGTATCCATTCTTGGCGAGCATTTAGTTTAGCAAAGACGTTATTCTTTAACGGTTGGGAAGGCTGACAAAAGCTACGAGAAATATCGGCATCCCACAAACGTAGATTCATCTTGTCGGTAATCTGCTGTGTCTCCTTATCAAGGTGGCACTGCAAAGACCAAGTACGCCGACCATCCTTCCAATGTTCATCAACAACGATCTTGTTGATGTCTCCTGACCGAGATCTGTGGGGTAAGCCTTTGATCGAATGGTTATATGAGACTTTCCACTCTAAGTTATCCCCTTCCTTGAACTGTCGAATAGGAAGCTTAACGCGATCACCAGGTTGGAAAGAAAAGCACTGATCAGATAAGTGAGTTAACAGAAACTCAAACCCACAATCAAAAATATATTTCCACCTCCACCGATCTGGCTCGTCTTGTTCTATCTCAGCAACATCAACCACCACAGCTAGAACATTTAAGGGGGAATCGCTTTCATGATTTAATGCACGAATTTCATTTTTTTCAAATAAATTATTGACTCCTTCGGTCTCAAAATCTTCATAGAAGACTGTTGCTGTGAAACGATTAGGATTATAATTGATAGCCTTGATTGCTAAGTCTGCGAGTGGCTGCTCACCAGGAGGTAAGACAAGCAGCTTCTGGTTATTGCGGAGTTCTACATTGAGAGTTATAGCTCGAATCGTGGTGATTGCTTGTTTTTCCCAAAATGCACGACGCAAATTGGTCAAGTTAACGCTAAGTCTACTAAAATCCTCATAATTTTCGCGAATATTGCTGAGATATAAAAATTTCGTTACCCATTCCTTGAAGAGTTCAGCATTCTGTAAATGTTTATATGTTTCTCGTGGACTTTGGGCTTTTTTTTGATAGCTCCAAGTATCACATTCATCATTAATTTCCCGCATCAAGTCCGTATATTTTTCTAGACGATTGCATATCATTGGTAACAACGCTACTTGTAACTGCTGGCGCGCAGCTCCCGTTTCTTTAAAGGTTCTACTATCTGCCTCCGTGGGATAGACTCGTTCAAGCATATTTTTGAGGTCATAGATACTGCCATATTCGAGCAGCACCGAGACAAGCAGGATTTGTTCTTCAGATCGGTTCTCTAAAATGAGACTGTCTAAAAATTCCAGTAGTCTCAAGCGGGTGAATCGGTCGAGATTCTTAGCTTGTCCCACATTATTTAGGCAGTGCTTCCAATCAGAAAATGCTTGCTCCAAAAGTATTGGAGCGATATCGTAATCAGGAAGGTAATGCCCGATCGAATCTAACAACTCTAATGTGTAAACCAGACGATTCGATGAGATTTCACTGGGGTTTCTTCCCCAATCAACACGATCGTCATCCCATTGGGAACCAATCCATTCATTGGGATGCAAGCGTTCTGTTAAGAGAAGTTGGCGCGCCTTCACTTCCCAGGAAGAGGAATTATTAGAGCGTTGACTTTTCCAGTTCAAACGATCATCTGGGCGACGCGAGTAACCAGGGCACAGGAAACGGGTTACTAAGGCTGCTTTCTGCCGATCAGGAAAGCTGTGACGACGTTCTCTAATATGGTAATCGTAAACAGCAGGAATCAAGCTCAGCCAACGCCCTGATAGTTTTGGACTGACCACACTAGGATAAGCATCCAAGATCCAGGAAATCAGCACTTCGGGTAGAACGGAATTTAGAAATAGAGATTCTTCCTTGTTGATGTTGGAACGTTCTTCCTGAAGATATTGTCCCCGCTCGCAGATTTTCACAAAAATTTCTGGATCGATAGATTCAAATTTTCCGGTACCTGCAAGCTGAATTTGTCGCTGGGTAAAGTGAAATAGTCCCATTAAAGCAGGAGAAAGTTGAGGTGCTTTGCCCGCGTTGTAGCGCCTCTCAATTGTGGAAATCACATCTGACGCATGAGCCAGCAATCGGGCAGCAAATTCAACCCGATTAAAATTGTCTTGTGATAACTTTTGTAGCAGCCCAATAGCGACAAATACACTGCCCATAAGGCGAATTAGTAGCCCTGACTCATCAGCCATAGGATATAAATTCTTCGGATCTTGAGTCTTTGCGAGCCACGGAGAAAAGAATATCCATGTATATTGATTGTTAATATCTATTTTTTTGCTTTTGTTTACTTGTAACGGAATTTCTTTCTGTAATCCTCGCAGATTTAGAAGAGTTTTAAACTGAGCTTTTACCTGTTGTTGAATATCCGTTTCAGAACAATTTATGTGTAGATGGCTTGGTAACTGACTAGGGGACCAGAAATTGACTAGCTCGTCAGCCGTCGTTGATGCATCAATCTGTGCTGCCAGTTCCCATAAAGCAATCTGCCAGTAGAAAATTGGCAAACCTTCAGCGCGGTTGGGGGTATTTTGAATGCCGACTCGACGGAATGAGGCATCTAGATTGTGGCGCTCTTGTTCTGGAGCTTCTCGGATCAAATTACGCAGTTCGCTTAATGTCAGCGATTCCTGCATGATGTGCTGGCATTGGCTAGTAGCTGTATCTTTTATATTTGACTTTTTGAATAAAACAATAGCGTAAGTCTGTAAGAGATCCGGTTCCGCTTGCGCTGCAATAGATGCTTTTTTGGCAATTAGAGACCGTAGCTGCTCTGGATATTCGATCGATGTTAGCGAAACGATTAATGCAGCAAGCCGAAACGCCATACGACCAAATTGATATTCTAGTGCGGCTTGAAGGAACTCGCTGACAGGGGAAGAGGTTTCATCCTGCTTATTAACTTCTGCTATAAGTTCATCAATTAATCTTTCATAACTTTCAATTTGGTCAGCAAGAATTGCCAGCACAAGCGTTTCTGGCAAAAACTCTTTCAAGTCAAGATAGGGGGTAGGACTCAACCGCCGTTCCGGTAATTGTTGACTCTCTCGCACAAAAGAATTAACTATGTCGATAGAATTAACTATGTCGATGATTTTCGCAGAACGCTCATTAGATAATACCAAGTTAATCAATTGTCGAATTGAGTTCTCTACACTTTCTGGCACACTCTCAGTTAAACGATCGAAGTAACGTTTAATCGCATTCTTAAGCCCAGCCGGAAGGTTATCTCGATGCAATGACTTCAGGACAGCAGGCAAGGCATAGATTTGCATTCTATCTTCTGTGTGCTTTAGCTCGTTGTAGGCTAAATAGAGTAACTGAGAATCACTTTCCGGATTTTCAAGACTCTCCAGAATTGATAAAAAAGCTTCCGTGTCAGATGGGTTGGCGCTAATACAGCAGCAAAAATACCATTCAGTAAGCATCAATAATACCTCTAGATATTGGTCAAATATGAGTGGAAGTAGAAAAAATTAAATAGCGATCTCGCCGACAATCTAGGACTTCACGTTCCCTCTCCTCCCTTCTTTTTATCTCTTGCCACTCCAGGTGCGTACATAAACCAAAAACTGCACGTTTTTTGGGTTCTAGTTGTAACAGTTCCATAATGTTGTTTTTACTGGGAGGAATGGCAGCTAATAGCCAGCAGATCGGAGAAGAAAGGTTACTAACTGAGGTAGCTTTAAATTGATTTATTACTCCTTCAAGCCGGACTTTCGCTCGAATTGCAAGTATAAAATTCTGGGCATTATTTTGATTCAAAAATTCATTTTCCTTCTCCTTTGGGCTCTGACAGAAATGATAAAATTCATTTAAATCTGGGTGTCGATGCACTAACTCCTGAAGAAGGGTTTTAATTTTTATGTTACTTGACTCCTGCTCTTTTCGTATAAGAGCCAAAAGTAAACCTTCTATTTTAAGGTTATTAATATTATAACAATCTGGATAGTCCCCCCCATCTTGGTAAAGTAAGCCTATGTTAAACCTGTCAAGGTCTATGGCATCGATCCAAGAATCCATCAGTATATCTGAGAGTAAACCAGCATTGGTTGCTATGATTAATGCAGCACAAACTGCTTCCTCAATTGCACTTTCAGCATAAGTGCTAACCCATTGACAGCTCAATTGAGGAAAGAACTTTACAATCAAGTATAGCAACTGGTAGTAGGCTTTGTCCAGTATGCTAGGTGCGATCGCTTGAATATCTAATACAACATTTCGCGATGTGATTCCGGAATAAGTATCTCGTAATTCTATTTCTGAATACTGCTCATTCAACTTCACATATAAATCCATAAGATCTCTATATCTTTTTTTCGCGTTAGATAAGTTGTCACGTTGGAAACTACGAGTCAACGCATACATCCAACTACAGAACAGTAATCCTGGTTCTCTTTTGATATCGATCAAATTAGGATGGTTATTAATTGGGTATGATAGATTGTTTTTCAAAAATAGCCACGGGTCTAAACGCATCAATTCAATAGGAATTTCACCAGTTATTTCTCGTAATTTACTTCTCAACTTTAGTACGCTTCGCTCAGCATCTTCATCCAGAGAATGAATTAAATTAATAATCAATGCTACTGACTGTAAAGGAAATAGCTGATTAAGTAGAGCATTGCACCAATCCTTGATTTTTTCAGAATAATTCCCTCCCCTATCAAGTTGCTTTACCTCAATCTCAAAGAAGAATCCTAGTATACTTGAGTTGGGGAAAGACTCATTGGTTAAATTATCAACTATTGTCTGGGTTATATCTATTGCTGCATCTATAATTTGGGCTTTTTGGCATGGCACATCATGCCGATTTATATCTATTTGTATCCATTCTCGGTTTGGCAGAACTGTAGTAGATTGATTGAATTTTTGATTTGCTTCTATTGCTTGAGACAAAGTAAACTCAACATTTTTAAAATTTTCATAAACTCCAGTTTTCTCAAAGCCAATCAATAGACCAATGAAGCTGCTACGTTGTAATCCCCAGATTGTACCTATATCAAGAGGCATGAGTTGGAAAGGTTTATCGTCCACAAAAAAAGCTGGTTTTGATACAGGTAGAGAAGGTCTATAAATGGCTGAATTTAATTTATTTTCTAAGTATCGTACTTCTTGGTGAGATCCCGGACACGAATTAGATATTTGTTGTATGATTAACTTAAGAACATTTTGAGTCCTAGCTTCAACTAAATAATTAATTAAGTTAACAAGAAAGTCATATTCTAGTGTTTCTATCTCATGATATTCTGGCTTTAAATTAATTTTAATTAGAAATGTTCTGCGCTTAATATTTGAATTACACAATCCAGATTGTACGATTAAAGAAATGATATTATCTTGCTCTTGTCTATTTAGTAACTTTTCCATGTTAATTACAATTTAGGAATGAAAATTAAATAACTTACAATTTAATGGTTCTTGTGGGATGGGCGTCCCGCCCGTTCTTTATGGACGGGCGGGACGCCCATCCCACAAACTTGTGTAAGTTATTAAATTTTCATTCCTTAGCTTAGTTTTGATAGAGTTTAACTCAGTTTTGAAGCCAGGAACATTAGGAGTAATTGTCTGACAAAGCTTACATAATGCTAAATAATTACCACTATTATAAAGTTTATAGATTAATTGCTCTGCAAAATCACTAGGAGCGGTATTTTCCAGAAACTCTATATCAGATGGGTCAAGTTGGATTGATATACATAAAGCTCTCCGTCCATTTAGTCCATTGACTCGACCACTTCTTTTAAGAATATCTACTAATGTTGTACGTTCGGAATCACTCAAGTCTTTGGTTGTTTCCACCAACAACGAGTTTTCGGATTCACTTGTTGAATTTAGGTTAGAACTCTGACGCTTAAACAGGTAGCCATCTTGCACCCGCATGAAGATGACAGGGGTTGCAAAATCACGCTTGCGATATTGGATTGGCCCTAGAGCGATCGCTCGCCGTCCATATTGAGCAGCAATATCCACCGGATCTTCTGCTGCCAACTGTTGATAAAAACGCAGTGCAAAGCGGCGAGCAGTGCTGTTCGTCACTTCATATTGCATGGCCACAACTACAGGCACATTTTGTTGCACAACCTTAGATGCAACTCCCACAAATGCTTGTGATGAAGATAGCATTCCGCCTTCACAAGCTTGTAACATGACTACGCCTGGGCAGTGTTGATTAAACAATTCGCTGAAGTAATCTGCATCCACCCACATTGCCTCATTAAAGTCAGGATCGACTAAAGCTATCTCACCGACTTCTTGTTTACCCTCATTTTGCATCCGTCCATGACCGATAAAGTGAAAAATATGAGGATTTTTTGACAAAATTTTATCAATTGCTTCAGAGTTAGCAGAACTGACAACTGGCAATAATTCCACCCTGTTTGCTTGTTCAACTGCTAATTTTTCTAAAGCTGCTTGGACTGGTTCGTAGGCGACAGATGATAAATTGGGAGGAGCAGAGATAACTAAAGCAATTCTCAGCTTTTCATTTTGTTCTAACTGAATTGGTTGTGCTGCATTCCACTGCGATCGCCTACGGGAAAAAACTAGATTCGGTACTGTCCCCATCCAGATTGTGCCTAGATTAGCTCGTGCTGGCACACACATGAATTCCCAAGGAATGGCAGCTATTTCAGGCATTTCTCGTTCGTCGATATCCAGTTCTACTCGAAGTAATTGTTTTTCCTGTTGTACTACCTTATGATAAAAAGTAACAAAATCTTGGCGCAGTACATCATCAAACAAAATATCAAATAAAGCTTCTCCCAGTAAGCGTACCTTACTGGAGTCATTCAGTTCATCTTTTTGACGAGCAATTTCTAGAAGAGGAGTAATTTCTTCTAATTTTAGCTTATAGCTAAAAACTCCAGATGGTTGACCTAACTCTTGATGCTGAGCATTGTACCTTTCCACCTGCACGCAATCGTAATTAGCAACACGAATGCGATAGGTATAGTATGTTTTAGCCATAAATTTTAGTCTCTCGTATTCAGTTGATTTACAAATAAGCTATCTATGCAGATTAGCTGTTTTGGGTAGAGTCAGCGTCCATGTCTCAGCCTCACAACCACGGGCAAATCGACTGGCTTCTTTATTTTTTTGCCGTAGTAGCTGCTTGAATCGATCTGACAAGTCACCGAAAACATCCCGTATATTAGCCGTGAGCCAATTAATATCTGGTTCAGCCCATGCTATACCCCGCAGAATAATAGATTCAGTTCCCTTCGGCACCTTGAAAACAATCGCAAATTTCGCTGTCCCAATTTTCTGCAATTCTTGAGCATCAATACGCCAGTAACAGGTAGAGCTACCTTCACCATTAGTGAGAATTTCAGGATGACCGAGTTCGTATCGATAGGTAGGAACAACCAGGAATGCGTTGAAATCATCCTTATTGCTTACATTCGCCTTTAGCTCACCAGGAAGCGATTCCAACAGTTGAGGCAACTGAGAACTATCCACTCCTAAATTCCAATCTAAATTGGCATTTAATCCCACATCCATACCGATACCCAAACTCAGGACAGATCGCCATTGCTGTGTCGGAAAGATACTCTGAACGATCGGCTCATCACTCCCTTTCGGAAGAAAATCTAGCTCGCAGGTCAATCGCCAAAATTTAGCAGCCCGCTCAGGGCGCAGATCGACGGTGTGTGTCATGTAATAGAAGTCGAACTGCTCCTGCATCTGTTGCTTGTAGATGTCGTTGAGTTCAGTACCACTATTTTTGAAAGTATTTTCCGTTAGCTGAACTAACCTGTCTCTAGGATTGCCAAAGCTAACCTTAGATTGAAACAAGCTATCAACAGCTTCAGCTCCTATGCCCAGTTTTTTACCACCGGCTAGAGTTCCTTCCCACTTTTGAACCTCTTGAAATAAGTCAGATAATAAAGTGTCAGCTTCTTGTAGATTTGGAGGGGATAGTTCATCAGTCATCGAAACATCTCCTTGTTTTTTGAGAACATGAGTTTCTTGCTAATTAAATTGAGCATCTATGAAGATAAACTAATTCAACATTAAACATGGAGAACACGTTCGGCTTCTTTAGCTAATACTTCATCCATCCAAGAATTAATACTCTTATCTGCTTTAGTAGCCGCGATAAAAATCTTGCGGTGACGATCTGGAGTCGTGCGGAAAGGTAGTTTGCCAGAGAAAGGTCTGTCTGGCTCCTTACCTAATTCCTGGCAAAAGTCTAAGTAGTCATCGACTGAATCTTGAAATGCCTGACGAGCTTCTTCAACGGTCTTGCCTTTAAAAGTCACTACGTCATTGATATCAAGAACGCGACCGCAGAGCATTGCCTCATCTGCATCGATTTGAATCTGACCTGTGTAGCTTTTGTAAGTAAACATATGTTCGGAAAATCCTGCTCTTTTTTTATGAGCGTTAGACAATTGCTAGAGTCAATTTATTAAAGTTGGTACGATTCTCTGTCGAACCAACTTTAATCAGGGTGGAATTCCTGATAATGACAGATTACCATATTTATTTTTCTGACGATTACAGATTACCATATTTGCTTTCCTCAGAGTTATAAAGTTTATAACTAATAAGTTGAAATTATTACCATTTGTTTGAAAATTGTCTTTTTAATTAGGTGATTTTGGGAAAATATGGATAGTCTTTAGACGACTATCCTATTTATATAGATTTTACTGCTCTAGTTTACGGGAAGTTTATTCCTGAGTTTTTTAACAAATCACGCACACTTTCAACCGTACATCTGCAAACTTCCTTATTTGTGGGATGGGGTTCATGGAAAATTCCAACTTCTCCCTTTAAAAACACCCTAACCCTCGAACCTTTTCCCTCCTTGATTTCAGCCCCTAAATGAACCAAAAGGGCTTCAATCTCTCTCCATTTCAGATCCGAATGAGTCGGAACAGTGAAAATGGCTTGCAAAGTTTTGCCTTGCTTGCTGTTCAATTTTGTTAACCTAACGTTAGGATACCTTTTTATGATGCCAGAATCTGATATCACTGTCAAGTGATTTGATACAAGACTTTGTTCCAACGCCTCAATCTGCTGCACTAGAACAATTCCTGTCTCAGCAAGGGCTAGAACTTCGACACTTTCACTGGCATTCACCCCTCGTTGAGCGCATCTACCTCAACAACCGACAGCACCGACAGGTTCCATCCCGTACAAATCTCGCAGCACGGCCTTGACGTTGGAAAACTGAAAATACTCGGTCAGCTTCCCAATCCGGCGATTAAAAGTTTTGTAACCCAAATTCCACAACTACGATCGCGTCACACTGCACATCTTGTTTTACCAAGCTACGGATTTAGTGTTGGGCGCAGCGCCGCAATCCACTCTCTTTTTTGGGGTTCTC
>Ga0209490_10005411_pt1 | contig 11632 bp, 8 predicted proteins | sample MAT06_FD_187209 | JGI IMG/M metagenome (GOLD analysis project Ga0209490, IMG submission 187209) | Freshwater microbial communities from Lake Fryxell liftoff mats and glacier meltwater in Antarctica - MAT-06 (SPAdes) (version 2) | ecosystem: Environmental > Aquatic > Freshwater > Ice > Liftoff...
AAGTCTGGCGTCAAAAAAGCGCGAATAGTGCGGGAAAGCTCGAGCAATACGAGGCCGACAACATTCCGGCAGAGGCGTCTTTTTTAGAGATGCTCGATATCGTCAATGAAGGCCTGACAAAAAAAGGCATCGAACCGATCCAGTTTGATTCCGATTGCCGCGAGGGCATTTGCGGAACCTGTTCGCTCACGATCAACGGGGTTCCGCACGGTCCCGGACGTGGCACGACTTGCCAGCTCTACATGCGGAAATTTCGCGAGGGCCAGGTCATCACGATTGAGCCCTTCCGCGCGGATTCGTTTCCCGTCGAGCGCGATCTCGTCGTTAACCGTGCCGCCTTCGACCGCATCATCCAAGCCGGAGGCTTCATCAGCGAACGCAGTGGATCCGCACCGGATGCAAATGCTGTGCCGATTCCGAAAGTGGTCGCGGATCAGGCCATGGACGCCGCCGCTTGCATCGGTTGTGGTGCCTGTGCTGCGGCGTGCCCGAACGGCTCCGCCATGCTTTTTGTCAGCGCAAAAATCACGCACCTCGGCATGCTCCCGCAAGGCAAACCCGAGCGCGAACGCCGCGTGCTCAACATGGTGCGCAAGATGGACGAAGAGGGATTCGGAAATTGCTCGAACTACTATGCCTGCGAAGCCGTCTGCCCGGCAGGGATTCCCGCCGCATTCATCGCGCGCATGAACCTTGAATACACCGTCGCCTCGGCGAAAGAAGCCATTGGCGTGACCGTCTGATCGCGCGCCTTCGCTTCGCGATTGCCGGACGCGGGGTTCTCGGGATACGGTTCTGGGGTTGATGAAAAACGAGCAGCTCCCGAGCCCGGATGGGTCATGTGAAAAGAAAGGCCGGAGGCTTGGCTCACACTTGCTGACTGCGTTGCAAGTGGTCGTTACCGTGGGCCTGCTTTGGTGGCTTTTTCACGATCCGGCTCGCCGAGCCACGATGTGGACGGCGTTGCAAGAGGCCGATTGGCGATGGTTGATCGCGGCGATGGTTTCGGCAGGTCTGTGCGAGTTTTTCGGCATCCTGCGATGGCAGCTTTTTCTCAAGATGCTGCATTTCGAGGTGAAGCTGCCGGAACTGACCCGGCTGTTTTTTATCGGGGCATTCTTCAACCAGTTTCTGCCAGGCACGACGGGCGGCGACGTGGTGCGGGTGCTGTATTTGATGAAAGATCATCCGGAGCACCGGACGGCGGGTTTTTTGAGCGTGGCGATTGATCGATTGCTTGCGGTGCTTGTGCTCGTGGCGATGGGGTTGGGATTTGCGTGGGCGCGGAGCGATTGGTTCGCAGCGAGTTTTGCGGTGGGCAACACGATGAAGATTTTTGCCATCGTGCTGTTTGCCATGGGGATTGGTCTTATTGCCTCGTTCATGCTCACGAGCAGGCACCTCATCCACCGTTTGCCTGCGAAGTTTCCGTTGCGTGCGCAGATCATCAAACTCTCAACGCTGTGGCAGCTTTGCATTGAAAACCGCCGAGAGGCGCTCTGGGGCGCATTCTACACGATCCCGATGTTGCTCTCGTATTTTGGTGCGTTTTACTTCGTCGCGCTGGCTTTCACGAACAAGGTGAGCTTTTTGGACATGACGTCGATCATGCCGCTGGTGACGGCAATTTCGTCATTGCCGATCAGCCTCAATGGCATCGGCGTGCGGGAGGCTCTTTTTGAGCAATTGCTGTCCGAGCTTTGTGGGGTCACACAGGGGATCGGGCTCCTCATCTCGATCATGGGAATGTTCGTTTACATCGCGTGGGGCATTCCCGGCGGATTCTTCTACCTCGAACGCATCCGGCGGCGCTACGGGAAGTGAGCGTTATCGCTCCGCCGGTCCGGGGAAGTTTTTCACGAACTGGATTTTAAAATCCGGGAACGACGAGACGATCTGGATTTTGAAATCCGGAAACGAGCCCACGATCTGCCACTTGCCGGGTTTGTCGGGAAAACTCTCGACGATCTCGACTTTCAGGTCGGGAAAACTCTCGACGACCTGAACTTTGAAATCTGGGAAACTGGTGACGAACTGAATTTTCCCAAAGACGCGATCCGGCGAGACTTTTTTATCTGCCGCACTGGCGGTGGCGGCAACGGCGGGGAGCCCGAGGAAAGCGCGTCGGTTCATGGTTCGGTCGCGGCGTTATTGATGGCGTCAAGAAAGACGCGGATTGCGCCGAAGTCGTGCTTGCGAGGTGTGAGGACAACGCGCGGGAGGTGGGCGATGTGTTGGTCGTCACGCTCCTCGGCGAGCGGCGTGGTTTGCACGATGCGATCGGCCACTAAGAGCGAGTCGAAGCGGCTGTTTAAATCGGCGACGGCCTCGGGCGTGAGCGGCTTTTGGATGCGGACGACCATTTTTTCGCGCACCCATCGGTAGGAGTGAAAGTTTTTGTAGAACTGAGTGATGATGCGCGCGGCCTCATCGGGGTCGTGGGTGATGTGGAAGAGATGAAAGTCGGTCTGCGAGACCAGCCCGTGGTCGAGGAGGTCGTTGTCGATAAACCGCCGCCAGGTTTCCCAATAATGGCCGTTCGGGCGATCCAGCATCACGATGGGAACGATGGGCATTTTTCCCGTCTGCATGAGCGTGATGACTTCAAAGCCCTCGTCGTGCGTGCCGAAGCCGCCGGGCAAGAGGACAAACGCGTTTGTCTCCTTGGCGAAGTTGAGCTTGCGGGTGAAAAAGTAGTTGAAGTTAATGAGTTTCGGATCGCCGAGAATGACCTCGTTCGCGCTCTGCTCAAAAGGGAGGCGGATGTTGAGTCCGAAGCTTTTTTCAGCGCCGGCGCCTTCCTGCGCCGCTCCCATAATGCCGTCGCCTCCACCTGTAATGACCATGTAGCCGAGAGCGACAATTTTTTCCGCGAACGTTCTCGCGAGGATATACTCAGCCTCGTCCCGCTTGGTTCGCGCACTGCCAAAGACAGCGACTTTACGCACGCCTTGGTAACGCGAGAAAACGCTCGCCGCGTAACGCATCTCGCGCAGGGCGCGGCTCATGAGTTTGAGCTCGGCCATGCTGGCGCGGTCGCGTCCGAGCTGGAGCGCGGTCTCCATCAAGTCCGCGATCAAATCGACGGATTTTCCAGTCGCTACCTCGGAGGCGAGTGCTTTGATACGCGGGTCAGTGGATTTCATTTTTTCCAGAAAACCATACCCATCCCCGGCCTAGGAACCAGTCTGAAAATCGGCACGACGGGAATTTCGATTGAGCGGACGGGCGATCCCGGGCAACTTGACCTCATGATCATCGTCCTTCGCCCCCATTCCTCGCAATCTGCCATTGATGAAGTCATCGCAGAAGTTTCCAAACTCGGATACGAACCCGCGCCAATCCACGGTGCCACCCAAACCGTCATCGCGGCAATCGGCGACGAGCGCACGCACCAGAATCTCGAATCGCTCTCGGCTTTTCCACAGGTCGAGAGCGTCCTTCGCGTCCAAAAGCGCTACAAACTCACCAGCCGCGAGTCGCGTCCAAACGACACGATCGTGGATGTGGACGGCGTCAAGATTGGCGGCGGACATTTCGCGCTCATGGCGGGGCCTTGCTCCGTCGAAAGCGAGGAGCAATTGCTCTCGACCGCGCGCGCCGTCAAGGCCGCCGGCGCGACGATTCTTCGCGGCGGCGCCTACAAGCCTCGCACGTCGCCTTACGAATTTCAGGGCCTCGGCAAAGAAGGACTCCGCCTGCTCGAACTCGCCAAGCGAGAGACCGGACTCAAGATCGTCACCGAAGTCCTGAGCGAACGCGATGTCGAGCGTGTCGCGGCTACGGCAGACATTCTCCAAATCGGCGCGCGCAACGCGCAAAACTACCAACTCCTCATCGAATGCGCGAAGTCCGGCAAGGCCATTCTCCTCAAGCGAGGCATGAGCGAACGCATTGAAGAATGGCTTCTCGCGGCCGAATACATTCTCGCCCACGGCAACCCCAACGTCCTCCTCTGCGAGCGGGGTATTCGCACGTTCGAGACCTATACGCGCAACACCCTCGACCTCGCCGCCGTGGCCATCGCAAAAAAAGAATCGCACCTCCCGGTCATCGTTGATCCCAGCCAAGGTTGCGGACGCTCGGATCTCGTCATCGCCCTCTGCCGCGGTGCCGTGGCCGTCGACGCTGATGGACTTATCATCGAAGTCCACCCCAACCCCGCCGAAGCCATGAGCGACGGACAACAGCAGGTGGACTTCGCGGCGTTCGAGGAGCTTGTCGCCAGCATCCAGCCTTTCGTCGCAGCCACCGGGCGCAAAATGTAGCCAACGGCACCTGACCGCCCATCGTCGAAAACGCTCGACTGCGACCCGTCCGAACAGAGGAGTTCTGGCAAACGATGCGCGACAATCGTGAGGCAGGATTGTAGGCACGGCGCACTTGCGATGACGCACCAATCGAGACGTGGGTTTTGTGCGCAAGGAGAACGTGGCCCCTGCCGCATTTCTTGATCACTCTATTTTCCAACGTGGCCGCAGTGCTTAGCTTCGAAGCCATTTGCAGCGTGACGCCATGCAAGGTATCGTCAGATCATGCGACCAACCAGAATGACCTACACACTCGTCGCCGTCGCATTGACTCTTATCACCGCTCGCACCACTCAAGCTTTTGAAGGCGCATTCGAAAGCCCGGAACAAAAAGTTCCTCTGATCGAACTTTATACTTCCGAGGGGTGCAGTAGTTGCCCTACCGCGGAGATCTGGCTGGGTCAGCTTAAAGGACAATCCGGACTCTGGAAGCAGTTTGTTCCGGTGGCGTTTCATGTCGATTACTGGAACAACCTCGGTTGGCCAGATCGATTCGCCTCCGCCAAATACACTCTGCGGCAGCGTGATCACGCGGCGCGTTGGAATTCCTCGACCGTTTACACTCCGGCCTTTGTGGTTGATGGCAACGAATGGCGGCGCGATGAGCGTCTGCCGGCACTTTCGCAGACTAAAGTTGGTCGACTCCAAGCGCGTGCGTTCGAGTCCGGCGAGGTGGAGGTATCCTTCACCCCGACGCAAAAACAAGCCGATAGGCTTGTCGTCGAGATCGCAGCACTTGGTCGCGACATTGTTACGAACGTTTCCAGAGGCGAGAACGCGGGGAGAAAACTACAACATGATTTTGTCGTGTTGGGACTCGTCGAGAGCACCATGGTCCCGGGAGCGCAGGGCGAGTTCAAGGCGCGCCTCACACTTCCCACAGCGACGCCCGAAGGGATTTCCGGAATCGCCGTCTGGGTGAGATCGTCGGCGAGTCTCGTCCCCATTCAGGCAACTGGAGGCTGGTTTAGAAAGTAAACAACAGCCACGGTGGCAGCTTTAAGGCGAAAATTGAACGGGGGCTCGTGCGCGGGCTTCTGCAAAACTCGTTCTCAATCAACGCCAAATGACGATTTTTCCGCGAATCGCGGGTTTGCCAAAAAGCACTATATGTAGTGGTTGGCGCTTTTTTTGACCACAATATGGCGGATTTTTATTGACGGTTTGTGGTTTTTCTGAGAATCTGCATCCCGCGTCTGGATATGGGAGCGAACGACGGATTTTCCAGTGTTCTGCTCCCCCGGCGGATGTCGTAAATAACAAAGAAAAAAACACACATTATGGCTACTACTACAATCACCATTGGCGACCGCCAATTCGTTCTCGACCGGGACAAAGCAGAAGCAGCATACGCATCGAAACGCGTGATCAACGGCCGCCAAACGATGTTTTTCAACATCCTGCCGCTGAAATACCACTGGGCTTACGATCTCTACAAAACGATGAAGGCCAACCACTGGGAGCCTGAAGACATCCAAATGCAAAAGGATTGCGAGCACTGGCGCGACACGACAGGGCTCATTTCCGATGTGGAGCGGTGGATTATCAAAATGGGCATCGGCTACTTCTCGGCTGCTGAGGGCATCGTCGGCGACAACATCCTGAATGTGATCCGGGAAGCGGTGACGGCACCCGAACTCAAGCTCGTTCTCGGACGTCACGCGCAGGAGGAAAACATCCACGCCGATTCGCTCGTTTATATGATCAGTTCGCTCGGGATAAATCCCCACGAGTGCGAGGCCATGTTCGAGGACGTCGAAACGATCAAGCGCAAAACCGATTTCGTCGTGAGCAACAGCCAGATCATGCGCCGTGATATGGATCTTACGACGACGGCGAACAAACAGGCCTTTGCGAAGAATGTTTTTCTCTTCGGCCAATGCATGGAAGGCACTCAGTTTTACGGCCTCTTCGGCATGATTCTCGCTCTGTACCGCCAAAACAAGTTCCCGGGTATCGGGCAAATGTTTAGCTACACATTGCGCGACGAGTCAAACCACATCGAGCTCCTTCGCCAGTTGTTCCAAGACTTAGTAGACGAAAATCCTGATATCTGGACGGAAGACTTCCGCGAAGATCTCCGCAACACGATGCGCGAGGCCGTATCTCTCGAGAAACAATTCATTCTCGATTGCCTCCCCGTTTCCGCCGTGGGGCTCACGGCAGAGGAGTTCTCTACTTACATTGACTACATCGGAGACCGCCGCCTGGAAGGAGTTGGACTCGAGCCGCTCAACGCTCAGCTCGCAAACCCGCTGCCATGGCTTTCGGAGATGATGGAAATCAAAAAAGAAACCAACTTCTTTGAAGGTCGAGTGACCGAATACCGCCGCGCCACCGATCTCGCCGGAGTTTCCGACGACGATCTATAAAACGAAGTCTTAGGTCTTAAGTTGAAAGTGTTAAGACCCTCCCATAACCACCACTTAAAACTTAATCCTCTAAACTTAAAACTCCTATGATCCGACACATCTCACTCGACGAAGACATCGCCCTCAAACGCCTTGTTTCCATCCCCCGCGAGCAAAAGCCAGGCTTTGACTGGCCGAGCACCGTGGATTCGGAGTTGGCCTCCTATTCCGACATCGTGATCTCTCACGGATCGGGCGAGGAGCATGCGTTCCGACTCGCCGATGTGGCGGACGAAATTGGTGCTGCGTTGACGGATCTGTTGCTGTCACGTGAGGAGAAGGACATCTTTAACGAAGAAAACCGCGGGTTTGTCGCTAATGTTGCCCATTCCGTCGCCACGCGCCTTCTGGAGCAATCGCGCGAGGGAAGTGGACTCAAACTCTCGGAGAACGATCTCTCGTTGCTCATAGAAAAAGCGTTGATCGAAAACGATGCGCACGATGTCGCCAAAAGCTTAGTCTTTAAGCGGTCCGTTCGCTCGGTTTCCATCAATCTCGACGACGAGTTTGCACCGTCTCCGGTGACAGTTCGGCTCATTCGCCGGAACAGGTCGGTGGTGCCGTGGATTGAAGCCAAAATCGAAACCGCCGTCCGGAAGGCGTTTCTCTCGACGAGGGAAGATGCAGATGGCGCCGTCGAAGTGGCGCGAGCCATCTCTGAGCGCGTAAAAACGCGCGATCACGCCTTTGTCCACATCGAAGACGTGCAGGACATGGTGCAGGAAGAGCTTATGCGCCAGGGACACTACAAAGTCGCCGAGAGCTACATTCTTTATCGCGCCCAGCGCACGCGGCTTCGTGATCAGGAGGCCCCCGCCGCTTCCGAGTCCACCGAGGAGCAGGAGTCTCTGATCGTCGTGACCATGCGCGACGGGCTCAATGTTTTCTGGGACGGCTCTGAGCTCAAACGCCGTATTCAGTTCGGCATGATCGGCCTCGATCTCTGCCTCGATGCCTCGCAAATCGAACGTGAGTTGCGCAGATCGATTGGCTCTGAGGTCACGGAGGATATCCTTAAAAATACGATCATCCTCAACGCGCGCACGCTCATCGAGCGCGACGCAGACTTCGCTAAGTTTGCCGCCCGCATTTTGCTTTCGTATATTTACGAAGAATCGTTGGATTGGAAGATCACACGCGACGGAATCGATGGACTCCGCGACGCGCACCGCAAAGCTTTCAAAGGGTATCTTCGCCATGGAGTTGCTATCGAACGCCTCTCGCCCAAGCTGCTCTCCTACAATCTCGACGTGCTGGCCGATGCGATTGATCCGACGGCGGACATGGACTTCGACTATCTCGGGATCCAAACGCTCTTTGATCGCTATCTCATCATCGACAAGACACGCAAGCCAGCCCGGCGTCTGGAGACTCCGCAATTCTTCTGGATGCGCGTCGCGATGGGCCTCTTTATCGACGAACCATCGAACCGCGAAGATTGGATCGTCCGCCTTTACAATCTCTACAAGAGCCGCCGGTTTTGCTCGAGCACGCCGACGCTCTTCAATTCCGGGACTTTGCACAGTCAGCTCTCGAGCTGCTACCTTTACAAAGTGGACGATTCGATCGAGTCGATCATGCAGCGCGGAATTGCTGACAACGCCTACCTTTCGAAATGGGCGGGCGGCCTCGGTGGTTCGTGGACATCCGTCCGCGGCACGGGCAGTTACATTAAGGGAACAAACGGCGAGAGCCAAGGCGTGATCCCCTTCCTCAAGCTCCACAACGATCAACTCGTTGCCGTCAACCAAGGCGGCAAACGCCGCGGCTCTGGCTGCGCGTATCTTGAATCCTGGCACAACGATATTGAGGATTTTCTCCAACTTCGTCGCAATACTGGTGACGACCGCCGCCGTGCTCACGATCTTAACACAGCCAACTGGGTTCCTGATCTCTTTATGAAGCGCATGGAGGCACGCCAAAACTGGACGCTGTTCCGCGCGAACGAGGTTCCGGATTTGCATGACGCTTACGGACGCAAATTTGAAGAGCGCTATGCTTATTACGAAGGCTTGGCACAGGAGGGGAAAATCGTCGGTAAGGAAGTCCCGGCCATCGAGATGTGGAAACAAATGCTCAAGATGCTTTTGGAGACCGGGCATCCATGGATCACTTTCAAAGACCCCTGCAACCTTCGCAGCCCGCAGGATCACGTTGGTGTCATCCACTCGTCAAACCTCTGCACCGAAATCACGCTGAACACGAGCGAAGATGAAACCGCGGTTTGCAATCTCGGTTCCATCGTTCTCGACACGCACATGGCGGCGGACGGTTCGCTCGATAACGAGATGCTGCGTGAGACAATTACGGTGGCTGTGCGGGCACTCGACAACGTCATCGATATTAACTTTTACCCGACCGAGTCGGCCAAACGTTCCAACCTGCGCCACCGTCCTATCGGACTCGGCGTCATGGGTGTGCAAAACGCACTCTTCAAGCGCGGTTTCGACTTCGCGAGCGATGCGGCTGTGGACTTTAACGATGAGTTCATGGAAGCCATTGCTTACTATGCTTACTCGGCCTCCAGCGATCTCTCAAAAGAGCGCGGGGCTTATAGTTCGTTCCGGGGCTCGAAGTGGGATCGCGGATTGCTTCCTCAGGATACCATCGACATTTTGGAGAAAGAACGCGGGAGCAAAATTGACGTCCCTCGCGGTGGAAAAATGGATTGGACGCCTGTCCGAGCCAAAATCCAGGCTCACGGGATGCGGAATTCCAATGTGTTGGCGATTGCGCCTACGGCAACCATTTCTAATATCATGGGAACGACTCCTTGCATTGAGCCGAACTACAAAAACCTTTATGTGAAGGAAAATCTTGGCGGCAAATTTACCATCCTGAGCACAGAACTCGTCCGCGATCTCCGCAAACTCGGGAGGTGGGACAACGCGATGCTCGATCAAATCAAATATTTTGACGGCGAACTCAAAAACATCGAAGGCATTCCCGAGGATTTGGTCCGTAAACATCTCACTGTTTTCAGTATCCCTTTCAACTTCGTCATCGACGCCGCTGCACGTCGGCAAAAGTGGATCGACCAATCGCAGTCGGTGAACCTTTTCATCAGCGAGCCCGACATCAAAGTTCTTAGCCACATGTATCGTCGCGCCTGGCACACCGGCCTCAAGACCACTTACTACCTCCGCACACTCGGAGCCTCCAGCATCGAGGGGCCAACAACGAATGTTAAAAAAGAGCTCCGCGGAGTCGTGGCCGGATCGAAAAAGGAATTCACGCCCGAAGAAGCCGCCGCCTGCTCCATCGAAGCCATGCGCAGCGGCGGCGATTGCGAGGTCTGCCAGTAACGTTTAAGCATCCGGTGCCTTAACATCTATACGGCAGCGGCGAAGTGATTGCTTTGATGTGAAAAAGGTAACGATCCACACGGACGGAGCCTGTATCGGAAATCCCGGGCCTGGTGGATGGGCTTCCATTTTAGAGTTTGGTGGCGTGGCAAAGGAGGTCGTCGGAGGTGAAGTTGCAACGACTAACAATCGAATGGAACTTCAGGCGGCAATTGAAGCCCTCATTCGCCTGAAAGAGCCGTGTGAAGTCGAGGTCTATACCGATTCCATCTACCTGCGCGATGGGATCACGAAGTGGATTCGAGCATGGAAGGCGAGGGGATGGAAAAGAGACGTAAAGAACAAAGACCTTTGGTTGCGTTTGGACGAAGTCGCATGCTCCCACGAGGTGAGCTGGAACTGGGTGAAGGGGCATTCCGGACATCCGAAGAATGAGCGATGCGACGTGCTGGCTACTGCGGAGGCGCAGCGCCTGAAGGACGGTTGCTCTCCGAAGCAACTTGAGGATGCGCTCAATCAATTCGTCAAGCAGCGATCCGAAGCGCCGGAGCAACCGCAACGAGATGATGCCAACGGTCAGCCGGATTTCGGGCTCCGCTAAAGACGAGCGGAAAACGAGTCGCCGGACGCGCGAAAGGAGGAGGAAAGAACGTGTTGTAGTTGGCTGCACCCCGTCGGATGAGCATAAGCCGCTACTCGCTCTGGATGCCTTCCGAGAGTTTGCTTGGAGCGCGTCGGAGCTTGAGGTCCACAGCCGCAACGACGAGTCGCGTCACTAAGATTCGGTCAAGAATCTTGACCGGACCGTGCCACGCACTTTTTTCTAAAATCGGCCTTTTTTCGAATGGAGCGTAACTTTGCAGCCCAATCGTCGCACCTCAAATGAGAGCAAGGGATGTAGCAAATTAGAAATGACCTATCGAATATGCTTTTGCCTGACGGATACGCCGCTCCACACGGATTGTTAGGAAGACGGTTTCGCCGCATGCGTGGATGCGGCGAGGATATTTATCAGTCAGAGCGAAAAAATCGCATCCATGGAGCGGGAGGTGTTGTGGACAAGGACTTCCGGGCAGTGTTTGTAAAATGGAACCGGAGGGATCATCTCCGCTGCAACCCAGCCTTGATAATTGGCGGACTTGAGTTCCTCCATCACTCCCGGCCAGTTGACGTCGCCCGATAGCAGGTCGCAGAAACCGTCGACAGAGCCGACAGCCCGACGGTAATCCTTAAAGTGGACGCGCTTGATGCGCGTTCCAAGCGTTGCGATCCAGTGCTCCGGATAACCGGTGGCCAGCGTGTTGCCCACGTCGAAATACGATCCGACTCGCTCGCTACCGAAACTGTCGATGAATGCCTTCATCTCCAGCGGACTCAGCAGGAACTTATTCCATACGTTCTCGATGCAGAGCGTGACCCCCATCGCTTCGGCTGCGGGCAATGCGGCTTTGATGAAGTCTGTCGCTCGCTCGTAAGCCAGATGATAGGGGACGATTTCACAACTCGGAATGAAGTCCACGCCGACTGCGCCGGGCACGACGAGAATCGCATCGATGCCGAGTGCCGAGGCACATTCGATTTGTTTTTTGAGAATCGCGGCGGCCTT
>Ga0209490_10005413_pt1 | contig 11631 bp, 8 predicted proteins | sample MAT06_FD_187209 | JGI IMG/M metagenome (GOLD analysis project Ga0209490, IMG submission 187209) | Freshwater microbial communities from Lake Fryxell liftoff mats and glacier meltwater in Antarctica - MAT-06 (SPAdes) (version 2) | ecosystem: Environmental > Aquatic > Freshwater > Ice > Liftoff...
GCGCGAGCGGGAGGAGTTCGTTGCCGCACGGAGGGGAGATGGCGATGAGGATTCCGGGCTCGTGCACGAGGGCGCGGGCAAAGGCGGCGCGCCATCGCACGGCGTGATCGGTGCGTCCGGCGAGTGATGTTTCGAAATTTTCGATCCCTGCGAAGCGGAGGACTTCGAGCGTGCGCTGGCGGGCTTCGACGGCGTCTCCTCCCCGAATGCGAAAAAGCGGCATGGCGACGTTCTCGGCGATGCTGAAAGAAGGCAGGAGATAAGGATGGCCAAAAAGATACCCGCACGCTTCGTTGCGAAATTCGGCGGCGTCCTCGTCCGCGAAGCTGGACGTCTCCTCGCCGCCAAGGCGCAAGATGCCGGAATCGGGGCGTTCGAGTAGGCCGATGAGATTGAGAAGGAGGCCTTTGCCGGAGCCGTCGGGACCGCAAAATCCGACAAACTCGCCACGGTGAACGTGCATCGAGATGTCTCGAACCGCAACGGAGCCCTGACCGTTCCACATGGCCCGGCAGCAGGTGAGATTTTCACACTCGATTGCGCGCATCGTCGTGGACGTGACTGAAAACCGATTCGTCTGGCGACGCAAGAGCGGTGATTTTAAAAAATGCCCGGCGAGGTCAGGACAAGGGGGATTTTTCCCGTGGACGCAGAAGGATCGCGAGCGCGGTCGAGAACTTTTCGACGCGTCCGAGCCGGATGCGTTTTTCGAAAACGGGAAAATCGGCGGACTCCAAACGGGCGAGGATTTTTTCGTAGAATGCGCGCATGATTTCGGGGGAGCGCAGTCGGTGCCACTCTGCGAGCGGGGGAGTCGCCGCGGCGAAGCGCGTTCGGGCCCGGGCAGCCTGGCACAGCATCAGCGGCAGGAACCCCGGGCCGGGCTGGCCGCGCAAAAGTTCGGCCTCGGTAACGCCGAATTTTTCAAGGTCATCGAGCGGAAGGTAGATGCGTCCCATGCTGGCGTCCTCAGCGACATCGCGGAGGATGTTTGTTAACTGGAGTGCGTGCCCGAGTTGCTCGGCGTAGGCGTTTGCGGCGTCGCCGTGGCAGCCAAAAATTCGCACGGAGACCAAGCCGACGGCACATGCGACGCGCCAGCAGTATGTTTCGAGCGCGGGCAAATCGGGAAACCGGACGCTTTCGATATCCATCGCACAACCGCGGACAATCTCAGCGAGCAGAGAGCGATCGATTTCGTAACGCTGGACGATTGCCTCCAACTCGTGCGGAAGTGAGCGGTCTTCGACAGCCGCCAGCCACTCGTCGAGCTGTTTGCGCTTTTCGGAAGGAGCGAGATCGGGGGAGTCTGCGATGTCGTCAACCGTCCGGCAAAACCGATAAAAAGTGAGCGAGTCGTCGCGTCTGGCTTTGGGAAGAAACGCCAGCGCGAAGGCAAGCGTCGAGGCCTTCGTCGAGCTAGGTGGTGCCAGAGTCGTCATTCCCCGAAGGCCAATAGCGGGAATTTCTCCTTGACGCAACGGCGATCACGGAGAACATTCGGGCAAATCTTATCAAGAGTGGCAGAGGGACTGGCCCTATGAAGCCACGGCAACCGCCGGATTCGACTCGTCTGAGTTTCAGACAAGTCAGGTTCGGGCCCGGGTGCCAAATCCAGCTCCAGAGTCCGCGCAAGCGGGCGAAGGGGAAAAGATGAGAGGGCATTTCGAGAAATCTGTTGTGTCTTGTCACTCGTCCACTCTTGGTCGGATCAGAACAAAACCATGAGCCAGACACAGACATTTTTTTCGAACCTGAAATGCCGGGAATGCGGACGTCTCTATCCGAAAGAGGCGATTCATATTTGTGAATTTGATTTTGGCCCCTTGGAAGCGGCGTATGATTACGACCTTATCGCGAAGCATCTCAACCGCGAAGTCATCGCCTCGCGTCCGCAAACGATGTGGCGCTACCGCGAGTTGCTGCCCATCGACGGCGAGCCAACTGTTGGTCAGCAGGTCGGTTTCACGCCACTCGTCCGGGCAGACCGCCTCGCGGCGAAGCTCGGCGTCGACGAACTTTACATCAAAAACGACACGGTCAACTACCCGACGCTTTCGTTTAAAGACCGAGTGGTCTCGGTCGCGTTGAGTCGGGCGCGCGAGTTGGGCTTTGAGATCGTCGCCTGCGCCTCCACTGGCAATTTGGCCAACTCGGTCGCTGCCAACGCAGCGGCAGCGGGTTTGAAGAGCTATGTGCTCATTCCGGCGGACTTGGAGCGCAGCAAAGTGGTGGGCTCGTTAATCTACGGCACGCAGGTCATCGGCATCCACGGCGCTTACGATCAAGTCAACCGCCTCTGCTCGGAGATTGCCGGCAAATACGGGTGGGGATTTGTGAACGTGAATCTCCGTCCCTATTATGCCGAGGGCTCGAAGAGCATGGGGTTTGAGATCGCCGAGCAATTCGGTTGGAAGATCCCAAAACACACGGTCATCCCAATGGCCAGCGGTTCGCTTCTCACGAAGATTCACAAGGCTTACAAGGAATTCATCCGCATCGGTGTGCTGGAGGAAGCTTCGTTTGCCGTCCATGGGGCGCAAGCCTCGGGATGCTCACCGATTTCCACGGCGAAAAAGAAAAACACCGATATGGTCAAGCCCGTGCCGAATCCAAAAACCATCGTCAAATCTCTGGCGATCGGGACTCCGGCTGACGGTTACTATGCGTTACGCACTTTGGCCGAAACGGGCGGCAGTGCCGAGGATTGCACCGATGAAGAGGTCATTGATGGCATCCGCATGCTCGCCGAGTATGCGGGCGTCTTTGCCGAAACCGCCGGCGGCGTCACCGTCGCCTGCGCGCGCAAGCTCATCGAGTCGGGGAAGATTCCCCGCAACGAGAGCATCGTTCTCTGCATCACGGGCCACGGCCTGAAGACGCAGGAGGCCATCCACGGCGAGTGCGGCGAAGCGCGTCTCATCAATCCGAGCCTTCGCGAGTTCGAAGCACTCATCGCCAACGACAACATTCAACAATCATCAGCAGCCGCTCACTAATTATGTCCATCCAAGTCCGTATCCCCGCCCCGCTCCGCAAGCTCACCAAAGACCAGGAGGTTGTTGCCATCGAAGGCGCAGCGACCATCGCTGACGTTCTCGCGAACCTCGACACAGCCTTTCCCGGCCTCACCGAGCGCATCTGCGACGAGCAGGGCAACGTCCGCCGTTTCGTCAACATCTTCGTCAACGACGAGGACATCCGCTTCCTCGAAGAAAAGGCCACAGCGGTGAAAGCCGGCGACGAGATTAGCATCGTTCCCGCAATCGCGGGCGGCTAGGCAGACGCACCTAACTGGCTCTCGCAGCTTTTGGATCGGGATGGCGCGGCAGAAGCGATATCCCATCGCCGTGCTCTCGGCCGCGACTTTTCGTCGGGAGTTGGCGATCTGCGGGACCGTGCGCTGCGAGGTGGCGCGCGGCGTTCGCAGCAAGGCGACGTTGGCGAGATTGCGCAGGTTTTGGGATGTCATGATCGACGTGCCGACGGACAACGCCGTCTGGCACGAGGTCGAGGATTTGCTCTACAAACTCGACCGATCAGGAAAACAGATTCCGATGGCCGACGCCGTGATCGCGTGCTGTGCAAAAGGGATCGGTGCCGCCGTGTTTACTTTCGATGAACACTTCAACGCGATTCCTGACTTGAAGGTCATCTCCGACCTTTCGTTTCTCTGAGCGGGGGAGGCGATCGACTGCAATTTCAGTCGATCGACCATCGCCCCTCAGCCATCAACCAACGTTTCGGCTCAGCCAACCTTTCCGCTAGCGCGTTTGCGCATGTTAGCGTCGAGGTATTTTTTGCGGAGGCGGATTGTGAGAGGTGTGACCTCGACATACTCATCGGGAGCGATGTATTCGAGTGATCGTTCCAAGCTCATCTTGAGTGGAGGAGATAGGGAGACTCCCTTGCCATCGCCGCTACTACGCATGTTATTCAAGGTTTTGGCCTTGCAGACATTGACGGGCATATCATCAGCACGGGAGTTCTCACCGACGATCATACCGACATAGATTTCCTCTTGGGGAGCGACAAAAAGACGACCGCGCTCTTGGATTTTTTCCATGGAGTAGGCCATCGCAACTCCGGCTTCCATGGCGATCAGGACACCGTTGTTACGAGTCGGGATCTCGCCCTTAAAGTCGGCATACTCTTTGAAGATGTGGGACATGATACCGCTTCCCTTGGTCAGGTTAACGAGGTCGGTTTCAAAGCCAATCAATCCGCGCGTAGGCACGACGGCTTGAACGGTGACGCTCTTAGCTTGGTGATCCATGCCGACGATTTCACCCTTTCGGGCTGCGAGGCTCTGAAGGATGTCGCCGAGGTTGTCGGACGGCACATCGACATAGACATTCTCGAGTGGCTCGAGGAGTGAACCGCTTTCGGTACGGCGGTAAATGACCTCGGGGCGGGAGACGAGCATTTCAAACCCTTCGCGACGCATCTGCTCAACGATCACAGCGATTTGCATCTCTCCACGGGCCTTGATCTGGAAGTGTCCAGCAGTGTCGGTTTCTTTGAACTCGATGGAGACATTGGTTCGTGTCTCCTTGATGAGGCGCTCACGGATTTGGCGAGCTGTGACAAGCTTGCCTTCCCTTCCAACAAGCGGGCCGTCATTGATACAGATCGTCATCGTGATCGTCGGAGGATCGATATCCACGAAAGCCAGCGGCTCGCGGGTGTCGCTGTCGGTAATCGTCTCACCAATGAAGACTTCCTCAAATCCGCAGAGTCCGACGATGTCACCGGCGTGTGCTTCCTGAAGTTCGATTTTCTGCAACCCCTTGTGACCAAAGATCGCAGTGACGGGCGCTGTCTCTTTCTTGCCGCCCTTGCGGATGCAGACGACACGCTCGCCCATCTTGACGGTGCCGCTGATGATGCGGCCAAAGGCGATACGACCGAGGTAATCGCTGTAGTCGAGGTTGGAAACAAGCATCTGGAAGTAATCGACATCGGGCACCTTTGGAGCCGGGATGTGTTTAACAATGGCCTCGTAGAGAGGCTCCATCGTCGTGCTTTCCTGATCGATCTCGTTCTTGGCGTAACCCTGCTTGGCGCTCGCATAGACAACAGGGAAGTCGAGCTGCTCATCATTGGCATGGAGCTCCAGGAAAAGTTCAAAGACCATGTCGAGGACCTTGTGAGGATCGGCATTGTCCCGGTCGATCTTGTTGATGACGACGATCGGCTTGAGGCCGTTTTCCATCGCTTTGCGGAGCACAAACTTGGTCTGTGCCTGAGGACCGCCAAAGGCATCCACCACGAGGAGCACACCATCGACCATCTTCATGATTCGCTCAACCTCTCCCCCGAAATCGGCGTGGCCCGGAGTATCAACGATATTGACGTGGTAGTCGTTCCACTGGAAGGCGGCGTTCTTGGCCTTAATGGTGATTCCCTTCTCCCGTTCGAGATCCATGGAGTCCATGATGCAGGTCTCAGTGGCCTTGGCCTCGTTGGCCCTGAAAGTGCCCGATTGTTTGAGAAGCTGGTCGACGAGGGTGGTCTTGCCGTGATCAACGTGAGCGATGATTGCGATGTTGCGAATTTTATCCATAGTGCGTAAGCCCAAAAGTGGGCGGGGTCGGACTATGCGGAGGGACTCGCCGCATGTCAACCTGCCCGTGCAAGTTTCCATCGGGCGATATTTTCGGCGTGGACGATTTTCTAACTCCGCATCGCGCGGTAAACCGCCTCGCAGGTCGCAGGCGACGCCAACGGGACCTCTTTATGCGCCTCAGCGAACGACGCAACCGCATCGCGAATCGCTTCGCGCACCGAGATCGCCAGCATCAGCGGCGGCTCGCCAACCGCCTTGCTCCCGTGGATGGTTCCCGGCTGCGCCGCATCGCGCAGGAGGGACACCCGGAAATCCACCGGCACGTCGCCGATGGCAGGAATTTGATACGTGCTCGCACCATGCGACAAGAGGCGGCCTTGATCGTTCCACAGCAACTCCTCGCCCGTGAGCCATCCCATCCCCTGAACGAATCCGCCCTCGATTTGCCCGCGATCAACCCCTTCGTTTAAACTCTGGCCGACGTCGTGCAAGATATCCACCCGAAGAACGCGGTTCTGGCCCGTAAATCGATCCACCTCGACCTCGGTCACCGCCGCACCACAGGCGAAGTAGTAAAACGGGCGCCCTTTGCCTTTTGCACGATCATAGTGAATTTCCGGCGTGCGGTAGTATCCTGTCGCGCTTAAGCTCACGCGCTGGAGGTAAGCCTCAACGACTACCTCTTGGAACGTCACTGAGTGCAGCCCGCCACACGAAGCAACCCCACCCGAAAACACGACGTGCTCTGCGACCGCTCCCAATTCACCGCGCGCAACGAGCAACCCTGCTGCCACCGGAGCCAGCCTCGCCCGGAGCGACTCGCACGCGTCGCGCACAGCGGCCCCGTTGAGATCCGCTCCGCTCGATGCCGCTGTGGCAGAGGTGTTCGGCACTTTGTCCGTCCGTGTCTGCATCAAACGAATACGATCCGCTGGCACGCCGAGTTCGCGCTCGGCAACTCCGAGAAGTTTCGTATGGAGTCCCTGCCCCATCTCTGTGCCACCGTGATTCACTTGCACAGAGCCGTCCGCGTAAATCAACACCAACGCCCCGGCTTGATTGTAGGGCGTATAGGTGAACGAAATGCCGAATTTTACCGGAGTCATGGCGATACCCCGCACGCGCGTTTGTGACGTTCGGTTGAATTCCGCAATTCCAGTCCGCCGCTCGTCGAGTGCCGACGATGCGCGCAGTTCGCCCCAAATGCGCCCGATGCGGTTGTCGCCAATTTCCTGTCCGTAATGCGTCGTGTTCGATTCGCCCGTGCCGCGGTAAAGATTTTTCTCCCGCAAATCCTCGGGACGCAGCGAGAGGCGACGAGCGACGCGTGCGATGATCTCCTCGATCACAAGCATTCCCTGTGGCCCGCCAAATCCACGAAACGCCGTCTGCGAAGTCAAATTCGTCCGGCATACGCGGCCCGAAAAACTCGCGGTCGGAATGTAGTAAGCATTATCTAAATGAAACAAAGCCCGATCACAAATCGGTTGCGACAAATCCAGCGACCAACCCCCGTTGGCAAAAAGCTCGGCCTCGACCGCGAGCAGCAAACCGTCTGCGGAAAAACCAACGCGAAAGCGCGAGAGGAACGGATGCCGCTTGCCGGTTATCTCAAAATCCTGATCGCGATTGAGCCGCATTCGGCAAGGACGTCCCGTGATTGTGCAGGCGAGCGCCGCGAGGCACGCCACGCCCGCCCCCTGCGTTTCCTTTCCGCCAAATCCTCCACCCATTCGCGGATTCGTCACCACCACGCGATTTCGTGGCACATCGAGAACGCGCGCGACGATGATCTGGATTTCCGACGGATGCTGCGTTGAAGAATGCACGAGCACACCGTCATCCTCCGTGCGTTCCGCCCAGGCCGCCTGGGTTTCGAGATAAAAATGCTCTTGCCCGCCGAACTCGAATTCGCCCTCAAGCGTCAACTCCGCGTCGCCCAACGCCGCCGCCACATCGCCGCGTCGAATCGTATTCGTTTCCGTGTGGAACGCCCCCGCCTCGATGGCCGCCGGGATCGTGAGAATCGTCCCGAGCGGCTCATAATCGATTTTCACAGCCGCCGCTCCCGCACGACACGCATCCGGCGTTTCTCCCACGATGGCCACCACTGAGTGTCCGACGTATTGCACCTCGTTGTCCGCCAGCAAAATCTCATCGTGCCGCGAAGCGCCGATTTCATTGAGTCCCGGCACGTCCGCCGCCGTCAGCACAGCGACAACGCCCGGCACCCGCTTCGCTGCAGACACATCGCATCGCCGGATCCGGGCGTGTGCGTGCGGAGAGCAAACGGGCCATACAATCAACGTCCCACGCTTCTCCGCCTCATCGTCCACGTAGTCCGCCGCCCCCGTCACATGCCGAACGGCACTCTCATGCAAATGCCCGTCCGTCGCCACCGCCGCCGGCAGCTCGCTCAATGCCACCGCCGTCCCTGTCTCAACAGGCTCATGAAAAAACTTCGCCAGCAACTCCGCCGTCACGCCGGCCCGATACGCCGCGCTCCCGCGTCCATCGCTGATCGGCGCGAACTCTTCCCGCAAAATGTCCTGCGCCGCGTCCAACGTCGCCGCATCCCACACTCGACCGCGCAGAAACTCTCCCGTCCGCCACGCCAGCATCGGCGTCGGGCCGACTCCGCCGAAAGCCAACCGCGCTGCGACGACGCGGCCCTCGCCGTCCAAATCCAAGCACATCCCGGCGGAAACAATGCTAATGTCCATCTCCCGTCGCTTCGACACTTTGAACGCCCTCGAAATCCGCCGCACGCCATCCGGAGCCGGCGGAATCCTCACTTCACGAAGCACCTCCCCCACCCCGAGCACTGTGCGCCTGTAACCCGTAAAAAAATCCTCTATCGCCACCTCGCGGGCACCCGCAGCCGATTGCAACAGGACCGTCGCTCCCAGCGATAGAAACACCGGTGCCGTATCCCCAATCGGCGACGCCGTCACCAGATTCCCACCCAGCGTCGCCCGGTTTCGAACCGGCCGCGAAGCAAACCACCGCAACATCTCACGCAGCGCGGGAATCGGCGTCTGCTCCATCACGTCCGTCAACGGCACGCCCGCCCCAATACGCACGAGACCGCCATCGAAAGAGAGCACACGCAACTCGTTGACGCCCTGCAAATAAATGAGCGTGGAAAAACGCTTGAACGACTTCGCCACCTCCACGCCGATCTCCGTGCCGCCCGCTAACAGGCGCGCCTCAGGATGCGCAGCCATCATTTCAAAAAGCTCCGCCAACGACGACGGACGCAAAAATACCCGCCCCCCGCATTCGTAGTCACTCAAAGCATCTGCGGCCGTCTCCTTCTTCAAAAGCCGCCCGAAGCGATCCCCCTGCTTTTCCTCATCGGCAACCGAAGCCCATGACTCCGCCGCCGCCTGCCGGATCGGGCGATACCCCGTGCAGCGACAAAGATTTCCGCACAACTGATCGTTGAGTCCCTCCACCGTGCCGATCCCCTCGCGGTAGTAGCCCTCAAACATCGACGCCACAAACCCCGGCGTGCAGTATCCGCATTGCGAACCATAGCACCGCGTCATCGCCGACTGCACCGGATGCAATCCCTGAGCCCCGATCCCCTCAACCGTCCACACCTCCCGCCCCGCCAACGTCGGCAGCAGCGCGATGCAGCTGTTCAAAGACCGAAAGACCCGCTTGCCCGCCGCGTCCTCTTCGATCACCACGACCGTGCACGCCCCGCAATCTCCCTCCGCGCATCCCTCCTTCGCCGCCGTGAGCCCGCGCCCGCGCACCCAGTCTAACAGCGTCGCGTTCGGCGACACGTCTCTGACGACGACAGCCTCCCCGTTGAGCCGAAATGTGAACTCGTTACTCACGGCCTCATCTCATGCCCCAAACGCACCCTCAGCGTCGAGCGCGTTTCCTTGCAATCCCGCCTCCATCCCCCCACGCTGGACATCCGTCGCCACTTCGCTGTGAACCTGCAGAAAATTAACGCCCTCACTGAGTCTGAATTCACAGCAATCCTCGGGCCAATCTTCGAGCATTCGCCATGGATCGCCGAGCGCGCCTGGGCGTCCCGCCCGTTTGACTCTGCCTCTGCCCTCCTCGCGCGCCTTTACGCCGTCGTCGAAGAAGCCGGCGACGCCCTCCAACTCGCCCTCCTCCAAGCCCACCCCGACCTCGTCGGACGCCTCGCCCGCGCCGGTGCCCTCACGTCCGAATCCACCAACGAGCAAAACTCCGCCGGACTCCTCGCCCTCGACGACGCCAGCATGAGCCGCTTCGAATCGCTCAACGCCGCCTACCGCGCGCGCTTCGGATTCCCCTTCATCATCTGCGCCCGCCTCAACTCCACCGACACCATTCTCACCGCCTTCGAAGCCCGCCTCCCAAACTCGCCCGAAAAAGAACGCGCCACCGCCTGGCAGGAAGTTAAAAAAATCGCGTCCCTCCGACTCGACGACATCCTTGGAACCAAATCCTAAGCATCCTCAAACCCCGCTCATCGTCCCCATTTCTCAAAATCCGGCAACCGCCTCTCGAAGTCTGCGAGAGTCATGCCGACGACCTGATCCATGTTGTAATACTTATATGTGGCGAGGCGTCCGATGAATGAAATGGACGGAACGATTTCGGAATGCGGATTTCGGAGTGCGGAACTGGGGAATGTTGAGGGGAGCGTGCTAGCGTCGGCCAAGGCTTCGTATTTTTTGTAAAGGGCGGCGGCGTCCGGGGCGGGGATGGGGTAGTAGGCTTCCTTGCCGGGGCCGTAGTCGTCGGGGTATTCGCGCACGATTGTGGTGTTTGACGTGGCTTGGCCTGTGGCGTGCTTGATCTCGACGATGCGGGTAAAGTCCTCGTCGTTGGGGTAGTTGACCTGCATGGCGGGCTGCCAAAAGTTTGGTTGACCGGCAACGGGAAGTCGGTCGGCGAGTTGGTCGCCGGTTAACGACTGATTTTCAAATCGTAACGATCGATAGGGAAGCGAGCCGTAGCAATTGTCGTAGAACTCGTCGATGGGACCCGTATAGACCATGTGGCGGAACGTGACATGCGGGAGAACTTCGCGGTAGTCGGTGTTCAGGAGGATGCGGACTTTGTCTCCGCACGATCTAACCATACGGTCGAACATTTTGTGGTATCCGGCTTTTGGGAGGGCTTGAAATTCCTCGCGAAGATAACGGTCGTCGCGATTGGTTCGAATAGGTATCCGCCCGCAAACGGATGCGTCGAGATCTTTGGGGTGACGCTTCCATTGCTTCAGCGTGTAGCCTTTGAAAAACTTTTCGTAAAGATCCCAGCCGACTTGCGAAATGATGACTTCTTCGGAGTTTTGCGGGTTTTCGATAGGCACGCGGTTGGCTTCGAGCCAGTCCTTGAACTCCGCTTCTGTGGCCGGGCGTCCGACGATTTGCTCGAAGGTATTGAGATTGATGGGGAACTTCCAATAGCGGCCTTGAGAGTAGGACAGGATTTGATAAGCCACCGGATGCCACTCGGTGAACTGCGTGAGATACTCGCGAATCTTTGGCGAATTGGTGCGGAAATAGTGCGGTCCGTATTTGTGAACGAGCACGCCGTGGTCGTCGTATTCGTCCTGAGCATTGCCACCAATATGGCCGCGTTTTTCGACCACGAGCGACGTCCGGCCCAGCCGTGTGGCAGCCTGCTCGGCGAAGACGAGTCCCGAGTATCCCGCCCCGACGATGAGAAAATCAAAATCCCAACTCATTGTGGCGGGAGATTGAAACAGAATTTACGGAATGAACAGGATTGGTTTGAGAGGTCACGCAGTTCGGACTTCAACGACTAATGCGGTGGAGTTGTCGCGACCGGAGCGCGCAACCGCTTCGCGGACGAGGGCTTGGGCGGCAGACTCGGTGGGGTTGGGAAGGAGGTCGCGGATTTGGTCGTTATAAATGGCATCGGTGACGCCGTCAGTGCAGAGGAGAAAGCGGTCGCCGGGTTCGAAGCCGACGGCTCCGACTTGCGGGTCGATGAACTGGTGTTCGGCACCAAGGGCTTTTTGCAGGACGTGGCGACGGGGGTGGTTTTTCAATTCGCGCTCGTTGATTTTTCCATTCTGA
>Ga0209490_10005415_pt1 | contig 11628 bp, 12 predicted proteins | sample MAT06_FD_187209 | JGI IMG/M metagenome (GOLD analysis project Ga0209490, IMG submission 187209) | Freshwater microbial communities from Lake Fryxell liftoff mats and glacier meltwater in Antarctica - MAT-06 (SPAdes) (version 2) | ecosystem: Environmental > Aquatic > Freshwater > Ice > Liftoff...
GACCGAATATACAAGACAGACCTGCGCATACGACCGTTCCAACTCGGAAGCCTGCTGCGCATAGTCCCACCTTAGCATCTGGTTTGTGGAGCCCAAATTGATCAGGAACCTCTGTCTATCCTGAGGTCTTCCAGAGTGAGCGACGTCTGCAAGGCCATTGATCCTTCCGAAACATGGCGCAAGCGTGAAGCCGAAGCTGAACGCAGAGCCGATGCCCGACACATCCAGTGTGAAGGTTACGAACCACCCGACTTGACTCGTCTTGAAATGGGTTTACGATCATCATGCCATTTGGACCTAGAAAACGGTCTAAATATGCGTCGTAATTTTTCGCAGGACGATCAGAATGGATCGTTGCATCCGCCGTCTGGCGGACGAGACGATCTACACGGAGAGGTAATGCGGAAAAAGAACAAGCAGATCGGAGCGTTTTCTAGGTCCAAATGGTAGCAGCGCGGACCATAGAAGGCCAGGTCAGCGTGCGGCCACCCACCAACGAAAAAGGCCCCCACCTTGCGGCAGAGACCTTTCCGACTTTCACCGAAGGGGACCTTACTGGGCTGTGCCGGTAAGTTCCACGGTCAGTTCGATAGCATCGTTCAGGACCATGTCCTTGGCGGCCTTGTAAGCCACGCCATACTTCTGACGGTCGAAGGAGAGTTTGCCAGAGGCCTTCAACATTCCGTTCTCTTCGGTCACCACGATATCGGTCACCTTCTCGCTATTGGTCTTGCCGCGTACGGTCAGATCGCCGGAGGCCACGTTGCCTTCTACGCCGGTGATGTTGAAGATGGCCGTTGGGAAACTGTCCACAGCGAAGAAATCAGGGCTGCTCAAGTGGCCTACCAAGTTCTCCTTGGTCTGGTCCTTGGCCTTGTAATTGGAGTCCAGGGGGATCATCGACTTCATGTCGATCACGAAGGAGCCGCCCGTCAACATTCCACCTTTGGTCATCAATTTACCTTCGGTAAGGTTGGCAGAACCAGAATGGCTGTAAACGCCGACCATGGTACCGGTCCACATCACTTTGCTCGTAGCAACATCTACGGTATAGGTCTTTTCGATCGTAGAAAGGGCAGCAATGCTATCCGCAGCTGCCTTTTCCTTTGCAGCGGTTATCTCAGCTTCGTTCGGGCCGCAAGCAACAAGGGCAACGGCAACAAAGGCAACAACGGACAATGCGTGGGATCTCATGGGTTGGTTGAAAGGTTGTTTTTCGGGGTGCAAATGTATGCACGAATATTCCATGGAAAACAAATTCGTTCTTCCGCGATACGATCGAGCTCATTGCGCTTCGGATGCCTAGGCAAGCAGCGCTCCCGTGCTAGCCGAACTGCGCAAAAGAGGAGAAGGCCGGTAGCGATCTTCTCTATACGTGGCTTGCAGTCGTTCCAACACGCCAAGCCAATGCGGAGCGCCTTTTTCGTTGGCCCAAGCGAGCAGTCCTTTGGGGTAGTTCACTCCCTTTGTCATGGCAAGGTCGATATCCTTTGCCGCAGCCACTTGCCAGAAAAGTGCATCGGCTGCCTCGTTGATGAGCATGGCGAGCACCCGCTCGACGATCTCCGAAGTCAACACCTCCGCCGGGTTAACCGACGAAGGAGGGGACCCGGTTGCCTGGTACACCTCCGCAGGGTCGCCTGAGGAACGAAGGGACCCTGCGGCCATTGCACCCTTGACCGCAGGGTCCTCTACGAGAGCCCCTGCGGAGGTTTGTATCGCGCCGTTCGCATCGTAACTGTAGTAGCCACGTCCGGTCTTGCGACCCAGCCTTCCGCTTTCCACCTGCCGTTGTTGCGTGAGGCTCGGCTTGTACCGTGGGTCGAAGAAGAACGCCTCCCACACGGTCTTGGTCACCGTGAAGTTGATGTCGTTCCCGATCAAGTCCATCAGTTCGAAGGGCCCCATTTTGAAACCGACGGACTTCATGGCGGCATCGATGGTCGGCATATCGGCAATGCCTTCCTCGAAGATCCGGATCGCCTCGCCATAGAATGGACGCGCCACCCGATTGACAATGAAGCCGGGTGTGTCCTTGCACATCACCGGGATCTTTCCCCAAGCACGCATCAATGCTGACATGCGGGGAGCCAATGCGCTATCCGTTGCAAGGCCGGGCACCACTTCGACCAGTGGCAATACGGGGGCGGGATTGAAGAAATGCAGGCCGATCACCCGTTCCGGTTTCGCACACGCCGCAGCAATGGCCGTAACGGAGAGCGACGATGTATTCGTGGCCAGGATCGCATCTGCGGAAAGGATGGACTCCAGATCCGCGAAAAGCTTCTTCTTGATGACAAGATCCTCGATGATCGCTTCGATCACGAGGCCACTACCGGCAAGGTCCTTCAGGTCGGTCGCTGGTGCGATGCGGCTGAAGATCGCGTCGCCTTCCGCAGAGGTGAACTTGCCTTTCTCCACCAGCTTATCCAGCGTCTTCCGGAGACCGGCCAACGCCTTGTCCACGGCTTCTTTACGCGTATCGAAAAGCACCACAGCATGCCCGGCCTGTGCCGCCACTTGCGCAATGCCACTGCCCATGGTACCGGCCCCGATCACGGCGATCTTCATCGAACTATCCATGGGGCGAAGATCGGGGTGGGGGCGGGAACCTGCTATGGTACGCACCTCGGTCGACCCAGTGGGTCGACGCCACGGGTGCTTCGTGGCGAACTATTCGCCTTTGTAAATGGGCTTGCGCTTCTCCAAGAACGCCTTCACCCCCTCGTTATAATCATGGCTGCGGCCCGCGATGGTCTGCAGTTCGTTCTCCACGTCCAACTGGCCATTGATCGTGTTGTCCTGCCCGCGGTTCAAGGCCTCCTTGGTCAGGGCGATGGCCTTTGTGGGCATGGTGGCCAAGCGCTTTGCAAGAGCTAGGGACTCGGTCATCAGTTCTGCATCGGGTACAGCGCGCCAGATCATGCCTTTGGCCTCGGCCTCCTTCGCGCTCACCTTGGGAGCAAGGATCATTTGCCCGAAAGCATGCTGCATGCCCACCAAGCGCGGCAAGGTGAATGTGCCGCCGCTATCGGGGATCAAGCCGATGTTTATGAAGCTCTGGATGAAATTGGCGCTTTCGGCGGCCAGCGTGAGATCACAGGCGTAGGCGATGTTCGCACCGGCGCCGGCGGCCACGCCGTTCACAGCAGCCACCACGGGCTTCTGCAAGGTGCGGATGCGACGGACAATGGGGTTGTATTGAGTGGTAAGAATGTCCTCGATCTTGGTGCCCGGCGCAATGGCTTCGGCCAGGTCCTGTCCGGCGCAGAAAGCGCGCCCTTCGCCGGTAAGCAGCACGGCCCGCACGCTGGCATCGTCCTTGGCCTTGTCCAGCGCATCAATGGTCTCCAAGGCCATCTCGCGGTCGAAGCTGTTGAGCTTATCTGGACGGTTGAGGGAGATGGTGGCAACGCCGTCGGCGATGGTGAAGAGGATCTTGGTGTAGGACATATTAGGCTTCGTCACCGCCCCGTTACAAGGGCAGGGGTCGAAGATCGTGATAACAAACCGCTCCAACATCCGCAATTGTCCGATAGCGGCTTCGACTTGTTGAACCGAGCTGCTACACTCATCAGTTCGCCGGCGATCAGGGAACTGGCCACCAGCTAATTCTAGATCCATACCCGTTTGGACAGATCCGGATCCAGGGTTGGTACTCGTTGTTCTCAGAATGCCATACTGAATAGCCTATCTCTAATGCAAATAGCCCTGAATGGCCTTGTACATTTGAGGCATGGCATCCACAAAGGATAAACTAACGCTGACCGTGCGTCGTGATGTCGCCCGCAAGGCTCGTGCTCTTAGTCGCGAACGCAAGCAGAGCGTATCCCGCATGTTCGAGGAATGGATGATGCGTATTTCGGACACCGAGGATCCCTTGTTGGCGCTCTCTGGACTGTGGAAGGATCGCGACCTCACCTTGGAAGACTTGCGCGCCAAAGCATGGACCCGGTCTTGATCGATACGTCTGTGATCATTGGCGTGTTGAAGCAACAGGACAATGCGCTTAAGCTTGCTGAACAGGTGAAGGGAAGGCCAAAGGCGGTCACAGATGGGGTGATCGGCGAATTGCTCGCTGGTGCGCGAAACAAACAGGAATTCTTCGTGTTGTACCGGCATTTACAGGATAACTTCAGATGGCTTTCTGCCAATGAACGCAGTTCAACCTTGTTCCGTCGGATCCTCCTGAGCTATGGACCACAACGCGGTGTCCATTTGGTCGATTTCCAGATCGCTGCTACGGCTATGGCGTACGGTGTGCCTCTACTCACGTTGAACAAAAAACATGTTTCCTTCATCGAAGGGTTGGTCCTCGCCTGATACCATTTCGCAGTGCAGATCCAGTTTTATAAGAATGGGCATTTAGTGGATCAAGTAGCATGCCTAAGTCGCGCTGATCTGCAAACCCATATGCCGCGTACACTTAGACTTTCTCGATCCATGGAAATCGCTCATAAGCACTTGAACTGATCGAACGGCTCCAAGCAGTCGTTGCACTTCCACAGCGCTTTGCACGCCGTACTTCCGAAGGCGGAGATCATCACCGTGTCTTTACATCCGCATTGCGGGCATTCCACAATGGGTTGCTCGCCTTTGAGCGCGCGGATGTCGGCCGTCTTCTCTGGCGGTGCAATGCCGTAGGCTTTTAGCTTGGCCTTGCCTTCGTCGCTGATCCAATCGGTGGTCCAAGCCGGAGCGAGGATCTGCTTTACTTCCAGATCGGTGATGCCCGCCTTGTGCAGTTCAGCTTCAATGTCCTGCTTCATCACATCCATTGCCGGGCAGCCCGTGTAAGTGGGCGTAATGGTGACGATCACTTTACCATCCACCACTTGCACATCGCGCAGTACACCCAATTCGCGCACGCTGATCACGGGCACTTCGGGATCCTTCACATTCTCCAGCAATGCGAAGATGTGCTCCTTGGTGATGTGCGTTGGTGTTTCCATCATAACGGGTCGACCCAGTGGGGTCGACAGCAGGGGTGCGATCGATCAATGTTGGCTGCGCATCACCACTGCGCACCCGGATAGGCGCGCTGCAGGTATTGCATCTCGGCCAACACAAAGCCCATGTGTTCGCCGTGTTTGCCTTGGCGTCCACCCGAGGCCATGAAGGCATCGGCTGGGCGTTCCAGTGTCGCTTCGGAAAGCACATTGTCGATAGTGGCATCGAAAGAGATCTTGATCGTTGCGAGATCGGGAGCTACACCAACGCTAACCATCAGTTGATGCACGTCGTCCTGTTCGAACAGGTCCCCGGTGAAGGTCCAGAGCGTATCCAACGCTGTCTGCGCGCGCTTGTGGCTTTCTTCGGTTCCATCGCCAAAGCGGATCATCCACTCGCTGCTGGTGCGCAAATGGTAGGTAACTTCTTTCACCGCCTTGCCCGCGATGGCCGCGATCCGTTCATCCGTGCTCTTGGTGAGCGCCTGTTGCAAGGGCAGGTGCCAAGCATCATACAAGAAACTCCGGCAGATGGTGTGGGCGTAATCCCCATTGGGTTGTTCCACCAATTTGGTGTTCACGAATTGGCGTTCGTTACGCAGGTAGGCCAAGTCGTCTTCGGTCTTGCCTTTGCCCTCCACCTCTGCGGCGTACTGCAAGTAATTACGCGCCTGCCCGATCAAGTCCAGCGCGCGGTTGGTCAATGCGATGTCCTCTTCCAACTGCGGACCGTGCCCGCACCAATCGCCCAAGCGATGGCTCAGGATCAAGTTGTCGTCGCCGCGTCGAAGGCAGTAGGAGAGGAGGGCTTCTTTCTCGGTCATGCTGTTGGGGCGCGAGATCTCGCGCCCGTACTTAAATCTTGGCCTAGATGTATTTCGCGCCTCCTGGCATCTGGTAAAAGGTCGGGTGCCGATAAGTTTTATCGTCCGCTGGGTCGAAGAGCATGCCACCATCATCGTGGTTGGATGCGGTGATAGCACTGGCAGGAACTACCCAGATGCTGTTGCCTTCTTGCCGCCGGGTGTAGACGTCACGAGCATTCTCGATGGCCATCTGCGCATCGGTAGCATGTAAGCTACCCACGTGCTTGTGGTCCAATCCACGTTTGCTTTGGATGAAGATCTCCCAGAGGGGCCAGTTGTTGGGGTTTTCGCTCATTGCTCAGTTGTCAGTTGTGAGTTGTTGGTTATCAGGCTGCCAGAAACCGGCAACGGACAACCAGCGAACTCAAGCGGCTTTGCGCTTGGCTTTCTTGGCGGCATAGACCATTGCGGCATCACGCACCCATTCGCCATCGCTGTGGGCCTTGTTCCGCGCGGCAAGGCGTTCCTTGTTGCAAGGGCCGTTGCCAGCAACCACGTTGTTGAATTCGGTCCAATCGATCTCTCCCCAGTCGTATTGCTTGGTCTCTTCATTCCATTTCAGCTGGGGGTCCGGTATGGTAAGGCCGATCACTTCTGCCTGCTGCACGGTGCGATCAATGAAGATCTGGCGCAGCTCATCGTTGCTCTGGCGCTTGATCTTCCACTTCATGCTTTGGGCACTGTGCGGGCTGTTCGCATCGCTTGGGCCGAACATCATCAGGCTAGGCCACCACCAGCGGTCCAGGGCATCCTGTGCCATTTCCTTTTGTTCCGGTGTGCCATTGGCCAATACGCCCATGATCTCGTAGCCCTGGCGCTGGTGAAAGCTCTCTTCTTTGCAGATCCGCACCATGGCCCGGGCGTAAGGGCCGTAGCTCGTGCGGCACAGCATCACCTGGTTCATGATCGCAGCGCCATCCACCAGCCAGCCCACGGCACCGATGTCGGCCCAGGTGAGGGTAGGGTAGTTGAAAATGCTGCTGTACTTGGCCTTGCCGCTGTTGAGGTCGTCGTTGGTCTGCTCGCGGCTGGTGCCCAAGGTTTCCACGGCGCTGTATAGGTAGAGGCCATGGCCTGCTTCATCCTGCACTTTGGAAAGGAGAATGGCCTTTCGCTTCAGGCTCGGCGCGCGACCGATCCAGTTGCCTTCGGGCAACATACCCACCACCTCGCTGTGGGCATGTTGGCTTATCTGGCGTACCAGATTCTTGCGGTACGCCTCGGGCATCCAATCCTTGGGCTCGATCTTCTGCTCGGCGTCGATCTTGGCTTGGAACTGGTCTTCGAAGTTCGTTACGTCCTTCATGGCGCTGTTTAGGGTGGCTAAGATAGTATGGTAGGCTAAGTTGTGCCGGAAGTGGATGGCCAATGAACAAGGAACGGGCCTACTTGGTTCCAATGGCTGTCGCAGGCTCGCTTCAACTTCTACTTTTGCGCACCTTTAACATGACCACCAACAGGATGGCACGGTTCCATACCCTCGAAGTCGCAGATGTTCAGCAAGAGACCTCCGATTGCATCGTGGTGGGTTTCCGTATTCCAGCAACCGAGCAGGCAGATTTCGATTTCATTCACGGTCAGTACGTAACGCTGAAGTTGACGGTGAACGGCGAAGAGCTTCGTCGCAGCTATAGCATTTGCAGCAGTCCACTGGACAAAGGCGAGTTACGGATCGCTGTGAAGAGGGTAGCGGGCGGCCGGGCAAGCACCGAATTAGTGGACAAGCTCAAGGCCGGCATGAAGATGGAGGTGATGACACCCATGGGCAGCTTCTCCACTCCACTCGATGCCTCCTTGGAACGGCATTTCGTGGCGTTCGCGGCCGGCAGCGGGATCACGCCGATCCTTAGCATACTGAAGACCGTACTTAGAACGGAGCCTAAAAGTCGCTTCACGCTTTTCTTCGGCAATACGGATAGCGATCGCATCATGTTCCGTCAGCGTTTGGATGAACTGACGCAGCATTACGGCGAGCGCTTGTCCGTCCATCACATCCTTAGCAAAGGCAAGGATGAGAACATGCTCTTCAACGGCCGCATCACCACGGATAAAGCCGCCAAGCTCTTGGAACGGTTCGTAAGCGACCCGCTGAACAAGGAGTTCTTCATTTGTGGACCGGAGCAAATGATGGTGAACGTTTCGGAAGCTCTGGAGAAGCAAGGCGTGGACAAGAAGCACATCCACATCGAATTGTTCTCCAGCCCGGTCACCACGGAGGTGAAGAAGTCGGCTAGTACTTCAGCTTCCGGTGCTTTCTCCGGAACAGCACAGGTGAAGGTGATCATGGATGGACGCGAGACCATGTTGACGGTTTCGGCGCTTGGCGATCCGGTATTGGATGTTGCCTTGGACGCAGGGTTGGATGTTCCATACGCTTGCAAGGGGGCGGTATGCTGCACCTGCAAGGCCCGAGTGATCGAAGGCCAGGTGGAGATGGCCATGAACTATGCCTTAACGGATGGCGAAGTAGCCGATGGGTACGTGCTAACCTGCCAAACGCATCCACGATCGGCGACGGTTACGATCGATTACGATCAGCACTGAACTTCTCGAACGGTATGAAAAGATCGAGGCGGGCTTACGGGCCCGCCTCGTTGTTCTACCCGCCTTGGTTCATGTTTTTGTAAGGCAGGGGAGAAGAAGGTATCACATCAGAAAGAGACGCTGGCGTAGCCCGCGAGTTTGGTTTGGATGTGTGTGAGGTAGTGCTCGCTGTGATAGAAGCCACCAAGTTCTTCGTTGAACCTGACGGTCGCTGAGGGGAAATCCGCATAGAACGGATCAATGTTCTTGGAAGCTTCCTTTTGAAGGCTCACGGTACACACGTAACCTGGATACTTCACGAGGTTCTCTGGGAGCCGGGTGTCGATCAGCACCAGTTTCTGCTGGTAACCTTCTTTGTTGACCCGGATGTTGTACATGGCATCCAGATCCAATTCGAGTTCGAACCGGCCATGTTTGTCGCTTTCCAGTTCCCTCACTACAACATTGTCCTTGTACAAGGTGATCTCAATGGCAGTGGCGCTCTTGCCGTCGATGATCACTTGACCGTGGATGGGAACGTACCAGCCTTCGGCTTGATCACGGCGATCGACCAACTTGCTTTGGGCCAACGTGGTGTTCGCGAGAAGGATGGCGCTGCACGAAAGTCCGGTAAGCAGCAGTTGGACCAAGGGTCTGTTGGAGTTTTTCATCGGTGCGTTGATCGGTCGGTTGAACGGAACTAGGTTAGCAAGGGTTTCATCGATCACGCGACTTTAATGAAGGGTATGGGCTGAGTTGCTTCATTCTGGTCAGGCAAGGCCACATGAATGGTCGTGCCCTTGTTGGGCACACTTTCCGCCCATACCTCGCCGCCATGCTTGGTCACAATGCGTTGCACAATGGCCAGCCCAACGCCAGTGCCTTCGAATTGGTCACCCTTGTGCAAGCGCTTGAACACTCCGAAGACCTGTTCCTGATCGGCTGCTTCAAAGCCTACGCCGTTGTCCGAGACCGAGATCACATCGCGACCATTGGCATGGTGATGGGCTATTGTAATGGAGGGGTCTTCACGATGCCGGGTGAATTTCAGCGCATTGGAAAGCAGATTATGCATGAGCACCTTCAGCATGGGAGCATCGGCCAGGACCTGTGTGCCGGGCGCCACCAGGATGTGCAGTTGCGCTTTGCGTTGATCGGCGACCTGGTCTTCTATGGCTTGTTCCAAAAGGGAAATGAGATCTACCGAGTTGCGTTCCAGTTCCCGCGTGTTGGTCTGCGAGAAGCGGAGCAGGTCGTTCACAAGGTCCAGCATGTGAACGGCGCCTTTGTTGATGCGCCCGGCAAGTTCATTGAATTCCATTCCCACCTGCTGTGCTCCCGCCAGCAGCTGCATATGATCGCTCATCACCACCATGTTCTTCAACGGCGATCGCAGGTCGTGGGCCACGGTATAGGAAAAGGAACCCAGGTCTTCCAACGCTTCAAGCAATTGGCCGGTACGCACGGCCACGCGCCTATCCAGATCAGCATTCAACTTCACCAATCGCTTCTCTTCTTGCCTGCGATCAGTGATGTTCTTGATCACGGCCTGGAACACCTCACGTCCGTGCCCCTGTTTTCCCAGGTAGGTAGCCGTCATCAAACAGTCGATGACGGCGCCCGCAGGTGTGCGCAAGGTCAGGTCCACATTCACGAAATCGGTTCCGATCCTGTGCGCGCGCAAGGAGCGGACCAAGCTTCCGGGGTTCTCGATGTGATCGGTAAAGCGCTGGGAAATGAATTCCTGAACGGGAATACCCAGCAGTTTGCCGCAGGCAGCGTTGGCTTGCAACACGGAACCAGCGTGGTCCACGATCACGATGGGATCGCCCGATGTGTCGAAGATCCCTTGGTACCGCTGCAACAGGTTGTCCTTGTCCTCCCGCAGTTGCTGGATCTCGAAGGCCTGGCGGATCTTCAGTTTCAGGTCGTTCTCGTCCCAAGGTTTGGTGCAATACGCGAAAATGCCACCGCTGTTCACGGCGGCGATCACGGCATCCACATCGGCAAAACCGGTCAGCAACATGCGCATGGCCTTCGGATGGCGCTCCCGGGCAATGGCCAGGAAAGCCGAACCGGTCATGCCCCGCATGCGCTGGTCAGAGATGATGACATGCACCTCTTCGGTTTCCAGCAGGCGAAGGGCCTCCTCGCCTGAGTTGGCCAACAAGACCTCCATTTCCCTGCGGAAGGAGGACTTGAATGCCTTTAGATTATTCTCCTCGTCATCGACGAAAAGAACGCGCATGGGTCGTTCGTTCATGGTGATCAGGCGCGGCGTTGCTGCTCTCGTGGATGTTGGATGGGGAATTCGATCCGCAGTTCTGTGCCCAGACCGATAGCTGTCTCAGCGCTTATTGTGCCGTGGTGATCTTCAATGATCCCGTACACGATCGCCAAGCCAAGCCCGGTTCCATCACCAACCGCTTTGGTCGTGAAAAAGGGTTCGAACATGCGGCTGCGCACCTCCTGGCTCATGCCGATGCCATTGTCCTTGACGGTAATGATCACGCGATCCCCTTCGCTGCGGGTGGCGATACGCACTAAGGGGCTGGCGCAGTCGGCCTTAGCTAAGGTGGCCTGGAAAGCGTTGGTAAGCACATTCATGAACACCTGGTTCACCTTGCCGGGATAGCACTCCACGGCAGGGGTCAAGCCCAACTCGAGTTCGATGGCGACTTTCTCGCGGTATTGGGGTGCCAGCAAGGCGATCGTGCTGCGCAGACCATCGTTGAGATCGACCTCTTTCAGGTCATCCTCATCCAACCTGGAGAAATTCCGCAGACCCCGTACGATCTCGGCCGTTCGACTGGAACCTTCGGCAATGCTGCCGATGATATCGTCCAACTCTTCGATGGATTCGTTGATACCCAGTTTCTTCTCCCGGTCTTTAAGGGCTTTCAGTTGCTCAGTGGCTTTTGCCGGTTCCAACGCGCGATAGGCCTGCATCACCTCCACGATCTCTGTGATATTCCTGCGGAGCGGGAGGATGTTGCTGGTAATGAAGTTGATCGGGTTATTGATCTCGTGCGCAATGCCCGCTGTAAGTTGACCGAGCGAGGCCATCTTCTCGGCATTGACCAGTTTGGTTTGGGTGAGTTTCAAATGCTCATTGGTCTCTTGAAGTGCGTGCGTGCGCTCGGTCACTTTTTCCTCCAGCATTGCGTTCTGTTCGCGGATGATGCGCTCATTCTCCAAGGACGAAGCGAGTGCCGCCGCCTGTGAAAATTCCTTCTCGCGACGAAGCACATTGATCCGGTCAGCAAGACCGAAGGAGAGGAGGATGCCTT
>Ga0209490_10005418_pt1 | contig 11621 bp, 7 predicted proteins | sample MAT06_FD_187209 | JGI IMG/M metagenome (GOLD analysis project Ga0209490, IMG submission 187209) | Freshwater microbial communities from Lake Fryxell liftoff mats and glacier meltwater in Antarctica - MAT-06 (SPAdes) (version 2) | ecosystem: Environmental > Aquatic > Freshwater > Ice > Liftoff...
GTGCTGTCCGCATCTCTGAATGACGACAAAATCGCGTGGTACGAGAACCGCACGCCGCTGAGCGGGAATGTGGACATCATGTACACCGCCGGGGGCGGCGCGCCGCAAACGGCCAGCGCGGCAGTAAGCATGGGCATGGCTACGTTCAGCATCCCGGCGCCTGCCTCCGGCACGCTCACCGTGACCAAAGTGACCAACGACGACGGATGCTCCTCCGCAGTGGACCTCAGTGAGGTGCTTACTTTGCAGTCCCCGCCCGTGTTCACAGCGTGTCCTGCTATGCTCCTCACGGCCAACACGGCCCCCGGCCTGTGCTCGGCAGTGGTGACCTATACGGTGACGGCAACGGGCGACCCCGTCCCGACGCTTTCCTACGCTTTCACGGGCGCGACGATGGGCGCGGGCGGCGGCACGGGCACCGGCAGCACCTTCAACAAGGGCAGCACGACGGTGACCGTGACGGCCACCAACGCTTGTGGCGCGCCGACTTGCGTGTTCACCGTGACCGTGACGGACATCGAGGATCCGAGCATCGTGTGCCCCGCAAGCATCTCCCGCAACACGGACTTGGGCCAGTGCAGCGCGGTGGTGACCTACGCAAGTCCTTCATTTTCGGACAACTGCCCAGGCGGCGGCGTGGTCATCGTGCCGCCCAGTCTGCCCAGCGGCGCGGCTTTCCCTAAGGGTGTCTCCTCGGTGGTGTGGGAAGCCACTGACGCAGCGGGGCTGACCAAGCGCTGCACGTTCACCGTCAACGTGAACGACACTCAGGCACCCAACATCACCTGCCCGGCCAATATCATCCGCAGCAACGATGCCGGACAGTGCGGGGCCGTGGTCACCTACGCCCAACCCACGGCCACGGACAACTGCGGCACCGCGAGCGTGACCCTGCAAAGCGCGCCCAATACCGCCAGCGGCAGCAATTTCCCCATTGGTACCACGACGATGGTGGTGTGGAGGGCCTTCGACACGGCCATACCCCTTGCCAACACGGCCACCTGCTTCTTCACCATCACGGTGATAGACACCCAGGCACCCAACATCGCCTGCCCCTCCAACATGAGCGTGGGCAACACGCCCGGCCTATGCACGGCGTTGGCTAATTTTGTTACCCCTTCCGGTTCGGACAATTGCCCGTTGCCGCCCAACGCCGTGATGCAAACGAGTGGCCCAACGTCGGGGATGCCTTTCCAAAAAGGACAGACAACGGTTGTTTTTCGCGTCACTGATGCGGCGGGATTGACTAAAACCTGCTCTTTCCGCGTGACGGTGAACGACACGCAGGCCCCGACGATCAGTTGCCCCGGCAGTCAGTCGGTGGGCACCGCCGCCACTTCCTGCTCCTCCACCGCAGTGACCTACGCCACCCCGACGGCCACGGACAACTGTGCACCAGTCCCGACAGTGGTGCGCATCGGCGGCCCGGCGAGCGGTTCCACTTTCCCGGTGGGTACCACTACGGTGATTTGGCGCGCCATTGACGGCGCGGGCCGCTCCAGCACCTGCTCTTTTGCGGTGACGGTGACGGACAATACGCCACCGACCATCTCCTGCCCGCCGAACATCGTGCAAAACAACCCGCCCAACGCCTGCAACACCCCCGTGACCTACACCACGCCGACGGCGACGGACAATTGCGGCGTGAACTCCGTGTATTTATTGAGCGGCTTGGCGAGTGGTTCTGTGTTTCCGTCCGGCACTACAGCGGTGACGTGGCGGGCAGCTGACAACAACGGCGCGAGCAGCGCTTGCACCTTCACGGTGACGGTCACTTGTGGGGTGGCAAAGCCCGGTGATGGCAACACTCAGGCTTCCCCCGGTACTCGGCCCTCCCAGACTTCTAAAATTTGGAAAGACGCTGAACCGGAAGCGGTGCTTAATCTCTCTTTGGCCCCAAACCCCGCCGCTACTCAGGTGCGGTTTAAGGTATCTGGTTTAGGCGAAAAATCGGGTGAATTATTGGTATTTGATGGCTTGGGCCGGATGGTGCTGCGGCAGGAATTGGCCCCGGAACAAAATGATGGCACGTTTGAGGTGTCGGATTTGCCGGAGGGGCTGTATCGGGTGAGCGTTCGCACGGAAAAAAGGGTTATCACGAAAAACTTGGTCGTGGTAAAGGATTAAATTGTTTGGATGGTTGATTGTTGATCCAACTGATCAACAATTCAGCAGCCCCTGCTTTGGTGTTTCCGAGGCGGGGGCTGTTGCTTGTTGCTTCGTCGCCAAACTGAATATCGCGCTGATAAACACCTGTTTCTTGCTCGATCCTTGTTCATTAACGCAATTAGACCTATCTTGTGCCGTTTTTCTGTCATTAAATCCAAACGACGCATAGGCAATCACTTAACCCTACTTGGCCAAACTGAATTTTAAATATTTGATAACCAATTCTTTATGAAATTTTTTAAGACGTGTACATCACTACATATTTTTTGAGAAACAAAAACAATTGGTAGTAATTTTTTTAATTCCTACCTTTATCTTCTTAATAATTAACAAGTTAAAATATGTAGCGTACCATTGATTTTTTAATCCATTGATTGCCAAGGGGTTGAAGAAAGAAAAGGCCAAGTAGGGTTAAGCAGATGTGCTGAAATAAACGCGGTTATAAATTTATGCAAAACTCTCACAATCAAATAGTTGTGGAACTCATAATTAATAACTTATCACTACTTACTGATTCCTCACCCTCCATTATTGATGACCTAAAAAGGCAAAAAAAGATAAAGTGCTAAAATTTTTGCGCTAAAACTATTAATTAATCATTAGTTGTAAAATAATCAATAACTTTAGTTATTCAAATTCTTATCCTTGGTAACGGCTTGGCCTCCGGCCAACCAATCACCTACTTGGCTCCTATTTACCTGATAATGAGTCAAATACCAACAAATAAAACCTGTCTTGCTTATGGCTGCTCATCAATTTAATCCACTTAAAAACCTAAAGTACGATTTGCCTGCGGCATTGGTCGTGTTTCTGGTGGCACTTCCACTCTGCCTTGGGGTAGCTTTGGCTTCGGGGGCGCCACCATTTGCTGGTATCATTGCGGGTGCGGTGGGCGGCATCGTGATCGGGGCGCTCAGCAAATCGCCCCTTAGCGTAAGTGGCCCGGCGGCAGGCCTCACCACCATTGTGTTGGCTGCTATTCAGCAATTGCCCACATTTGAAACATTTCTGCTGGCGGTTTTTCTGGCGGGTATTATTCAAGTCGTGCTGGGTATTTTGCGGGCAGGTATCATCGGCGATTTTATACCGTCATCTGTCATCAAAGGTATGTTGGCGGCCATTGGTATCATCCTGATTTTGAAGCAGATTCCCCACGCGGTAGGTTATGATAAAGATTACGAGGGCGATTTTGGGTTTGCTCAATTGGACGGCGAAAACACCTTTTCGGAGCTTTGGCACCTGCTTGACAACCAATTTACATCCGGTGCTATTATTATTTCCGTCGTTTCGCTTCTTTTTTTGTTTTGGTGGGATGGTACCAAATTACGCCGGCAAAACCGACTGCTTCAAATGTTGCCCGGCCCGCTCGTTGTCGTGCTGTTTAGTGTGTTGGCCAATCAATCTTTTGGGGTTGCAGGTTCGGCCTTGCTGATTGGGCCGGAACACTTAGTATCGCTACCCAGGTTTGGCTCGGCGGCCGATTTTTTTGCCTTGTTTCGCTTTCCAGATTTTAGCATGATCGGGCAAGCAGTCGTATGGAAAATCGCCCTGACCATTGGTTTGGTCGCCAGTATGGAAACCCTGCTGAGCATAGAAGCCATTGATAAATTAGACCCTTTTAAACGCCTCACACCCACTAATCGGGAGCTCTGGGTACAAGGTGTGGGCAATATGACCTCAGGTTTGTTGGGTGGTATGCCCGTCACTTCAGTGATTGTGCGGAGCTCGGCCAACGTGGATTCAGGTGCTCGCACGCAAGCCTCCAGTATTGTACACGGACTATTGTTGCTGCTTTGTGCGATCGCAATACCGGGTTTGTTGAATAAAATTCCGCTGTCGGCCTTGGCGGCTATTTTGATCGCGATTGGCTATAAACTCACCAAACCAGCGATTTTTATTCAAAAATACAAAAAAGGATGGTCGCACCTCGTTCCGTTTTTGATCACCATTTTGGCTATTTTATTCACTGACTTGCTGACCGGTGTCCTCATTGGTTTGGTCATCGGTGCCTTTTTTATTGTTTTTGAAAATTACAAATCGGGGATCACGATTGTTCATGAGGAAAACCGTTACCTGCTTCGGTTCCGAAAAGACCTCTCTTTTATCCATAAATTTGAAGTAAAACAAGCCTTGCGCGCCATACCGGACAACACATCGGTATTCATTGACCTGAGTAAAACCAGTTTTGTGGATCTGGACAATGTGGAAATCATTATTGATTTTGCTGAAAATGCACGCCACCGAGGCATCACCGTAGAATATAAAATATCAGAAGGCCATCCGGCCGCAAAACACTTTTTGAACGGCTAATCTGCTGTTTCTTTCACGACATAAAAACACATTACCATGCAACGCTACGAACGACTGCTGTTAGAAAACAAAGCCTGGGCAAAGGAAAAAGTATCGGACGACCCCGAATATTTTCATCGGCTTTACAACATACAACACCCCGATTTTTTGTGGATCGGCTGCTCCGACAGCCGGGTGCCACCCGACCAAATCACCCAAACCCAACCGGGTGAAATTTTTATTCACCGCAATGTGGCCAATTTGGTCATCCACACTGACCTCAATCTGCTGAGTGTCTTGCAATATGCAGTGGAGGTATTGGAAGTAAAACACATCATCGTCTGCGGCCACTACAATTGCGGCGGCGTGAAAGCAGCCTTTACTCAACACTCTTTTGGCCTCATCAACAAATGGCTGCGCCACATCAAAGACGTTTATCGTTTTCATCAAGAAGAATTGGATGCCATAGAAGGGGAAGAAAACAAAGTGAACCGTCTGGTAGAACTCAATATCATAGAACAAGTGAATAACTTGGCCAAAACCTCCATCGTACAGCGCGCCTGGGGCAAACGCAACGCGCCTCACCTACACGGTTGGGTCTATAAATTGGACGATGGCATCATCAAACCGCTCATGGAAATACCTCCCAAGACTGATTTTGAAATGCCCATCTATCAATACGATAACTTAGATCAAGAGTATTAGAACACCATCCCGCTCGACCTTTCGCTGGCCCCCAATCCCGCCGCTGCTCAGGTGCGGTTTAAGGTGTCGGGTTTGGGTGAAAAAGCGGGTGAATTATTGGTATTTGATGGCTTGGGCCGGATGGTGCTGCGGCAGGAATTGGCCCCGGAGCAAAATGATGGCACGTTTGACGTGTCGGATTTACCGGAAGGGCTGTATCGGGTCAGCGTTTGCACGGAAAAAAGGGTTATCACGAAAAACTTGGTCGTGGTAAAAGATTAAATTGTTTGGATGGTTGATTGTTGACCCAACTGATCAACAATTCAGCAGCCCCGGCTTTGGTGTTTCCAGGGCGGGGGCTGTTGCTTGTTGCTTCGTCGCCAAACTGAATATCGCGCTGATAAACACCTGTTTCTTGCCCGATCCTTGTTCATTAATGCGATTAGACCTATCTTGTGCCGTTTTTCTGTCATTAAATCCAAACGACGCATAGACTTCGTGACTAATAACGACTTATGATTGGCATTACGCATTTTGAAACATTTTTAATAGCGGGTATTTTATTGAATATCACCCCCGGCAATGATACCATTTTTATTTTGACACGCAGTATTGCGCATGGCCAAAAAGCCGGAATTATGTCGGTGCTGGGCATTTCAACGGGCAGTCTGATCCATACTATTTTTGCCGCATTGGGGCTTTCAATCATTGTGGCCCAATCCGTGCTGTTATTCCACCTCCTTAAATATGCCGGGGCCGCTTATTTGTTGTACATGGGGTATAAAATGCTCACGGAAAAAACACTCCTGAATACAGAACGTGCGGCGGCGGTCAAAACAAATGACCACCTAAGAATATACAAAGACGGGGTGTTTACCAATGTATTAAACCCAAAGGTTGCTTTGTTTTTTATTGCTTTTCTTCCGCAGTTTATTGATCCAACTGTAAAAAACACGGTATGGCCTTTTCTTGTATTGGGCATTACCTTTACGATTACCGGTGCCTTATGGTGCTTGTTTTTGGCCATTTTTGCGTCGGGTATTTTTGCTAAATTAAAGGAAAACAAACAAATATCCGGCTATATCAATAAAATTTGTGGCGCAGTTTTTATTGGATTGGGATTGAAAGTAGCCATATAAATAGTCCACAGTCAATACTACAGTCCACATTCAATAGTCCACAGTCCACGGTCAATACTGCAGTCCACAGTTCCCCGGTTGAGGGTGAATAATAAAGCAATTAATAAAATTCAAAACCGCGATTTTTTCAACGTACTTATTTAAAATTAAATCAACAATTTCCAACATGGATGTATATTTTCTTATTACCGGAGTAGCCATATTGGTGTTGTTGGTGCTGTTGATACTGCGTCAAAAAAGTACGTCACCCGTTCTTGATCGGGAGGCTTATGTGCCGAAGGAACTCTATCACGCCATGGTAGCACAGCACGAAATATTGCGCACTGAATTGGCGGCTAAAGAGCAGTCTTTGCGCGATGCTTTAACGCAATTAGCTACCCGCGACCAGCAACTTTTGCATTTGGAGCAAATATTGCGCACGCAGAAAGGAGAGACCGCACAATTGCAGGCACAATTTAAAACCGAATTTGAAAACATCGCCAATCGGTTGCTGGAAGAAAAATCGCAGCGATTCACCGACCAGAATGCCCGGCAGTTGCAAAGTATCCTGACGCCTTTACGGGAAAAAATTACCGATTTTGAAGCCAATATTGATCGCAAATTTTCGGAGGAAACCCGCGAAAAATCTACGCTGCGACATGAATTGGAACAACTCCGCGACCTCAATAAACAATTAAGCCTGGATGCCGGCAACCTCGTTTCCGCCCTGAAAGGCCAAAGTAAAGTGCAAGGCGACTGGGGAGAGTTGCAATTGGAGGTATTGTTGGAAAAAGCAGGGTTGGAGCGCGGGGTGCATTTTTTGGTGCAAACTACTTTCCGAGATGAGGAAGGTTTCGCCAAACGCCCCGATTTTATCATACAATTGCCGGAAAACCGTCAGTTGATTGTAGATTCAAAAGTATCGCTGACGGCTTTTGAGCGTTTTTTTAACGAAAGCGACCCCGCAAAACGCGATCAACACTTGCGTGCACACGTGGCCAGCATTCGTTCGCACATAGACAACCTGAGCAAAACCAATTATCAGCTGCTACAGGAGGTCAATTCTCCTGATTATTTGCTGCTGTTCATTCCACTCGAAAATGCCCTGACGGTGGCTTCGCAGGCTGACCCGCAATTATTTAACGACGCGCTGGAACGCAACGTGGTATTGGTCACTTCCGGCAGCCTGATGGCTACTATGCGCACAGTAGCCCACCTGTGGCGGCAGGAAAAACAAGCAAAATCGGTCTTGGAAATCGCTCGTCAAAGCGGGTTTCTTTACGATAAATTTGTTGCATTTGTAGAAGACCTAAAAAACATCGGTGTCAAGCTGGAGGGTGCCCGCGGAGCCTACGACGATGCCATGAATAAACTCGCCCATGCAGTGCGTCCGGGCGACACCCTGATCGGTCGTGCGGAGAAAATACGAGCGCTGGGGGCCAAAGCCGCTAAGCGATTGCCGCAGGATTTGATAGAGGATGAATAAGTAACTATGGACTGCGGACTATCAACTGTCTACTACTTAACTATTGGGCTGCGCATCAATTGATGCACCCGCTTCTGAACATCTGGAACATCGAAAAATCTTTTTAATAACAAAAATTGGCATCCTTCATTTTGCGTGAAAAGTAGTTGACACTTTCTTTGGGCAATTATTTTAAATTACCCTAATAAGCACTTGATTATCAATGCTTTATTTTAATTTTTCGAAAATAAAAGTGTCAACTACTTATGAAGGATGCCGTGTTTTCATAATTTTTTTTGCAAAAAAAATTTATGCAAGTACTATCAACTAATTCATTCCCGTGCCACTACCTCAATGTATCTTTTCGGCTACCACCCCCAAAATTTCCTGCTCCGCCTGTTCTGCCGCTTCGGTCAACCTTTGGCCTTCTGCTAAAACAGCAGCAGCATATACTTTATCGGCTAAGCCCGCTGCATTGATTTGTACATTCAGAAAAGCACCTCGTATGGCCGTTCGTGCGCATAGTACGCCCACCCCTACATCCGAAATACTGTTTGGGTTGCCGGTATCGGCCATTTCCCGCAACAGTTCAAAAGCAGTTGTTGCTTCCCGCATGACCTGAAGTGGCACTTCAATCGCCGCCTTCGTGGCCGCCTGAATGGCTGCCTTGCGGTGGGCTTTCTCTTCCGCCGAGCCATTGGGCAACTCAAATGCTGCCATAATGGCATTGAATGCCGCCGTGTCGTCGTCCACTGCCCGCAACAACGCGGATTTAAGTACCTGCCCGCGTTCTGCTACCCGGCTAAACAACTCCCAACGATCGTCCCAGCCGCGCTTATGCGCGGAAAGATTGGCGACCATGGTACCTAAGGCCACACCCAAAGCCCCTACGGCAGCGCTTACCGAGCCACCACCGGGCGCGGGACTTTCCGAGGCCGTATCATCGGTAAAATCTTGCAGGGTTTTAAGAATGAGTTTTTTGGAAGATGCGGTGTCGCGGGCGGCTAAATTATATTCGATAATTTTCTGCTGCGGATTGAACGGTGCCAATTCATCCAAGCCCATTGATTTTACCGCAATTTTAATAATTTCGGCTTCACTCACCCCTGTACTGCGCTGCTGCCGATGCAGGAAATAACGCCCCGCCTCCAGTAGAACAGAGAGCGGAACCAACCCCACCAATTCAGAGCCAGTGGCGCGCATTCCACGCCGGTCGGCGCTTTCCCGGCAGGCTTCAAATGCCCTGTACAACGGCGTTGCGCGGATATCCGTGATGTTCATAGATATTTGAGCAATCCCGTATTCTTCAATATACCATCCAATGGCTTTTACCCCTTTGAGCAATCCGGGTTCCCGGAGGGCGTTGCCTTCGGCATCTTTCAGGGGTTTCCCGGTTTGTGCATCCGTCGCCACCCGCCCGGCTTCGCGTACATCAAAAGCCACGGAATTGGCGCGGCGCGCAGAGGTGGTATTTAGGTTAACGTTGTAAGCCACCAAAAAATCGCGTGCACCGATGACTGTGGCGCCACTTTGTGCATTAAATTGTGCCGGACCAAAATCAGGTTTCCACTCCGGTCGTTGTATTTTTTCCGGTAAACCTTCGTATTCACCCGCCCGGATATGTGCCAGGTTTTTTCGCTCGGGACGGGTTGCCGCAGCCTCATAAAGATAAACGGGCAATTGTAATTCGCGGCCCACGCGTTCGCCCAAACGCTGTGCCCATGCTGCCGTTTCTTCTATGGAAATGTGGGCAATGGGAATCAAAGGACAAACATCCGTGGCGCCCATACGAGGATGCTCGCCGTGGTGCCGGCGCATGTCTATCACTTCGCCGGCCTTTTGAATGGCTCGAAATGCCGCTTCTATCACCGCTTCAGGCGACCCCACAAACGTTACTACTGTTCGGTTGGTCGCCTTCCCGGGGTCAACATCCAATAAAGTAACTCCCTCCACCGCCGCTATGACATCAGTGATTTGACGGATAATGGCCGGGTCGCGGCCTTCAGAAAAATTAGGAACACATTCTATAAGTTGCATCATGTTAAATCTATTTGCCGCAAAATTGAGGATTTTACCAAGAATAAAAAGATATTTTCTTCGATAATGAATAAAATCTTTTCCTTTGCTTTTGATTTTAGGAATTGAGTATTTGAATAATTATTTACTCGTTCTTTATTAAGGTGACTTCTATTTTCTTTCTTTCTTTATTGCTCACATTCATGAACTATTCCGTATATCGCACTCTTGATGCCCTTGATCTTGCAGAACGTGTCCGCAATGGCACTATTACGCCTGAAGCATTGCTGGAAATCGCTATTCAGCGGGCTGAAGCCATCAATCCGGTGGTAAATGCCATTGTGCATCCCCTCCACGAAGCGGCTAAGGCTACCTTAAAAACGCTCCATCGCACAGCGCCTTTTGCTGGTGTCCCGTTTTTGATTAAAGACCTCGGCTTAGAAATGAAAGGCACCCCCATGCGAGTGGGTAGCCGGGGCTATCAAAATTATGTGTCATCGGAAGACATGGGTATCGTGACTAAGATACGCGCTGCCGGATTGGTGATTTTTGGCAAAACAAATACCCCTGAATTTGGTCTGGCACCTTTTACCGAACCGGAGTTGTTTGGTCCGGCCCGCAATCCCTGGAATCCTGACTATTCCAGCGGCGGATCTTCCGGTGGCTCTGCCGCTGCCGTAGCAGCCGGTATTGTGCCCATTGCTACCGCCAGCGATGGCGGCGGCAGCATTCGTATCCCGGCTTCCTGCTGCGGCTTGTTTGGATTGAAACCATCTCGTGGACGCACTTCCTGGGGGCCACAATTTGGCGAAATGTGGGGCGGGGCGTGCATTGAAGCCAGTGTTAGCCGCACGGTGCGCGATGGAGCCGCTTATTTGGATGCCATCTCCGGGGCAGTGCCCGGCGATCCTTATATCGTAGCACCACCTGAACGACCATTTTTGCAGGAAGTGTCGGTCGCCCCGGGCCGCTTGCGCATTGGATACTCCACTGCACACACGCTGGGTGGAAAACATACGGTGGACCATGAATGCATCCAAGCCGTACACCGGGCAGTAGAGATTTTGCGCAGCGAAGGACACACCGTGGAAGAAGCGGCCCTGCCGTATCGCCCGGAAGACTTAGGCCGCTCGTTTTTCACCGTTGTGGTGTCAGAAGCCGCCGCAGACCTTGACAAATTGGGTCAGTTTTTGGGCCGGAAAGTGCGCCCTTCCGATGTAGAACCGGAAACTTACGCATTGGGCTTGCTCGGAAAAAGTTTTACCGCTGCCGAGGTAGCCATTGCCAAACGCGGCTGGAATGACATCTGCCGCCGGGCTGCGGCTTTCCATGCAACCTACGACCTTTTGCTGACCCCTACATTGGCAAAACCGCCCATCCGTGTGGGCGCACTGAAAAGTACCCCTTCGGAAAGTCGGTTATTAAAAATTGTGAATACCCTGGGGTGGGGCGGCGCCATCAAAGGTACCGTTGGAGAATTGGTGGATAAAATTTACGACTATATGCCCTGGACACCTTTCGCCAACATCACCGGTCAGCCTTCGATGTCTATTCCAATGGGGCATACAGCAGTTGGCAATCTGCCCATTGGCGTGATGTTTACCGGCCCCTTGGGCGAGGATGCCATGCTTTTTCGGTTGGCAGGCCAATTAGAAAAAGTGGCTCCGTGGAAGGGCGTGATGGATGGAGAACTTAGTTAATACCACACAGGGTTTACAGAATTATGCAGGACGCGAATTTTAATAAAAAAAACGTAACTATCCAGCCGGTCATTTTTTGAAGATTTTTAAGTATTTTATCAATTATTTATATATCTAATTTAAGATAATTCAAGAATTATATTCTTAAAATTAAATTAATTCAATAAAAAACAGTCATTT
>Ga0209490_10005420_pt1 | contig 11621 bp, 8 predicted proteins | sample MAT06_FD_187209 | JGI IMG/M metagenome (GOLD analysis project Ga0209490, IMG submission 187209) | Freshwater microbial communities from Lake Fryxell liftoff mats and glacier meltwater in Antarctica - MAT-06 (SPAdes) (version 2) | ecosystem: Environmental > Aquatic > Freshwater > Ice > Liftoff...
GATGTGTGTAGGAATACAGTATTGAATTCCGCGCTGAGTTAGATAATTTGTAACTGCTCAGCCCTCACCCCGTCCGAGCGCGCTCGGCACCCCCTCTCCCACAAACAGGAGAGGGGGAGAAAAGCCTTAGAAAGTCCCTCTCCCCTTGTGGGAGAGGGATTTAGGGTGAGGGCTGAGCATTTACGATAATTTAAGATTACTTGCACCAGATCCAGGGTAAATACAGTCGAGTTGCTGTGTCGCTCTACTTTACCTTGACCGATCACGCGCTGCTCCTTATTCCTCTGTAGGCTTCCATTCTGCCTGGTAGATAGGATCGCGCAGCTTTTTCACCGCCCGCACAATCCTACTCATCTCAAATGTGCGCTGCGCCATCGCGGCGATGCTCACCTGTCCAAACTCCACCACGCATGTCCGCAGGCTATCATTAAGTGGTGCAGTCCATTTTGTTGGCAGGGCTGCCGCGCCTAGCACCAAACCCACGACTGAACCTGCGGTAGCCCCGTTGCAGTCGGTATCATCGCCATACTGCACCGCAATAGTGATCGTCCGCTCAAAGATGATGCTTGGGGACTCGTGCCCATCGCCCCAGCCGTAAAGCAGTGCAGCGGCGACATAACACGCATTGTTGATCGTGCCGCCACTGCCATAATAACCATATGCTTCAGCAATGCGGCAGCCAGTTTTTTCCCAATCCTGATCTGCGCGTACCCACTCAATCGTTTGTAAGATCGCTTCGGTAAAGCGCGATTTATGCGGAATCTGTGCCAGACCAGCACAAATGATCATCTCCATATCTAAGAGCGTGAATGCTGCCGCGTTCATCGCTGCCACCCACAACGCCCCGTAGATACCTGTTTTACGATGTGTGAGATAAGCATCTCGCCAGGCAAACTCAGCTGCCATTTCCGGGCTACCGGGGCAGACGTAGCCGTAAACATCCGTGCGGATTTGCGCACCGATCCATTCGATGCCTGGATTCATATAATCGATCAGGGACTCGACATCCACTCCTGCCGGGTTTTGTTCGCCTACGGCTGTTGCGAGATTAAGGTAGATGGCGTGTTCTGGTCCCCATGTCCACCAGAAAGGAATGGACTCCAACCAATTCATCCCAACGTCAAGTGTAGTAAATTCGACACCCTTGCGCTCTAATAATTTGAGAGCGAGACACATATAATTGAAATCGTCATCTTCCTGGGCGTATTGAACATAGCCGCGCATACTTGGCACACAGTCGCGCCGAAGTAAGATTTTCGCGCTCTGCGATTGTGTAGGCACATAATTGTCGAGTGGGAAGGCATCTGCGCCTTCTAGGTATTCCTTGATTTGTGTGGCGGTTAAACCTTCCTCCAGCGGTTTGCCCAGTATGCAGCCCACCACACGACCTAACCATGCACCATGAATTTTCGCTGCGATCTCATGTTCCGCCAGATAAAATCGAGGCAGCGTTACAGATGCCGGACGTTCAGCGCGGATTCCAGCGAGATCGGAAGGTTCGACGTAATGCCAATCCGGGCGCATCGGTGCCTGCTTGACGCGCGCGTACAAATCCAGCAGTGCGTCGTAGCTGTGACGCGCTGTTTCCCACTCTTCACGCAGCCCATTGATGATGTGACCCTGAAATTCGCGTTCATTGATCTCATGCCGCAGACGTTCGGCGATGACTTCCTTCGAGAGGTGCATGGTATGTCCTTCTACAACCGGCAAACAGAAAACTGAAGTGTCGATAGGGGGTAGCGGTATTTGTCGCTACTCCCCATGTGATAGATGATTTGTGCCTAACGCAACGGCGGCGCATACGGTTGACGCGGCGCACCACCGCCACCGATGCTGTTCGAACTGTTGTTATCAATGATGTGCAGCGCGTCGAAGATCGCCCACACGTCGGTCAACCAAGCGGGCGGGTTTTCCCAATCCACGTTGTCGGGTGTCTCAAAGCTGAAGCCATAGGTTTGCTCAAAGTCATCGAGTACTGCCCCTTCCACCCCAAACTGGAAGACATTGAGCACTGCGTCATCGACTACATAAGCCCCATAATCCTGTAAGGCGTGAAACAACTTCAGCCCCGGCTCGGTTTGAATACCGAGTGCTTCCGCTGTCACATCAGGTGGGAGCGCTAGAAGTGATCCCGCCAACAGCGCGGGATTAGAGCCGCCATAAGACTCTGCTGCCCCCCAATCATGGCGATCTGCCGGCCAGCGATAGCCGAAGCGATCTGTACTGTAGTAGTAATTCCACCCGCCGCCCAGTTCAATCTGGAGTGCATGACGGATTGGCTCATCGCCGGTCAGTTCGCCTGCACGAAGCATACCGCCAATACTCGACAGTCCTGATCCGAAATGCCCACCAAGAATGCCCTGTCCGTACAAGTCTTGGGTCGCCGCCGCATAACCGTACACATCGCCCGTCGCTTCACAGCGCGCCAGCGGTTGGAACTGAACGAGGGTGCGTCCATCTGGCTGGAGCATTGCCCCGGCATTGTTTGGCGTTTCGTAGGGATCAAGTGTCGCATCCCCGACGAAGGCGTTATCGGGGAAGTGAAGTACACCGTTATAAATGCTGCCGCCGTTGCAGCGCCATAGACCGTTCGGTTCTTCTTCATTGGGTTCACCGGGATCGAAACTTCCGCGCACAGGATCACTTGTGCCTGCCACGAAAAACCAATTGATGTCAGCGACGATGAAGGTCGGATGCTCGAACGGCTCAGCAACCGTGCTGTCTTCCCATTGAATGTCGGCAGGTACATAAACAGCGTCCGCGCCAATTGGCATATTCCAGATGCTATCACACGAGAACGGTTGTACGTTTGGATCACGCGGATCACCGTCACCACATTCACCCTGCGACGGGCGTTCTGGCGCAGGCGTAAGCGTAATCCGGTCAAAGTAGGCTGCGCCTAAGCCGCCACTGTTGAAGAACCGCAGGGTATTGCTGCCCGCACGCAGATAAATCGGCACGTCAACGACGAGCGAAGTCGGGATATTCCAATCGCCATATGATGGAAACGGAATGGTGATTGTAGGGGCGCTGTAGTTGACTTCCAGCGCCGCCGTGTGAACCGAGATCGGTGACCCGCTGCCGCCGTTCAGATAGTCGATGGCGAGCGTATACCAGCCTTCGTTAGGAACATCGACGCGATTGAATTGCAGCGACCACTGCGTATCGATGTTCGCATTGGATACGATCAATCCTTCGGAACACGCCCAACAGTCGGCAATTTCTGAACTGCCACTCAGTGCGTTGTATGGGGCTTCCGCTTCAAACGATAGAATGGTTTCGTCCTCTTGCGCCCCTAATGGCATGACCAGAGCGAAGGCGGCGATAAGCAGCACAAAACTAAACAAGCGATATCTCGTTGTCATGATGACCTCATTTTGAAAACTAGTTTGTAGCGAATGTGATTTACTGCGTAACCTTTGTCATCTTGCCTTTATCGGCGGCGGCGGCATTTGCCCGCGCCTCTGCTCGATCCATTTCCATTTCCTGGATCGACTTTTCATGCAGGCGCGCTGCGCCTTCCGTCACACGAAGTTCTACCCTCGTTCCATTTTGTTCGGCATCAAGCAGTCGCTGACGTGCCGGATCAATTTCATTTGCGTACTGCGGCAGCCACGCCGCTTCTGCGACGAGCATCTCATCCGCCATCTGCCAAATCTCTATTGGATTGCAGACCGCAGCAGTCAGCGGATCGTGCAGCATCGCTTGTTTGAGCAGGGTAACATCGCCATGTACCGCTGCTTCCATACCCATCTCTTGAACGCGCACGCTCGCTGAACAAGTTGCGGCACACGCTAGTGGCAACGCGCCGATGACAGGCATATGGATGCCCGTTTTATCTGCATAGCCGGGAATTTCGATCACGCAGCCGTTGGGCAAATTCGTGATATGGTTCTGGTTGATCACGTTGAAATGACCGCGATACGTCCGCCCGGTTTCTAGCGCCTCGATGATATACGAGCCGTGTTCCTCGCTCCGGCGACCCGCACCCAACACGGGCGGCGTTTCCGCCATCCAATTGGGGAAATCTGTCTCGAACCAGTTGCGCCCTTCGCGGCACACGCGCAGATACCCGCCCGTCTCCCCATTGATCCAGTGCGACAGGTCGATCCACTGCATGATTTCGTCGGTACGCTTGCGATACCAAGGGACATATTCGCTCAAATGCCCGTTCGACTCGGTGCTGTAGTAACCGAAGCGGCGCAGCACGTCGATGCGGACTTTTTCGGTGCGTGGGTAATCAGGATGCCCTTGAAACAGATCAAGCATCATCGGGATCAGGTCGATCCCACGCCATTCGGCTTGCAGATACCAAGTTTGATGGTTGATCCCGGCGGCAAGGATCTGCACATCATCTCGGTGCACAGTTTCCTCGGGCGCGATCAACCCTTCACGCCGCGCCCATACTTCGACGCAGTGCGCTATCTGCCAGTGTCCGCCCTGCACACCATGACACAAGCCGATCGTCTGCACACCGCCGTACTTATTACACGCCCACGTATTCATCGCCATCGGGTTTGAGTAGTTCATAAACAGCACATCCGGCTTCGCGTGGGCACGGATATCGGCGCAGATAGCGAGCAGAGCGGCGATTGTCCGCTGGGCGTACATGATGCCGCCCGGCGCGATCGTGTCGCCGACGCATTGATCGACACCATATTTAAGCGGAATATCCACATCGTGCGTGAACGCCTCCAGCCCGCCTTGGCGGATGACTGAGATCACGTAATCGGCATCCGCGAACGCCACACATCGGTCGGCGTGGCTGGTGAGTTTCGCGGGCAGACGATTGGCGGTGATATCACGCTGACACAGCGCCGTCACGCGCTCTAGGTTAGCAGACGAAATGTCTGTAAAAGCGAAATGCGTATCCTGAAGTTCTGGGACGGCTAAAATGTCATGGACCAGAAGCCGTGTGTAGCCGATGGAGCCAGCTCCGATGATAGCGATCTTGATTGGCATATTATTTCAACCCCGTGGTCAAAATACCTTGCGTAATTTGGCGCTGCATTAGCAAGTAGAGGACAACGAGCGGTAGGGCATAAAGAACAATTCCGGCAAAGGTCTGGGTCAGGACCGGGCGTCCCATCGGGTTTGTAAAAGCGGTGGCAAGTGCCATCGCTAGGGTTTCGTTTCTATCGGTTAAGAATAAGGATTGACCAAACCAGTCCCCCCAAACGCCAGAGAATGAAAATAGGAAGGTGACAGCTAAGGGAGCGGCAGAATTGGGCAAATAGATTCGCACAAAGATCGCAAATGGGTTAGCCCCATCAATTTCCGCCGCATCATCCAACTCCTTGGGGAAGCTCGAATAAAACTGGCGGAACAGAATGATCATATAAGCTGAACCTCCCAAGCCCCACAGCAACCAGAGCAGGCGATTATTGATCAAGCCAATCTGTGCATACACAACAAATTGAGGAATGATTGTGACAGTGTAGGGGATCAACATAGTGGCGAGCAGCAACGACAAGAACAGATTTCGTCCGGGTACATTTATGCGAGCAAAGGCATAGCCGCTAAGTGCGCTGACCAGAACATTCGGGATTGCAAACATCAGAGAAAGGGCGAGTGAATTAACCGTCGCATTGATGATGCCAACACGCGGGTCAGTCAAGACCTGGGTGTAATTTCCCCACTGGGGAGTTTCTGGAAACCAGACTACTGGCCAGCGCGTTAGCTCGGTTTCAAGCTTCAGTGAGCTGATGATCAACCAAATTACTGGAAAGACCCAAATAACCGCAACAATCGCGGTAATTATGAACGCCAAATTGGAGCCTAAAGCGCGTCGAAATTTATCAATATTCATGCTGGTCATTCTCCTGGCTTGCGATCTGGATCAACTTCGTAGTACACCCATCGTCGGCTCGTTCGGACGAGAAAAAGGGTGAGTATGAGAATGAAGGCAAATAGTATCCACAAGAGGGCGCTGCCATAACCAAAGCGCAATCGGTTGAATGATTCCTGGTAGATGTGAACCATGAACATATAGTTGGCACGTACTGGAATAGTGCTAATTGACATGCCTCCACTGCCACCTGCCCCCGGTGTCAACAGGATCGGCGTAACGAGAACCTGCACTCCGTAAATGACGCCCAACACGGTCTGATACATGATCAAAGGGGATAACATGGGGACTGTGATATTTAGAAATATCTGGTAGCTGCTTGCGCCGTCTACCGTGGCAGCATCCCGTAATTCGGTTGGTATACCTTGAATCCCGGCGATATAGATGATCATTGCACCGCCCAGCCCTCCCCAAGCGGTGAAAATGATGAGCGATAGAGAGGCTTGTTGTGTCAGCCAAGGAACGTGTGTACCGGGAAAAATGAGATCTAAGATGGCATTCAATGCCCCAACGTTATTGTCCAACAGGGATCGAAAAACCCAAATTGAGGCAACCAGAGGCAGCATCGCCGGGAGATAAAATAAGGTTCGAAAAATAGTCCTGCCGCGGATATTACCGCTGAGCATACTGGCAATACTTAAGGCAAGAATTGTATTAACAAATACACTGGTTATGGTGAATGAGATGGTGCGCAGCAGCGCTAACCCCGCATCCCCGTTCGTGAAAAGTTCTCTAAAGGCTTCAGCGTAGTTATCCAGTCCGACAAACCTGATGGAATTGAAGTTTCCACCATTGAAGTTTGTGAACGACATGAGGAAGCCAATCACCACCGGAACTAAGACAAAGAATAAAAATCCCATAATCCAAGGGGCAAGAAAGAGGTAGAACCACCCCATCTTCCTCCAAAGACGACTACCCATTCCGAGGAATTGTGGTTGACTTCTGGTTGACAAAACACCCACTCGGTTTTGCAGCATAGATATGCTCCTATGAAACAGAATATGAATTCCCCTCCGTACTTATGGTTGCGGGGAGGGGAATTCGTCGTACCTAGCTCGATTCGTTACTGCTGGGCAATCCCATCGGCAATGGCCTGATTGACGCCAGCGTCCAAGTTGTTAATGGCTTCATCAATGGTAATGTCGCCATTTAGATACTGTTCAAGCTGGGTGTACCATATATTATTGAAGATCTCAGTTGAGTAATATGGATTGATGCGTCGGGTAGAAGTGTCGGCGTTTTCCAGTTCCCAATTGACGGTATCTAACCACTGCTGCTGCCATTCAGTCGGTGCATTCATGTACCCAAACAATGAACGAAGAGAGGGTACACCCCAACCAGCTTGAGCCCGCGTAACTGCTGGCGCTCCAGTCATGTAATATTCGAACAGATTCCAAGCTTCATCCGGATGTTGGGTGCCCATCGAGATCGTCCAACCAGCGCCACCAGCGCTGCTGTCAAACACGCTGTTGCCAAACCAACTCAAAGCCGGGTACATCACGAAATTACTTGGATCTTCAACGCCCTCATCCGCAGATTCCGCAAATTGAGCATTGGACCAGTAGCCCATAACAATCGAAGCCGCCGCGCCACTCTGAAGGTCAGGGACGCCCCAGTCCGGTGAAGGATTTATGGGACTAAATGTATAGCCGTCCCGCATGAGGTTTGCAGCCCAAGTAAGGTATTCCACAATCGCCGGGTTATCTTTGATAATGGCATGTGTGAAGTCTTCAGAATACAGATCGCCACCGGCTTCTCTGGCAACATTTTGGACATCCCCATCACCGCCAAATCCTTCAGATCCCGCAGTCGTCAAGCGGCTTCCATCCCGGACAGTCATTAAGGCTGCCCATTCACCCGCTTGTTGGTAGGTAATGATGGAATTAGGTGGAGGTAATGTAATTCCGGCTGCCTCTGCCATTCTTCGGTTGATGATGTAGGCAAAGTCGGGCGACCAGTCTTTCAACATGCCGTACCAAGCGCCGTTATAGTTGTAGTACCCATTCGCGGGCACCATGTCATCTAGGCTAATTACGGAACTGCTTTCAAAGCGTGAGGTCAAGTCCATGATCCAGCCGCGATTCACAAAGAGCGGCACATCTGAACCGCTGTTTCGAATGATATCAGGCGGGGTACCAGCAGCAAACAAAGCCGCTAATCTAGTCGGATCGGGGTCAATTCGTTCGATGGTGATGTTGGGATTTGCTGCCGTATAAACGGCAATCTCATCGTCGGTAAATTCTACTTCCCAAGCCGCCACAACCAAATTGACAGGCGCTGATTGTGCCTGCACTTTTGGTGTGGGATACACGGAAAGAGCAGTAGTGAGCAGAAGCACAAGTGAAAAGATAAGAAAGCGGGAACTTTTTGTGTCGTGTCGTATCATCATGAACTCCAAAGTATTTAGCCATAATGTGCATCATAGGGCTAAATAGCCATGCAGTCCCCTACTTTTTAACCGAGTGGTTGCCTTTTTTGACCATCTTTGACAAAAACGTTAGTTAAGTTCGTGGGTCACAGCGAAGAACGCACACTTTTAGCAAACTCACTTGGTGTCACACCGGTGCGCTGTTTGAACAAGCGTGTGAAATAGCTGGGGGTGTAGCCAAGTGCGGTGCAAACCTCGAGGACGGTCATAGTCGTGTAAGTCAAGTATTCTTTGGCGCGCTCCAACTTCAAGTTGATGAGGTAGCCACCAGGATTACACCCCAACTGGTCGTGAAAAATACGGTTAAAGTGGGTAACGCTGAGCGCCACTTGCTGGGCTACAGCCGGGATGTCAATGTCTTCCTCTAAATTCTCTTGCATGAAGTTGATCGCCTCGAATACGATTTCGCGTTGACTGGTCGAGCGTCGTGCGGATGGCAAACGCTCACGCAATGTGAGTGCCTCATGAGCCAGATTAGCAATTGTGTTGGCAATCATGCCCAACAACCCAGCGACGGCTTGCATTTGAATGAGCGTCATTTGCGGCGACCTTTCCAACGCTGCCGCATAATCTTTCCACGCGATCTGATACTTCTTGGCTGCGATACGATGCCAATCGTCGCCATATCGTTCTTTTACAACAGCATCATAAGTGGTCATCACGCCAAGCACTTGACTATCAACCACGACGGGTGCTACTGCGCTGGCAAGAGTACCATTCCACCGTGTTTGCACATGCGGATGGTTTAAACGTGTGGCTTCTGGATTCAAAGTCGTATACATCCCGGAAAATTCCGTATGTCCTACCGCCTCGCTAATCAGAAGGGACAAATCCGGGGCATCACTATAGTTTTTCTCGACCTGTTCGAGAAACTGCTGGTGCCGATCCAAGTTGAGATACATCTCATAAAGTGGCAAACTGACCAGTAGCCCCGTGATCGCTTGCAAATTCTGTGATAAGTCCCAAACCGTATGCGGCTGAATCAGCGAGAACAACTGAGGCATAGGTGCCAGTGGCAGGTGTGCCGGGTTCCATCGGGACAAATCGCGGTCATAGAGCGCAATACGTCCCATTGATGTGAATTGTGCGCGTCCGCCAGGCTGACCGATCAAACGGACGGCACGGGCGTTAACTCGCTCAAACGTCAACGCATAAGATTCAAACGGACGACGGTAATAGGGTTTGTCTATATAAGAATAACGGGGATGGAACTCCATGTTTTGGACTGCCAGCCATTCCCCATCCTCGATTTGAATTTCAACACTGAGCGTTGTCCACCATCCGCCATCGGCATAGACAAAACCAGTGGTCATTTCGATGCAGTTGAATTGAGTGCGCTGAGGTAAAGTGAGTGCATACCAATCAGGCATTGCAGCCTTATTTTGACCATCGTAAGTGTCATACGAAAGCGCGTATTGAAAATCTGAGAGTGGACGATTGTTCAAGTAAATATGATTGTCATTGAGGAGTACGATTGGGCTGTGCGCACCGTTACCAAGCGGATTTGGCATCGAGGTTGTTACGATGACTCCCGCTTGCGTCGCTAAGTTTGGTTCACTACTTGAAATCTTTGAAGAAGAGGTCTGCATAATAAACCTAATCCGATAACTTATTATTACATGGTATGTTTATTTGTATTTGCATGATAACAGCACACTTTAGGAACGATGTCGAGAACTTGCGTTTCCTACACCAATTGTGCTTAAATCACGGGCGCTCCAGAAACGTTAGTTGAATGATATATCAATGGTCTGTAAGCGCAACGATACAGAATGATACTCAATCCTCACCCATTATTCAAATAGTTCACCCAAAATTCCATCCCACAGCTCATCACACAGCTTAACCATTCTGAAAAATGCAGAAATCATAATGTCTCATTAGGATAAGGATACCGTGCAAAGCATTCGTAAAACTATCCACCGTCAGCTAGAGTCGGCTCATGTTAATTACAAGTGCGTAGCGAGGAGTGCTTCGACGAAATCAGGTGTAATACGCTTCAGATTAATGTGAAACCCGCAGATAGCGAGATAGCCTGACAAGTATTTTTTGTGGACACCACGAAACAGACGCATAAAATTTCGTACCAAGGTCTACATGCCTTCTACCGTATTGATATAGACTTCGAGGATGCCGTCGCCATCATCATCCCGTGCCCATTCTTTCTGCGCATGACAAACGGTGGGGTAGCCTGACGCCGAAAGGCACATTGACGCCGAATCGCAAGCTTATTTAGGCACCTACCGAGCTGATCGATTACGTGATCCTGCATGAGCTGTGTCATCTGCGCGAATTGAATCACAAGCCAGCGTTTTTCGCACTTCTCGATCAGGTTCTCCCCCCATGGCGTGAGTATCGTCAGCGCCTCAATATTTATGATTTCATTTAGGACTTAATCTTTACGCCTTTGGATGCCTGTAATGTAGGTGAACACTTTTGGCGCTGCCTTGCAGTAGCGCCGCTACAGCGAAGCGGTAGCCGACCAACCCCGCCGCAATGCCCCATCCGTAGGATGGACACCGTCGTAGACGGGGGCATTGTGGGCTTGCGACGGTGTGTTCAGCGGTGCTGAATCATCGGCGGGGTCGGGCGCGAGTTAAAAACTCGCCACCTCATGCGCCTGTGGGGGCTAATGTCCGCCACTACGTGGCGCACCCACGCCGCCCCTTCGGGTGCTGCGTGGAACGTGGGCGGGGACATCCCCGCCCACCGGACGCACCCCGTTGGGTTGCGTCCGAAAAGCCAAGAACCAGCCGCTTTCAACACTTTTCCTGCATTGCAAACTCATCTCGTAAGATTACTACCTCCAAACGGTAATTTTCCCAGCTTTTGCCCATGCCACTTTGCGACAATCTTAGGAGTGCAAACGCAAAGTGGAGGCTACATGGCGACAAAAACAGTGCGACGGAGCATCAACATGACCCCCGAAATGCGTGACCTGCTGGCGCAGATCGTCGCCAAGCGGGGGCGCGAATTCACCGAAAATGATCTCATTCGAGATGCCATCCGCCAGTATCTCGATGAACAAGCGGATATCGTCGGTAGCCGCCGCCACTTCCAGAAGTCCCTGCAAACGCGGATCGACCGCCTTGAAAGCACGCTTACTTTCCAAATGAACGTCCTCACGTTTCTACTCACGACGGTTTTGGGCGACGAAAGTGGGGCTGCTATCGAGGACGCTATCATCACCGCCAAGCGAGACGGAGAAGCACTGCTTAAGCAAATTGCCACCGTCTATGATCTCAAGGATGGGGCATGAGCCATCCGATCATCGTCACAAATTTCGCATACAAGGGGCTGAAACGCAGCGGTCGGGGGACAGGGCGGCAGGGTTTGAAAGCTACG
>Ga0209490_10005427_pt1 | contig 11617 bp, 9 predicted proteins | sample MAT06_FD_187209 | JGI IMG/M metagenome (GOLD analysis project Ga0209490, IMG submission 187209) | Freshwater microbial communities from Lake Fryxell liftoff mats and glacier meltwater in Antarctica - MAT-06 (SPAdes) (version 2) | ecosystem: Environmental > Aquatic > Freshwater > Ice > Liftoff...
GAGGAGGGTAGCCGGGCTGAGGAGGGTAGCCGGGCTGAGGAGGGTAGCCGGGTTGAGGAGCGTAACCTGGAGGAGGCGCAGCGTTGTAACCGGGAGGCGGTCCCGCGTTGGGGTACTGGACCGGCCGATCCGGTTCGCAACCAAGAATAGGAGAAGCCGTAAGCGCGAGAGCCAAACACTGGGCGAGATGTCGGAGGGCCATGGGTGCTCCAAAACCAAACCACGCCGAAGGCGGCTTGGCCAGCTGCGAGGCGTTCGGCTGCGGTGTGCGCGAACAATCCCGAGCACGAATGCCCCTTTGGCGGTATGAGGTTGGGGTTCAGAACCATGGCACTCACACTTCGTTTTCCCTGGAGGCCCGCTCGCGATTCTGGGGTGTTCCTGGGCGGCACGCGGGCTGAGTTGCTTTCCGATGCGGGGTTGGCCTTCGACGCGATGATCGCGGCGATCGATGCCGCAGAGCACCAGATATTGCTTGAGATGTACTGGTTCGCGAGCGACGTGGTCGGCTGGCGATTTTGCGAGCACTTGCGTGCAGCAGCTGCGCGCGGGGTTCGAGTCCGAGTACTCTACGATAGCCTGGGCTCCTGGGACACGTCGGAGGAGCTGTTCGACCAGCTGCGCGCGGGCGGGATTGATGTCGTGGAGTTCAGCCCAATCGCTCCTTGGCGGCAGCGCTTTGCTTGGAGCCGTTTGAGTCGCCGCGATCACAGAAAAATTTTAGTGGTCGACGCCCGTGTGGGATTCACCGGTGGCTTGAACCTCTCGAAGCACTCCTTGCCGAAGGCGGAGGGTGGGTATGGGTGGCGGGACGACGCCGTGAAAGTGGAAGGCGCTGCTGTGGGTGTGCTGGCTGCTTGCTTTTGGGCGACGTACCGACGCGAACGAGGGCGACACTTGCCGCATCCCGCTTGCAGCGACGCTGCTGGGGTTTCCGAGTCGATGCTGGTGCGGGTGTTGGTGCAGGATGGGCCCCGCAGGCGCACCCAGATCATGCGCGCCTACCTGGAGCAGATCCGTGGGGCCAAGCTGCGCGTGTGGCTGAAAAATGCCTATTTTATTCCGGATCGGAGGGTGCGCCAGGCGTTGGTAAGGGCTGCTCGCCGTGGGATTGACGTACGGGTGGTCGTCCCCAGACACAGCGATGTACCGATTGCCAAATACGCCGGCCAGAGAACGTTCGCGGGCTTGATGCGGAACGGCGTGCGCATCTTCGAATGGTTGCCAAGCGTATTGCACTCGAAGACCGCCGTGGTGGACGGCGTCTGGAGCACAGTGGGAACCTTCAATTTGGATCACATGTCATTCCGAACCAACCTAGAAGTGAATCTCGCGGTGCTGGACGAAACGTTCGCCCAGACCATGGAAGCCACGTTTCTGAAGGATCTTGAGAGCTGCACGGAAATCGATCCTCAGGCATTCAAGCTTCGTTCTTGGGTTGAGCGGCTAGTTGAGCTGGTGCTGTATCAGTTTCGAAGGCTTCTTTAAGGTTGGAGGCGGTAGGATGGCCTTTGAGTTGAGAACGCACGGAAGCATCAATGAGATCGGCCAAGCCGCGTGGGATTCGCTGCTGGCTCCCGAGGATCCGCCCTTTTTAGCTTACACTTGGCTTTCACTGCTCGAAAAAACGAAATGCGTGGCACCCGAAAGAGGCTGGCAGCCGTCGCACATTTCGATTTGGGAGGGCGGCGTGCTGGTGGCTGCGGCGCCTGCCTATTTGAAGGGCAACAGCGAAGGCGAATTCGTTTTCGACTACAGTTGGGCTGAGCTTTCCCAGCAGCGCCTGGGTGTTGCCTATTATCCGAAGCTCTTAGTCGCAGTGCCGTTCACTCCAGCTTCCGGTCGGCGGCTTTTGGTGCGGAAGGGCGTCGATGAGGCGTTGCTATTGGACGTGTTTGCCGAAGGGCTACGGAGCCTCGTGGAGCCGTTGCAGTGTTCTTCTGCGCACGTTCTTTTCCCGAATCACGCCCAGCGTGACGGGCTCTTGAAGGGAGGTTTGCTGCATCGTCAGGGTCTGCAATTCCATTGGCTCAACGCAGGGTACAAGAACTTTGATGATTTCTTATCCCGCTTTAGCGCGAAGCGCCGACACCAAATCCGTCGTGAACGCCGCGAGGTGCGCGAGGCAGGGATTGAACTCAAGATCCACACGGGCCCGAGCATCACCGAGCAGGTCGCCCACGCGATGTACCAGTTCTACGCCGATACCGTAACGAAGCACTATTACGGTCGGCACTACCTCTCGCGCGAGCATTTCCTAGCGGTGTGTGAACAAATGCCGGAGCAGCTGCATATCGTGATGGCCTGGGAGAAGGGCGAGCCGATCGGTGGCGCGTTCAATTTTCTCGGCAAAGAAGCTTTGTTTGGGCGGTATTGGGGAGCACGTGCGGAGCGGCCGTTTCTCCATTTCGAGGTTTGCTTCTATTCGGGCATTGAAGATTGCATCGCGCGGGGGCTGAAAGTGTTTGAGCCCGGAGCGGGTGGGGAGCACAAGTTGGCTCGAGGTTTTGAGCCAACAGCTACAGATTCTTTGCACTATTTGGTGCATCCGGTGCTCGCGCGTGCGGTGGGGGATTTTGTCGTCCGGGAGCGAGCCAGCATTGCGCAGCATATCGCCGAGGCCCAGGCGGAGGGCGTGTTGAAGGCTCGTTGAGTAGGGGTTAATCTGAAGCTGCCTGAGTCACCGCGAACGAAATAATGGCCGGATTCTGAAAGTCACCCGCGGGCTCGCTGCCTTCGAGTAACCGCCGCCACAGGGGCACACGGAGCGAAACACTCAGTTCTGTGAGGCCGAGTTGGTAGCCAACGCGCAGTGCGCCTAAGAGTTCCGTGCGCCCCAACAGGCCATCCTGGCGGATCGTGCCCTGCCAGCGTTCTGCGTTGTCATGGCTGAGCTCTGGACCCAGGCTGGCGCTCAGCGCAGGGGTAATGTTGGTCCCGGCGTGGGCACCTGCGTAAAGGCGCGTGGGCGCTCGATAGCCGTGTGTGTTCTCATAGAGCGATACTTGGCCTTGAGCGAATGCGTCCAAGCTAACGCTTTGAAGCGCGGTGCTCGCCTCCAGTAACAGCAGGGGATCGAAGGTTCCGGTTCCCAGCTGAATGTGTTGGTGTCGGAGGCCCAAGTCGCCAAGCTCGAACGGATCTTCGACGGTGCGGCCGAGCGGGACAGACAGCCCTGGCCTCGCCGCCAACCAAAACTCTCCAACTTTCTGCCCAATTCTCAGTAAAAGCCACGGATCGGCGGGGCCATAGATGGTTTCGTTGCGGTGGTGCACGTAGGCATCGAGTGGAGTGTAGGCCTGGCCGTCGAGCGTTCTGAAGCGGATCGCGGAGCGCACCGCGCGGAACGGAAGCTGGAGTTCAAGCCCGAAGATGCCGCCGAGCGCGTACTCGCCGAAGAGCCGTAGCTCCATGGGATAGATACGCTGGTCGTGAAGATACAGCGGCTGGATGGGAACTTCCGTGCATTGAGTCACATCAACGCAGCCGGCCGTATGGATCACATGAATGGCCGTCGCAGCTAGAGATGCTCCAGCTCGCCAAGCACTCGCGTCCAGCTCGCCGCGGCTGCCTTGGGCGCTCGGCATTGAGGGATTGCGGCAGCCAGCACAAGCTAACACGCGATTCGGCACGGCGACGAGAAGTGCGGCAAGCGCTGCGCACAGCAACCAGCGTGCAGCTGTGGTGGCGCTGCAGGATGCAGCCGGTATCACCGTGCAGCCTCGGTCAGCGCTTCCTCCAAGGGGCCAAACTCTGTACCTGAAAAAGCTTTCACTTTTTGGCCGCGTTTCCCATAGATGATCACGTAGGGCAGCTCTGGCACATTGGCCAGCCACTGTTCCGAAACCTTAGAATCCCAATCCACGATGTTGATCTTTCGGATTGAAACTTGGAGGCCCTGGGCGATCCGCGCGTAAAGATAGGTGTCCAGCTTGCGGCAAGCCGTGCACCACGCTGCGTAGAAGTCAAATACCGTAATCCTGCCGGGCACCACGTGGGGCTCGAGCGCGGGCAATGCCTCGCCGGCCTTCACTATCTCGCTCACGTCGGCGCCCTTGGGTGGTGCCTTGGGCGGGGAAAAATCAAGATCGGGATGGCACTTCAAGCACTGCGATTCAGGTAGTGAGTGTTCAGGGCACCAATCCCCGCGGTCTTTGTACGCCTTAGCTCGGTCCGGGTGGCATTGGACACACACGGAATCGGGGACGCCATGCCGGCACGCTTTCCAATCGTGGGTTGTGGCGAGGCTCAGTGCGCTCAGCTTGCCGTGCCCCGGGCTTGCTGCGCAGCCAATCACCGCGCTGGCAAGCAGCAGACATAGGATAGCTAATGGGGAGCGCATTGCCATAAAGATACTCTGCTGGGTGCTCCGTTAGTTTGCAAGTCCGCTCAATACCCAGGTGTTGCGGCAGTCACCGGCGAAAGGAAGAACACGTCAAAACTCAACGCGCCGCGCAGGAACCACGCTTCCTCGCCGCCGAAACGCCGCCCACTCCGCAGCACTATCCAGGGCCCTTGAGCGCTTTTTAGTAGAGGGACTCCTAGCTCAAGCCAGAGTTCGCCGCCCGTTGAATCGCCCAAGCTCCCGCGCTCGGGCTGACCCGCAAAAGCTCCGAATCCAAGACTTAGGGAGTCCAATGTCAAATCCAAGAGTGCAGGCCCTTGCTCCAGATTCTCCTTAAATCGAAGCAGAAAGAGCGGACGCAGGGACACGCCCAGAGCGGCGGCCCGCACCAGGGAAGGCTGGCTGTTCGCGTGGCTCAGGCGTTCCTCGTAGTTCGCGTACAGGCCGACGCTCCAAAAGAAATGACTTTCTGCTCCTAACGCGAGACGCGCGCTCTGATTCTCCAAGTCAAAGTGCGGGCCGGCGAACAGGCGCAGAGCGAGATCACCGTCGAAGCGGTGATAGACGCCGTCCGCTTCTGGGCGGGCTTGGGCAACGGCGCCGCAAAACATGGAACCGAGTAGCGTGGCGAAGGCCAGGGTGTATCGGCGGCAGAGCATGATTACGGCACTAGCTTGAGGGCGGCGAGCTCAGCCTTGAGGTTGGCTCGGATCTCGGGGGGGAAAATCAGCCGAATGCGTTCCATACGTTCCCCGCGCAGCCGATTCAGTAAAAAAGACACTTCGCCAGGACGCCGCGTTTCTCCCTCGGGGAAAATGACCATCAGCGGTTCGTCGCCATCATCAAACGGTGCGACGGCGGCAGTATCCAAGCCGACATAGAGGTCGGGGTCGAGCCCTTCAACTTTGCAAAGGCGGCGCGCGATCTCCAACGCCTGGCGCTTGGCACCGGGCTCGGTGGCGTCGCCGTAGAGCTCGTAGGTTTTGAACAATCGTCGCGAAACCAGGCGTTCGCACAGATCGGCAAGCACCGGATCGGGATCCGCTCGCCATTGGCCGATGCTGTGCCAAAGCGAGCTATCATCCATGTCCAGATATTCTGACAGCGTGGCCTCGCCGGTGGTGCACAGGCTGGCTAACGCCGGAGGCACGGCTGCGATGCGTTTGCCGGCACACAAGAGAGTCCGGAGGCGTGCCAAGATCCCGGTGAGCATCCACTCGCTGGCTCGACAGGCTTTGTGAAAATAGACCTGCTGAAACATGAAGAGACGTGAGAGCACGAATGATTCGATGGCCGGCAGACCGCGCGCACCGTCAACGGCCAACGGGGGGGCGGTGAGTTCATTCTCAGGTATTCCAAAACGCAGGCTGCGAATGAACCAATCTAGGTCAAAATCGCCGTAACCCACGCCTGTGAAATAAGCGTCTCGGAGCAGGTAATCGCAGCGGTCTACATCAAAAATCCCGCTAACGGCACGTGCCAGGTACCGAAGCTCGTGGCGCCCATTGACCAACTCGGCAACACGTTTGGGCAGCGTCGGTTCGTAGTTGCGCAGGACCTGATGCACTTCGCTCTGTTCGTCGAGCAGGATCCGCGTCGTCCACTGCTCGTGCCGACCGCCTTCGGGTAGCGCGGATTCGAAGAGGTGAGAGAAGGGGCCGTGTCCCACGTCGTGGAGTAGCGCCGCCGCGAGTGCCTCCACTTTCCGATCGGAAGTGATCCGTTGCCAGAACGGAAGCTCCTCGTGCAGCGAGCGCAAATGGTTGAGGAGCAGCTTCATCACGTGAGCCGCGCCGATCGCGTGGGAAAATCGCGTGTGCTCGGCGCCCGGGTAGGCCAAAGAGGCCAGGCCAAGCTGGCGAATACGCCTCAAACGCTGCATTTCGCGCGTCTCGAGCAGCGCCTCAACAATCGATTCCTCGGCCCCTTCGAAAGAAACCAAACCGTGAATTGGGTCGCGAAGAATCATCAAGGCTCAGCTTGCCACGATGCGGGTGTAAAAGGCCTCCCAAGAAAGTCCCACGCTGAGACACTCGGTGATCCAAAAGATCGCCTAGCATAAAGGGGCGAGCGAGGGTGGACAGGGAGTGATCCTTGCGGCATGGATCACGATTCCAATGCCTACCTAACGGTCACCCGGCCAAGTAGGTCTGGACATCAGTCCCCATTCAGGTTTTGCTTGCGTGCTTCCCGCCCGCCCGTCACCCCAAACGGGGCCAGACGAGCTGACACGGAGTTCCCCAACATGTCGCGTGCCCCGAAGTCCAAACGTTCCCCGCCCGTTGTCCTTTCACTGAGGCTGGAAGAAATCCTGCGCCAGCTTCCGGAAGCTCAGTTGACGGCCCTAGTTCAGCGAATCGGGATCTCCGTCGACGCGAACAAGCGCATAGATGTCTCCTCTCAGGTGGCTCGGGCGCTTCTGATGCTACCTGAGGCCAGGGACCCGAATCGTTTTCCTGGGCCTACGCGTGAGCTCCTGTACAGAATTGCCGAAGCGCGGGGCGTACTTGCCGTGGCTTCTCTTCCGGCCGCGGCGGAGCCACTGGTGCTGCGCGGAATCGTCTACGTGCGCGAAGCGAGTGACGGCGGAAAGCTGTTGGTCCTCCCGATCGCGTTCATGATGCAGCTCAAGTCTTGGGAGGGCGAGGATCCTCGCGGCATGCGCGCGCTTCTCAGCCAATCTCATCCTGACGTTGCGGCAAGTATTGCTTCTCATTACCTCGGGCGCACTGCGACGCCCCCGGTCGCGTTGTCGCTCGAAGCCGCCTGGGAAATCGTGTCGGACCGCTCGAAGCTTGCGGAGGAAATCGAAAAGCTCGCGCCGTCGGAGCGGAAGCTTCTGCAGGCGATTGAACGTGTGGGCGGTGAAGTGGATACCGAGGAGCTTTTGGATCTCGAGCGCGAGCCGATGCGCCTAAGAGGGGCGATGGGGGCAACGCCATCGCGTCGAGGCGTGGGCTTTGCGCTTGAGCGCCGCGGCTTTCTCATCCCCGTGCATCCCAATCGGCATCTCGTTCCGACCGATGTAGCGGAGATCGTGGGCTTGGAGCGCCGAAATGAACGTGAAGCGCACCGGCGGGATATTCGTACATTTGTGCTCGGCGAGGACCACTCGCCGAGACGTGCCCGCTTCGCCGAAGATCCGGCGCCGTTGGCTCTTGCGATGGCTCTTGTGGTGCGGGATCCCGGGGTGGAAGTGCGCGCGGGAGTCGGTACGCCGCGCTCGTTGATTGCCAAATTTGCCACGCGTTTCGGTCGTTCTTCGGAAGATGTAGCGATGATTGCCGCCCTGAGCCGCGCGATTGGGTTGTGGGATCCTTCGGCGATCGGGGTTGCCTCACCGCCCGGCTCGTACGTGGTCGGTGAGCTGCAGCGTCAGCTGTTTCGGGCGTGGGAACTCGGTGGTGCTTGGGATGAAGCCCGTCCGGACGGCGAAGTGGTACGAGCTCAGGGCGAAGCTCGCGAGGCGAGCGCGGTGGGCGTTATTCGTTCCATGGTGCTCGAGGCCTTGCGCGAACTGAGCGATGGGCGCTGGGCACCTTGGGAGGCAATCGCAAGCTATGTTCGCTCCGACAGTCGGACTCCGGGTCTCACGCGCTTGATCGAGCGCTGGGCGCAGCGGGCTTGCGTGGAAGCGTTGAGTCCCGCTGAAATTGCCGCAGCCGTAGCGCTGCAGAGCTTGCACGTGCTTGGCATTGTGGATCTCGGCGATCCAGAGGGTGATTCCGATTTAGAGAACGTGCCACCCACGATTCGCATCACTCCGCGGGGCCGAGAGCTGCTGCGCGGCGAGCCGAGCTCGGAGGTTCCCGAACCTTGCAAGTTCATTGATAACCAGAGCTTGCGCGTAGGGCGTTCAGCGACCGTCGGACAGGTGGTGGGGCTTTCTCCATTCGTCGAGATCGGCCGTGTTACGGGCGCTCTTGATCTCTCCATCAGTCCGCAGACCGTGTCCCAGGCGCTGAGTGCTGGTTTCGAAGGGGACGTGATTCTTGCGCGCCTTGAGGCTGTCGCCGCGCTTCCTGACCCAATTGCACGGCTTTTGGCGCAGGCAACGGCCGTGTTGGGCCGCGCCGAATTGGTGCAAACGGCAGGTTTTATCTGGGTTGAAGATCCGGAGATCCGCGAACTGCTCCGCACCCGCCGCCAGACTGCAGATCTTTTCATTGATCCATCACCACCGTCTGGGCTCTTGCTCGTGCAGGGCGTAGAAATGGATCGTTTGGCGCGTCGTTGTCGTTCGTTAGGTGTGGAGCTCTACGTCGAGGGTGAGGTGCATCGCACCCGTTCGATCGCGCCGCCTGCGCGGGGCAGTGGTGCTCGGCGCTTGGATTCGGGCACGCTCAAGCCCCCGAGTTCGCGCCAGGTTTCTCGAGGTCAGGACCGAGCGAGTGGTCGTTCTTCGCAGAACATCCCAGCGGTCAAGCGCGGCACCGATTCTGAATAGTCAGGCTTGCGCGCGTCGGCGGACCCAGGCTTCTGGGCTTTCGGCCTGCGACACGGCGATGATCTGCCCGTCTTTCACAAAGACTTCGGCAGGGAGCGCCCGGCCATTGTACTGGCTGGCCATCACAAATCCGTAAGCTCCCGCATCACGCACCACGACGTGGCTCGGAGCGCCCTCGCCAAAAGGGTGCACCCCAAAATCATCCGAACTCTCACAAACTGGCCCCACTACCTTCCATTCGACAAGGCCGGGCAATCCGCTGAGAGGCTCCACGCGGTGTCGTGCACCATACAGCGCGGGGCGAATCAGGTCATTCATGCCGGCGTCAATCATCAACCAACGTCGCCCGCTCGCGTGTTTCTCTGAGAGCACCTGAGCCACCAGCACGCCAAAGGAGCCGACCAGGGATCGGCCGGGCTCGGCAATCAGCTGCACATCAAGGCCATACTCTTTCAGTAACGCGCAGGCAGCGCGGATGTAATCGCTGATCGGCGGACAAGAAGCCTCGCCATAGCTAATGCCAAAGCCTCCGCCAAAGTCGCAGAAGCTGAGCGGGCCTGCAGCTGCCTGGCGAGCTTTGGCCACATCGCAGACGATGCGAGCAGCCTCCAGGTAGGGTGCTGGTGACGTTAACATGGATCCTACATGCGTCGAAATGCCGACCGCTTGCAGGGTGAGGGAATGGCGGTCGATGAGCTCGAACGCCGCGGGAACGTCGCAAAGGGCAATTCCAAACTTCGCGGCATCGTGACCGGTTGCGATATGGGAGTGAGTTTCGAAGCGAACGTTGGGATTGAGGCGCAATGACACATGGGCTTGCGTGCCGAGCGCTTGAGCGCGTGCGCTCACCCGGCTGAGCTCCTCCACGCTTTCGACTTGCAGGGCCAAGATCCCACTCGAGATGGCCAGCTCAATTTCTCGGTCGCTTTTGGCGACACCGCTCATGACGATTCGTTCTTTTGGCACTTGGCAGGTGAGGGCTAGCGCGAGCTCGCCACCACTCACCACGTCAGCCCCAGCACCTGCGCTGGTGATCGCCCGGATCACGGTAGCTGCGGAGTTGGCCTTCACGGCATAGGCGATGAAGCCACGCTGTGTGCCAAAAGCTCTGGCCGCTTCCGTCGCGCTCGCTGCCATGGCCCCAACGTCGTAGATGTACGCAGGCGTCGTGACGTTCGCCTGACTCAGCGCGTCTTTAACGCGCATCTCACCGAGGATTGCCTCTTCTTGCGCGTTGCGTCGAAAGCCCAAATTCTTCGTTTCCAAGGTGGGCTCTCCTTACCAGCGGGAACCATCGGGTCAACCTTTTGACGACCGCCGGGGCTAGTCATCGGGTTCAGCAAAAGCTAAGTTCTGCGCCTCCCATTCGTTATCCACGCGGAAATCCCAATCATCCCATGACTCGTCGTACTAAAATCGTTTGCACCCTTGGCCCCGCTGTCGACTCGCTCGAACAAATCGAGAAACTGATTCTTGCCGGAATGAACGTGGCGCGTTTGAATTACGCGCAGGGGAGCGCCACAGAACACGCGCGCAGAATCGCGATGGTGCGCGAAGTTTCCAAACGCCTCAATATTCCCGTCGCAATTCTTCAAGACTTGTGCGGCCCTAAGATCCGAAGTCTTCATCGCGATCCGATTGAGCTTGAGGTGGGTAGCACGCACATTTTGCTTGGCGCTCGCGACCCGGTTCGCGAAGCCGAGCTGAAGTCGCAGAATAACGTAATCGGCGTAGATTATGACCGCTTGAGCAAGGATCTGGCCGTGGGCAGTCATATCATGTTCGCGGACGGTCACTTGCAGATGCTGGTTACGCACATTGAGGGTGAAGAAGTCCACTGCACCGTCGAACACGGAGGCACCTTGCGGCCGCGCGCTGGAGTGAACCTGCCGGCAGATAAGATCCAACTCCCAGCGCTCACGATTGAGGACCGAGCAGCCCTCAAAGATGGCCTCGCCAATGGCGTTGATTACGTCTCGCTCTCCTTTGTGCGGGACGCCTCCGAGGTGCACGAGCTGCGTGAGCTTTGCATTAGTTTGGGTCGCCCCACGCCGGTGATTTCGAAAATCGAAACGCCGAGCGCGATTCGAAACCTGGAAGCCATCGTGCGTGCCTCGGACGGCATCATGGTCGCGCGTGGAGATCTGGGCGTTGAGTTTCCCCCAGAGGATGTGCCGGTTCTTCAGCGGCAGATTGTCGAAGCCTCCAGGAAATTCAGAAAACCTGTGATTGTGGCCACGGAAATGTTGCAATCAATGGTTCATTCGGCGCGGCCAACTCGAGCCGAGACGAGTGACGTGGCTGCTGCGGTTTATGGTGGTGCAGATGCCGTGATGCTCTCTGCAGAGACAGCGATCGGCGCCTACCCAGATGGCGCCTGTGCCATCATGGCCCGCATCATTGAGGCCAGCGAACAGAGCGCTTATTTCGATCCGCCTGCCGGCGATTTGGGCGGCCCAACTCCGGTCGCGATCGCCCACGCAGCGCGTGAGATATCCCGGAGTGTTGGCGCCCGTTTGATCGTGGCTTTGACAGAATCGGGGGCTACCGCGCAGCTCGTTTCAAAGTCCCGCCCTGAAGTGCCAATCGTGGCCTACTCAGGTAACCCTGTCACTCTGAACCGGCTGGCTCTTTTGTGGGGCGTCGAGCCGGCTCAGCTGGGTACCTCCGGTGATGGCCAGCTTCAGGCTACCGTCGATTTCATTTCCGCTGATTTGAAAGCGCGCCAGCAGCTGAAGAGCGGCGAGTCGTACGTTCTCACGTATGGCGTCAAAATGGGCATTGAGGGCTCCACCAACGCGCTCCGAGTTGAGACGTTGCCCTAG
>Ga0209490_10005430_pt1 | contig 11613 bp, 7 predicted proteins | sample MAT06_FD_187209 | JGI IMG/M metagenome (GOLD analysis project Ga0209490, IMG submission 187209) | Freshwater microbial communities from Lake Fryxell liftoff mats and glacier meltwater in Antarctica - MAT-06 (SPAdes) (version 2) | ecosystem: Environmental > Aquatic > Freshwater > Ice > Liftoff...
CAGCGAACTTCTGTGCCGCATGTTGGCTAAGCAGTATGCGTTCAAAAAATATGCGCAGCGCTTAACAGAATTCTTCTGACCGCAAGGACGCTACGAAGCCAGAACGATCAATAGCATCTCCTTGGGTGGTCGTGGTTCACACCTTACTTTGGGCATACACGGTCCCCTGTTCTTGCATGCAACAAGTTTTGGCTGGGTCTGACCAACAATACCGCAGAAAGTGAAGGTGAATGCTGACAAGCAACGGGTATCACCTTCGTAAGCACATCTCTTCGGTGTTCTCCAACCCGATCATATTCGCCCAATGCACGCGAAGTATTCATGTCTTGGGTATGTGGCTACTCGGTTTATCCACGGCAGCCCAAGAAGATCCTCTGAGTATACCTGTGGGTCGAAAAAAGAATAGCCGCTCCCTCTACACCTCCCTCTCCTCCTCCTACTCCACCAGCACCAACTGGCAAGGACAAGATCTGCGCAACTTCGCCTTTATTGGGAACGTGCTCTACAAACATGCGGCGTGGGACAGCACGCACAGCCACGCCCACCAAGTGCTTGCCGATCTGGGTTACCTGAAATTCGTTGATAGTCTGTGGGTGAAAAGCGTGGATCGGGTGCAGCTCAACTTTTTGTGGGCGGCGCGTGGTAGGCGCTTCGACCATTCGTATAGCATTCTCCTCAACACTCAATTCCTACCGAACGCCACGTGGAGCTATGATCCGGTACTGGAGCGCAATACCGCTACCAATGTGGGTGGCTTCATGCGGCCATTCACGTTGGAAGCTGGCTACGGCGCTGTGCTGCGCTTTTGGAACAGCAGCAGCATCAATTTCGCTTTTGCCACCTTGAAACTGAGCGGCTACCCCAAAGAGATCACGGCACCACAATTCGCCGACGCCACGCTCTTGCAAAGCCATGCCATGAACTACTACATGAACTATGGACTGGGCGTGATCACCGCCATAAACAAGCCTATCGGCCAACGCTTGCAGTGGATCAACAACAGCCGCGCATTCTGTAACGGCTTCGATAAAGACCATGTCAACTTCGATCTCAGCAACATGCTGATCGTGAAGTTGTGGAAGTACATCCAGTTCCGTTTCGATACACGCCTAGCCTACAACCCGCTGCTCAATTACCGGATGCAGTTCCGCCAAGAGGCGTTGATCGGGTCCTTCTACGAGCGCAATTCATAGCACAGTTCCTTTCCAGGGTCAACCTTGTTCTGGAGCAGCCCCCAACGCGAACGGCCCCAGATCTCCGGGGCCGTTCCAATGCGTTCGTTGTGGTCTACGCCGGTGCCGTGCCCGGGCGGATGATATTGCGCGGTGTTTCTACCAGTACAGCTTGTTTCGCCATTCGTAATTCACGCTTCCACGCCATGCGGTGCTTGATCTTGGCGATGATGAGCAGCATGACCGGCACCATGATCAGCGTGAGGAAAGTGGCAAAGGTGAGGCCGTAGATCACCGCCCAGCTGAGCGGGCCCCAGAAGATCACGTTGTCGCCACCGATATGTATGTGCGGGTTCAACTCCGTGAAGAGCGTACCGAAGTTGAGGTTGAAGCCGACGGCCAAGGGCAGCAAGCCCAATACCGCTGTCACTGCCGTAAGTAGTACGGGGCGCAAACGGGTCTTGCCGGCTACGATCAGCGCGTCGCGTGTGACGTCGATGGGCAGTTCGGCGGTTTCTTCCAAGCCGCGCTTTTCCTTCTGCCGTTCGAAGAGCAGCTTGGCGAAGTCCATCAATACGATCGCGTTGTTCACCACCACACCAATGAGCGAGATGATGCCGAGCATGGTCATGAGGATGATGAAATCCATGCGGAAGACGATGAGGCCGAGGAAGACCCCGATGGTGCTGAAGAGCACCGTGCTGAGGATGACCAGCGGCCAGCTGATGCTGTTGAACTGCCACACGATGATGAGGAATACGATGAAGATGGCGATCAAGAAGGCATTGCCCAGAAAGGCCATCTCCTTCATCTGGTCTTCTTGCTGGCCGGTGAAGGCCATGCCGAAGCGCTCGTCCTTTTCGTAAGAGGTAAGCCCATCCTTCATTTCGGCGATCACCTCGTTGGAGTTGTAGCCGGCGATCACGTTGCTACTGACCGTCACCACGCGCTTCAGGTCCGTGCGCTTGATGGCACTGAAGGTGGAGCTTAGCTCGTCCGTGGCCACGGCGCTGATCGGCACCTGACGGATCTGCCCATTGAGCATGTCGCGGAAGGTGATCTTCATATCCATGATCGTACCTACATCGTAGCGCTGATCATCCTGCAAACGCACCATGATCTTGTAATCATCGTCATCGCCTTCTATGCGGTAGGTGCTCACTTCCTTACCGAAGAGCGCACTGCGGATGGCATCGGCGACCGCGAACGTGCTCACATTCAGGCGCCGTGCTTTGGCGCGGTCGATGATGATGGGCATCTCCGGCTTCGCGCGATCGATATCCACACGCAGCGCTTCCACCCCCGGCACGTTCTTGCTTTCCATGAACTGCTTCAGCCGCTCAGCTTCCGCAAGCAGGGGCTCGATCTCGTCGCCCGTGATCTCAATATTGATCGGCTTGCCTGAAGGCGGTCCGGCGGCATCCTTGTCCACACTGACGATCACACCGGGGAAACCAGCGAGGTCCTTCTGCAATGCGAGCAGGATCTCGCTCGTTTTGAGTCCGCGACGTTCAGCGAACTTCACGAAGTTGAGCTGGATACGGGCCTTGTTCGGCGTATTCGCCAAGCTGACACCCTGAGCAGGATCGCTGGTGCCATTGCCCACTTGCGTGATCATGGAGTTGATCAACCAATTCACCGTATCCCTGCGCGCCTGACCATTGGGCAAGGAATGATCCTTGATCTCCACATACGGCTCCACGTTCACGATCGCCTTCACCTGCTTCTCAATGCGCCGGGTGATCATGTCCGTCTTCTTGATGTCCGTTCCGATCGGCGCTTCAATGAACACGTTCACGTACTTGGGCTCGTTCACCGGGAAGAATTCCACTTTGGGCGGTACTACGATCAACAGAACGATCGCCAGCACGAGCAAACCGAAGGTGCCAAAGAGGAAAGTGCGCGGATGGTGTTTCACCAACGCATAGCGCAGGAACCTTTCGTAACGCGCTTCCAACTTCGGCAGGAATACATCCTGGAACCAACGTGTACCGGGCACGGCGATCTTCAGGTTGAGGATGCCGAGGATGCCAGCGAATATGGTGAAGGTGCCCAGACCGATGAGACCTTCCACACCCATGCCTTTGCCCAGCACGAAGATGAGCGTACCGACCACAGCGAAGATGCCGGCCAAACGATAGACCTTCTTGGCATTGGGGTTCTCGCGTTCCACCTTCATGAACTGGGTGCTCAACGCCGGGTTCACCACCAAGGCCACGAAGAGCGACGAGCTCAACGCCACCATGAAGGTGATCGGCATCCACTTCATGAATTGACCCATGAGACCCGGCCAGAACAGGAGTGGAACGAAGACCATGACCGTTGCCGTCGTAGCCGCCACGATGGGCAAGGTCACCTCGCCCACGGCCTTGCGTGTTGCTACCATGGCCGGCTCGCCATTGCTCATGTGCCGGTAGATGTTCTCCACGATCACGATGCCATCATCCACCAACCGGCCAAGGGCCAGGATCAGCGAGAAGAGCACCATGATGTTGAGCGTGACACCCGCAGCGTTGAGGATGATGAAGCTGATGAACATGCTCATCGGGATCGCGAGACCCACGAAGAGCGCGTTGCGCAGTCCGAGGAAGAAGAGCAAGGTGCCCACCACCAGGATCACACCGAAGATGATGTGGTTGAAGAGCTCGTCCACCTGCACGCGCGTATCCTCGCTTTGGTCGCCTGTGATGGTCACGGTGACGTCTTCGGGGATCACCGACCCACGGGCTTCGGCCAGTATGACGCTGATCTTATCGCTGGCAATTATCAGGTTCTGTCCGGCACGCTTGATCACATCGATCATCACCACCGGGTTACCATACTCCCGCGCGAAGCTTTCGGCTTCCTTGTAGGCGAACTCCACAGTCGCGATATCGCGCAAGCGCACTTCTTTTTGGAATTCGTTCTTCACCACGATGTCGCGTATGGTCTCCATGTCCGCGAATTCGCCGACCACACGCACGGCGCGTCGCTGCCCGTCGGTGAGCACTTCGCCCCCGCTCATCGTCAGGTTCTCTGTCTGCAATGCCATGGTCACATCGCCGAAGTTCAATTCCAAGGCTTCCATCTTATAGAGATCAATGCTCACTTGCACTTCCTTCTCCGGCACCCCGCGTATATCCACTTTGTTGATCTCTGGCAACGCTTCAATGCGGTCCTCCAGGATCTTGGCATAGTGGTTCAACTGATCGATGCTGTAATCGCCGCTCAAGTTGATGTTCATCACCGGGATCATCTCGGAGAAGTTCATCTCGAAGATGCTCGGCTCGGAAGGCAGGTCCTTGGGGAAATCCACATCGCCCTGCGCTTTGTCCACTGCATCTTTCACCTTGCGCAAGGCTTCCGTTGGCGTGATGTTGTAATTGAACTTCACCTGGATGGTGCTGAAATTGGGCACCGAGGTGGAGTTGATCTCCTCCACCCCCGTAATGGTGTTGATCTCCTTCTCCAGCGGCTTGGTGATGAGCTTCTCGATATCCACCACAGAGCTGCTGTTGTACGGTGTGGCCACGTAGATCTCGGGCGTGATCACTTCGGGGAAGCTCTCTTTCGGCATGGCCGAATAGGAGTAAATGCCGAACACTGCGATCAGCACGCTGATCACCATCACCGTGGTGCGGTTCTTCACCGCCCAGCTGGTCACCGCGAATTGTTTACCGTGCCCTTCGCCGTAGGCTTCGTTCTCGATGTTGTTGTGCTCCATCTTCAATTCGTTTTGAACCACAACAACGCTACCACGTTACGGGTGCGTTCGATGGGTGTTATCATTTTGATCACAGCACCCTTTCGACCCTGTGGGTCGGCGCTACAGGTGCGTGCGATGGGTGTTGATATTTTGATCAGAGGTTGGTCACCTTTACTTGTTGCCCACCACCTACGCTTTTGGCTCCTTCATCCACCAGAACAGCTCCTTGCAAGCGGGCGGCGTCGCCTTCCAGCGGCTGGATCATAGTGTTGCTCCGGTAATCAGCCAAGCGCTTCACCATCACCTTGCGTGTGGTGGTCTTGCCCGCTAGGTCGTCCAGCACGAACACATAGTTGTTACCATTCACATCTTCTTGAATGGTGCGGCTGGGGACCACCAATGCATTCTCCTGGACCTGATCGCGGATATGGATCACGCTAAGCAGGTTGGGATGCAGCAGGCCATTGGACTGGGGTAGTCGCACGGTGATGCGGAACGTTCGGTTCGCCGGATCGATGAATGTGCTCACATTGCTCAGCGTGGCGATCAACGTGTCGTTCAAACTTGGGAACTCCACGCGCACCGGGTCGCCGACCTTCACACGCGTGAGGTAGCTCTCTGGCACATCGGCCTCCAATTGCGCTCCACTTGGATCCACCACGCGCACCACCGGCGTAACACCCGTCATGTCACCGATGCTCACCATGATCTGGTCCACGGTACCATCGAAGGGTGCGGTCACCTGCGTCATGCGGAGTTGCTCGCGCAAGGCGGATACACCGGCTTCGGCTTGTTCCTTCTGGCTCTTGGCCTGTAAAAATTGGATCTCGCTACCGATCTTCTGCTCCCACAAACGGCTCTGTTTCTCGAACACGTCCCTAGCCAGCGCAGCACCCGATCCGGCTGCCGCGATCTGCTTGTCCATGGCATCGTTGTCCAGGTCCACCAACAATTGCCCGCTGCGCACGCGGTCACCTTCCTTCACCAGTATACGGCGCACACGACCGCTACCCATGGCAAAAAGATCGGCGCTCTTGTCCGCCTTCACCGTACCGTGTACTTGCACGAAATGCTCGAAGGTTGAGGGCTGCAAGATCAAGGTGGTCACCGCAGGGAGGTTCTTATGTATCGTGGTGTCATGGTCGGCCACCCACGTTTCGGCTTCTTTGATCAGCAGACCGAGATCCTTGTATGCGGCTTTCAAACTATCCAACTCCGCTCGTTTGCGGCCCAGATCGTCCGTTGACGTGGAGGCACCGCAGGCACTAAGCAGTGCGGCGATCAATAATGCGGGTAGCGTGGTCTTCATAGCGTTTTTGGTGGCGAGTTCAATAGAGGTCGAGTGCCTTGCGCAGGTCTGCGCGAGCCATAAGCAGCTCGACCATGCGTTGGATGTAGGCTTGTTGGGCGAGCAGGTAGTTCCCCTGCTCTTGGGTAAGTTCGAAGCTGGCGGCAGCACCGTTAGTGAATTTCACGTTGGTACGGTCCATGATGCTCTTGGAGAGCTCCAGGCTTCGCTCTTGTGTGCGGTAGTTCTCGAAGGCGGTGCGTGCAGTGCTCTTACTCTGTTCCGCAAAGGTCCGCAGGCGCTCCTCGGTGGCGGTTTTATTGATCTCCACCTGCTCCAGTGCGATCTCGGCCTGTTTCACCTTGTGGTAGCGATTGCCGCTGCTGAAGATGGGCACTGTCAACTTGACGCCCCATACCGTGGTGGGGAAGAACGGATACCTGCCTCCCGGGTCGAATTCAGGGCCGTTCCATACTTGTTGATGGTTGATATAGCCACCCAATGAAGGCATCGCTTTGGCTCGCTCGTTCTTGCGGTTCAATTCCTGCAACATCACGAGGTTGCCTGCAATGCGTTGCTCAATGTGCGTTGCGGGGTCCAGCGGTTGTTCGGTCAGCGCGGTCTCGTTGGCATCGTCCAGGATCTGATCCAGATCGTCGGTGAGCGTGATGGGGGTGCCCTGCGGAACGCCGAGCGTGAGTGCCAACAACATTTTGGCGATGTCCGCTTGTTGGACGAAACTGCGCTGCTGTGTGCGTGATCCTTCCAATTGGATGACGAGACGGTCCACATCCGTGCTTTCCATGAAGCCAGCGTCCTTCATGGCGGTGACCTCACGCACGCTCTTCTCCAATAGCGGGATCCCCTCACCAGCCAGCCGCGCGCCCTCTTCCGCAGCCAGCACTCCCAAATAGGCCTTTGCCGTTTGGTTGCGCGCATCCGCCGCGGTGAGTTCAACGTCCAACACGCTCTTTTCCGCAATGGTCCGTGTGGCTTTCAACCCAACAATGTAAGTGCCGTCGAAGATCAATTGGCTCAACGTTACCCCACCACTCGCATTCCATGGCAGGCCGAACTGTGCGGCAATGAATTCGGGCCCCGTGCCTGGCGTAAAGAAGTTCGGGATCAACTGCTTGGGCACATCAGTGAAGTTGTTCAGCGCTGCTTCCGCATTTATCTGTGGAAAGCCAATGGCTGTTATCTCTTTCACCTTCTGATGCGCCTTTTCCGCCTCCAACGCGCTTGATCGCACTTGGTAGCTCTGCTTGGAGGCCAGCTCCATGGCTTGTTGAAGGCTAAGGCTGATGGGACCTTGGGCATTGACCGTTACTCCCAACAGGAGTGATGCGATCGCGGTGGTGATCTTCATGCGGTGGTGCGTTCTTTCTTGACTTTCTTCTCCAAGTAGTCCAGACCCTTCTTGCTGGCAATGCCACGGATATGGTATTCGAAGTGCTTCCACAGCACATCGCTGATGTTGAACTGGTCTGGCGGGAATACATGCCCATCCCACGTGACGTCCATGCGGGAGGTGTATAGGCGCGTGACCACCTCCACATCCAGGTCCTCCCGATAAAGTCCTTCTTTGATGCCCTTCCTCATGTTCCCGCTTACGCAGCGATATATGTCCTTGCGCTCCGTTTCGTCCAGGATCGCCCAGGCCTTGGGGTGGTACTTCTGGAGATCGAATTGCACGCTCGGGTGTACACCGCCGATCTGCCCAACGATGAAGTTGGTGATCTCGTGGTTCTCGTCGATAGCGTTAAGGCCCTTGGCGCAAATGGCATCGATGGTGATGCGGTGGTGCTTGCATACGCCAGCCACGACCTGTTCCACCATATCGTTCTTGTCGGCGAAGTACTCGTAGAGCGTTTTCTTGCTCACCCGCAATTGGGTCGCCACTTCATCCATGGTCATGCTCTTCACTCCGAGGCGCATGAAGAGCTTGTGGGCTTGGTCAAGTATGTCCTTCTTCTTGATATCCATCGGATGGGGAACGGCGCGAACGGGGGCAAAGATAGAACTGCGGAAACGAAATGCAACTATAAACGTTTCCGTTGTGATGAATGGTTCTGGACGGTTGATGAACGGTCGCGATGAAATGGACCCGTGCCGCCCCAAACCAAAGTACCTGCGCACCCCTGTCGCTGTAGCGGTTGATCATTCAATGCTTCGTGAAACCGGTCCTTGGCCACGTGAGGATGCTTTTCAGCTCCACCCATAGCCAGCACGTTCGTTGGCGCTTCTAACGACCCTTCCGCTCATGTCAACCCACACCTGGTCGCTTTCGCCGCAGTCCGCATCGGCGCTCCTTGAAATAACATCTAAGGGTTTTTGGCCGTATGGTCCGTCCGCTACACCTTTGAGCGATGCGACGGCTCCTTACACCGATGTTGTGCGCCGTTGTGTGCGCCATGAGCTGGCAACAGGCGGCCGGTCAGGAGAACCCTGCCCGTATGGACTCCATAGTGCCTCTGCTGGACCCTGTTCGGCACGATACAGGCCAACTGGACATGCTGATCATGATGGCCGAATCGTGGGCCACATCGCCCAAAGCCTTCCCCTACCTGGCAAGACTGGATACACTTTCCGCCGAGCTGCTAATGGACCCATCCCCTGCGGTGCGGAAGCGCGCTCAACATGCACGGGGAGCCTACCACTTCTTTACCGGCTATCACGCCAAGTTCGAGCGCAACGTGCCGCTGGCGCTTCGCTCCTTCCAGCAGGCCATCCATGATTTCGGCGTAAACAACGAACAGCATGCGCTCGGTGAGAGCTATGACGCGCTGGGCATCCTCTTCAGGATAGCTGATGAAAGGAGCCATGCAGAAGCGGCCTTTCGCGAGGAACTGCGCATCGCGCGCACTATCCAGCATGAGAAGCTCAACATACAAGCCCTTGTGCACCTCGCCATGTTGCGAACCGACCAGAACGACCCGCGTGGTGCGCTTGCTATTCTCGACTCCTGTGGAAGAGGGGCGCCCGAGGATAGCTCCGCCGTGCTGAACGAGCGTGCACGGATCCTTATGAACCAAGGACAGAATGAAAAGGCCATGGCCGCCTTGAGGACCAGCCTCGCCATTGCAGCGCGATCCGATAACGGCTGGGACCAATTGCCAGTGCTTGCACCGCTCGCTCGCTGGAGCGCGCGCAACGGGGCGAGCAAAGAGGCGGCCCACTACGCACACCAATGTGCCGATCTTGCCCAGCGCATGGGCGATCTCACAGCCCAATGCGTTTGCCTCGTGCTGAAAGCCGACGCCCTGAGCGCACTCGGCGATAACAAGCAGGTGGAACAACTGCTCAACGAAGCATTGGACCTTGCACGAACGACCGGCAACGTTGGCGCAGCGCGTGAACTTGGCGATGAAGGCTCGCAATTGGAGGTCACTGCGCGACTAAAGGACCTCTATCTGGAACAAGGTCGAGACCGCGAAGCCAGCCGCATGACGCTGCTGTGGGCAGAACTCAAGGATAGCGTGGTCCGGATGAATGGTCGTGAAGAACTGCTGACGATGGAGTTCCAGCAGGAACTCTACGTGGATAGCCTAGCACATGCGCTTGAGGCGCAGCGAAGAGCGAACATCCACGAGCAACGCCTTTTGAGCGAACGGGCCAGGCGCAACATCTTATTGGTGATCGTGCTTGCGGTCGTTGCCATAGCCATCGCCCTATGGAGCCGATGGCGACTGCAGAAACGCAGCAACGCGGCCATCCTTTCCACTCAGGCCGATCTTGTTGAGAGTGAACGCCAGCGTGAAGCCTCCGAGGTTCGCACCCGTATAGCCCGCGATGTGCATGATCAACTCGGCAGCGATCTTACGAAGATCGTCATGCTCAGCGGCGAGGTAAAGGCCCTGGTCAGTGAGGACGTATCTGCGCTTCCCGGTATAGCGAATGACCTGGAACGTGTGGCCGGTGAAGCCAACCGCTCCCTTGGCGACATCGTTTGGGCCATCGACCCGCACCACGATTCCCTGGCAGGGTTGACGGAACGCGTACGTGCTCATTGCGAACACATGCTCAAGCGGAGCCGTATGGAGCACAACATCGATTGTGTGCATAGCGGTCCCGACAGACCCTTGGACCCTGCCACCAAACGGGACATCTACCTGATCTTGCGTGAAGCGCTCAACAACGCGATCAAGTATTCGCAGGCTCAGCACATCGCGGTGGTCTTCCACACCGATGCGCGGTGCTTGGATATGACCGTACACGATAACGGAATAGGCATTGATGAAGCTAGCGCCAACGCAGGTCACGGCCTCTTGAATATGCAGCAACGTGCTCAGCGCATCGGATGGCGGTTGGAGATCGCCTCGAATGAACCGCAAGGATGCACGGTCCGCTTACGTGGGAATTTCGCTGATCCAGAACTTGCGGGAACACCTGTTCCAACCTACAAGGCCGTGGTGCCATAACAACCATGATGAAGAACCGCATACGTGCTTCGGTCTGCCTGCTGCTTGCGGCGATGGGCTCCCCGTTGATGGCGCAAGACAGCCTACGGGTTGCGATGGGGAAACTCTTCCCAGCTCCAACAGCGCTTGGCGAATGGTCCGATACGGTGCGGATCGACCGCCTATTGGATAGCGTGAAAGTATGGGTGACCAATGGCGAAACGGAACGATCCTCCACTTCCGCGCGTCTGGCTATAGAAGGCTTGGACGCTATCGCCGCTAAGGAGCCGAGAAATGGTCAGTTGGCACAGCGCCAATTGCAAGCGGCGAGGCTGGAAGCCCACCATTACGCCGGACGCTATGCACAAGCTTTGAGCGCTTTTGCTCACATGCAACGTTTGGCCGAACGCATGGGCGATGCCAGGCAAATGGCCGCAGCCATATACTAGCAGGCCTACGAATACCGGGCCACGGCTGATATCGTCCGGGCCAAATCGCTAACCCTGCGCTCATTGAGCATTTTGGACACGTTGCCCGTTGACGGGAACCTGGCCAACACCTATTCTGGGTTGGGCACCATCCTGTGCTACGATGCAAAGATGGACAGCGCCCTTCTCGTTCAGCACAAGGCCCTGCATCTCTACAATGAACTGGATATGAAGAGCCATGCGGCGCTTTGCCAGATGGACATCGCAGAGGTCTTTATCAAAGAAACCCTGTTCGATAGTGCACTTCACTATTTGGATCTTGCACGATCCGAACTGCATAATGATGAGAACCTCGGACAGCGCTGCATCTATCTGGGCCAATTGGCCCGTGCTCTATGCGGTGTTGGACGGTTTGATGAGGCTGTATCCATTCTTCTGGAAGCGGAACGCATCGCCTTGGAACTGGAGAACGACGAGTACCAAAGCCGCACCTATGAACTGCTCGCTCTGGTATCCAGCGCCCGGGGAAACAATGCAAGCGCTCTGAGCTATCAAGATAAAGAACGCGTGGCCCTGATCCGCGATCTGGACAACGTCAAGACACAGGAGATCACCGAAGTACGTATGGAAGGAGAGCAGG
>Ga0209490_10005432_pt1 | contig 11609 bp, 9 predicted proteins | sample MAT06_FD_187209 | JGI IMG/M metagenome (GOLD analysis project Ga0209490, IMG submission 187209) | Freshwater microbial communities from Lake Fryxell liftoff mats and glacier meltwater in Antarctica - MAT-06 (SPAdes) (version 2) | ecosystem: Environmental > Aquatic > Freshwater > Ice > Liftoff...
CCTTCAAAGACATCTTGGCAGCGTACTCGATGTACGAACCGTAGAACAGTGTTCCCGGACCGCCGCAAAAATGCCACTGGGCAATGGCTCGAAATCCGGGAATTGGACGAAAAGCCGACAGGTCCGAGGTTCACTTTTCGCGCCGAAGCCGAACTCGGTTGCGAAAACTTAGCTCCGGCCGAAATCGAACTTACAGCTGTCAAGGTACGAATGGCCGCGGGCGAGTTCGAGTTCATTCGCTGGTTGCGAGGCCGAATTCCCCCGGACTCTCGGGTGGTCCTCGGCCCAGGGGACGACTGCGCCGTCCTCGCCCGCCCCGGTTCGGACGTTCTGATCACGACCGACGTTTTGACCGAAGGCGTCGATTTTCGCCTCGCGGAAGTCGGCGGTCGGGCGGTGGGTCGCAAGGCGATGGCGGTCAACCTCAGCGACATCGCCGCGATGGCGGGCCGGCCCACCGCCGCGGTGGTGGGGCTCGTTTTACCCGCCGGGCCCGGAAGCCGGGCGCTCGCCGAAGACATCTTCCTCGGCATCGAGGAGGTCGCCAAACAGTTCGACGTGGCCGTGGTCGGCGGCGATACGAACGCCTGGGACGGCGGGTTGGTTATCTCCGTTTCCGTTATGGGCGAAACGACGGGGACCGGGGCCGTGCCGCGGTCCGGGGCGAAGCCCGGCGATTGGATCTTCGTCACCGGCCCGCTCGGCGGCAGCATATTGGGCCGTCACCTGAACCCGACCCCGCGCATCGAAGCCGCCCGGCTGCTGCACCAATTCGTTCGTTTGACCGCGATGGCCGACATCAGCGACGGGCTTGCCGCGGACCTGAACCACATCTTGGAAGAGAGTGGCTGCGGTGCGGAACTCGTCGCCGAGGCGATTCCGATTCACGCGGACGCGGTCCGGCTCGGCGCTAGAACGCAGCGGAGTGCGCTCGATCACGCGCTGCACGACGGGGAGGATTTCGAGTTGGTTTTCACGCTCTCGCCCGAGGGCGGGGAAAAACTGTCGAAGGAAATGCCTTGGCCGGGCCTCTTCAAAATTGGCGACTGCACCAAAAGCGGGTTGACACTGATTGAGAAAGGAGCGAGTCGTGCTTTGCAGCCCAGGGGTTGGTCGCACGAGGTGGTTTAACTTGGGAAAGGCCTCCGGCCTGTCTGGCAGGATATTCCGGACAAGCCGGAGGCCTATCCTGCGATTTTTACGATGCAATTATCTGCCAATCAACGACTTGTGCCGAATATTGGAGAGTTCGAGAACTCTAAAAAAACTCCGGTTGACAGGATCTGCCAACCGAGTCATGATTTGACCCATCGGCCTCTTCTCTGTTCCGGACCCCGCCGCACCACGGCTTGCTGTGGTGCGGCGGGGTTTTTTTTCGTCCCCGTTCCGGCTATAGCTCCGTGTAGTCCGATGGGGGGATCGCCGTTCATGCCGTCGAATCGCTTTCGCCACGCCCCGGCCGCGCTGTTCGTCCTCGGCAGCGTAATCCTTTCCGCGTTTCCGCTCTACCCCGAACTCTTCGTGAACGGAAAGGACAAGGACTACCACCTCTGGTACGGCGTCGGCCAGCGAGTGCTCTACGGCTCGTACATGTACGACACGAAGTACGGCTCGTTCGACTTCCTCTATCCGCCGTTCGCGGGGGTGCTGCTCGCGATTCCGAGTTCGCTGGGCAAGAGCGGTCTCGTGATCGCGTTCACGCTCGGCAACGTGTTCTGCTGGTGGGCCGCGGTCAAGCTCTCAAATCACCTGGCGGTCTTCGCGCGCCCGGTGCCGCCCGTGGTGGCCATCGTGCCCTCCTTGCTGATGATGCCGTTCATTTACGAGATGTTCTTCCTCGGCCAGCCGAATTTGCTTTTGCTCGTGCTCATGCTCGGCGGTTTCGCCTGTTTGCGAAATAGCTGGAAGTGGGAGACTTCCGCGGGAGCGCTCTTCGCCCTGGCCGCGGGGATCAAGGCGTTTCCCGTCGTGGTCATCTTCTACTTGCTGTGGCGGCGCAACTGGGTGGCCGCGGGAAGCATGGTCGCGTGGCTCGCGTTCTTCCTCGTGCTCGCTCCGGCCCCCATTCGCGGGCATGAATTCGGCGAAGAGTACAACCCCGTCCGCGGGTTCCACAAAAACCTCGCCGAACTCGAGCAATGGGCGACGGGAATGTTCTCCGCGGACGAATCCGGCGGGTTCAGCCAGCGTTCGGCTCGGAATCTCGGGTGGAAGAATCAATCGCTGATTTCAGTGGGCCACCGCTACCTCCGACACATCAACGCGGACGACGAGGAGAGGCTGGAAAAAGAACGGAAAGGGCAGACCCCCGACCCGCCTGTTACCGTGAACGTCGCGGACTTGAGCGCGAAGGAAGCGAACCTGGCGATCGTCGGCGTGGCGGGCCTCATCGGGCTCGGGTTCCTGTTGGTGATGCCGGCCCGGGCTCGGCGAACGCCGCACTCGAACGCGGCCGAGATTGGGATGTTAATAACGCTCATGACGATCGCGTGCCCGGTCTCGCACCCGTATTACTACGTCTGGTTGCTCTTCCCGTTCACCGTCCTCGTCGAACGAGCGGTACACGACGAAAGCCGCTCCGAGCGGCGGGTAACGTGGGGATTGATCGCGCTCGCGATGTTGCTCTTCGCCCTCGGCGCGCCGGGCGTGAAACCGCATTATCCGCAGGCGCTCGGCAACACGCTCGCCGCGGGGTTCGTGGTAATCGGGGCGCTGGCGTGGCACGTTCGACGGACCGCAATGGCGGTCACTTCGAAGCCCGCGTGATGTGCAGGTGGTAAGCGAAGATCGGCCCGCCGAGGTCGTGCGCCTCGATCACCGAAACGTAGTAAATCCCGTCGCGGGGCAGTTTCAAATTCAGCACCGGGTCGGGCTTCCCCGCCGTGTCATCGACGGTCAGCAATATCCGCTTGTCCGCGTCGTACACCGTCACGAGCGCATCCGCCGGAGACCCAAGGCGAGCGGCGACTACTTCGATTTGGACCGTTTCCCCAGCTTTTCCCGCGAAGCGGAACACGTCCACGTCGCGTTCGCGCTCGATCTTGGCCGTAACGGTTGTGGGCACCACCAATTCCTGAGCCTGGGCGAACCCGTCGTTCGGTTCCTTCTCCGCGGTCGTCGGCGAAGAGTCGATCGTCAACAAGAAAGGCTCGGACTTTCCCTTCGGGCCAACGACGACGAGCGGGAGCGTTGCTGCGGGCAAATCCTTGGGTAGTTCCAATTCAAAGTCGAACTCGCTATCGCCAGCCTTCTCTGGAGGCACGTCCTTGGGCGGCGCTGATTTTCGACCCTTGCCGACGAGCTTGAGCTTGGCATTCGGTTCGGTTGAGGTGATTTCAGTAACGTCGTCCAACTTGAGCCCGCGGAGCGTGAGCTTGCCTTTGAACCCGGGGGCGACGGCGAGGGGGAGCGAAAAGAGCGGTTTGGGCGGTGCGGTCGCGGCGGGTTTTTTGTCCTGCGCCGCGATAGGCAGTGCGGTACACACCAGCAACAATAGACAACGCATATCAATAATCCTCACTGCTTATTTGACCGATTAGCTATTTTGCCCGGGTTTGCTCTCCAACTGGAATAACCTGATCCGCTCGTGCTGAGCAGCGACCTCGGCAGGTGGGTAGGAGATGATGCAATGGGGCGAATCCATTTCCAAACATCCCTCTGCTTCGCATAGCCGACGTGCGAATTCCAGTACTCTCTCCGGCGGAGCATGACCGGCTGTCCACTCGCAATATGCATATCCGTCGTTAAGTTGGACGCAGCGTGCAACTCCTTCACCGAACTCGGTGAGCAGCGCCTTGAACCTCGTCGGATCAAGTGGACGGAGTGGTAACAATGCGTTCGGCTGTATCATCATCGGGTCGAAGTGCCCGACGATCGTCGCGTGGATAAAACTCATGGTGTTGATGGCCTTTGTCGCCACTCTAAACGAACAACTCTTTCACCGTCTCGCCCTTGTCCAAAATCTCAATCGGCCGGCCGTCCGGCGTGACGAGTTGCTTGCGTGGATCGATCCCCAGCGCTTCGAGCATGGTGAACGCCACGTCCGCGGGAGCGACGGGCCGCTGCGTGGTGTAAGCCCCTTGCTTGTCGGTCTTGCCCAACACGTAGCCGCCTTTGACCCCGGCTCCGAAGAAGAGCAGGGAGCCCGCGGGGCCCCAGTGGTCTCGCCCGGCGTCCTTGTTGATCTTCGGCGTGCGGCCGAACTCGCCCATGACCACGACGAGCGTGTCTTTATCCGTGCCGCGGTCGTGCATGTCTTCGATAAGGGACGACACGCCCGCGTCGAACTCGGGAAGCTTCTTGTCGAGGCTCTCGAAGACCTTGCTGTGGTGGTCCCAGCCGCCGTAGTTGACGGTGACGAAGCGCACGCCCGCTTCGACGAGCCGGCGAGCCATGAGCATCGACTGCCCCGCCGAAGTCCGGCCGTAGCGGTCCCGCAGGTGCTCGGGCTCCGCGGTGATGTCGAACGCTTTGCGGGCGTCGCTCGAAAGCACCATCGCCGCGGCCCGCTGTTGGAACTCGTCGTAGGTCGCGATCTGGTCGTTCCCTTGCACCTTCTCCGCGAGGCCGTCCACGGCTTTGAGCAAACTTTCGCGGCGAGCGAGTTTCTTCGCCGTGAGCGGTTCGGACGGGCTCACGTCCTGGACCTTGTAATCTTTCTGATTGGGGTCGCCCGCCTTGAACGACTCGTACCGCCCGCCGAGGTAGGCGCTCTTGCCGAGTTCCCAGGTGAACGACGGGTTCCGCGGCACCGCGACGTAGGGCGGCATCGTTCCCGTGAACCCCGACTCGTGCGCGACCACGGCCCCGATGGCGGGGTAGTCTCCGAACGCCGAGCCGAACCGCCCGGAGAGCACCCAGTTCGTGGCCGTTTCGTGGTGATCGTTGTTGTGCGCCCCGGACCGCACCAGGCTTACCTTGTCCATCACCTTCGCCATCCGCGGCAGCAACTCGCCCACTTGCAGCCCCGGCACCCGCGTTCCAATCGGCTTGTACTTCCCGCGAATCTCCTCCGGAGCTTCGGGCTTCAAATCGAAACTATCGTGGTGCGACAGCCCGCCGCCCAGGTAAACGAGGATGATCGACTTCGCCCGTGCGGACGGTTCATCCTTCGACTTTGACGCGGCTCGTGCTTCCATTTGAAGGAGCAAGGGGAGAGACAGCGCCCCGAGCCCGCCGACGCGCAGGAAGTCCCGGCGCGTGGCGCCGTCGCAGCGGCGGGAGGACGAATGGGCGAGGGAAACGTCGAGCATCGCAGAACCTCGAAGCCGGTGAGAATATCGGTATGTTAAATTAAAACTGTCACGAAAGCGAACTGGAGGGGAACGCAATGTCCACGATTCACCTCAATGCCACCGCGGGGTCGGACGGAGTGCTGTATCTGGAAATCCCCGTGGGAACGGCGGGGGAGTACGAAGTCGTCGTAAGCCCCATGAATTCTGGTAATGGCACCCGAAAGAAATCCACCGAAGTAATTGGTTGGCCGGCGGGGTATTTTGAGAGCGTCCTCGGCTCAGTTACCGACGAGTCTTTTGAACTTCCGGTCCGCCGCCCAGCGAAGCCGATCAAGCCGTTGGATCAAGAATGATCCGGATTCTCGACAGCAACGTCTGCATTGCAATAATGCGAGGGAAGAAGCCGCGTGTGATCGCGAGGTTTCAATCCTTCCTTCCATGTGATTAAATCGTCTGTTCCGCGATCGTCGGCGAGTTGCGCGTCGGTGCCATTCGCAGCAAGTCACCTCTGGCGGAGCTCGCGAAGGTCGATGCATTGGTAAAACCCTTGCAAAGCTATCCATTCGACGATGCGGCAGCGTACAAATACGCCGAGGTCCGAGTAGACCTCGAAGCTCGTGGGTTCGTGGTCGGCGATTTCGACCTCATGATTGCCGCTATCGCCCTCGCCCACAATCTCATCCTCGTCACTCACAACACCAAAGATTTCATCAACGTTCCCGGCCTCCAACTCGAAGACTGGGAACTCCCCTAACGCCGCATGCGGGGCACGTTTCCAACGTGCCATGTTTCGGGCACGTTGAAAGCGCGCCCTACGATTTCTCAATGGTTGAACGCAAACGCCTTCGAGTTTAGCAAAGCCCAGAGCAGATCGCGATAGACCTCGTTTCGTGGGTCGCCCTCGGCGAGGAGTTTCTTCACCGCGGTCCGTTCGTCGGCCGTCGGCGGGCGGGAGAGGGTGCTCAGGAACAGGGCCGCGATCAGTTTGTCGTCGTCCTTTTCCTCGGCGAGTTGCTTCGTCAGTCCGCTCGTGAGCTTCTCCGCGGTGCGGTCGCCGTTTTGCAGGTGTAGGAGTTGCGGCATGGTCACGTCCCCCATGCGTTCGCAGGCGCACGCGGTCACTCGTTCCGAGCGGCCGAAGAGCCGCAGGAAGTAGGAGTTCACGCCGGGGTCGGGCACCTGGATCGCCCGCACGCCGTCGGGGTAGCCATCGAACTTCTCGGGGACGCCCGTGGCCTGCGCGATCGCATCGAGGAGCACTTCCGCGGGCAAGCGGCGAGCGTAGTAGTGCGAATAGAACTTCGCATCGGTCGCATTGTTCGGGGTCGTGCTCGAGGTGAGTTGGTAGGTGCGCGAATTCAAAATGACCCGCATCAAGTGCCTCAAGTCGAACTTGTGGCCGACGAATTCTTTCACCAGCGCGGCCCACAAAGCGGGGTTCGATGGTGGGTTCGTAGCCCGTAAATCGTCAACGGGTTCGACCAAGCCAACGCCCAAATAGTGCCGCCAGATGCGGTTCACCATCGAGCCGGCGAAGGACTCATTCTTCGGGTCCGTGATCCACGCGGCGAGTTTGAGCCGGGGATCCGCCGCGAGGTACAAACTCACCGGCGAGCGGTCGAGCGGTTGCGGCTTCAAGTACTGGTTCGTCCGCGGTTGATTCACGCCCACGGCCCGTCGATCATTCTGATCCCGCGGGGCGGTTTTCAAGATCGTCGGTCCACTCTTTGAGTCTTTCCGGTCGAGTTTCACCCGCGTGAAGAACGCGCTGAAGTGGTAGAAGTCGTCCTGCGTGTACCGTTCGAGCGGGTGGTTGTGGCACCTTGCACAACCGATGCGGGTGCCGAGGAACGCCTGGGCAATCGACTCCGCGACTTCGGACTTCTCCTGTTCGCGGAACTCGCCGAGCGTGACAACGTAGTACCCCACGGCGGGGTTCTCGGCAGTGGAACCGGTCGCGGTGAGTACGTCACGGGCGAGTTCGTCCCACGGCCGATTCGCGGCGACTTGCAAGCGGATCCACGCGTGGAACTGCCGAACTCCCTTGATGCCGCGAACGTCGTGGTCGCGCTCCTTGCGGTTCTGCAATAGGTCACCGAGGAAAAGCGTCCAGTAATCGACGAACTCCGGCCGCTCGAGCAGGGCGTCGATCAACTTCGCCCGTTTGTCGGGTGATTTGTTCGCGAGAAACGTAGTGGCTTCGGAAGGCGTGGGGAGCGTCCCAATCGCATCGAGAAACGCCCTTCGACAGAATTCCTCGTCCGTCGATAACCCCGAGGGTTCGATCCGCAGGTCGTTCAACTTGGCGAAGACGTGATCGTCGATGAAGTTGTTCTTAACACCAAACTTCGACGCATCGATGGGTCGGTCGAACGGCACGGTGATGATCGCGACCGCGACTTCCGTTTGGAAAGCAGCCCGGATCGCGGTTGCGCCGTTGCGCGTGGCCTTGACTATGCCCGCCGCGTTGACCTCGGCCACGGCCACGTCGTTGGAGTCGAACTTCGTCAGCCACGTTACGTCCCGCTTCGACCCGTCCGCGAACGTGGCCCACGCTTGAAGCGCAGTGCGGTCGCCGACCTTGCAAACCCGATCCGCGGGGGTGACTTCGAGTTTGACCACCTTCGGATCGGCCGCGTTCGGGCCGGGGGCTCCCGCTTTCAACCACTCGCGAATCGTCGCGTATTCTCGGGATTCCACGCCGAAGAGCATCCCGCCGTCGTGAGGTATTCGCCCGGTCGCTTTCAACAGTAAAAGGCTTTGATCGGGATTGGTCGGATCCACGCGCCGCCCGTCGAACTCGCGGACCAACCAGCGGTAATCCTGATCCGGAGCGTACCCGCGCAGCGACAGCCGGAAGCCGTTCTGCCCCGCCCCTTTGCCGTGGCACGAACCCTGATTGCAACCTTGTTTCGTGAGGATCGGCACCACGTCGTTCAGAAAGGACGGCGCTTCCTCGGCTCGGGCAGGTGTGAACGTACCAAAGCCGATCAACGTGAGCACTGCAAGGCGAACCATGAAGACCACGCAAGGTAGTGGAGGCGAAGCGAGCCGGGGTGGGAACCGTCGATTGCGAAATCTATCATAAGTTCCAAACTGTGCGATCGCAAGGCAAAACGCGGCGACAGAACTGACTCGTCCAGGGAGAATGGACCGTTTTCCCACGTTTAACGACGCACCCGTTGGACTTCACCGCCGCCCTCGGGTATCTTCATTCTTCCTCGAAAAGTTCCCGGTCCGGAGTCTTAAGCGATGTACCGTTCTCCTCTCTTGCGGATGTTCGGCGCTGCGGTCGTGTGTGCGGCCCTGGCGGGGGTGGCGATGGTGGCGAATCAGGCGCCGCCGACGGGGGCGCGGATGACGACCGCGGCCGAGAAGTTTTTGGGCACGCTCTCGCCCGAACAAAAGAAGGCGGCGACGTTCGCTTACGACGACCCGCACCGGACCGCGTGGTTCTTTACGCCGCAGCAAGATAAGGCAAAGCAATCGACCCGCAAGGGCCTGCGGTTCGACGGGCTCAACGACAAGCAAAAAGCCGCGGCGATGGAACTGCTTCGGACGGGGCTCTCGGATTCGGGCTATCAGCAGGTCGAAACGATCATGAGTTTGGAGAGCATCCTCGCGGATCTGGAAGGGTCCAAAGGGGCGATGACGAGGAATCCGACGTGGTACTTCGTGAGCGTGTTCGGCGAGCCGAGCAACACGGGGTCGTGGGGCTGGCGGATCGAAGGGCACCACTTCTCGACGAGCTTCACGCTGGAGAAGGGCGAGGTGCTTTCACCGGCGCCGATGATGTTCGGGGCGAACCCGGCGGAAGTGCGAGACGGGCCGAAGAAGGGGCTGCGGACATTGCCGGAAGCGGAGGACACGGCGAAGAAGCTGATCGCGTCTTTGAACGACGAGCAGAAGAAAGTCGCGGTGCAAGCGAAGCAACTGCCGGAGATCAACGAAGGCTTCGCGGACGCGAAAGTCGGCGCACCGCTGGGCATCCCGGCGGAGAAGTTGAACGATTCGCAAAAGGAACTGCTCACGGCCGTCATCAATGCCTACGCGAACCGGATGCCCAACGACGTGGCCAAGGCCGAACGCGACCGGTTGAAGGACGCGGGGTTCGACAAGGTCCACTTCGCGTACTGCGTGGAAGCGGACAAGCCCGGCAAGCCATACACGTACCGCGTGCAAGGGCCGACGTTCGTGGTCGAGTTCGTCAACGTGCAGGCCGATTCGGCGAAGAACCCGGCGAACCACATCCACAGTTCGTGGCGGCGATTGCCGATGGATTTCGGTTTGAAGGCGAAGTAACTCGCGAATGCGGAGTCGAGCCTCTCGTTGCCGCTTCGACGACGGCGACGAGAGGCTCAAGGAAAAGCAATGGCAAACCACCTCCCAAAGATCACGTTCAGAAATCCGTAGCAAAAATGAAAACTTTGTAATTGACTCTCGGGCGGTAGCTCCGGTATTTTTAGCAAGTCATATCGTTCGGTTTTTTGCCCATCGTTCTGTTCTTCTTCTCACGAGGAGTCTCTCCATGCTCCCTCTCCGTCGGGCTTCGTTGCGTTCGCGCGGAGCGTTTACGCTCATCGAGTTGTTGGTCGTGATTGCGATCATCGCGATCCTGATCGGCCTTCTCCTTCCGGCTATTCAGAAAGTCCGCGAAGCCGCCGCCCGGGCTCAATGCCAAAACAACTTCAAGCAGATGGCCGTCGGCATTCACAATTACCACGACTCCCTGGGGGCGTTCCCCGTCGGTGGCGTGACCGATGGGAATTGCTGCGGCACGCTCAGCGGCACGAATTGGGCGATCGAGATTCTGCCCTACATCGAGCAGCAGAACCTTTATCGCCTCTACAATCAGACGCTCAAGAACGAAGATGCCGCTCAGACGGCCTTTCGCCAGACCTTCGTCAAGACCTACAACTGCCCCACGGATACCAATGCGGGGAAGCTGCAACAACCGGCGAGTGGCCCAGGATCGGGCGGCAACTGGATGGGGTCGTCGTACCGTGCCATGTCCGGCCGCGGCTACGGCCCCAACGGCGAGAGCTGGTGGTTCGACGATGCGGGGAGCGGTCAAAATCTGCCGCAGCAACAGCGGGGCATGATCCACTCGACCTCGAAGTTGTACAACCTCTCGGCCGAGAAGTTCGCCAGCGTCAGCGATGGCACCTCGAATACGGTCATGCTCGGCGAATACGCGACGCGGACGACGACGCGACGGACCTCGTTCTGGGCTTATACGTATACCTCGTTCAATCAATCGTCCGCCGTTGCCCAATCCCGAACTTTCTTGCCCGACTACGACAAGTGCGTCGCGCAGGGCGATAGTAACCCGTGCAAGCGCGGGTGGGGCTCGTTCCACGGGAACGGCATGAACGTGGCGATGGGCGACGGGTCCGTACGCTTCATTCGCCAAACGATCAACATGAACCTCTGGGTCTCTTACGCGACTGTTGCCGGCGGTGAAGTCATCAACGACAACTAACTCGAAGGACCTCTCTCATGCGCAGATCGACCGTCTACCTGTTCTTGATACCCGCGATCACCGCGATCGCGGGCTGTAGCGATGCAAAGCACACTTATGCCGACGTTCGAGGGAAAGTGACTCTGAACGGCAAACCGATCCCGGGGGCTTCCGTCGAGTTCCAGCCGATCTCGGCAAGCAAAGGTGCCGATCCCGGGTCCGGGTCGATGGCGATCACCGATTCGGAGGGGCGATTCTCGCTCAAGTCGCAGCTCGACGATCGCTCGGGTGCGATCGTCGGGAAACACCAAGTGCGAATTTTTCTCTATACCGCCAATGTTGCCGGCAAGGAACTCGATGCGGACTCCGGGCCCGCCAAGAAGAAACCCGCCGCAGTGCTAATCCCCATCCGCTATGGTTCCGAATCGGAATTGGTCGTCGAAGTGCCTGCGTCTGGCCATTCGGATTATCACTTCGATTTGAAGAGTCCTTAATGGAATGCCGTCTCTGGCTTTCCGACTGCCGACCTGCCGCCCGGGGAACTCCCGGGCACCTGCGTTTTGCGAGCGATTGCTATTCGTTTCCACGTCGGCTATCACTGAAGGACTTTCACCTTTTCCGAGGGGAATCCGCCCATGAGCGTGTTTTGGATCACCGTAATAATCCTGGCTTACTTCGCGGACCCGGTAAAGTCGGACGGCGTGCTCCCCGTCGGGGCAGACGGGAAACCGCTGAACCTCGATTTCGAAACGGGGACTCTCAAGGACTGGACCCTGGACGGCAAGGCGTTCGAGGGGCAGCCGATTCAGGGCGATACGGTGTTCGCGCGCCGCAAGGACAACAAGTCCGAGCACCAGGGCAAATACTGGATCGGCGGGTTCGAGAAGCTGCAAGATAAACCCGTCGGCACGCTC
>Ga0209490_10005433_pt1 | contig 11607 bp, 6 predicted proteins | sample MAT06_FD_187209 | JGI IMG/M metagenome (GOLD analysis project Ga0209490, IMG submission 187209) | Freshwater microbial communities from Lake Fryxell liftoff mats and glacier meltwater in Antarctica - MAT-06 (SPAdes) (version 2) | ecosystem: Environmental > Aquatic > Freshwater > Ice > Liftoff...
ACTTCGTCGGCGACATCGCCCTGGCACCCGGCGATAGCGCCACCATCACCTACGACACGCCCGGCGAGACTTATTATCTGTGCACCGCCACGCCCGGCGAAGCCCTGCGTGTTTCGGCCCTGCCGCGCCCTCCTGCCGCGGCGACGACTGAATAAACATGCGACTTGTTTATGATTATTATAAGCTGCTCCCTTGTATTTAGGATTGGCTGACTGGGCACGCCTCGGGAACATTCGTCCCGGTTTTCGTTTTTTTCTCGAAATAGCCACAGGGCATTCCATACAATTGGCAGATTCCTTCGCAAGCGCCGCAGGCCCTTCGCTTGCTGCGATAAGCACATATCCAACACATTCGGCAATTTGTCGGCGATTGAAGCGGATTCCCACTCTTCCTTCTCAACCTGGAGACTTTGCGCCATTGGGGCTCAATGAGCGGCTGAAAACGCGCCACGGATTCCCGTCGTGGGCCGAATGAGGCAGGCAATCCCCTTCGCGTCAAATCCGTAAGCATGCGATACGATGCATAACCCCTATCTCAGATGATAGCGGGTTGATCCCAGATTATCCAACAGGCTGCTCACCACTCCAGACGCCAATCGAGCGGCGCATTCGCGTTGAGTTCCCAGATCACCGTTAAAGTCGCCTTGGGACCCGCCGTTCCCACTGATCTTATTTTTTGCAGTGCCAAAATATTCATAGAGATTCTAATACGCCGGCAGTGCCAGCGTCGTCCTATCGCAAGCGACCAAGCGGAATTTGCGATTGCGGACTTTCGGGAAAAACGGTTTCATTTGCACGAATTCAAAGTCATGTGGAAAGTATCGCGGCATTTTTCCGGCCTCAGGTTTCGCCGCGCAGCGCTGAACGACGACGGAAACGTGGCGTGGTTTTCATCATCCCAGCCCCTCATGCCGCCGACACTACCCTTGAGATGGTCAGTAACCGTTCGCTAGCCACGCGAGCCAGCGGCCGTCATCGTCAGGTTGGATATAACACCAGGTCCGGACGAAGCGTTCCCCGCGTGCGTTGCCAGATATCTGGCAACGCACGCTGAAAAATATGGAAAAGATCGCAGCAGATGAGCCGGGAGAGGTCCGTACCAAAAATGGATTTCCCGTCATCATAAGTCAAAAGAAACATGAGATAATGACACGGTCAATTATTGAGTGGCGTTAACCGAAGAGGATTGACTGTGCTTCTTTTATGGCGGCGATACCTAGCAGCACGACCCCTAGCTGACGGCGCTTATCAACACGCCTGTGGTCTATGTCCTGGCGAAGGGGCCTGAAGGGTGAGAAATTGTTTATTGCTGATACTCCATCGAAAAGGGTGCGTATTCATCGGTACCCATCAGCGCACCGGAGTGGTGTCGACCGCGTGGGACGCACCATCCGTTAGGTCGGCCTGCGTGCCTGCGGGATGTTGTGCGCCACCCCAACCCCGGACGATGCCGACGGTTGCCACCACCCAGCCGCCGACGCCAACCAGGAAGACCGTGTCCCCAATGATGCGCAGCCAGCGCAAGGTCTGCATGGATTCTTGCTGCAAGAATTCCGCCGAGCGGGCGTACCACAGTCCGTGTTCGATGGAGGCCCAGGTCTGCGCCAAGCCAATGGGCAACAGGCTCAAGAAGATCATCAGGGCCAAGCCAATATTGGTGCCCCAGAAGGCCACCGCCAAAGCGCGTTCGGGCCAAGGGCGGGTGCCGCTGGCAAGCCGTGCCACGGTGAGAATGAGGCCCATGGACAGCAACCCATAGACTCCGAACAAGGCAGCGTGGGCATGCACCGGAGTGGTGTTGAGCCCCTGCATGTAATACAGGGCAATGGGAGGGTTGATCATGAAGCCGAACACCCCGGCGCCGAGGAAGTTCCAGAAGGCCACTGCCAAGAAGCAGCGAATGGGCCAGCGCCAACGCTTCATCCACGGCGTTCCCCGCCCAAGGCGCGCGGTTTGCGCGGCCTCCATTCCGACCAGGGTCAGAGGCACGACCTCAAGCGCACTGAAGGTGGCGCCGATCGCCATGATGCTGGTGGGCGTCCCCGAGAAGTAGAGATGATGGAAGGTGCCGGGAATGCCGCCGATGAGAAACAGGATGGTTGCCGCCAGCACTGCCGCTCCGGCAGTGGTCACCCGCAATAGGCCCAGCTTGACCAGGATCAGTGATACCGCAGCGGTGGCGAAGACCTCAAAGAACCCTTCCACCCACAGATGAATGACCCACCAGCGCCAATATTCCATGACTGAAATGTGGGTGCGCGCGCCGTAGAACATCCCTGCCCCGTACATGAGGCCAATAGCGATGGTGGCGGCGGCGAACAGTTTGAGCAGGCTGCTGTTTTGGGTCTTGTCTCTGAGCGCCGGCCACATGGCGCGCAGCATCAAGAACAACCAGATAAAGAGGCCCGCCAAGAGCGCAATCTGCCAGGCCCGGCCGAGGTCCACATATTCATAGCCTTGATGGCCAAACCAGAACCCGGTGTCGAGCCCCATGCGCTGCATCACCGAAAACCATTGTCCGCTGAGGGAACCCACCACCACAGCTACCACCGCAGCGAGCAGAACCCACACCCCCACCGCCTGATAGCGTGGTTCCTTGCCGCCGATTAAGGGCCCCAAGAACAAACCCGTGAGCAAAAAGGCAGCGGCGATCCAAAACATTCCTAATTGGATGTGCCACGTGCGGGTCACCGCATAGGGAAGATACTCCGCCAAGGGAAAGCCGTAAAAGGTGTCACCAGATATCGTGTAGTGGGCCGTAATTGCCCCGAGCAGGACCTGAGCCTCGAACAATCCGGCGACGATCACGATCCAGGTGCGCAGGGCGCGCATGGAAGGGGTGATCAGAGGAGCAATGAGCGGATCCTCGACTGCCGGCGCAGGCGGTTCTTCTTCGGGAGAGCGTGCCCGCCACCAGACGATGCCAGCAATGGCGATGATCAGCAACAGCACGCTGATGATGCTCCACATGAGGTTGGCAGCGGTTGGGCGATTATCGATGCGCGGTTCATGTGGCCAATTGTTGGTATAACTCACCGTCGAATTGGGCCGTCGCGCGGCGCTGGCCCAGGCCGTCCAAGCAAAGAATTCGGCAATGTTCTCTCGCCGGGTGGCATCAGGAACCGGCAGTGCGGACAGGGCATAATTGCGGCGCAATTCGGCCAGATCGTCACGCCCGCCAAAAAGTCCTTGGTAGTGATCGGAAACCACGGCCCAGGCCTGGGCGCGTACATCGGGAATGGTGAGGGTGTCGCTGTGCGGGTCATAACCATTGTGGCGCAGCATCTCCTTGGTCTCGGCAGCGATGGCGGCAGCCGCACCGACATCCAAGAGGGCAAACGCACTGCCATGGTGTTGTTGAGCGAGGATGTCATACATCGCATCAATTTCCCGGTGCAGCCAGTCGGCCGACCAATCTGGCGCTTGATAGGCCCCGTGGCCCCAGATCGAACCCACCTGCATGCCACCCATGGACTGCCAAGCCTGTTGCCCGTCGAGAATGGTCTTTTTCCCGCTGATTTCCACGCCACTGGCATTGACAATAGTCCCCGGTAAGGGGGGCGCTTGTTTATAGATCTCGCGACCGAAGAAGCCAAGAAGAATGAACGCACCGATCACGGTGAACGCGAGGGTGAACCACAGGAATTTATGGGAGGGCATGGTGGACGGATTTCGTGGTGGAATGGGTGACGAAAGTTTTTGAGTGATGGAAAATCGACGCGTCAGCGGTCTATGCCGCCTGAACAGGGCTCGCCATTTCACGGTGCAGGCCCACAGATTGACTTTGCTGCTCATCGGGCTGAGGCGAAAACTCCGTCAGCTGTTGAGGGCGCGCGGAAAAAGAACGTGGTTTTCCAAATGGATATGATCCATGAGATCGTTGCGAAATTGTTCCAGCCGCAGATACAACGCGCGCCAGGTGGTGCAGGCCCCGACGGGTGGCTGGAAGGTGTTGGTCAGTTCGCTCAGGCGCTGCAGATTATCGCCGTGGTCATGATGCTCGGCTTCCATGACCCGTACGGGGCCCAGACAACTGGCGCCCTGGCCAGAGCGAATGAGCGGGAACAGGATGTCCTCCTCCTTGGCCATGTGCTCGAGCATGTCGGTCTCGATGACCGAGAGCAGGTGCGCCAATCCGTGCGGGCAGGTGGCTTTCTCGCCATGCACCCGTTCCACTTTGGTGGCCATGGCCTGGAGGTCCGTGAGCTCTTGACGGTGCGGCTCGTGGTAGGAATTGAGGAGATGATCGATCACGTCGCCGAGGGCAGCTTCCTCCCAGTTGCGTTGCCCTGCGCCACGCCGCCTATCGGCGACTACGATGGCCTCAAGGATGGCCTCAGGATCCAGATCGGCGCTGGTCGCGGCGAGTGCCAAACTGCGCCCGCCTTGGCAACAGTAGTCGAGGTGGTGGCGCTGGAACACCGCCGTGGCACTGGGAAAGCGCAGGGCCAGTCGGGCAAGCGAGTCGGCGATGGTTGAGGGTGCGCTGACGGACATGGGATACTCCTGCGGGTCTCAAGAAGGATGGTTGCGGCAGACAGCCGCGCGGGCAAACGAGATCGGGAATGGAAGTCTGGTGCTGCCATTCGTCTTTCCTTTAGCGAGCGTCGTACCAATATTTAACTCGTTTTATATAAAGGACTTACAAAATGTGTTGTCTGTATTACAGCAAATAGGTGTTGTCATTGTAATAACTGAGTTATCGTTTAGACAACATACGCATGAATCATCCCACCCTCGCAGCTGTAGCGGCCCTCGCCCGCGACCTCACCTCCAGTCTGGCTGCCAAGGACCGGTATGAGCGCCTTTTGACGGTGGTGCGGGGGCTGATCCCCTGCGATGCCGCCTGCCTCCTGCGCCTGGAGGGCGATGTTTTGGTGCCCTTGGCCAGCCACGGCCTCAGCACCACGGCAGCCACACAGGTTTATCCCCGACAGGAACACCCGCGGCTGGATCTGATCCTGCGCGCCACCGAACCGCTCCGCTTCCCGGTGGATAGTGGCCTCCCCGATCCCTTCGATCACGGATTGGTCGATTATCCGGATGCGGTACCGGGGATTCACGCCTGCCTGGGCTGTCCTCTGTGGGATGATGGCGAGGTGGTGGGCGCTCTCACCGCCGATGCGGTTGCGGTCGGGGCCTTCGACGATCTCGATCAACAACTGATGGCGACCCTTGGGGCCCTGGCAGGGGCGGCCTTGCGCAGTGCTGAGATGATGGAGCGCATGGAGCAGCTCGCCGAGCATCGGGGGCAAGTGGCCCGCGCGCTGCAGCGCGCCCAGCGGAATCAGGGGGGATTTATTGGCCGCAGCCCCGGCGCCCTGCGCACCTTGCAGGCGGTGGCCGTGGTTGCTCCCAGCACCTTGCCGGTATTGATCACCGGTGAAACCGGCACCGGCAAGGAACTCATCGCTCGCGCAGTGCATGATGCCTCACCGCGCCACTCGGAAACCTATCTGACCCTCAATTGCGCCGCCCTTCCTGACAGCATGGTGGAAAGCGAACTTTTTGGCCACACCGTCGGCGCCTTCACGGGTAGCACCGGCAGCCGCGCCGGAGCTTTTGAAATTGCCCACGAGGGCACCTTGTTTCTCGACGAGATCGGAGAGCTGCCGCTGAACGCCCAGGCCGCCTTGCTCCGGGTGCTGCAAAATGGCGAGATTCAGCGGCTGGGCGCAGACCGTCCGTTACATGTCGATGTGCGGGTGGTGGCGGCGACCAACCGCGACCTCGCCAGAGAGGTCGCCGCTGGTCGCTTTCGCGCCGATCTCTACCACCGTCTGGCTGCCTTCCCCATCGCCATTCCTCCATTGCGTGAACGCAGTGAGGACATCCCGTTGCTGAGCCATCGTCTCCTCGACGAGGTGCGCCAGCAATTGGGCTGCCCACCCCTGCATCTGCCTGTCGACACCCTCGTTGCGCTGCAGCAGGCGCCCTGGCCCGGTAATGTCCGTGAGCTCCAGAATGTTCTCCAGCGGGCGGTGTTGCTTGCCCGACAAGAGCTGCCTGGATCCAGTCCCGTGGAAATCCGGCGCGAGCACTGCCAGCTGCCCCCCAACTCTCCCAGTTCCAGACCGCCCGAAGCGAAACGTGAATCAGGGCACGGTGAAGCCGTCCCACGCAACTTGCGCCAGCGGATTGATGATTTCCAGCGCCTGGAAATCCAACGTCTGCTGCTCCATCACCATCAGCATTGGGCCGCTGTGGCCCGAGATCTGGGCCTGCACCGCAGCAATCTCCATCGTCTTGCCCAGCGTCTGGGGCTGCACTAGTGGGTCTTAACCGATATGGGGCACCACAGCCGTCGGCTGTGGTTGTTCCAGCAGATAGGTCAGTACATCCTGCGCGGAATAATCGGCTTTGTCGCCGAGCAGCGTGCGCACCACTTCCAAATCATCTCCCGCCGTAATGAGCGGCAGTTCAAGGTCCCCGCTCGGCGTGCTCTGCGCATGCCCCACGGTCGCCATCAAGCCCTGACACACACAACGCCGCCCGACGGTCTCGGCCATATCACCGCCTTTACGCACCCAATCGGCTTCGGGTTCGGCGGCACACCGCCAGATGATTTCGCCGTCAGGATTCCGTACCGGCTGGCGTAAATACCCCATGATGCAGCGTTGGCGCACCCGTTCGCTGCCATCGGTACGCCCACCTTCGGTGCCGGACAGGCGCAGCACTTTGAACGGAAAACCAGTGGGGGAGGCGCGGCCTTCGGTGACGACTTCGGTCGCACCCAGGCGGATCGCATCCAGGGCACGGTAGCGCAACGAATTTTCAATCCCGCTTTCCGTGCAAAATGCAAAGGCGGTGCCGACCTGAACCCCCGCCGCGCCAAGCTGTTCCGCCTCCATCAAACCCGCCGCGCTCGCACGCCGCCCCGCGAGCCAGAATGGCAGGCCCATCAGCCGGATCCTTTCGAGATTCGGCCGATCGCGATCGCCATAAACGGGATTTTCGGGCGGTGCACCTTTGCTGCCACGCGGCGGCGCATTATGGCCGCCAGCTTCCCAGCCCTCGACCACAAATCCAGCGAAGCCGCCAGAGCGGGCCAGGGATTGGGCCAACACATCCGAAGAAATAATCGCCAGACAGGGCGGACGGTGCAGGGTCAACCGTTCCAGGCCCAGGTGTGCCGGATCAAAGGGCAGATCGACATGGCTGCCATCCTGTAAGGTTATTTTTTGCACACAGACTTCGTGCTTGGCCAAGCGATCAAGATTGCCCGGCAGATCCCGCGGAATCCCGGCACCCATCAATACCCAGTCGACCCCCGCCAGCAGCGCGCCATAAAGAATAGGCAACGTCGGTGGTTGGATTTTTTCCAGAATATTAAGCCCGACTTGACCGGTATGGCCCTCTTTGGCCAAATACACTTCGACAAATGCCCCGACCACGGTCAACGCCTGCAACTTTTCGTTGACCTTATGCGAAAACATCGGCACCGGACGATACGTGCCTGGCTTGGTTAGCCCATGTTCCTGAAACCAGGTGGCACAGATAGCTGTCGCCAATTCTTGGTCGGGAAATGCCGCTAACGCTCGGCGAATATGGCCACCCGGATCGCCCTCCTGCAAACGACAGGTCAGAACGCGCTCGATGGCGGTGCCAGACACCACGCCGAGCTGGCCACCCACGCTGACCGCACGGGCCAGACGCCATGACGATACGGCAACGCCCATCCCACCTTGGATGATACGCGGAAGTTGAAGAGAGCTCATGAATGGACTTTCTGATGGAGGAAGGACGATAAGCTAAGAACCAGGAATATATCAGGGCCGAGCGATATTTTCGACGCTGAACCTGCGGGACCAAAACGGGTTACGGAAAGACGTTGATCCACAGCATTTTTTCCGTTTTTTACCACTACCGCAGAGACAGGGATCATTGGGGCCGACTGCACGGGGACTAACCCCAGTGCCCCAGCGTCGGGCCGTCTCCCAGGCAGGAATGCCGTGGCCAATACCCGTGGCCAGCGCATCCAGGCGTGCCGCGGTATGTTCGAAGAAGTGATAATAACCGCCGCATAAATAGGACAGCCCCGGCTCACCTGCGGCGGTCTCGGCAAAACGATGCTTTGGGCATTCGCCCCAGCAGCGATGCAGATGACGACACGAACGACACTGCTGCGGAAGACTCTCTCGCTTGGCATTGCCAAAGTGGCGTTGGACAGGCTTGGCGACCAAGTCGCTCACATTTTCTGACCGCACATTGCCCAGAAGGAACGTGTCATAGACGTAATGATCGCAACTGTAAATGGATCCATCACGTTCCGCGACCACGGCATCCCCACAGGTTTCCGCAAACACGCACAAACCCGCCGGCTGGCTCAGGGACACCCCAATTTGACCCTCGAATAACTGCACATGGATGCGGCCGATATCGTGGGCAAACCAGCGATCAAAGATGGTACTCAGAAAACGACCGTAGGCCTGCGGATCGACACTCCACGCCGTCATGGCTCCCGCTGGCCAGGCAGGATCCGGATCGCCGGCCCGTTCTACGATAGGAATAAATTGCAGATGCTGACCGTGGCGAATTAACTCAACATACACCCGCTCTGCGTGCTCAGCGTTGGCACGATTCACCGTGCACAGAATATTGTATTCCACGGCGTGGCTGCGCAGCAGTTCGATCGCCTGGATAACCCGCGCATAGGTAGTTTTGCCGCCCTTATCGACGCGATACTGGTCATGCAGATCTCCCGGGCCATCAAGACTGATTCCGACCAGGATATGGTTTTCCTTGAGAAAGACCGCCCATGCCTCATCCAATAGGGTGCCGTTGGTCTGGATGGTGTTGACCACGCGCTGACCGGGCTGGCGATAATGTTCCCGCACCGCGAGTATTTTCCGAAAGGCGGGCACGCCCAACAGGGTTGGCTCGCCCCCCTGCCAGGCAAAGGTCACTTCCGGTCCTGGCTGCGCCGCCAGATATTGACGAATCAGCGTCTCCAGCACCTCGTCGGACATCCGCCAGGCGGGCGGCGTCTGTGATTCTTTGTGCACGTAATAACAATACGTGCAGTCTAAATTGCAGGTCGCGCCGGTCGGCTTGATCATCAGATGAAAAGGCTGCTGCATAATCAGCCTTCCTGCTCGATCAGGCGCGGCGCCAGATCGCGCAAGACCGCCTGTTTATCTCGACACCAGGGCTCACTCAGCAATAAATGTCGCGGTGCATCGCCAAGCAAGCGCTGAACGCTCTGATCGCTACGCAGGCGCGCAAGAAACCGGGCCAGCGCATCCACATACCACGTGCGCGTCGGCACGGCCAGATGACCCGCCAGAAAGGCTCGCCCCCAGGCGGTATTGCGGACAATATGGAGATTGTGGACTTTGACCGATTGCACCGGCAAGCTCGCGATCAAATCCCCCATGCGCTCCGGGGCATCCTCACCTTCCTCGGGAAGGCCGAGCATAAGATGCACACAGATCTCAAAATTTTTGCCCGCGCAACGCGCAATTGCCGCATGGAAACAGGCGACATCGTGACCGCGATTAATACGCCGCAAAACCTGATCGCGATCGCTTTGCAGCCCGATCTCGACGGTCACGAAGGTGCGCTCGGCCAGTTCCTCGCACACCGCGATGGCTTCGTCTCCCAGACAGTCCGGGCGGGTGCCGATGGAGGCGCCGACGCATTCATCTAAGCCATCAGGCAAGGGCTCGTAGAGCGCGCGTAGTTTGTCCGCCGTGCCATGGGTATTCGAAAAGGCCTGGAAATAGGCGATGAATCCATCGACCCGTCGATGGCGATGGCGCAGCCAGCGCCGTCCGTCATCCCATTGTTGGCGGAGATCAGCAATGCCTACTGCGGGTGCAAACGCTTGGTTGTTACAGTAGCTGCAACCACCGCTGGCAACCGTGCCATCGAGGTTCGGGCAGGTGAATCCGGCATCCAAACCGAGCTTGCGGATGCGCCGACCAGGGAAGCGTGCCGCCAGATGTTGGCGGTAGGTCCGGTAGGGCCACGGACTTGCGTGCATGGACTGGACGACTGCTCCAGCATTCGGTTTGCCACAAGCCGTGGTAGATGGGGTCGCCCCCCTACCCAATCCCTTGATTCCCGTCGCGGTCATAATAAAAGACTTTCTCGTCCAGATGTCCTATTACAATGCCCAAGGGCGCTAGCCATGACCGTCGCGCAACTCCAGGACTATGTCTTCCATACCAAATACGCGCGGCATTCCGCCGAAAAGGGCCGGCGCGAGACTTTCCCCGAGGCGGTCGAACGCGTCTTCGCCATGCACGAACGCCGGTACGGTCACCGTATCCCAGGGGAATTGGCGTTCGCCCAGCACGCAGTGTTGGACCGACTTGTGTTAGGTTCGCAACGTGCGTTACAATTCGGCGGCAAGCCCATCGAAGATAAAAATGCGCGGCTCTACAATTGCACCGCGTCCTATTGCGACCGACCGCGCTTCTTCCAAGAAGCGCTGTGGTTGCTGTTGTGCGGCTGCGGTGTCGGCTTTTCGGTCCAGCATCACCATATCGCCCGACTGCCCGCGATTCACCAGCCAAATGGTGAGCTCGTCACCATCCGCATTGCCGATACCATTGAGGGCTGGGCGGATGCGCTGGGCGCCCTGGTGTCGAGCTATTTCGTCAGCGATCAACCCTTTCCCGAATACTTCGGGAAACGTATCGCATTCGATTTTAGTCTGATCCGTGCCGAAGGCGCCCCCCTCGCCAGTGGTTCCGGCAAGGCACCCGGGCCAGGACCCTTGATGCGTTCACTCGAACGCATGCGGGCCGTCATTGATAATCGTCTGGCTACCATCGGTCGTACCTGCCGCCTACGGTCCATCGATTGTTATGATGTACTCATGCATGCGAGCGATGCCGTGCTTTCGGGTGGAGTCCGCCGTTCAGCGACCATTTGCCTTTTCTCACCCGACGATACGGAAATGGCCACGGCCAAGACCGGCGATTGGTTCGTCACCAACCCGCAGCGTGGACGCTCGAACAACAGCGCGTTGCTCTTGAGGGGCAATACCTCGCGCGAGGTATTCGATGGCTTGATGAAATCAGTGCGCGAATTCGGCGAGCCTGGCTTTGTCTGGGCAGATTCAGCCGAGGTCGTCTATAATCCGTGTGTCGAGATTGGTCTCTATCCCGTTGATCCGGAAACCGGCGCTACCGGCTGGGGCTTCTGCAATCTGTGCGAAATAAACGTGAAAGCCTGCGTCGACCGCGAGGCCTTCGCCCGCGCCGCCACCGCCGCCGCAATTCTGGGCACCATTCAGGCCGGGTACGATGAATTCGCCTACCTGGGCCCGGTTACAGCACGTATTGTCCGCCACGAAGCCCTGCTCGGCGTATCGATGACCGGGATGATGGACAATCCGGTTATCGCCTTCGATCCGGATCTGCAACGGGAAATGGCCCAGCTCATCCTGACCGTCAACGCCAGCACGGCGCAAAAGATCGGCATTAATCCCGCCGCGCGGGCCACCTGCGTGAAACCAGCGGGGTCTTCGTCCTGCGTACTGGGCACCGCTTCGGGCATTCATCCCCATCACGCGAAACGCTATTTCCGCCGAGTGCAGGCGAATATCAACGAACCACCTTTGCAGACCTTTCGCGCGATCAATCCGCGCGCGGTTGAG
>Ga0209490_10005434_pt1 | contig 11606 bp, 15 predicted proteins | sample MAT06_FD_187209 | JGI IMG/M metagenome (GOLD analysis project Ga0209490, IMG submission 187209) | Freshwater microbial communities from Lake Fryxell liftoff mats and glacier meltwater in Antarctica - MAT-06 (SPAdes) (version 2) | ecosystem: Environmental > Aquatic > Freshwater > Ice > Liftoff...
GAGGCCGCGCACCAATTCCAGTGCGCTGCGGGCTGGTGATTCACGTTGGCCCCACGCCATGTACGCGTTCATCGCTTCGTCGTCATCCTGTAGAGTGCCGCTGAACCATCCGGCCCGGACAGAAATAATGTGCTGCAAAATTTGCCCCAGCGGCCACATATGCGCGGCAGGTTGCAGCAAGAGTTGCTCATCGGTCAGCGGTGCGATACAGTCGCGCAGCTTTTCATGATAGCCCCGCCAGTTTTCATAGATCACATCCAACGTCGATCGGTTTTGTTCTTGCATCTGTTCCTCCTTGAGATCAATATCCTCATTGTCGCATCCTAATAGGACATTTTATGTCATAATACCGCGTAGCGGCGTTGGGTGCAAGCGCTGGTTGGGCGGCTTGTTTTCGTGTGCCGCACGCTGGAGATGTACAGATCCCACGCTTAGCCTGGATGCCGAACCCGGCCAATCCAACGATGGACTGAGGCGGCGTACGTTTGGTATTCCGCGCCGAACTTGACAGCGAGGTAGCGCTCTTCTGGCGCGATCAGAACGTAGTGGCAGGTGACAAGTGCCGGTAGCAGGAGCACCAACACCCAGGGGAGATTGATTATACCGATGTCAAATAGAGAAGCGGAGTTTTTTACCCCCTCCTACCGGCACCCAAAGGGTTCCCGCATCTGGGCCCCAAAACAGGGGAGGAACTGACACCTCGTCTACCCCGTGACGGTTCCCTCCCTTTTTAGGCTTCGACGTGAGCCGGGTGCCCACCGGGCGCGAACGGGAGGGCGTCGACGTGAGCCGGGTGCCCACCGGGCGCGAACGGTTAGGGTGGGGTAATTCTCCGCTTTTCATCCTGACTTGAGTATAGTCACAAGAACAGGCGCTGAGCATACTCATGCTGAAGGAAAGACTAGCGGTGCCTGAGCGGTTTAGGGTTAGGTTACACGAACGAACATGTAGACTCGCAGTACGCGCTGGCCCCAAGGCTGCTCTTCGGTCGCGACTAGAATTTTTCGTCAAGCGTGGATGCAGCATCAAAGCAGCCGATCTCTCTGCCAAAAGACCATCCGATCATCCGATCCATGGGCATGTGGAAGTTCGCTCCCAAGAGGGCACATAGGTCACATTCAGCGGGCGTACAGCGCGCGTTTCCATATCATAGATACCGGGCTGCGGCTGCTGAAACCGATGTGTTGTGGTGACCAAAGCAAACCTACCGCAAAGCCATCTGGTTGACGAGCCCCATCAGGACGATCTGACGAAACAGCGCAACGAGCAAACTCCGCCCCAGTCAAATGCATCGTAAATCCCAAAGCGTTGCGGCGATGGGCGATGAAGTCCCGTCAGAGCCTGCCACACCGATTCATCGACCGCGCCCAAGCCTTTCTAGCATGCGGTCATATTCATCGCGCAACGCTGGCATCGTCTTCCACACCACATTCTGACCGTCATCTTTATATCGTGGCGCAATATGAAAGTGCAGGTGAAATACATCCTGCTGCGCCACTGACCCGTTGCTGCTGATAATTTGGACATCCATCAAGTTAAGCTGCCGATGATATAGATCAACCACAGATTTGAGTGTCCCCATCAATTCCTGCAACCCTTCCGTTGGAATACTGAAAATGTCGGCACAGTGGCGCTTGGGAATCACCAGCGTGTGGTAGGGATTCATTGGATTCACATCGAGAAATGCACAGGACGCATCCGTCTCATGGACCATCCAGGCGCGTGATTGATGGCGTGCTATCTTGCAGAAGATACAGTTGTCCATAAACTCTTTTCCTCAAACGTATAATTCATCAGCCTGCGCTGAGCATAATCACACCGGCGGCTGGTTGGTTGAGCAGAGCAAACGTTGTCGACTCGCAACCCGCCACTGATTGAGAAGAAATTACATCACCGACCGACATACTTTTCGCTTGGCCCTTCTCCACAAGCTTGCCCTGACCAAACATCTCAACGAGTCAATTCAGCCCTGGCGACCTTCATCGCCCGCCTTGCCGCCGAACACAAAATTCAGGCGTTTGCCCGATTGCGGGGAATAGACGTTGCCAACCCTGAAACGGCAAAGCGGGCACGAACCATTAAAAATATGCTGATCAAGGGCAAATCGCCTGCAATGGATGTTCGGCGGCAGTGTCAGCTACTTTGCTAGTGCGCCATTGATAAAGCAGAGGTTGCTACTGTTAGAGATTGGAAATCAAATGCTACTTTCAGCAACGGATTATGGCAGCGCTTCAATCACAACCGCACCACCGGAGACAAAGTCAGCCACCAACTTGTAGCCATCAAGCAAAGCTGTTCCCAGCAAAGGGTCGCCTTCCACACACAAAATCCGCACCTTGCGCCGCACTCCATCCCATAGGACTTCGGCTGTGTAGAACGCAAAGACTTTGCGACTCGCATCGCCCAACGTCACCTCACGCGAAGCCGCTTGGGGTAATGACAAAGCTGACACAAGCGCCTGGGGCAGGGACAAAGCACCATTGTACCCCGTGTCAATCACAACCGTGATGTCTAGCACCTGCCCCTGCGCACCCATCACCTGGAGCAGGATTGTTGCTTCCAGCACCGGGTTGACGATGCCTGTGATCATGCGACTTCCTCGATCATGCGCCCGGAGAGCGTATAGGCCGAGGTATAGCCGACGCGTAAGCCGAAGAAAACACCCGTCGGGCAGCGTAGACGCAATACTTCTTCGGCGCTTAAATCATCTTCGTCTACTTCATAGTCACCCGATTCTATGTCAAGCACCAGGAACTTGCCCTTGTGCTGCGGCAAAACCTGATCCCGAATCGTGCGGCGGTACAGGTCATTGCCTCTTTGCGCAATTTCTTCGTTCGTGTATGGACGATCTAGCATGGGTACGCCCTCCTTCTTGCAGCATTGTACCACACCATTGCGCAAGCAACAGAACTCACTTCACACTTGCTCAAAGTGCGCTATCTGTTTCTGTAGCTACCTTGCGTTTCACTCATACCGTGACAGCGCTATGCACGCCGAACGGCCTGGGCTTCAGCGGCGGCGCAGTCATAGATCAGGAAGGCGGTCGAGCAGATTGCCGCGTTCAAAATCGCACCGATCTTGTCGGCGCCAAGCGCCGTCCGCTGCAAGCCCATGTTCGGCGGCAACGCCGTTTATTACATGCTATTGTTTATCGGTGTGCTTGCGGCATATTGAAATGATGCTTGGGCTGGTTGTACTGAGCGGCTCGTAAGTCCAATCTCCGTACTGGCGTTCAATCCAGAATCCATTGTAGTGCAACAGCGCGGCAAGTTCTTGCGGGAAGGTGTAGCGCAACGCAGTGCGAGTGATTTTCCTCTGTTCTTCCTTGCTATCATGCCACCGTTTCTGACCTGTCAAATGTAGGATTTGACTCACATGGTCATACACTTGTGTAATCGCCTCTTTCACTTCGTGCCCATCGACGTTGATAAAGGGAAGTCTGTCTTCTTTCCCAGTACGGGTTTCAAGGAGCGGAAAGAAACCCTCTCGGGTCTTGGTGTTGGGGAAGAGTGGGTTGCGTGTCTCGAAAGCAAACAACCCGTCGTGGTGTAAGTGTGCCCGCACGCGCTGTAACAATGCCTCTTGCTCGGCATTGGACACAAAGGCTTGAAACGCATTCCCAGTCAGAAAGATGAAGTGAAATTGTTCGTGGAGGTCAAACGTGCGAGCGTCACCTTCAACCCAACGAACAGGTACCCCAGCAGATTTACGCTTGGCTCGCTCTAACATTCCTGGAACGATATCCAAGCCAGTGGTTGGGAAGCCCAACTTCGCAATTGGAATGGTGACACGCCCGGTGCCACAGGCAATCTCAAGCACCGAGCCTCCGGCTTCCTGTGCTAACCCACTGTAGAAAGCTACACCAGTATCACTCGGATCTTCCTTATCGTAATTGATGGGGTCAGAAAAGGCTTCGAGATTGTTGTGGTCAAGCAATATACTACCTCCGGGATCATACCAATAATTATGGCGTGACATCATAGCACAGGCTGTAATTGATCGCCGCCGAACGGATAGCTGTCAGCTGCGCCGCTGGCAGGCGTCTGAAGCGTGGTGGACGATGGCACGAGGCAGGTGCCAGGCAATGCGCGTGCGGCCGCCCCCTGGAGCGCGAGGAGCATTGGGATATCGCGAGCGCTTGGAGGTTGCGCGTTGTCGAGTCACCAGCAGGCCGGAGCGTTTTGCCGGGTGAATCGCGCCCAGCCCACCAACCGCGCCAGCGGTGTCAGCTGCACAGCCTGGTTGGGCATCGCCGTCAGGTTGGAAACCATTTCTTGTTCACCGAGGCGATAGGGTGAGGCGTGTTAGCGGAAAGGATTGACAATCGTCAGTTGATTTTCGATCCTGAGACCGTGCTGCATATCTTCCGAAAAAAGGGTATCTGTTCCACTTGCCAGGGCTGATGCAAGAATTAACCCGTCCCAAAAAGAGATGCTATACCGCTGGCGCAGGTGCGATGCGTGTACTTGTTGTGCTTGTGTCGCCGGGATAATATGATAGAGTGCGTAAAAATCCTCAATAATGTCGCGAATGTCTGTTTCAGGTAGCTTTTCTTTCCGCAGTACGTTCACGCAAACCTCGTTTATTACTTGTACGCTTACTGATATAAGGATGTTACTAGTAATTAATGCCTTGGCCTTCTGTGTTTTGGTTTGATCTTGGCTTCGGATAAACGCATACAGCCAAATATTTGTGTCGATGAACACCATGCCTGTGGTCATTTGAAGACACTCCTTGTTTTTTCTTGTTTATATGAACTATAATGAGGTATCGCCACGATAGATCTCGTCTCTTTTGAGCGGCGTAAACGCGTCATCTTCAAGGGGATGGCCAAGTAAGCGATGAATAATCTTACTCGAGCGTTGCATGTGCGGTGAGAGGATAATAACTCGTACTGATCCAGCAAGCTGATCGCGATACTGGAGCGGGATTTCTATGGTTCCATCCTTGATATCTGTTTGAAATTCGATAGCGATCATTTCATCACGCATTGTAGCCTCCTTGAGTTGCTTGAATGCTCACAGTATACTGCATGTTCTGTGCGTATGCTAGTAGCCTGTTGCGTGTTCAAAAGCGCTGCCCAACGCATCTTCGGCAGCAAGCCGGGCAGTTACGGCGCGGGCATTTTGCCGCTGATCGATGCCCAGAACTGGGAGCGCGACGCCGCCTTCGCCCGCGTCTACCTCGCCCGGGGCGGCTACGCCTACAGCGCCAGCGAGCAGGGCACGCCCGCCGAGGCGGCCTTCGCCCAGGCGCTGCGCGGGGTGCAGGTGGCGACCAAGAATCAGGACACCCGCGAGCACGACATTTTCGACAGCGACGACTAGCTGCAGTTTCACGGCGGCATGATCGCCACGATCCGCGCCCTCACTGGCACGAACCCTGCGCGCTACATCGGCGACAGCAGCGACCCGGCCCGCCCAAAGACCCGCGATCTGCGCGAGGAGTCCCGGCGCGTCTTCCGCGCCCGCGTGGTCAACCCGAAGTGGATCGCCAGCATGCAGCGCCACGGCTACAAGGGCGGCCTGCAGCTGGCCGCGACCGTGGACTATCTCTTTGGCTACGATGCCACCGCCGAGGTTCTAGAGGACTGGATGTACGAGCAGGTGACGGAGCGCTACCTGCGCGACCCGGCGGTGCAACAGTGGCTGGAGCAGTCCAACCCTTGGGCCTTGCAGGCCATGGCCGAGCGGCTGAGCGAGGCGACCGAGCGCGGGCTCTGGTCCGCCCCGTCGCCTGAGGCCCTTGCCACGCTCCGGGCGCTGCTGGAGCGCGGCGAGGAGTGGCGCGAAGGGCTGAGCAAGCCGGGCGCGGGGGCCGGCTATGATGCGTGAGCGCGCCAACCGCAGCCGCGTTCTGAGGTGCAGACCGCTCCGGAGCGCGACGACCTGGCTGAGGCGCGGCGTCTGCTAAGCTGGCATCTTGTCAGCCGACCCACCGCCGACCTGTCCGCCGACGAGGTGGCGGCGGCGGCGATCGAGTCGCTGGCCGAGAATCTCTCCGACAGCCTGGTGGCGCCCGCCCTGGCCTATCTGCTGGGCGGCCTGCCCGGCATGGCGATCTACCGCCTTGTAAACACCGCCGATGCGATGTGGGGCTACCGAAATACGCGCTACAAGCGGCTTGGCAAAGCTGCGGCCCGTCTCGATGACGCGCTCAACCTGCTGCCAGCGCGCCTGACGGCAGCGCTGCTACGACCCTGGCAAGCGACGACGAGCTCCTAGCGCGGCTGCTGGCACTGAACCTTCAGCGCGCCGCTGCGCAGGGCGCGGCGCCCGCCGCACGCGACGACGAGGCGCAGGGCGAGGCGGAGTAGCGCACGGCGTATGAGCCACGTATGCAATTCGATCAGAGTGAGCTACAGGCGCATGCGCAAGCGATCAAGGATGGCCGGCTCTTCCTTGAGCTCGACCAACGGTTCCACTTCCACCCAGATCTGTTGCAGATTGAGGGTCGTACGTTGGCGTGCAATAATCCCATCGATATCGAGCCAGTCCTGCGGCCGGTCGGCGAATGCCTTATGGACGATCAGATCCTCGGCGCTGCACGTGAGCAGAGACTGATTCTCGGCGATGTGATAGCGGCTCGCCCGCTGCACGGTGCGCTCCTCAAATGGCATCGCTCCGAGCGCAATATCGAGCGGGACGTCGTTGCGGCCAACGAGGAGGACCACTCGCGTCTGCAACGCAAAGTCGCGGGTATCCGGGAGACGCCCTGGGTAGTGTGCGAGCAGGTGATCGATATAGCGTTCCTCATCGCCGAACCCGGTGAGCAGCGTCAGATCAGCATCCTGGGTAAAACGCGGCTCGCCCCAGCGCTGCACGGCGATGCCGCCGATGAAGCAGAATTGCCACCCAGCGCGCTCGCAGAACGTCTGGAGGTCGTAGGCGGCAGCGAAGATCGGGTTCATCGGCGACTCCGCTGAAAGAGGCGCTGTTGCTCCACCAGGCCAGACGATGCGTTTGATTGTGGTGGCGCGCGCATCATCGGAGACGCCAGCACCCGCTCAGCGGCGGCGAGTGCCGTAGCATCTGTCATCTGCGCTAATTCTCGCTGCCGCACTTCGGCAAGGGCGATGGCTGCGCGGCGCCACTGGCGCATCCACTCGTGTCGGTAATCCGGCTGGGACATCGGACACCTCGTTACCTGACGATATCTGTCTGAGGCCCCTATTGTAGCACGTTTGGCGCATCAGAACCAGGCAAACCCTTGCTTGGGCATTCTCTACTTCTGGCCGTAGTGGCGAAAGCTGGTACGCTTGCGACTCAAGATGGCGCGCTTGCGACGTTCTGGGCCGATGTGCCCGACACATTGTTGGGACAAGCAATAGGCCGGAAATCTGCGTCATCTGCGTCATCTGCGGACAATATGCTCGCTTTCAGGCCGCGCTCCGTGCGAGTGTCTCACGCGCTTATCAGAGTGTTTAAACCCTTTCCTAATGCTTTCTTAATAGGAAGGGTTCATAGTATACCAGCCCGTTATCCTCGTCTGCCTCATTTCCTGAGGGAACTCCGCCGTGTTGCTTCGCTATAGAGCGCCGAGAAAGGCACATCGCATGCACCGCATCCGCTCACTGGCCGGGATTTTCATGGTATAGCTTTCCGCTGTCCTCATTCTTGGTTCGTCCACGAGCGTAGCTTCTGCTCATGCTCGCAAGAGCGAAAGTACGGTCCTCAACGCGAATAAGCAGAATATTCCAGACAGCGCTCGGGTTGTTCTCATTGAGGACAAAACATTGGAGTCGAGCTGCCAGTTGCTGGATGAAGAAGGAACTGGGTCTGCCGAAGATGCGGTTGTTGCAAGAGGCACGGCGTGTCCTCCAATGACGGTGCAACGTTTCAGTGAAACAACCTATGGGAAGGCGCGTCGTTTGCGAAACGCCTATTTTGTTGTTTTGACTGGCAACAAAGCCACGGACGACAAAGCGATTGATACGCTCAGTCAGTCACTGCGCGATACTGTGGCCGGAGGAACACCTCAGCCACGCTCGCCTCAGGCCAAGATTTCTGCGTCTAACCCTATCGGTACGAACTGTTGGAGTTATTCTAGGGTGAAGGATCAATCTGGAAGTGCTATCGAGTGGCAGCGATATACGCAGCTGTCTTTAGTGTCCTACATCACTGGGAGTCCCACGATCACAACCATCAGCAAGGTTGGGAACTTCTACTCCCACTCATCCAACGATTCATTTACATGTGTTCCAGGTACTGCTAACTATATTCTGTGGAACACCGCATTTAACTTTACGTAAATGCTGCTCCACTGAGCGAAGGCACTGGGAGTAGGAGGGTGGACAAGACGCTCCTACCGTTCAAAAGCCGATAGATACGAGTATCCCTAGCGTATCTAATGATACGCTAGGGAATTGCAAGAGGTGTATATGATAATTAGCAAACAATTGATAAGGGGGCGTATGTTAGTATGGTGGCTTACAATTCTGGTGCTACTTTTACTAACCACATGTAGTCCGCTTGTTTTAGTTATGAATGGCACTCTTAAACCACGCTCAAGCACTATTACATGGAATGGATTGACTTTGGCATCTAATTATGTACATGGATATTGTTCGCCCATTAAATCTGAACTTTGCACTTGGTTTGATGTGTATTACCAAATTAATAAGAAGGATGGAACGTTGATCTATGAAAGAACACTCTTTTCTGTCCCAATTCTTAAGTAACGTTAGCAAAACCATAGCAAGTGAAATGCGGCATTGGAAAGCCCTGCGGCTAAATCAGCATAGACTCTATTGGTCTATCCAGAATTGTCGTGTCGCTCTCTGTGGTACTATCACACACAAAGACGGCCTGCTGTGCGCTGGCGTCACCCTCACCCCCCAACCCCCGCTCCCTGAGCGGGAGAGGGGGAGCAGATCGCCGCTTATATAGAGATGCCCCCCGCTCCCCTTGAGGGAGCGGGGCCGGGGGTGAGGGCCGGAAATCTGCGGACAACATGCGCGATATGCAGCAAAGGGATTGACGATGACTCAGCTCGTATTTCCGCAGGGCTTTGTGTGGGGCGCCGCCACCTCGGCCTACCAGATCGAGGGCGCCGTCCACGAAGATGGGCGCGGCGAGAGCATCTGGGATCGCTTCAGCCACACGCCGGGTAAGACTCGCGACGGCGCCACGGGCGATGTGGCCTGCGACCACTACCATCGCTACCGCGAGGATGTGGCGCTGATGGCCGAGCTCGGCCTCAAGGCGTACCGCTTCAGCATCGCCTGGCCGCGCATCCTGCCCAGCGGGCGCGGCGCCGTAAACCAGGCCGGGCTCGACTTCTACCGCCGCCTGGCCGAGGCGCTGTTGGAGCGCGGCATCACGCCTTACGCCACGCTGTACCACTGGGATTTGCCCACGGCTCTGGAGGATGTCGGCGGCTGGCCCGCCCGCGCCACCGCCCAGGCCTTCGCGGAGTACGCGGGCCTCACCGCCGCCGCCCTCGGCGATGTGATCCACGACTGGATCACGATCAACGAGCCCTGGTGTGTGAGCCTGCTCGGCCACCAGATCGGCGAGCACGCGCCGGGCAAAAAAGACTGGCCCGCCGCCCTCGCCGCGAGCCATCACACGCTCCTGGCCCACGGCCTCGCCACCCAGGCCATCCACGCCGCCCGCCCCGAAGCCCGCGTCGGCATCGCGCTGAACTTCGAGGCAGCCATGCCCGCCACAGGCAGCCCCGCCGACCGCGACGCCGCCCGCTTTCGCGATGGCTACTTCAACCGCTGGTTCCTCGACCCGCTCTGCGGCCACGGCTACCCCGCCGACATGGTGGCCGACTACACGGCGGCCGGCTATCTACCCGACGGTATGGCCTTCGTGCGCGATGGCGACCTGAAGACGATCGCCGCGCCCACCGATCTCTTCGCCTTTAACTACTACACGCGCACCGTGGTCGCCGCCGGCCCAACGCCCTGGCAGCATCAGGTGGTGCTGCTCGACGCGCCCCGCACCGAGATGGGCTGGGAGCTCTACCCCGAGGGGCTCTATAACGTGCTGCTGCGTCTCCACAGCCACTACGGCCTGGATAACATCTACATTAGCGAGAATGGCGTAAGCTACGTGGACGCGCTGGGGACAGATGGGCGCGTGCGCGACGAGGGGCGCATCGCGTATCTGCGCGAGCATCTGGCCGCCTGCCACCGCGCCATCCAGGCTGGCGTCGATCTGCGCGGCTACTTCCAGTGGTCGCTGATGGACAACTTCGAGTGGAGCCACGGCTACCACCAGTTCTTCGGTATGGTCCACGTAGATTACACAACCCAACAGCGCACGCCAAAGGATAGCTTCGCCTGGTATCGCGCGCTGATCGCGCAGGGCGGGTTTGTGGTATCGTAAAGGTAGGCAAACGCAGCGTGTCCTGCTGTGCTCAATCTGCAATCGTTCGACACCCATGTCACCCTGAGCGCAGCCGAAGGGTCTTTGTGGGTGTCCTCGTCAGATTCCTCGCTGCGCTCGGAATGACAACCTTCGTTTACGAAACGGCCCTAATTATGGAGATCGAGGCCAAATATCTGGTAAGCGCGGCGGAGCTCGCAACAGTCGCCGCGCTGCGCGCCCTCGGCCCCTACACCCTTGTGCCCGCCCCCGAGCCAGAGCTACAGTCCAACAGCTACTTCGATACCGCCGACGGGCGGCTCGCCGCCGCGCGCTACGGCCTGCGCGTGCGCCGGATCGGTGAGCGCTCCCTGATCACGTTTAAAGGCCCCGCCAGCATCGACGACGCCGGCGTCCATCGTCGCGCCGAGCACGAGTTCCCCGGCGCCGACCCAAGCCCAGCAAGCTGGCCCCCAGGCGACGCCCGCGAGCTCGCCCTGGCGCTCACTGGCGGCGCCGCGCTTGTGCCCACCGTCTCTGTAACCACCGAGCGCCATCTGCTGTACGCCGAGTACGCGGGCGTGGCCGTGGCCGAGCTCTGCCTCGACCATGGCGTGCTGCACGGCGGCGAGCGTGAACAAGCCTTCACCGAGCTGGAGATCGAGCTGCTGCCCGGCGGCACCCCCGCCGACCTGGCCGCCCTCGCCGCCGAGCTGGCCCATACCATCAGCCTCACCCCCGAGCCGCGCAGCAAGCTCCAGCGCGCCCTGGCGCTCCGCACAGTGCCGTCGTAAGGGCGCCGGAATTTCGTATGGGCGCCCCTCGTGGGCGCCCCTCGTGTACTACTGAGTAATCTACAGATGAGTATCACGAACACCACTATGAAACTTGACGCTCTGCTCGACACCTACCACGTCGACACCGCCCACGCCCGCCAGGTTGCCGACCACGCCCTGGCCCTGTTCGACGCCGTGGCCCCCCGCTACGAGCTGCCCGCAGCGCAGCGCCGCCTGCTAGAGATCGGCGCCCTGCTGCATAACGTGGGCCTCACCACCGACCCAGAAGCCCACCACATTGTTGGCCGTGATATTGTGCTGCGCCACCAGATCGAGCATCTGATTGCTCGCGAGCGCTCCGTCGTCGCCTGCATGGTGGCCTTCCATCGCAAAAAGGTGCGCCCCTCCAGCGAGCCGGCCTACCTGAGCCTCGGCCAGCGCAGCCAGGCCAAGGCCCTGCGGCTCTCGGCCATCCTGCGCGTTGCCGACGGCCTGGACTACGCCCAGTCCCAGG
>Ga0209490_10005437_pt1 | contig 11603 bp, 7 predicted proteins | sample MAT06_FD_187209 | JGI IMG/M metagenome (GOLD analysis project Ga0209490, IMG submission 187209) | Freshwater microbial communities from Lake Fryxell liftoff mats and glacier meltwater in Antarctica - MAT-06 (SPAdes) (version 2) | ecosystem: Environmental > Aquatic > Freshwater > Ice > Liftoff...
CTTTCGAATAGTGTACCTTTGATGCCTGCTCCTGTTTTGAAGTTTTGAGTGGTATTGAGCAATTGGGTACTCGGTCCCAAAAACTGGTTTTCCATCACAAAATCATAATAGGTTTTTCGCAATACATCTCCCTCAAAATTACCATAAACGCCGATTTCTTTGCTCAGCATATATTCTCCGCCCAATGCCGGAAAAATCTGAAAATCTGATTTTTTGTTTAACGTGACATCATTTTCAAACACAATATTTACACCGGCAGTGATTTTTAGGGATTCATCCTGATAACCCAAATTGGGTTTTATTTTAAAGTAATTTCTATTGATATCCCCATAAAATTCATCTTTTGGACTGGTCAATGACAAATCGAAATCAATGGTACCGTTCAAATTATCGTTATACCAATAATCAGAATTGGCCTTGATTGAAATCTCATTTTCCGCTGCCTGAAAATTATCATCGAAAGCCCTGACACCCAACTTCAGATTGTAATTGACGCCATCCATTTTGTCGATGTCCTGTATCCCGCCAAAAAGCTGAACAGTATTCAGGATATTCTGACTTGGCATGTAGTCCACCAGATTCAGGTTTGAAGGATCAAATCCAAAAAAGTTAAACTTATGCCTGTCATATTTGATACCTCCATAGAGCTGAAATACATCCATAAAATATGTTCCATCCAAGCCAAAATCTGTGAAACTCTCTGCGGAAGCTTCACCTCTTACCGGTCCTTTTGCAAAACTTTGGTGCCTGAATTTTGCTCCCAAATCATAGTTTTCATCTTCCCAGATATTGTACCGGCCTTCCAATAAAGGGGAACCATAATTTCCATACCCGACTCTTGCAAATCCGGGATATTGTTCTTCAGTTACTTTTGGGAAATTTTTCTGTGTGGCTTCTGCCTTGATCCCTATCGGTGGCAGTGTCAGAAAATATTGCCTGACATCATAATTAAAACTTGAGCTACTCTTTGTTGCAGGCAAAGCAGGAGCACGTTCAAATCTTCTCGGCTGCACAGGCAATGTCAACACCCTGTCTTTTCGGATGATAAATTCTTGGTCTTTGACTTCTCCTTTTTGAGCAAATGCCAATACGGGAACTATCATAAAGGAAATAAGACTTAAAACAGCAAATAAGAAAGCCTTTTGGACGGATCGTTTCATCTGATTTTCTTTCATACTATTTTATTTCTGCCAATTTTTTATTTGCCATGTCTTTAATTTCACTGTTATTGGAATTTTCAAGAATTGATTCCAAAGTTGCTTTTGCCTGGAACACTTCATTCAACTTCAGGTAATTGTCTGCCAATAGGACAAAACACCTACCGTACCAATAATCATAGGGATTGAAAGGTCCTGAGAAGTCAAAAATGGTATTGTTCGATTGCTCATAGCTCTGTTTTATTGATTGGCTTTCTGCCAATAAGTATAAGCCTTCTGCGCCTTCCACAGTTTTGTATTCATTGATCAATTCCATCAAGGTTTCATCTGCCTCGCTGTCCCTTTTTAAAGCCCTTTTTGATTTAGCTTTTAACAACGTCGCCCGTGGTACAGCATCCTGGGTTACGCTTCCCAACTGGATTACCTTGTCGGCGAAATATGCCGCAGAATCAAATTTCTGAGTCTGGTAATAAGCATTCATCAATCCTGAGAAAACTTCAAATTCCTCGATTTTATTCCTCGAATAGTTGATGGCTTCTCTGTAAAAGCTGATTGCCGGCCTGTAATTACTGTTTTCCATCTCAATGGCGGCAATTCTTGGGACCGCTTTTGATCTTTGGGTTGAAGTTTTGACTTTCTCGATCTGATATAAATATTCCAATGCCTGTTCCTTTCTTCCCAACTTAAAATGTGAATCAGCAATGAAGTAATTGGCCTCATCCCGATTTGCAGCTTGGGGATAGTTCTTGAGATATCCGGAAAAGCCATTGATGGCTTGGTCAAAAGAATTGCTGAAATAAAGGTTTTTGGAAGCTTCGTATTCAAGGTTTTGAAGGCTTTTGTTATCAGGGTTTGCATTTTTATAAGTTCCCAGGTATTGGGAAAACTCACCCGATCTGCCCTGAAGTGCCAAAGCTTCCTGCAATCCAACAAGTGCTGATTCGGCATTGGAGGAGTTGGGATGACTTTGCAAAATCCGCTTATAGTCCTCTATCGTCTGGTCATAACTCTGAAGAGAAAAATTGGCCACTGCCCTTCCCTCAAGTGCAAAAGGCACAAACTGACTGTTTGGACGGCTGGTAATCAGCCTGGAAAATCCTTCACGGGCATCTGCATAGCGCGATTCTTCCATGTTTATCTGCGACTTTTGGTAAAGCGCGTCCTCAAAATACAAGCTGTTTGGATAGCCGGAAATCAATCTATCCAATTGATTGATGGCTTCCGAATTCCTGTTTTGGAAATTAAAAACCACACCCGAACGGAAATAGGCATAATCTACAGAAGAACCTCCCTCATTAATTGCTCTCTGGAAAGCAGACTGTGCTTCGGGAAATTTTTTCTGAACAAAATAAACATCCCCTAATCTCACCAATGCTTCATCATATTTATCCGCATCATCATTTTTGCCTCCCTTTTCGACATACTGTTTAAATTGGGATTCTGCTTTGGCATATTGCTGAATGTTGAAAAAGGTGTAACCCAAGCCATAATAAGATTTAAGCAAATAAGGATCGGTAGTTTTCGGCTTGAGACTTTGGAGCGTTTCGTATGATTTGATGGCTTGTGGGATTCTGTCGGTTGTTGCGTAATTTTCACCTTTCCAAAAATGGGCCTGAATTACCAAATCCCGGTCAATCGGGGAAGCCATTGATTTATCGAAATAGGTTGATGCAAGGTCATGCTTTTTGTCCCTATAATAGACAATCCCCTGATAAAAACTGATTTTCTGGTAGGCGGCTTTTATCCTTTCAGATTTCCTTGACATTTTTTCGATGTGCTCGATTGCCCGCAGGTAATTGTTGGTATTGATCAGTGCATCGGTCAGCAAAGTTTCAGCTTCTTTGGCATAAATTCCATTTGGATAATTTTCCAAATAGGCATCAAGCGCATTCACAGCTTCCTGAAAACTTCCTCTTTCCAGATTGACTTTGGCAAAGTTCACCAAAGCATCTTCTTTGATTTTTGGGTCGCTGTTGTTTTTATATGCTGCATTGAAACTAGTCGAAGCAAATTGTGGATTGTTCAACTTAAGATAGGCATGCCCTAGGTAATAACTGGAAACCTGTCCTATCTCGTCCTCGATGACGGCAGATACTTTGAAATAATCAGTTGCCCGCTGGAAGTTTCCTATCTCAAACTGTGCAACTCCTGCTTTATATACCTGAGACCGGTCCAAATCCCTTTTCCGGGCATTTACAAAAATATCGTAATTCTGGGCTGCAGCAGTGAAGTTTCTCTTTTCAAAATAGGCCTCAGCCAGGAAAAGATGGATTTCCTCTTTTCGGTCAAGGTTTGGTCTTGACTTCAAAACCGGCTCTGCATAAGCAATCAATTCATCGTAATATCCTTGCTGGTAGTAAATCCCTGCAAGCATGTAGGGAACTTTGGGTGCATAAAAATTTGCTTTTTCAGCCTCTTTAAAATCCTTGACTGCTTGGTCGTAATTCCCTGATTCTTTGGAAATAAACCCTGCATAATAATAGGAATCAGCGGAATATTCCCCTTTCTCTACTTTTACCTGATTGAAATAATTCAGGGCATTTTTAAAGTCTTTGAGCTGGAAAAAAGAATAACCCGTCTTGAAATAAATTTCAGATTTTTGAGAAGTCTTAGTGGCCGAAGTTTCGATTTTTTGAAATGCAGGAATCGCTTCCCGATAATTTTTTTTGTCAAAATAAAAACTACCCAAGATAAATGCCGCTTCATTTTTCTTGGGATGGTTAGAATAAGTCCTGATAAAATGATTGACTAGATCTGCTGCTCCCGGATTATCTATTTTCAAAGCTGAAACCGAATGGAAAAAATCCGCCAAAACCTGTTGGTTTTGATTCAAATCGGATGCTTTCAATTCTTCGTATTCAAACCTTGAAGCAGAAAAAAGATGCTTATTGAACAATTCAAAATCATCATCCAATACTACCTGTTTTCCTGTTTGGTATAAACCCGTCTGCGAACTTACATTGTGGGTACTCCACAAAATCAAAAACAATATAAAACTTTTCCTCATGGGTGAATAATGCCTTTAATGCATGATTTTAAATACTAATTCTCTGAGAATCTCCTTTTCCTCCATCCCACTTGCATCGACTCCCTTAGAACGCAAATCCGCCTCTTTTATATATGCAAAGCAATCAATAACCTTGCCCAAGCGGTAATTATTTGCGGCAATCCTGTATTCTTTTAAATAATAAGGATGAACGCCGGTCATTCTTGCAAGTTCTGCATCGGCCGCTTGTTTGTTGAAATGGACTAGGGCAACTTTGCTGAAAAAGCCATAAACCAACGCAATAATAGGAATCAAGGGATGGTTTTTGGGATTCTGAGAAAAGTAATGAATGATTTTATTGGCCTTGACTACGTCTTTCACTCCCATAGCTTTGGTCAGTTCAAAGTTGTTGTATTCTTTGTTGATCCCGACATATTTTTGGATGTGGTCTTTGGTAATCTTTGTTTCACCTTGAAAGTTTAAAAACATTTTAGAAAGTTCGTTGGAAATCACCTCGAGGTTATTCCCGATGCTATCCGCCAAAAAAAACGAAGTTGGATTATCGATGGAGTGGCCTTTACTTTTTACAAAACTTTCTATCCAAGCTGGCAAAACATTGTCCTTCATTTTCTCCGATTTGACAAAAACGGCACTTTTGTCTAGCTCCCTTGCAAGTCCTTTTCTTCCGTCGATACTTTTATATTTGTGGGCAAATACCAAAATGGTACTTGGCAGCGGATTCTTGATATAATTGATCAACATCTGATCAATTTCTTCTTTACCAAGCTGGGAAATATTCTGTGCTTCTTTGACAATGACAACCTGCCTGTCAGCCATCATTGGAAACCGCCTTGCATTATTTAAAATATCGGATATAGTAACGTCTTTTCCGTACATGACCACTTGGTTGAAGCTTTTGTCATGAGGTTGCAGTGCATTTGCTTCGATGAAATCGGATATCTGGTCTATGAAAAAGGGTTCCTCTCCCTGCAAAAAATAGATAGGTGCATATTTCCCCGACTTGAGGTCTTTTAATACATCTTCTGCTTTGTTGGCCATGGTTTGAGTTTTCGGTTCAAATATATAAAGAAAACTTTTCAGGGAAAGAATAGCGATTGGCCACTTAGGTAATTTTAAACTTTATTACCCTCAATTTTGTATTCATTTCAAAATACTGTAAAAAAGACGTGGAAGAGTTTCAATCAAGCGTATCCAATTTCAAAGTGGGAAGGTTCGAAGAGGCCCTAACTCAAATCAATTTTTGTATATCAAAGGATGACAATAATGCTGAGTTTTATTTTTTTCGGGCAAGGGTCCATTCACGTTTGGGAAACTTTGATTCGGCATTGAAGGATTTTGACAGACTGATTGGCCTTGATCCCTATAATCCCACTTATATCAATGACCGGGCTGTAGTGCTCCACTTAATGAAAAATAATGAAGAGGCCATGGCAGAATTTGAAAGGGCCATCAATCTCGATCCAAAAAATCCATACAGATTTGCAAGCCGGGCGTATTTTAGAGACAGGATTGGAGATTTGGCAGGTGCTATTGAAGACTACGAAAAAGCGATTGAATTAGATCCTGAGGATGCGGTTTCTTACAACAACAAGGGTATGGTAGAAGAAAAATTAGGATACCAAGAAAGATCAAAATCCAGCTTTTTTAAAGCAGATGACCTTATCGGATACAAACAAGATGAAATTTCAGAATCCAAAACTGATGAAAAAATAAAGGATCAAAAATCCACTGACAATCAATTTCTCCCCGACTCTAAAAAGCTTGATTTTGAGTATTATTTCAAAGTGATCAAAAATATACTTATCAATCCTTCCACCCGCCAAGAATTTGTCGGATTTTTAAAATCAAAGTTTGGCAGTTCGTCAAAATAGCATTCTATACTTTTTTGATGACCAGAAGAGGCTTATTGATAAAATAGGACATCTTTCTTGACAGGTTGTTTGAAAATATCTGTTCAAACCAAGTCTTCTTTTTGCTCAAAGTGATCAGAATATCCCCTTTAGAAATGATCAGGTAATTTTCCAATCCCAGCCCTGGTTCATCCCTGTAAGACTTCAGGACAAAATTTACCTTGTCATACTTGATAAAAGGCTTAATCTCATGCACCATCGTTACATGGAGAGATTTATCTATGTTTTTCATTTTGGTACTAACATGTACCACATCAATTTCACACTCCCAGAACCGGGCCAATTCCACTACTTTTTGTACTGCTAATTTATCTTCTTCTAAATAATCGGTGGCATAAACCAATTTTTTTGGTGACTTAAAAAAGACCTTCCTTGGAATGACCATTACGTCCCTTTCTGATTTTTCTACCAGCATGCTCGCTCTTGTACCAATGTAATTTTGCTTAAAATCATTGACACCCTCTGTTCCCATTATTATGAGATCGGCATTTTTTTCATCTGCATATTCCAAAATAGTATTGACAGTCTTTCCTTCAATGAACTCACTCTGGCAGGATTTTAGCCCATTGGGGATACTTTCCTGGCTGACAATTTTCACTAGGCTATCCAACTTTTTTTGAATAAATCCATATTGGTCACCTGCATGAAATTCATTTGAAGCAAGTTTTTGGTAATCTTCCTTATCAGGAACATGGAACAAAAATAAATCGGCCTTATACATTTCTCCCAATTTGGAAGCGTATTCTATTGCATTTAGTGAACATTCGGAGAAATCTGTCGGGCAAATAATCTTAAAAGTAGTGTCCATTTTGTTGACTGGTTAATATCCTAAAATTGGGTTTATTTGATTCATAAATGGTTTTTTGGTTTTTAGCCTTTTATAGTTTTCAATTATTTGTGGTATGGCTGAATTTGGATTGGTCACACTAGCTATATGTGGCGTAATGGTGATTTTGTCAGAATCCCAAAAAGGGTGATCCTGTGGAAGTGGTTCTTTCCTGAAAACATCCAAAAAAGCACCTGAAATAATGTCTTCATTGATTGCAGCCAATAAATCATCCTCAACCAAATGATTGCCTCGTGCCACATTGATTATGTACGTCCCCTTGTTACACTGACGGAAAAAATCCATGTTGAGGATATTTTCAGTACTGGGAGTCAAAGGAAGCATGCAGATAATTAAATTCACTTTTTTAAGAAACTGCGGGAGCTCATGTCCGTGAAAATAAGGATAGGCAGTTTCCTCCTTTGGGTTGTTACCATAGCCAAAGACCGAAAACCCTAAAATCTTCAATTTTTCAATGACATCATTTCCCAAAGCCCCTACTCCCATCACGCCGACTTTGGTCTCAAGTTCGGGATTGCTCATATCCCAAACTTTCTTTTTTTGGTTGGCTTGATACCTGTAAAGTTGCCTTTGGTAGTTCAGAGTAGCCATAACCACATAGTTGGTCATCGGAACAGTAAGTCCCAGATCAATGATTCTGGTGATTGGGATATCAAGCGGTATTTCACTGTCACTCAGAATATGATCCACCCCAGCCCCCATGGAGCAAATAATCTTCAGATTGGGAAATTCCTTGAGAATACCTTTTGGGTGCTGCCATAAAATGGCAAGTTCTACAGATTCTTTATCTCTGATTTCCGGAAAAACTTGAATATCAATATCAGGATCTGCTTTTTTAAAAGCTTTTACCCAAGAACTAACATCCCTTCCAGGTGAAATAATGGCTATACTCATTGGTCTTTCTAAAATTAAAATCCGATTCCAATTTGCCTTTCTATTCAAATATTTAAAAAAACAATTCTTTGAGCGGTACAATAGGCCCTATTACTCAAAATCAATGATTCGCGTATATTCATAATGGCCTTAAATTCTACTGATTGGATAAATCAGTATCTTTACGATTATCATTTCTAATTCAACTAAATTAATATACAAAAGAATGAAAAGCAAATCCATAATATTGCAATTTATAATAATTGCAACTTTTACGACCTATGCGATGGGCCAGCAAATACAAATGCCACAAGCTAGTCCTACTGCCACTATAAGCCAAAAAATAGGACTTACCGATGTTAACATTGAATATAGTCGTCCAAGTACCAAAGGAAGGAAAATATTCGGAGAATTAGTTCCATTTGGAGAAGTATGGAGAACAGGTGCAAATGCAGCAACAATCATCAATTTTAAAAATGAAGCAAAAGTGGAAGGAAATCTTGTTCCTGCCGGATCTTATGCTCTTTATTCCATTCCGGGCAAAACTGAATGGACCATCATCCTTTCCAAAAACACCAAACTTTGGGGCGCCGTGGGATATGATACGAAGGATGACATAGTGAGATTCAAAGTAAAGCCAAGCAAAACAGCCCAGAAGTATGAAACCATGGAAATCAATTTCATTGACATGACAGACACAGGCGCTACTATCTCATTGATATGGGAAAATACGAAAATCAAATTCAGGATTGAGACTGAAGTTGACAGCATCGTCATGGCAGAAATCAAGGCATTGGTGATCGATAAGGAAGCTGAAAACCCGGGCTTATTATATCAGGCAGCCAATTATTACTTCACCAACAACAAAGACATGAATCAGGCCTATGACTGGATTACAAAATCTGTAAGCGAAGACCCAAAATACTGGACCATGCACCTGAAAGCTAAAATCGAACTGGATCTTGGCAAAAAGAAAGAAGCGATAGACAGCGCTACCAAATCCATGGAAATGGCGAATGAAGCCAAGAATTTTGATTATGTTGGATTAAATGAAAGATTGATCAAGTCAATCAAATAAATTCGAAATTACATTTCAAATCCTTGTTAATGAAAAGTGGTCCGGAAAAGACCACTTTTTTTTTGCGTAAATTTTGTTACAAAATTTACAGAGAATTATTACTCTAAAATAGGAATCAAGATTTTGGTCTTTATTCAAGCAACACAATTAATAAAAGGAAAAATTGGTCTCAATCCATTTCAATCGATTTCCTTTCAAAGTAATAGATAGCCCAAAAGTATTTTATTCAATAAAAGGGTTTATTTTTTAATAATATTCTAATTTTGAGCTTAGATCATAAAAAATCCACAGCAATAATGCCCAACAACAAGAAATTCATCATTGATTTTGACAGTACATTTACACAAGTTGAAGCATTGGACGTATTGGGGGAAATCAGTCTGAAAAATGATCCCAAACGGGCTGAAAAAATACAGTCAATCAAAGACATTACTGATCTCGGCATGGAAGGCAGTCTCAATTTCCGCGAAAGCCTCGAAAGGAGATTGGATATTCTTGAAGCTACCAAGCCACAGATTTCTGAGTTGATTACCGAATTGAAAACAAAAGTTTCCAAATCCTTTCAGCGGAACAAAGAATTTTTTGAAGAAAATGCGGACAACATCATCATCATTTCCAACGGTTTCAAGGATTTTATTACCCCGATAGTCGGAGAATATGGAATCAAATCCGAAAATGTATTTGCCAACGAATTCATTTATGATGAATCCGGCAAAATCATAGACTTCAATAGGGATAATGTCCTTTCCAAAAACGGCGGCAAATCCGAAACCATCAAAGGTCTGAACCTTGAAGGCGATATTTATGTCATCGGTGACGGCTACACAGATTATGAGATCAAAGAATCGGGTCTTGCCAATAAATTTTATGCCTTTACTGAAAATGTCGATCGCCCAAAGGTTACTTCCAAAGCTGACCACATAGCTCCAAGTTTAGATGAAATCCTATATTTGAATAAAATGAATAAAAAATTCTCCTACCCAAAAAGCCGAATAAATGTACTCCTTCTCGAAAATGTCCATCCGATTGGTGTGGAATTGATGAAGCAGGAAGGCTATAACGTGGAAGTCATCAGCTCCGCTCTGAGCGAAGATGAACTTGCCGAAAAAATCAAAAACGTCAGCATCCTTGGCATCCGCTCCAAGACTAATGTCACCAAAAAAGTTTTGGAGAATGCCAACAGGTTGATATCCATCGGAGCATTTTGTATAGGAACCAATCAGATCGATCTGGAAACCTGTACTGAAAAAGGCATAGCAGTATTCAATGCACCATTTTCCAATACGCGCTCTGTCGTAGAAATGGCCATTGCCGAAATCATATTTCTCATGCGTGGATTCCATGACAAAAGCCACGGCATGCACAAAGGCATCTGGGACAAATCTGCAAGCGGAAGTTTTGAAATCAGGGGCAAAAAATTGGGAATTATAGGCTATGGCAACATCGGTGCCCAGCTTTCTGTATTGGCAGAAAACATGGGAATGGATGTGTATTACTATGATGTAGTTGAAAAACTGGCTCTAGGAAATGCCACTAAGATTGATTCTTTGGATGAATTACTCAAAACTTGTGAGGTGATTACCCTTCACGTAGATGGCCGCAAAGACAACAAATGCCTGATCGACAAATCCAAAATCGATTTGATGAAAAAAGGATCTTACCTCGTCAATCTCAGCCGCGGACATGTAGTCGATATTCCTGCTTTGAAAGAAGCTTTGGAATCAGGTCATATCGCAGGTTCTGCAGTGGATGTATTTCCTCACGAGCCAAAAAACAATGACGAGCCATTCACTTCTGAACTGATCGGGATGAAAAATACCATCCTGACCCCACATATCGGTGGGTCTACTTTGGAAGCTCAGCAAAACATTGCAAGGTTTGTTCCCGGCAAAATCATGGAATACATCAATACAGGCAATACTTACAACTCGGTAAACTTCCCCAATATCCAGTTGCCTTTCCTGAGAGAAGCACACAGGTTGATCCACATCCATCAAAACGAACCCGGTGTATTGGCAAAAATCAATCAGATCCTTGCGAGCTATAATATCAACATTGTAGGTCAATACCTAAAAACAAACGAAAAAATAGGATATGTGATTTCCGATATCAACAAGGCTTATTCTCCGGAAATGATCGGGGCGATGAAAGAAATCCCAGGAACAATCAGGTTTAGGGTATTATATTGAAACAAATAGAAATATTGTGGAGATAATGGAAATAAAAAAAGCAGTGAGAAATCGCTGCTTTTTTTGTTTATCAAAGTTTATTTGTGAATTACTTATGGTTCTATAAATCTCATCTCATTTCGATTTAAAATGGAAATTACCTGATAAGTCGTTTGTCCAAGTCTAATGGATTTATTTTGTATGTGACAAGAGAAAACCCATCAGATAGCGGGTTGATTACAAAATTCAAGGAAGTTTGATCCACCACAGATGGCACTCCAAAACAAAGCATACCAGATAGCAGCAAATTAGTTCCGTATTCTTGAGAGGCACGTATAGGAGGAATCTGATTCCAACCATTAGGCAATTCTACAAGCTTAGGAATAAAAACCCTATCCAAAGGAATATCAATCTCCATCAGCGAATACAGTACATACCGTTCGGAAGAAAACAATTCGGGGTCTATTGTCAATCGCTCAAGCAATGAAGAAGAGACCGAGGAACTCCCGTACAAAGCAGGATTTCCTGGGAGATTCCACCTTCCGCCATATAGCTTTGCCCCC
>Ga0209490_10005439_pt1 | contig 11601 bp, 9 predicted proteins | sample MAT06_FD_187209 | JGI IMG/M metagenome (GOLD analysis project Ga0209490, IMG submission 187209) | Freshwater microbial communities from Lake Fryxell liftoff mats and glacier meltwater in Antarctica - MAT-06 (SPAdes) (version 2) | ecosystem: Environmental > Aquatic > Freshwater > Ice > Liftoff...
TTTTTTATAAAAGCCCCGCGAAGCGGGGCTTTTATAAAAAATCTGGGTTTGTTCTCAATCTACTGGATCTCCCGTTGGGAGTTGAGGTTAAATTGCTTTGCTCGCAATATCCTTGCGGTAATACATACCGTCATACGCAATAAACTCAACAGCGCTATAGACATTAGTAATCGCTTTCTGAATGTCGTCACCTAACGCTGTAACCCCAAGCACTCTACCGCCATTAGTAACCAGAGCATTGTTTTTGAGCTTTGTCCCTGACTGAAATACAAAAGCCCCATTATCTTCAGCTTTGCCAATACCTGTAACAAACTGCCCCATTTCAACTTTGTCTGGATATCCGCCTGCTGCCACCACCACACATACAGACGACTGTTTTTTCCATTTAATTGGCGGAAAATTCGCCAATCTGCCTTCGACGCAGGCTAGTAATAAATCATCAAGATTGGTATCCAGTAATGGCAATACCGCTTGAGTCTCAGGATCTCCTAATCGACAGTTAAACTCCACGACTTTCGGTTCACCTTCGGGTGTAATCATTAACCCCGCATAGAGACAACCGCGATAGTCAATACCTCTGGCTCTCAAAGCTGCGATCGCAGGTTCTAAAACTTGAGTCTGCACTTTTGCCATCAACTCAGGCGTAGCGATCGGGGCGGGGGCATAGGCTCCCATTCCACCTGTGTTTGGTCCCGTATCGCCATCACCGAGACGTTTGTGATCTTGAGCAGGGCTTAAGGGACGAATAGTTTTACCATCAGTGACCGCGAGAACTGATACTTCTTGTCCTGCCATAAATTCTTCGATCACCACGGTTTCGCCTGCGGAGCCAAATTGTCCTGCGAAGATGCGATCAATTGCTTCGGTAGCTTCTTCGACAGTCATCGCCACGGTGATACCTTTGCCACTAGCTAAGCCATCAGCTTTGATCACGATTGGTGCGCCCTGTCCTTGCACATAAGCTTGAGCGGCTTCGAGGCTTTGGAATGTGGCGCTGGCGGCGGTGGGGATATTCGCTTCTTGCATGAGCGCTTTTGCCCAAGATTTGCTAGCTTCAATCTGTGCGCCTTCTTGAGTTGGTCCAAAAATTAGAGCTTCCGCAGCTTGAAAATAGTCAACAATGCCAAGCGCTAAGGGCAGTTCGGGTCCAACGATCGTAAAACCAACACCTTGCACTTGGGCAAACCGTAAAATCCCTTCAAAATCATCAATGCTGAGAGAAACATTCTGACAATTTGGCATGGTTGCCGTACCGCCATTTCCGGGAATGCAAAAGACGCGATCGATATTGGGAGACTGTAGAAGTTTCCAAGCTAGGGCGTGTTCTCTACCGCCACTACCAACTACGAGGACTTTCAAATTACACCTTCTTTAATGCTCACACAGGAGGTCATTATACCTTAAGGAGTAGGGACTAAAGAAATTTCGCCGCTAAAGCTGAATTTTTTGGTAAATTGAAAGGCTCCTGCGATCGAACCCCACACCCGTTCATCGGTCACGATGTCATAGCCGCGATCGAGGCTGCTATAGGTATTTTCGGTAACTTCAAACTCGATTTCCAGATAGGTATCAACACCTTTACGATTGAGGCAACATTTTTTGCCAGTCTCAACTGCACCTTTAAAAGTATGTTGATCGGCGCGATACACCCATTGGGTACAGCCATCTAGTTGGGCGATCGCATTAGCATCTAGTACCTTCAGCCGATCGCGATCGCGACTAGCACCAAAGAAAGTTTCTGCATTGTTGATCCGATAGTTGATCATTTCAATGCGATCGTTTTGAAAGATTATGTGTAATACGGCGGTGCGATAGGGATGATTTAGCTCGTAGTCGTAGGCTTGTTCGAGAAATAGCCATACGCCATGATCGGTGATCGGATTGGGTAAGGCACGAATACCGACGCGAATATGGGCAAAAAATGGTGGATTTTCGATCGCCTGTTCCCAGTTACTATGATCACCTGCTAGCCATTGAGCAAGGCTATAGACATCATTGGGATGGGTAAGTACTGTCATAGATTAATAAATTAATTTAATAAATTTAAGATAAGGACATTTCCAAGAAAGAAAATACCCTGTAAAACACATAAGTCGGATTTACCCCCTTTAATTCCCCCTTGCAAAGGGGGAAAACCAGAAATCTTGTTCCCTCCCCTTTGCAAGGGGAGGGTTAGGGTGGGGTAAATTCTTTGCTAGAAAGCTCCTAATTAAGTGAAATAAGTATTTATATCGCTTGGGATCGCTTGGGGATAGAATAAAATTCAAATTATAGCTGTCGCCAGTCTTGTTAGGACATAAAACCCAAAAAGCGTGAGGCGGCGCAAAGCACCGCCTCACGCTTTCACAACAATTTTCGATCAAACGAACCACAGTAAAAATTTTGAAAGGTTTGCTTCGCAAACCTTTCAAAATTTTTACTGGTTCTGGTTTAATCGAAAAGCGCTGTAATATCAGCGATCTCCTGTGATGAGTATCACTATGGTTAAAGCTTGGAGCAAGCACAATTAAGACAACTGATCCTGCTAGTGATCCTAAAAGTGATCCTGCAACTTAAATTAACTCTGGCATCTTTATGAGTTAAAGAAAAAGTTTTGCGATCGCAATTATATCTGACCTATCCTTTGGGAATCCCTAAGTCTATGAAAACACCACAACTCTCAGACAAGGACAATTTTCGACTTGAGCAATACTCAAATTGCGAGCATCCAGAAAAGCCCAAACTAGATCCCGAACTGCTCAAACAATTACATTCTCTCGATCGCCATCCTCGACGCTTACCAATTTTCATCGCTTTGTATGCGATCGCAGCGTTTACGGCTTATGAGTTAGTACAGGCGATCGCCTCACCTTGGGCATACATTATCTGCTTACCCTTGTATTTATTAACAGCAGCTTCTTTACATGGCATTAGCCTGTTCACCCATGAAGGCGTACATGGAGTACTAAGTCGCAATTTGCAATGGAATCGATGGTTGAGTATTTTTTGCGCTTTACCCGTTGGACAAAATTTCTCAGCTTACAAAGTTTTACATCTCAAGCATCATAAACACTTGGGCGTAGAAGGCGATCCTGATCATTACAAAAACTATACAAAATGGAACTGGCTCTCCTTTTTGATGCATTGGGGAAGATTGATCGTTGGTTATCCTGTTTACATTATTGCGATTCCGATTCTCGGATTTTGGCAAGGAAATAATGCCGATCGCGTATGGATTGCGATCGAAGTAGTTTTGTTGGGCTTATTAGTTACGGCTGTACTAATGTCGCCCATACCGCTCACATTTCTAATTCATGGCTGGTTAATTCCAATGCTTTGGATTAACACAATGGTAAATATTCGTGGCATGAGTCAACATACACTTCTCGAACATGAAGCCGATCTCATTCGCGGAACCCGCACAATTCTGACAATTCCCTTGGTGCGATTCTTTATGTGTAATGAGAATTATCATTTAGAGCATCATCTCTATCCAGCCGTGCCTTGGTATCATTTGCCACGCTTGCATCAAGAGTTAAAGTCAAATCTGATTCAACAGGGTGCGCCTTACATTCCTTCTTATTTTTCTTTTGTGAAGGACTTTATCGCCGCTAGTTTACAGCGTCAACCTGTTGGTTCTGTTGTGATTACATAATTAAACCCAAAAAGCTGTGGCGCTCGCGCCACAGCTTTTTGGGTTTAATTATGTCCACCTAACTTAATTGAGAGAAGAAAAAACAATGCAAACTTTAATCAAAAAGCCGATGGCTAATCCTCGAATTCAGCAATATCCTGAAGTGGTTGTAGAAGACTTGTGTAACTTGCCGTCTCTACAGTCAGCAGTGTTACGGGTAGCAGAGGTTTATGACTTTAATTTCCATCCCTACATTCTCTGGATGGAAGATCCTATGACCGATCGCAATACTTTTCGGCGCAGTCAACTTCCTTTTCGGTATGCGGTTGAGTCCTTCTCTCAGCCATTAGCGGCAGTATTAGCCAGAACAGCAACTTTAGAAACTCGATTGCCTCTGCTCGCTAATATCACCGAAGAGCATGGGCATGGCGATCGCTGGCGATCGCATAAATATACTTTTCAGCAGTACCTTCGAGCCTTGGGTGCAACTGATTGTGAACTACAGTCTCCATGCACTATGCCCGTATTAGCTTTTAACCAATCGATTTTGACCTATTGCCTGATGCAGTCTGGTGAATCGGGTGCAGCGATGCTAGGCATGATCGAACATCTCTATGTCGGCATCAGTACTGCGATCGCCAGAACTTTACACCAACGCGGTTGGACGGCTGCGGGCAGTCAGTCTCATTATGCTGTGCATGAGAAACTCGATACAGAACATGCTAGAGACTTGTTCTGTTTAGCTGAAACTGGTTGGATAAATCCACGTTCTCGCGAGCAAGTTGTCCAAGGCTTGGTACTTGGCGCTCACTACTTCTGGAGTTTGTATCGTGATTTGTAACAATACTTCAAAAATTATTTCGGAAATAGCTTTCTCGCAAGTACGCGAAGATCCTCGCATTGAATTGCGCGTCATCCAAGAGTTAGCTAAACAACAGAAACCTTTAAGAGTTCTTTTAGTGGCTTCAGGTGGTTGTACGGCGTTGAGTTTACTGACTAATCCTGCGATCGCAAAAATCGAAGCCGTAGATCTCAATCCCGCCCAACTACAGCTCGTGGAACTGCGCCGCCAAGCTTTATTGCATTTATCTCTGAATGAACAATTGCAATTGATTGGTGCAGATGAATCCGTTAGCGATCGCCTCAACATTTATGCCAAATTACGCCCTGATTTACCTACTAATACACAATCATTTTGGGATGCCAGACAAGATCAAATTGCCTTTGGGGTAAATCGAGTTGGACGCTTTGAACAACTATTTCGCGAACTTGCCGCAAAATTCGCTCAGATTGGGGTTGACCCGCTAAAAGCACCCTTAACAGCAATTCAACATCCCCAATGGCGAGATCTGTTTGAGCAAGTATTTGAAAGAGATAAACTCGTGCAGACCTTTGGCGAGGCTGCCGTTAACTATTCGATGGATCGCAGCTTTGGCGAGCATTTTGCCGATGTATTTGCCAAGGCTTTGCAGCGCTTCAACCCAACTGAAAATTATTTTGTAACCCAAGTCTGGGACGATCGCTACACCTCAGATCTTACAGGAAAAGGAGTTCCTCTTTATCTGCAAGCCGCTGCCCAGAATGACATTCGTGAATTAGGAACCGATCGCTTGCAACTACATCAGGGCGCGTTTGCCGATCGCATTCAGCAACTTGCAGGATTAGAAAAATTCGATCTGATTCAGTTTTCTAATATCTCAGACTGGATGCCTCTGAATGCTCTACATCAAATGCTGACGGATGCTGTCGATTGCTTGAATTCAGGTGGAGCAATTATTGGGCGGCGACTCAATGGCGATCATGATTTAGGGACGATCATGGCTGAGCATATAGCCGTCGATCGCCAACTTAGTCAGGAATTGCTGGAATGCGATCGCTCATTTTTTTATCGTGAAGTCGTAGTAGGGTTTCGGTCATGAAGTTCCATCGTATTGAATTGGCTGAGCGTTCTTTATTTCAAGTTGGCATCGAGGCGATCGAGCAGACTGCCTTCTATCCATTGGGCAATGACTCTTTTCAACTCGATCATGGCGATAACTACTTTGCCTTTTTTGATCGCCTTGGCGATGTCCATTACTTTGCCGCCTTGGATGGCGAACGAGTTGCGGCAGTTGGGGCAGGCTTACTTCGGCAACTGCCTTACCGCCAAGGAGAATCAGCGCGTTTAACATGGTATCTGTGCGATTTAAAAGTACATCCAGACTATCAGCGCCAACATCTTTCGATTAGACTTTTGCACTATGCTTTACAGTCCTGTATGAGCAAATGCGATCGCGGCTATACGATTTCGATGAACTCAGGTGATGGTAAACCCAATCGTTTGGTGCGTATTTATGAGAAGTTTAATCTTGTGCGATTTCGATGCTCGTCGATTTTAGGGATCTACAGCGTAGACGATGTGACCATGCGATCGCTTGAACCCACTCTGATTAAATATCGCGGTAAGATTTCTTATCTATCTCTGCAAGGGATTAAAGATTTAAAACTCCAAAGTAGCGGAAAAATGCTGCCATTGCTCCATGTGCAGTGGGGAGCCAATATTCAATTAGATATTTCAACTCCTTTAGCTGGCTATACGCATATGTTTTGTGTGCCAAGTGGAGACGATCTTGCGATCGCACTTCAGGCAAAAGGCATTTTTCCCCATGCGTCGGCTAGTTTGGTTAGTCATGGCATGGACAGGAGCGATTGGCGCTTTATCTTAACTAGCGACATATAAGTAGATGGACGTAATAAATAACTCAAACCCAAAAAGCTGTGGCGCACGCTGCGCGTGCGCCACAGCTTTTTGGGTTTTGTATTTAATTCTGTCCATCTACTTAGCAATCCTAAATCATTTGTAGAAAATTAGGCTTCAACTTCGCTCAGCCAGCGTATATCGTTGGCTGAGCGAAGTCGAAGCCCTCCACGACTCATTTAGGATTGCCATTTCTCTATATCTCAACGCCTGTGGCAATAGCTGTAGATGAAACTATGCGGATGATTTCTTGGATATTAATTGGTTTGCTGATGTAATCATTCATACCTACATCTATACAAGCTTGGCGAATTTCAGGCATTACATCGGCAGTCATAGCAACAATTCGCACTTGACTCATTAATTCGGTACGAATAATTTTTGTGGCAGTTAAACCATCCATTTCTGGCATTTGCAAATCCATCAAAATCAGATCGTATTCATGATTTCGTAGAGCTTGCAAGGCTTCTAATCCATTATTAGCGATATGATCAACTTGATAGCCAAGTTTTTTTAGTAGTGAGCAAGCAACCATTTGATTAACCTTATTGTCTTCTACTAAGAGGATTTTTAAAGGAAATTTTTCCGCAAAGTTTTTATTGATTGTAATTTTTTTGACAGGATATTCTAGAGGTTGCTCAATCTTTTTCCTTGTTGAAACAACGATCGCAAAGTGAAATGTTGAACCTTGAGTATTTTGCAATGGTTTCCAGTCTGGGGGAGGATTGCCACCAATTTGACCAAAGCTCTCTATCCAAATTGTGCCATCCATCAATTCGATAAGGCGTTTGCTGATTGCTAACCCTAGACCAGTACCACCATACTTTCGGCTAGTAGAAGCATCTGCTTGAGTGAATGATTGAAATAATTTGTTAAGGTGCTCGCCTTTAATGCCAATCCCTGTATCAGCGATCGCAAATTGGAGCTGATATTTATAAAATTCTGACTGACCAGACTCAGGTAAAACTTGACCATTGATGGCAACAGCAACCCGACCCTGCTGCGTAAATTTAACCGCATTACCCACAAGATTGATCAAAATCTGGCGTAGGCGCGTGTAATCACCAATAATTATGTCAGGAATATCTGGTGCGATCGCACATTCAAGGGCGATGTTTTTGCTATTAGCTTGACCTTCTAGCAATCTGCAAACTGAACTTACAACATCTCCCAAATAGAAGTCGTCTTCTGTAAGCTGCAACATTCCTGACTCGATTTTAGAAAAGTCAAGAATGTCATTAATCACCGTCAAAAGAGCATCACCACTCTCTTTAATTGTCTTGACAAAATCTGCTTGTTCTTCTGTAAGCTCGGTAGTTTCGAGAAGTTGCGTCATCCCCATCATTCCATTCATCGGCGTGCGAATTTCGTGACTCATGTTTGCCAAAAATGCACTCTTGGCTTTAGTCGCAACTTCGGCTGCTTCTTTGGCTTTGACTAACTCTATTTCTACTTGTTTGCGATCGGTAATGTCTAAATTTGTACCAAACAGTCGAACGACCTGCCCTTGATCATTCCATTCAATTTCTGCTCGTCCTTCGCTGTAACGAATAGAGCCATCAGGTTGGATAATACGGTAGTCGATCGTGTAACCTTTTCCATTAATTCTCGCCTGTTCTATGCTCTGTTGTAATAATGCTCGATCATCAGGATGAATCATTTGCATATAGTCGGCAAAAATCGGTTCTGGTTGATTTGGATCTAGCCCAAATATATGGAAAAGTTCTTTTGACCAAGTGATTTTTTGGGTTTGGATATCAAATGCCCAATTGCCAATATGGGCGATCGCCTGAGCCTCGATTAAAGCCCATTCACTTTTTTGTAATCGTTCTTCAGCTTGTTTCTGTGCAGTCACATCCAAAATTACGCCGTGCCAAGCAATATCTCCATTATCACGTTGGATTGGGCGTGAGTTTGCCAGCAGCCATTTCAGCTTGCCAGATGAGGTGATAATTCGCCATTCATGGTGAAATGGTTGTAAAGAGTTTTTACTACGTGCGTAAGCTTTGTAGTAACCAGCAAGATCTTCGGGATGAATCTGAGCGCGGTAAAGCGATGCATCATTAAGTATTAATTCAGCCCTGATTTCATGGATTTCCTCAAAGGCCTCATTCATATATTCAAACTCTATCGAATCATCCGCATGGGTGATCAGAATATATATCCCTCCTGAAGAAGATTCGGCAATTGCTCTAAATTTAGCTTCACTTTCAATTAAGGCAATTTCAGCTTGTTTGCGATCGCTAATATCTCGACCGACAATGACTAAACCTTTGCGATCGCCATTTTCTTTAAACAGAGGCACTCGAACAACATCAAAAATTCGTTCTCTTCCATCAATTAGAGGGAGTCGTTCTTCGGCTCGACTAATTATTTTTTTGTTCCAAGCAATTTGGTCAGTAGCCGCACAATAAAGTAAAGCATCATGATAAAAATCATTCAACTCAGCCATTTCTTGATCCGTTTTGCCTAAATAATCGCTATCAGACATATTAAATAATTGCAAACCTTGCTGATTGACGATCAAAAATCGACCGTGACTATCCTTCATGAAGATCGGGTCAGGAATAGCCTCAACTAGAGTGTTGAACCAATAGGTCTTATCTTGCAGATCTGTTGCATTTGTATCTAGAACATGTCGCAACTGCTGAGTCATCTGATTAAAAGATGTAGCGAGTACATTTATCTCATCGATCGCATGATTCTCTGGCAAAGGCTCCTGCCAATCTCCATTTGCGATCGCCCGACTCAATCGCAAAATTGGATCTGTAATCCAACGAGTTGTAATCACGCTAATCGCTATAGCGACAAGTAAAGTCACTCCACACAACAGAAATGCCCAGACTCGAATGACTTGAATTTCTGCCCTAAAATCAGACTCAGGGATCTGATAAGACAGATAGCCGACAAATCCAACTGTCCCCATAATTAGCAACACAAACGGAACGACTAGCACCAAGCTAAGTGAGATTTTAGGGAATGGCGATCGCTTACTGCTCATTGAAATTAATTAAAAATCCTTTGTCTAGATTACCCTGAATTAGTTAAGAATTAATGAGAGTTCACCATTTTGCATATTTGTGTCGCTATTTGTACTCGCAAAACCAACTACTTCTAGATGATTAAGCACTTGTGAAAGAAGAGAATTACTAATATTTGGGGGAATTTCATTTGCGACACTGAAATTAAAGATATTTGTCAGTAACCAAGAAAAATCGAGATTCTTGTCAATATATCCGTAGGTTAAGCGATCGATTGGCAACTTTGCCAAAATAGTTTTAAAGCTTTTAGATGTTGCGATCGCAAGATTTTTCTTGATGGTTAAAGCTGAGTTTAAAACCTTAAGCGAATTTGATAAATACAGATAATCTTTGGTTTGGGTATGCGCTGCCATGACATTTCCTGATACTCCCGAACTATCGCTAGCAGAGAGATTTGTCCAGATTGTCACAGGTTGATCATTCAGCGATATTTCTCCAACTGTGAGCTTAGTTCTGACTATATTATCAAGATCTGCGATCGCCGATTTCGTAATATTCGCATCTTCTACTTTCGCAACGATTAACCAATCAGGATTGCTACTTGGATTGCTATTTGAATTATTATTTGTCTTTGGGAGTAATGCGATCGCAAAATCATTTTGCGCCCATGACAAAGCACTACTCTCAAAAGGAATTGACATAATCGCATCCTCAAGTGATTGTTTCCATTCGGGAATCAGAAAATTTTTCGATGCTTCTAATGTTTGACCAAGATTATTCCCAATGATTACAGAACTTCCTGAAGGGATCGCGTTGGCAATATTCCCAGAAGATTTTCGGGAAGATTTAGTCCTAATTGATTGGGAAATTACTTCAGGAACAGCAGCCGATCCGTTCTTATTACTTGCCAAAGTCAACGTCGTTTTCGCTCTGATGCCAGACTTGTCAAAGCTGAGACTCATTAATAAGCTCTCTTTAGGTAAATCTTCACCCAGTTCGGCAAGATTCACATAAGCGACACTAACTTTCCCTTTGTTTTTTCCAGTATCAAGTTGAGCTAAGCGATCGCGATAGGTTGCGAGACTCGCAATAGATGAGTCAGGCTTTTGCAAAGTTGCGATCGCCTTGCGTAACACCCGCGCATCATTAGCAAATAAAACAAACTTATCTAAAACAGTCCCTGCGATCGCAGGTTTATTTTCAGCAAAACTAGTGCTTAAAATCGAGACACCTTGATATTGCTCAAATCCCAAATCAGAGCCTTTTACAGCAAGTCGTTGCCAAAAAGCATCAATACTTGCTTTAGCCAGATCAATATCTTTCGCCGCAAAAGCTAATAAATAGCCCGTTTGTAAACCATTGTTAGCTTGCTGATCTAGATCAACATCAGTTACTGCCAAAGTAATTTCTTGATCGAGCCAAGGCTGAATATCGCGATCGTAATCTAATAACCAGTTTTGTTGCAATTGCTGTTTGAGGTTAGCAAGTTCATGACGCACATTATTGCGATCGCTAGGTTTCGCCGCCAACTGTGCGAATAAGCCTAACTTCTCTGGATTCACCAAAAATGACAGGAATAAAGGCGATCGCATCGGCAAAAACTTGACTGCGATCGGCTGAGTTTTTACACCCGCCAACACCTCACGCGGATTCGCAGCCAAAACCTTAGCCACAGTACTCAAGCTCAGTACCAGCAACAAAATTCCAACTACCGCAATCCCAACAAAAACAGGTTTGATTTTCATAAAGCTAGCTAGTAACGAATACGGGGATCAATCCAAGCATTAACAATATCTACGAGAATACTCGCGATCGTGACGATGATCGCAAAAAATACAATGATGCCCTGTACGACTGGATAATCGCGCCCCGAAATCGCCTCAAACAGTCGATTGGCAAGTCCCGGCCAAGAGAAAGTCACCTCAGTTAATACTGCACCACCGAGCATCGAAGCCAGTGTCAAACCCAAAATCGTAATCACTGGGATCATGGCATTTTTCAGCGCATGGTTAAACAAAATTGCGATCGGCTTGATACCTCTCGCCTTGGCAGCTTCCACATAGTCAGACTGCAACGTTTGTCGCAAATTCACACGTACAATCCGCTCAAAAATGCCACTAATCACGATTCCTAAGCTCGCAGCAGGCAAGATTAAATATTGAATACTTGTCCACAGACTTTTCCAATCGCCCTTAATCAATGCATCAATCGTATATAGCCCAAGTACCTTTGTTGGTGGATCGATACTAGGAGGAAAGCGCGTCCCAATC
>Ga0209490_10005440_pt1 | contig 11601 bp, 11 predicted proteins | sample MAT06_FD_187209 | JGI IMG/M metagenome (GOLD analysis project Ga0209490, IMG submission 187209) | Freshwater microbial communities from Lake Fryxell liftoff mats and glacier meltwater in Antarctica - MAT-06 (SPAdes) (version 2) | ecosystem: Environmental > Aquatic > Freshwater > Ice > Liftoff...
GTTTCGCCAAGAAAGGAAAGAAGTCGGCCGGGGTTCAGCGGCAGTACTCCGGCACGCTGGGTCGGATCGACAACTGCCAGATCGGAACGTTCCTGGCGTTGGTCAACACGACCGGCGACCGCGCGCTGATCGACCGTGAACTCTACATCCCGGAGAAGACCTGGTTCGGTGACCGGGCCCGCTGTGACGAGGCTGCGATCCCGCCGGACCTGGAGTTCGCCACTCGCCCCGCACAGGTCGTCGCCATGATCAAGCGATGTGTCCAGGCCGGTCTGCTGTTCCGCTGGTTCACCGCCGACGAGGAGTTCGGCCAGAATCCCGGGCTGCGCGAGTACCTCGAGAGCAGCGACACCAGCTACGTCATGGCGATCCCGAAGTCCACCGAGTTCACCGACCCCACCAGCAGCACAGTCGTGATCAAGAACGTTCCTGGGCGGCTCCCACCGACCGCCTGGGTTCGGCGCGCGTGTGGAATCGGCACGAAAGGCTACCGCGTCTATGACTGGGCGATCACCGACAGCGACCACCCCGATCACCAGTACCTGATCCGCCGGTCCGTCGACGACGGCGAACTCGCCTTCTACCACTGCTACAACCCGCGTCACGAACCCGTCCGGATCGCCGGAGGCTTATTCATAAGCCGCGAAGAAGTACAGTCCGACCACCGCTTCGAGGAGGTTCGGATACTTCTCAATCGGTCCCCGATAACGACCACCTTCTTCGCCGAGTATTCGCCAGGTCTTCAGATGGGCGATGGCATGTTCGACAGCGGCTCGAATCTTGCTGAGGTCGGCGTTGAACGCAAGCTCGCTGGCGTGAAGGTCCCCGCCCGGGCGTTTCTTGAACGGCCAGGTTCGTCTGCGCACATGGCGAAGTCGGCCAGCGGTCGGGATCCTCAGCGGTGCTCACCGGCGGGCGTCCTTCGTTCGTCGCGGCCGGGCCGCGCGGGCGCTGGACGGCGCCAGAACCAGCGCCAGCGCAGCACGCAGGCCCGCGGTGGGGCGCCGGGACCGTTCGCGGGCGCGTAGCACCTCACGGCACAGCGCACAGGGGAGCCCGTCGGGCGTGCACAACGCGGCCGGAGCGAACACCCGACCGCACACCGCCTCGGGATGCAGCCCGACCGCGAGCGCGCCGATCTGGGCGTCCTCCACGCAGTGCGCCGTTGAACCGGCCTGGTCGGTGATCAGAACGGTTCTCACGACGACCACAGCTCGAGTCGACGCCCACCCGGCGGCGGGGAGGGAACGCCGCCGCCGGGTGGACTGCTTTCGGGGGCGCCGCACAGGACAGATCGCGACGTACGCCGAAGCCGATCGGCCATCGATCCCGCGCGCCGAGGCCGCTTCGTGGGCCGTGGGTCACGCCGAGGTTCGTGGATGTCCACGTTCGCTTCTCCGCTCCCGGTTCACGGTGGCGACGTTCCAGGGATGGACGTCGAGGCGGACCGGCGTCGGATCGCCGTCCTGATCGGGGACGGAACCCCGATCACCTGGCCCGCAGTTACGGTAGCATCAAAACGTGAACTTACAGCATCCAGTAGTGATTACGGAGCGATACCCATGCATCTAGGATCACGCCGTGATCACAGGTCCGACGATGCGCCGTAGGCAGTTGGGCGCCGCGTTGAAGCAGCTGCGCCTGGCCGCCGACGTCACGATGGCGACCGCGGCCGCTACGATCGACTGCGCGAAAAGCAAGATCAGTCATCTGGAGACGGGCCGAAACCCGCCGCGCAAGCTGGAGTTGCAGGCGTTGCTGCAGCTCTACGGCGCACCCAAGGAGAGCTACGCGACCCTGGAGCGGATACGTGGCGAGGCGAACGCCCGCGGCTGGTGGTCGACGCAGAAGCTGCCGGCGTGGCTCGGTGTGTATGTCGGACTCGAAGCCGACGCGGTCACACTGCGTTCGTTCGACGGCGAGGTGATCCCGGGCCTGCTGCAGACCGAGGGCTACAGCAGGGCCACACACGTCGCGGCCGCGCACATGGCCCGTGCCGACGAGATCGACCGGCTCGTGGAGACCCGGCGGCGACGGGCGCTGCGGCTCACTTCCGACGAACGTCCCCTGGACTTCCGGGCCGTGGTCAGCGAAGCGGCGATCCGCCGCGCGCAGGGCCTGGGCGAGGCAGGTACCCAGCAGCTGCGACATCTGCTCGACCTTGCCCACCGCGAGAACATCCACCTCCAGATCCTTCCGCTGTCCACCGGGCTGCACGCGAGCATGGGCGGATCGTTCGTCCTGCTCAGCTTCCCCGGTGACGAGGCCCTGCCCGCCGCGTACCAGGAGTACTCTGCGGGCGGTCAGGTCGCTGACGATCACGACATCGTCAACGGCCTATTCTCGGCGTGGGAGACGCTGCACGCTCAGGCCCTCACCGAGCCCGGGAGCACCCGCTGGCTGCAGCGGGCGCTCGACGGCACCGACTCCCCAGGAGACGATGATGGATGACATCGAGCTGCTGAGCTGGCGAACCTCCAGCTTCAGCAGCGGCGGCAACCAGTGCGTCGAGGTGGCCGACCTTCCCGACGGCGGCCGCCTGGTTCGCGACACCAAGGATCGGACCGGTGACACCCTGCACTTCACCGCCGGTGAGTGGAAGGCGTTCATCTCCGGAGTCCGCGGAGGGGAGTTCGACTGAACCCCACCGGCCCGTAGGACCGCGATGCTCGACGTACCAGCTCGACCACCACAGCCCGTGGTTCCGGATGCACCGGAACCACGGGCCGTGACCGTTTTGCGGCCAGGTCCAACCGAAGCCCGGAAGCTTCGCACTTCGATCGAGCTCACCCGGCCACCGCCACATCCAGTCGGTATCGATACAACACGAACTGTAGTTACGCTGTAACTCTACATGGTGTACTCACGCCCGCCACTCCATACTGTCAGCCTGCTGCGCCCCGCCCCCTCCTTCGCCCGTCACTGACTACGGAGGCTCCGATGGCGTTTGGTCCCGGCCGGACCGGCGCGCAGGGTCGTCTCGTCGAACCCGACCACGTGCGCCGCGATGATCAACGTCTTGATCAGTGCCACGACGTCGGCGACCGCGGGCCCGCCGCGGGCGAGCATGCCATGCGCGAACCCGGTCGACGGGCCGGTCCCACCGGTCAGGTCGATGCTCAGGCAGCGCGGCGACGTGCTCGCGTCCGCAGTCGCACCGGACCCGGCACGGGTCGTGCTGATACACCTTGATCTCGATCACGGGCAGGTCATGGACCTGGTGCGAGCGTTCGACACTCACATCTGTGGCGGCGCCGAGATCCGCCCCGCATGCACGGTCCCCACCGGGCGGTGCGCCACCTGCTTGTCGGGCACGGCGACCCAGGGCAGCGAGCTTCCCGGCGCGCCCTTCTGCGTGCCGCGCTTGCGTCCCGAGTTGCCCGCCGCCCGCCCGGCCGGCTTGCGCCGACCGGGCAGATCATCACTGGAAGGTGGCATCGAGGAGTTCGCGCTGTTGCGGCCCAGGACCCGTTCCAGCGCCCTGATCCGCTCGACCAGCCCGGCGTTCGCCTTGGCCAACTCCTCGATCGCGCGCCCCTGCTCGGCGATCACCACGTCCCGAGACGCGCACGACCCACACTCAGGTTGGCAGGACGCCGGGACCCCTTCGTCAGATGCGGTTGGTGGTCCCGGACCGGCGCCGGCGGCTGCCGGCCACCGCTGCCCCGCCACCGACCAGGAGCAGCAGCCCGACCGCGGCCACTGGAATGATCAGGTTGGAGCCGGTGAAGGCCAGCTCACCGTCGGCGCCATTGCCGCTGGCCACGTTGCCGCTGGCCACGTTGCCGCTGGGGTAGGAATTGGCGTCCGCGACCGTCGCGACGGCGTCGCCCGAGTTCGCCCCGGTCACGGTCATGGCGGCGGTCGCCGATCCGGACGGCGCGCTGAGGACGACCCGGTGCTCGCCCGGGGCGAGGCCGCGGACCGAGAACGTGAAGCTCACGGTGCCCGCAGGGTCGGCGTTCTTCGTGCCTATGTCCATCGGGTCGGAGAACACGGTGCCGGTGACCGGCTCGCCGGGGACGAAGCCGCTGCCCACGGCGGTCATGAGGTCACCGGAGGCAGAGGCACTGAGGCTGACGGTGGGGCCGCCCTCGCCGTAGCCCGGCTGAGCGGAAGCCAGCCCGGTGATCGTCAGGAGGGCGGCCAGCACCAGAGTGGCCAGTGCGGTCATTCGGTGGATTCTCATGGTTTCCTCTTCTGTTGCGACCACCGGCGGTCAGCCCGCCGCGCAGTCGGGAACGGAGACAGTGGCGTCCATCGGCCGTGCCAACGGCTGGACCGGGACGATCGGGGTGCCGGGGCGGCTGGGCTCGACGAGGTCGAAGACGATGCGCGTCGTGGTTTGCGGCGGGATGACCAGGGTGACGGTGAACACCGGATGGCCGCGCTCCCGGCCGATGCGCGCTGTCGACGGCGTCCCGTCCACCGACACCGCCGCGAGTTGCGCGTCGGTCGTGGCATAGAGCGAGACGAGCAGCCGGTTGGAGTTCACGGGGGCGGACAGGCGGTTCCGTGGCCCGGCCACGGACTCGGGCAACGGCTCGAGCGGGGCGTCGTTGTGGAGGTCGACGGTGACCAGCGACTGCCGCGCCGAGGCGGTGCACGGGCCCGCCCTGTAGTCGAGTACTCGATCCAGGTAGTACTCGAGTTTGTTGCCCGAGCCGTTGTTGACCACCAGTGCGGCGTAGGGGCCGTCGGTCTGGTCCACCTCGTGACCCAGCGCGGTGCCCGACAGCAGCGCCTGCTCGTCGGGAGCGGCGCTCCACACCGAAAGGCGGTACTGGTCGGTGGCCGTCCGCAGGGCGGCGACCAGCGCGGCAGCTGACCCGTCACCGTCCACGACGGCCGCGGCGACGGCGGTCGCGATCGACTGCAGGTAGTCCTTGCGCGCCGTGTTGTCGTCGCCGAACCTGACGTACGACTCGGATTCGGTGATCCGGACGACGTTGTCGGCGTCGACGACCTCGCCGCCGGGCAGGGTCAGCGGCCCGGTCGCCCGCAGGATCTCGGCGAGGACGAAGGGATCCAGCGCGACGACACCGTCGAGCGGTTGCCCACCCTGCTGCACCCAGAGCGACGACCAGATCTGCGCCGCGTACGGGAAGTGCGGGCTGGAGTTGGCGTTGGACCACAGGGTGGTGCTGGAGTACCCGGCGTACTGCTGCGCGTAGTCCGGCCCGAGGTCGGGACCCGACGACCGGCCCGACCTGAGGTCGCGGTTGCTGGCGAGGCCGTCGACGGCGAGCCGGCCACCATCCGCGGTGAGCAACCCGAACGCGCCGATGAGACCCCCGGTCCCGCGTGCCTCCGCGTTGGTCTGGAACGCGAGCAGGTAGCGGCGCGGGCCGTCGGCGCCCAGCATCGGGGGGAGGAGCGTCGCCGCCTTCTCCGCGGTCGCGACGTCCGCGGTCAGCCGGGACACCTCGGCCTGCAGCAGGCGACGGGCGTCCTCGATCTCCGCGACCCAACCGGGCGGGTCGATCGCGCGAGCCCGCTCGTCGAGGGATCTGGCCGCGGTCGCGGCCGCCGCCAGTGCTTCCCTCGATGCGGCGATCGCCTCGATGTCCACCTGCCCCGGGGCCGGGCGTAGCTGCTTCGTGAGCAGCGCGGAGCCGCCGCGCAACGCCGGCTGGAGCACCTGAGCGATCAGGTCGTCGGTGATGGCGGCGATGTCGCCCGCCGTGCGGAACGGCCCCCCGGCACCCGGGACGGCACTCGCGATCGACCAGGGCAAGGCGGAGGTCGCGTCCCGGGCCTCGTGGGCGGCCGAGGCGGCGAGGTCGATCTCCCGCCCGGCAGTCGCCGTGTCCCCCGCGGAGACAGCGCGGGCCGCGGCATCGAGGTGCCCGCGGGCCGCGACCAGCGACGCCCGCCCGTCGAGCGCCGAGACGGCCAGCCAGCCGGCCATGCCCAGCAGCCCGCCGAGCAGCAGACCGGCGCCCAGCCACCACCACCGCCGCCGGCCCGGCCGTCGGTGGGGGCCGGATCGGCGGGCCCGCGTGCTCACGTCCGTCACCTGGACGTCCCCTCCGCCAGCTCGGACGGAGAAGCTGCGCTGTGCGGTCGCCGCGCGACGAGGACGCCGTGCACGACCAGGCGCTCGCGCGCGGAGAACGCCGGATAGCACGTGGTCAGCGTGATCAGCCGGGCCCGCTCTGCGGGGGCCACCTCGACGTCCCGCGCTCCTGGCACGGGTGCCACCACCTGCACGGCGCTCGGCGGCACGACCTGCGCCCCCGGCACGGCGTCATACGGCGGCGGCAGCGGGGCCACCCCGCGGCACCGCTCCTGCGCCCCCTTGCCGTCGGCCCAGCCAGACACCTCGTCCGCGAGCGGGAGAACCCGGTACACGAGCCACTCCGAGGAGGTCTCGACCACCAGCGGGTCGCAGGATCCGAGGCTGCCGATGTCCCGGAAGGGGGCGCCGTTGGTGACGTGGTGGCCCGCCACCGCGAAGTTCCCGGGCTCGCCCGGGTGGGCGGTGTCGCTGTAGTGGCCCGGACCCGCCGCCAGGGTGTCCTCCGTGGTGCCCTCGAGCACCGTGTAGGCGAACTCCCGGCCGAGCGAGGGCGCGTACAACCGCGCCGTCCCGTCCCCCTCCGACACCGACACCGGCACGGGGGCCGTCGGGCCGTCCCGCCAGCGCTCCATCAGCGTCGCCGTGGCCTCCTGCTGCCTCATCCCGGCGACGATGTCGGTGATGAACAGCTGGTGTCCGACGAACAGCAGCATCACGACACCGAGCGCGATGCCGATACCGCCACCGATACGGAGGAACGCCGTTCCCTGGGACACGTCACCTCTCCAGTCGATTTTCGGAGTCACGTGCCCGCCTACCCGGGAGCGCCGACACAGCCTAAGTGATTACCGTGCGATTCTCGGCCTATCGACTCAATGGTGTGAACATTCGTGCCCGAGTTCGGAATGTACTGACTTTCCGCGAAGGTCGACGTCGATACCACCCGTCCGGGACGCTGCGATGGCTTTCGGAGTCACGCACCGTCAGATGTTGCCGCGGCCCGGCTGCGATCCCGCTGTGGCAACGCACCTTCACACAGCTCGCGACCTGATCCGACACGTCCGCGACCAGCGCCGAGCCGCTGGCGAGGACTCGACCTCGGCGCCACGGCCTGCTCGTGCGTCTGCTCCCGCGGGCGACACCTACACCCGCGTGGGAGCCGGCTTCGACGTCTCGACCAGCGCCGTCCGGCGTTACCTCCGCGACACCAAGGACCGCACCCGCACCCGCTCACACCTACCCTGCGACAGCCTGGAACAACCTGCTGGCCTGGGTGCGAGCCGAGGAGTTCGACCGGTAGGTCGTAAATTGGAGCCGAGCGGCGCCCCGGTGCCCGACGAACCAGCGGTAGGTGCTCGCGATCCCCTGCGCAGGGATCAAGAAGCCCTCGACGCAGACAAGAAGAAGAAGTTGTCGAGCGTCGAGCAGCGCACCGTCAACGCGCTGCACTCCGCGACCCGCGCCCCGGCCCAGCGCGGGAACTCCGTGCTCAAGACCACGTTCAAGGCGCTACACCAGGTCAGCCCCTGCCCGTGGCGCATCGGTGGGATCACCCCCGCCGCCCTGATCCTGCTCCACCACGAGCATGACCGGACGACCTGATCAACTCCCTACTGGGAAAGGTTCAATGATCAAGGACAGGGCGCCACCACCGTGGTAGTAGCGCTCCGTCAGAACGATTCACCCATTGAGGGGACCCGCGAGCAATGGCGCCACCAACTGGACTAACCAAGCTGACTCATCCTCACTTCCTGCAATCCAATAGTGCACGGGAGATCTCTTTCGTGCACGGTCGAGCACGGAGCGTGCATCGCCCGCTGCAATAGGTATAGGCTCGCTTCCACGCTAGCCCCCAGGTAGCTCTTCCGGCGGGTCGCCGAACCAGGAGGGTGCCAACCTATCGGCAGTTGCAATGGCCTCTGCAAAAGGCGCTCCCTCGTTGGTGACGAACCAGGTAGACGGAGGTAGCTCCTTCACTACCGGTGCCGCCGTCGCCCGCACAGTTGCACGAGCAAGCCACCGCACTGCGCGAGGTGAAGGCTCCCACGTGCAGCTGAATAGGACACTTTCACACGACTGCTCGCGACGTCCGCACATCGAGGCGAACTATCGGCGACAGCAACGAAGAGACGAGGTTGCAAGGTGGACGTGATGAACGGAGCCAAGATCGCCATCACCGGCGGTACAGGCTCATTCGGCTCGTCCATGGTGGGACATCTCCTCATCCGTGGCGTGGACTCCGTCCACATCCTCAGCCGTGACGAGACGAAGCAGGACGCCATGCGGCGCCGATTCTCCGACTCACGCCTGAAGTTCTTCCTCGGTGACGTGCGCGACTACGACAGCGTGGCTGCCGCCTTCACCGACATCGACTTCGTCTTCCATGCGGCAGCACTCAAGCAGGTACCCTCCTGCGAGTTCTTTCCCCAGCAAGCGATGAAGACGAACGTGATGGGCGCGCACAACGTCATCGAGGCTGCCTCGGCGGCCGGCGTGCAGTCGCTGGTCTGCCTGAGCACTGACAAGGCCGTCTACCCTGTGAACGCCATGGGCATGTCGAAGGCGCTGATGGAGAAGACGGCCCAAGCCTTCGCCCGCAACAATCCGAAGTCCCGCACGACAGTGTCAGTGACCCGGTACGGCAATGTGATGTACTCCCGTGGCTCGGTCATCCCACTGTTCGTCGAACAGATCACGTCCGGCCTCCCGATCACGCTGACAGAACCGCGAATGACTCGGTTCTTGATGTCCCTGCAGGACTCAGTGAACCTCGTGGAGTATGCGTTCACTCACGCCGAGCCCGGGGACCTGTTCGTCCGCAAGGCGGCAGCGTCGACCGTCGAGGTCCTCGCCCGAGCGGTGGCGAGCCTGCTCGGAGTGGACGATCCTGAGCTGAAGCACATCGGGATGCGCCACGGCGAGAAGCTGCACGAGACGCTGCTATCGCGTGAGGAGATGGTCAACGCCCGGGACAAGGGCGACTACTTCCACGTACCGCTGGACGTCCGCACGCTCCAGTACGAAATGTACTTCGAGGACGGACTCCAGGAGGCGGTCGAGCACGATGACTACACCTCGGCAAACACTCATCGCATGGACATCGAACAGACAAAGGAACTGATCCTGACGCTGCCCGACGTCCGCCGGCTGGTCGAGCGAGCGAGCCTGTGAGGGTTCTGGTGACCGGCGCAGCCGGTTTCCTGGGATGGCACCTCCGAACACGGTTGCGGGCACTAACAGATCACGAGGTCGTCATCGTCGACCGGAGTCTGTGGCCGAAGCTGGCTGACCTGGCCCGAGGCGTCGACGCCATCGTGCACGTCGCCGGGGTCAACCGGGCCTCCGACGCAGAGGTCGAGCAGGGGAACATCGAGTTGGCCCGACAGGTAGCTCGCGCTGCCCGCAGGGGCGGCTCTGCTCCGCGCATCGTGTTCGCGAACTCCATCCAAGCGGGCGCGGAATCCCCGTACGGCGTCGGCAAAGGCACCGCCTCGGACGTCCTGGAAGTGGCTGCCGCCGAGCTCGGCTCCACCTACGTGGACGTGAGGCTGCCCAACCTGTTCGGTGAACACGGGCGGCCTCGGTACAACTCCTTCGTCGCGACCTTCGTGGATGCGGTCGTCAGGAAGGAGAAGCCGCAGATCATCGACCGCCCGGTCGCTCTCCTGCACGCGCAGATCGCCGCGCAGGCGTTGATCGACGGCCTCAGCACTCCGGAGAAGCGACTCGACCCAGTGGGCACTCCGACGACGGTGCAAGAGGTCTTCGATGTCCTCCACCGGTTCGACGTCCTGTACGCCACGGGCGACATCCCTCCCCTGCTGACAGCCCTGGACGTCGATCTGTTCAACACGCTGCGATCGGCCAGCTTCCGGCGGGCCTGCCCGATCTCGCTCGCGCCGCGTGTGGACGACCGAGGCAGCCTGGTCGAGGTGGTCCGCTCCCACGGCGGACCGGGTCAGTCGTTCGTGTCGACCACGAAGCCTGCGATCACCCGCGGCGAGCACTTCCACCTCCGCAAGGTCGAACGGTTCGTCGTGATCAGCGGCAAGGCGCGCATTTCGCTGCGCAAGATGTTCACCAGCGACGTGATCTCGTTCGACGTCACGGGTGAAGACCCGGTCGCCGTGGACATGCCCACCATGTGGGCGCACAGCATCACCAACACCGGCTCCAGCGAGCTCACGACGCTGTTCTGGGCCAACGAGCTGTTCGATCCGGCCGCGCCCGACACCTTCCCGGAACCGGTCTGCAGGACCGCTTCCGGTACCCACAGTTCGGCGTGACGAACCGATGAGCATCCCGATACTCACGCCCGCCCGTCCCGGCGAGCGGTCGCGCCCGACGGCCTTGCCCCCTCTCCCGCCCCGTGTGCGCATCATCGGACCACGTCACACCATCATTCGCCGATTGTACGAGTGGGACACACGCCAATGCTGAAGGTCATGACCGTCGTGGGCACCCGCCCCGAGCTCATCCGCCTGTCACGCGTCATCGCTCGGCTCGACGAGACGGTCGAGCACACCTTGGTGCACACGGGTCAGAACTACGACTACACCCTCAACGAGATCTTCTTCCGAGATCTCGAGATCCGCAAGCCTGACCATCTGCTCGGCGTCGACACGTCCTCGCTCGGCCGCGTACTTGGCGAGACACTGATCCGAACCGAACAAGTGCTCCTCGCGGAGCAACCAGACGCAGTGCTGATACTCGGCGACACCAACAGCTCCATCGCTGCGGTGATCGCCAAACGGATGCGCATCCCCGTGTACCACATGGAAGCCGGAAACCGCTGCTTCGACGAGAACGTACCGGAGGAGACCAACCGTCGGCTCGTCGACCACGTCGCTGATTTCAATCTCGTCTACACGGAGCACGCTCGTCGGAACCTGCTGGCCGAGGGGATACACCCTCGACGCATCATGCTCACCGGCTCCCCGATGCGCGAGGTCCTCGACACCTATCGACCTCAGATTGAGGCCTCGGATGCCCTCGACCGGCTCGGACTCGTCGACGGCGGCTACGTGCTCGCCAGTGCACACCGCGAGGAGAACGTCGACGATCCCGATCGCCTGCGGATGCTGCTGGACTGCCTGGTGGCGGTGCATTCGACATGGGGGTTTCCGGTGCACGTCAGCACGCATCCGCGCACCCGGCAGCGGCTCGCGGCACTTCCTGGGAACACTCGGCCCGAAGGGCTCCATTTCCACGAACCGTGTGGATTCCACGATTTCAACAGGCTGCAACTCGGCGCGGCGTGCGTGCTCTCCGACTCTGGCACTATTGCTGAGGAGTCCACCATCCTGGGCTTCCCGGCGGTGACACTACGTGACTCCATCGAACGACCAGAAGCGCTGGACACCGGGGGCATCGTCATGACCGGCCTCGATGCGCACGACGTCGTGGAAGCCGTACGGTTCGTTATGGACGACATCGGTCCGCGCGGACCGGCAAGTGGCACGAGGCCAGCCGACTACCAGATCTGCAACACCTCAGAACGTGTCGTGAAGTTCATCCTCTCCACCGCACGGCGACACCGCGCGTGGTCTGGCCTGAGGACCTAGTGTGCAGAACATTCA
>Ga0209490_10005443_pt1 | contig 11597 bp, 11 predicted proteins | sample MAT06_FD_187209 | JGI IMG/M metagenome (GOLD analysis project Ga0209490, IMG submission 187209) | Freshwater microbial communities from Lake Fryxell liftoff mats and glacier meltwater in Antarctica - MAT-06 (SPAdes) (version 2) | ecosystem: Environmental > Aquatic > Freshwater > Ice > Liftoff...
ATTTTGGATTTGAAAAATACAAAGAATTAAAGCGAATTACCAATAAATTAGTGGATTTAACCAAAAATTAAACCCCTTCATAAATAATTGCAGCACCCTGACCAACGCCAACACACATTGTAGCTAATCCGTATTTTACTTTTTGTCGATTCATTTCATGTAATAAAGTTGTAGAAATTCTAGCCCCACTGCATCCTAAAGGGTGTCCTAATGCAATGGCTCCACCGTTTACGTTTACAGTAGAAGAATCTAAACCTAAATCTTTGATACAAGCAATACTTTGGGAAGCAAAGGCTTCATTAAGTTCAATTAAATTAATATCGCTCACTTTTAATCCCGCCCTTTTCAAAGCTTTTTGAGAAGCAGGAACTGGGCCTACTCCCATAATAGATGGATCTACGCCAGCAATTCCCATACTTGCTATTCTTGCTATAGGTTGCAGATTGAACAGTTTTACTGCTTCTTCACTTGCCAATAAAATAGCAGAAGCTCCGTCATTTATTCCAGATGAGTTACCAGCAGTAACAGTACCTTCCTTAGCAAAAGCTGGTTTTAAAGAGGCTAGTTTTTCAAGTGTGGTTTCTCTTGGATGTTCATCTTGATTAAACCAAGTTATTAAACGATCGTTGATTATTTCTACCGCAATTATTTCATTTTCCCATTTGCCTGCTTGTAATGCAGTAGCATACTTTTGTTGCGATAAAAAAGCAAATTCATCTTGCTTTTCTCTGCTTACACCCCATTGCTTTGCCACATTTTCAGCAGTTTCACCCATGCTAAAAGGATGGTACATTTCAGCTAATTGTTTATTGGTAAATCTCCACCCAATAGTTGTATCGAATGTTTCCACTTTTCTACCCCAAGCTCCGTCCGACTTAGCTGTAACAAAAGGAGCCCTAGTCATACTTTCTACACCCCCAGCAATATATAGTAGTCCTTCATTACAAATAATAGCTCTTGATGCGTCCATAACTGCTTGTAAACCACTTGCACATAATCTATTTACAGTATTACCCCCTACAGAAACAGGTAAACCAGACAACAAAGCTGCCATTCGGGCTACATCTCTATTATCTTCCCCTGCTTGGTTTGCAGCACCCGCAATCACGTCTTCAATGGCCGAAGGATCAATTGATGGGTTTCTTTGCATCAATGCTTTTATTACGAATGCCAATAAATCATCTGGCCTAAATGAGCTTAATTTACCACCATATCTGCCTATTGGTGTTCTCACTGCATCTATCACATAACAAGTATTCATCATATAAAAGCATGATTTTGAGTCCACAAGATATAATTAATAGGATAAATAGGCGTTTGGGCCTGTTCGGGTTATCTTTGCAAGATGAGTGCTTCGTTACCAAATATTCGCCACTTGAGTCAGAACGACCTAGAATCTTACTTTGATAGTATAGGCGAAAAGAAATTTAGATTAAAGCAGGTACAGGAATGGATATGGCAAAAACATGCGCATAGTTTTGATGCTATGAGCAATCTTAGCAAAGATCTGAGGTTAAAACTTTCGACCGATTTTACGCTACCTGCTTTAAAAATAGATGCCACACAAAACAGCAGTGATGGTACTGTAAAAACAAGGTTTAAAACTTTTGATGGGCATGCAATTGAAGGCGTTTTGATTCCTACAGAAGCAAGAAAAACTGCTTGCGTATCTTCTCAAATAGGATGTAGCCTAAGTTGCAAATTTTGTGCAACTGGTTATATGGACAGAAAACGAAACTTGACATATGATGAAATAGTTGACCAAGTTGTATTAATCAATCAACAAAGCGAACAAATTTTTGAGAAAAAGTTGACCAATATTGTTTTCATGGGTATGGGCGAACCATTGATGAACTATAGTAATGTGCTAAAATCGATTGAACGTATAACTGCTGTAGATGGATTGTTTATGAGTCCGAAAAGAATTACTGTTTCTACGGCAGGTGTTGCCAAACAAATAAAAATGTTGGGAGATGATGAAGTGAAATTTAAACTAGCGCTTTCATTACATGCACCTAACGATGAGAAGCGAAATAAAATAATGCCAATTAATGAAACCAATAATATCAAAATATTAATTGAAGCATTAAATTATTTCTATAAAAAAACAGGTAATGAAATAACGCTAGAATATATTTTGTTTAAAAACTTAAATGACTCTCCCGAAGATGCAGCTGAGCTTACAAAAGTGTTCCGACAAATTCCAGCAGATTTAATTAATATAATTGAATACAATAGTATTGATGAATTTAAATTTACTAAGCCTGCAGAAGATGATGTGCAAAATTTTATGGATATTTTGTCGGCTAACAAAGTAAATGCTAGGCTAAGAAGAAGCAGAGGAAAGGATATTGATGCTGCATGTGGACAGTTGGCAAATAAGAATTAAGGATTATGAATTAAGAATTATGAAAATATTCTAATATTGACCCTTCGACAGGCTCAGTGTGACATTGGAGTAAGCAGACTTTGGATTACAAATAACTTAACAACCTAATAACTAATGACCAATGACCAATGCCTAATGACCAATGACTAAATAATCCTGTTGTAAAACAGCAAACTAAAAAAATGAAAAAGAGAACCGACAACTTTAACAAATTTGCCAACAAAACAAAAGGTAGCGCAGTTAAAGAAGCTTACAGACAAGAAAAAAGAAAAGGAAAAGCAGACGCACGAGCTGCAGGTGAAGAAATGAGGTTACTTAAAAAAGCAAAAGCTCGTGGTGTAGATCCTGAAGAATTAATGAAGGAAAAAAAGGTAGGTAAAAAATTTGCTGACTCTAATGCACCAAAATCAAGTACCCTTCCTTCTTCAAGGCCTACCCCAAGACCAATTACAAAAAAAGAAGGAACAGAAACAGATAAACCTATTCCTCAAACACAAGATTCTTTAATTCCTTTAAATAAATTCATTGCGCATGCAGGTATTTGTGGAAGAAGAGAAGCAGCTGAATTAGTAAAGGCTGGAAAAGTAACTGTTAATGGAGATAAATTATTTGAGCCCGGATATAAAGTTTCTCAAGCAGATAAAATTACTGTAAAAGGGAAGCCCATTTTTTTGCAAAAAAATAATGTATATATCCTTTTAAATAAGCCAAAAGATTTTATCACAACATCTAATGATCCTGAAGGAAGAAAAACAGTATTGGACCTTATTAAGGGAGCTACATTAGAAAGGGTTTATCCTATTGGCAGATTAGATAGAAACACTACTGGAGTGTTACTATTAACCAACGATGGTGAACTTGCACAAAAATTAACTCACCCATCTTTTGAAGTAAAAAAAATATACGAAGTAACGCTCGATAAAGTGGTTAGTAAAAAAGACCTCGATCTAATTGCTAGTGGAGTTACATTAGAGGATGGATTTGTACAAGCCGATTCTGTAGGATTTGCCGATAGCAAAAGTAAAAATATTGTAGGTATTGAAATTCACAGCGGAAGAAATAGAATTGTACGTAGGATATTTGAACATTTAGGATACGATGTTAAAGCATTGGATAGAGTAATGTTTGCCAACTTAACCAAGAAAAATGTAGAAAGAAGCAAATGGCGCCTATTAAATGAAAAGGAAGTCCGCCTTTTAAAATACATGAATAAATCATTTATCAGAAAAAATAAGACCCCCGAATAAACGATGCATATTGATATTATTTTTGAAAATGAGGATTTTGTTGCTGTAAATAAACCTTCGGGCTTATTGAGTATTCCTGATCGTATAGGTAAAGAGCTTTCTTTAAAAGATTATTTAAAAGAACGCTATGGAAGTATTTATACTGTTCATAGATTAGATAGAGATACAAGCGGAATTATTTTATTTGCAAAAACCGAGGAATCACACAAAGCATTATCTCTTCTTTTTGAAGGAAGAGATATGGAAAAATTTTATGTAGGATTGGTAAACGGACAAATGATTAATTCTAATGGCACTATTGATGCAGCAATAATGGAACATCCTGGTAAGACTACTAAAATGATTACTCATATAAAAGGCAAAGCATCTATTACCGATTATGAGGTACTAGAATCGTTTCGTTTATTCTCATGGGTGCAGTTTCAAATTCTTACTGGTAGAACCCATCAGATAAGAGTGCATATGCAACATCTAGGGCATTCTATTGTATGTGATGAAATATATGGCGACTCAAAACCAATTTTACTTTCAAATATAAAAAGAAATTTCAAATTAGCTAAAGCTGCAGAAGAAGAAAGGCCAATTTTAACGCGCTTAGCTTTGCATTCATATAAATTGAAGTTTGCGTTAAATGATAACAAATTTGAATTGGAAGCCCCAGTTCCAAAAGACCTTAAAGCTTTACTACAACAATTGAGGAAATGGAAAGGGTAAAAAAAACAAATATCAAACCGCTTAGTTTTATTCTAATACTTTCATTAGTATTAATGATTGTTTTGTTTTTTGTACAGTCTCGATCCGATAAAAGCATTAGATCAATGCAAAAGGGTAATGAATTAGCTGTAAAAACATTCCAGATCAACAATGCATTACAAGAAATTATCAACGATATCTATTTTATAGAGAGCGAAACAAGAAAGCAAGTAACAGCAGGTAATTTATCTTTTACTAAGTCTTTAAGAGATACTATTAATAATCTTACAGCATTAGCAAAAGATGTAAATAAGCTTACTCAAGATGGAAAAGCGGCTAATAGCTTTAATCAACTTTACAATTTGGTACAGCAAAAGATATTTATTATTGAAGATATTCTTAAAAATAGTAAAGATCAAAATATAGCAAAAGAAAAACTGACCAGTGTTTCTAATAAATCGCTAATTGATAGTATTTATATTACATCATCTGACATTCAGATTGCAGTAGAAAATGAACTACAATCTACCATTTTAGAAAATTCTACTATCTCAAATCAAGTACTTCTAATTAGCCGTGCTCTTACATTATTTGCACTTTTAACTATTTTAATTTCAGCAACATTAATTATTAGACACTTAGTACAAAATAATAAATTAATTATAGAACTAGGCCATGCAAAAGAAAAAGCTGATATAGCTAGTACTATCAAAGAACAATTCTTGGCCAATATGAGTCACGAAATTAGAACACCGCTCAACTCAATTATAGGCTTTAGTAATTTAGCATACAAAACAGATTTAAACAAAGAACAAAGTGACTATATACAATTTATAAAAAGCTCAAGCAAAAATTTATTATACATTATTAATGATATACTTGATTTTTCGAAGCTAGAAGCTGGTAAATTATTAATATCAAAAGCGCCTTTTAATTTAACAGAGATCTGTCACTTTATCGAAATGCTTTTCCAAGTTCAAATTACGGAAAAGAAAGTTCATTTTTACTATAAAATAGAAGACAATATTCCTCAGAATTTAACAGGGGATGATGATAGATTAAAGCAAATATTAACCAACCTCGTTTCAAATGCTATTAAATTTACAAGCATAGGTGGAAATATTTCGTTACGAGTATCAATGGTTAAAAAAGAAAACGAAACAGCATTTATACAATTCTCAGTAAAAGATACAGGAATTGGAATTCCAGAAGAAAAATTAAAAACAATTTTTGAAAGATTTGAACAAGCCGATTCTGCAACTACAAGAAAGTATGGAGGAACAGGCTTAGGACTATCAATTGTAAAACAATTGATTACCCTTCAAAATGGTAAAATAGAAGTTAAAAGTACTATTAATGCAGGCTCCGAATTCATTGCCACAATACCTTATAGCATTAATTTGCTTGCTACTCAAATAGAATCTGGAAAAATAAATTCTATTACAGCCAACAATTTTAATAGCAATGCAAAAATATTGGTTGCAGAAGACAATATAATGAATCAACTTCTATTAAAGTACCTATTTAAAAATTGGGGATTCAAAATTGTAATTGCAAAAGATGGAAAAGAAACTATCAATTTAATTAGTGATAATGAGTATGATTTAATCCTATTAGATATTCAAATGCCAATTATTGATGGATATGGCGTTACAAAATGGATTAGAGAAACGAAAAAATCTTCAATACCAATAATTGCAATGACAGCACATATTATGCCTGCAGAAATTCAAAAATGTAAAGATGCTGGTATGAACGATTATCTAACAAAACCAATTGACGAAGAAAAGGCAGTAGAATTATTTAATAAGTACATACCTAAATCGAATAATATGAGCCATCAAGAAAAACAATCTTTTGTTGATCTAGAAAATCTTAAAAGAATATTTGGTGATGAGCCAGCTATAATTATTGAGTTCTTAGATCAATTTAGCACTCATTTCCCTTCTGAAATCAATCAATTAAACACTGCATCAACGAGTAAAAGTATGAAGCAGGTATATACTTTATCACATAATTTAAAAACTACAATAACAACACTAAAGCCCAACTCTTCTCTAATTAACCCCTTATTAATAATAGAGAGGTATAAAAATATTGATCCAGACTGGAATACCATTCAATTACAAGTAAATACCATCAATGAATCTGTTAAGGGGGTATTACAAGAAATCAATTCTATAAAAATAGATTTATCTAAAAAATAGCATGGAGGGGATTAGCATATATCAACAAAAAACGCATAAAATATACCTATTAATCATTTGGTTAATAGGTCTGTTGATGATAGTTTATTTTTGCTTGCCGTTTTTGAAAAGAGATTCAGGTCTGTATTTTTTGGATATAATGAATAATAAACAGCAAGTAATTACTTTTAAAGAAAGTGTAAATATTAGTCAAGCTGCTCTAAATTCCAACGAAGCATTGGTGTTTGTTACTATAAATAAAAAGCAATTTCTCACTAAATTTGTTACTTATATATCAGACGAAGACCTTGCAGCTAAAGAATTAATCGATACTTCATCTGATAAAACCAATAAAAGCTTTATTATTGTAGGACGAAAGAAGGCTAATAAACCTGCTAAGCCAAGTAATGATTTTTTTATAAAAGCAGCACCGAAAATATAAAATATCAATGAAAAAAAGTATCCATTTCAGTTCTATTATTTTGATTTGTCTTTTTTTAGTTTCTTGTTATGGAAGCAAAAAAGCACAAATGAATCAAGTAATTCAACAAGCAGATGCAGTTCAAAAAGCTGAATCAAAAATTGTAGAAGATACCAAACTAAAAGTTGAAGATCGTTTAAAAGCTGAAAAAATTGATGCCGATATAGCTGATAGCATTAAAGCTAAAATTGCCAAATATTCTACAGACTTAGATTCTTTTAAAAACGCTATTACTTTTATCGATAGTAAGATAAATACATCAAGATGGTCTTATGTGAATAATAAAACGCAAATAGATGAGTCTTTTGGATTAATAGATCGATATAAAAGTAAATCGAATTATAGGTTACGAAGATTTACTATGATTAATGAATCATTAGATGTAATAGTGAACCAACAACATATGTTTGATTTGGCCGCATTTTTTGGTCCGGGAAAATATGATATCCCGGAAGATAAAAAAGATATTGCTGAAAAATCATTCTCTCCCTTGATAGACTCCTTGGTTAAATTTTACAATAAATATGCCGATGTTGACAAGAGAGCTACTTTGGTAATTTTAGGATATGCTGATGGAAGTGGATTTAGCTCGGAGTCTGAAATTTACAAAACCATAATAGAAAAATTAAATGATAGCACGGCAACTAAAGAAAGTATGAATCAGAAATTATCAGAATGGAGAGCTATCAACATTGGTAATTTAATGGAGTACTCCATAGAAAAGAAAATACCCAATTACAAGAATATTAAAGCAATAGATTTTCTTTTTGTAGAAAAGGGTAAGGGAGAAGAATATCCAAGTAAATTAACAACAGATTATAAAACAGATGATGAGAGAAGAAGGGTAGTTTTACTTTTTTGGAATATTCTGCCCAAATAGTAGAGAATATTCAACAATTTTTATTTGAAGAAGCCTTTACCAGTAAAAAAATAAAACACAAAATATACCTTTCTAGTATTAAATTAAAATTTAATATGTTACCACCAATAGTAAATTATTTTGTACTGCTTATTTTATTGGGATCTATAGTAATTATCTGTTGAATAAAAACTCGGCTTGCTTTGAACAACATCAATAGTGAATAAAATAGTGGAGTCTACTATAGATTTTAATTTTTTTTAAAAAATTCAAACATTTAATGAATTATGTTGTTGTCAAATAAAAAACATATGAAACTAAAAATTACCGGCTTTATTATAGCAGCTGCTATAACTTCAACATCTTTTATAGCATGTATAAATGCCGAAACTAAAACAGAAACTCCAGCGGTCGACACTGTGAAAACAGTAGTTGTAGAACCAGAAAAAGATGTGGTTGATGTTGCTATTGGATCACCAGATCACACTACATTAGTTGCTGCAGTTAAAGCTGCTGGTCTAGTGGAAACCTTAAAAGGTGCAGGACCATTTACCATTTTTGCACCAACTAACGCTGCATTTGCTGCTTTACCAGCTGGTACTGTAGATGGTTTATTAAAACCAGAAAGTAAAGCTGCGCTTACCAATATATTAACTTACCACGTAGTTGCAGGATCAGTAAAAGCTGCCGACTTAAAAGATGGTCAAAAAGTAAAAACATTACAAGGTGAAGAATTAACTGTAACCATTAAAGATGGCAAAGTAAAAATCAATGGTGCTACTGTTACAGCTGCTGATTTGGCTGGAAGTAACGGTGTAGTTCATGTAATTGATGCAGTATTAATGCCTAAAAAATAGTTTTTTTGTTTTTTAAAAAGAGAGCTACAATTGTAGCTCTCTTTTTTTTGCTCAATTCTTAATTCATTCTTTAAAACGCCGATAGAAAAACTTGCAAGTTATAAAAATTACTTATTCGGCTGGGGCGTATACCTCAAATAAGGTTTAACCACCTTCACTCCTTTTGGAAATTTTTTGATAGCGTCTTCTGTGCTAATTGAAGGAACAACAATTACATCTTCACCTTCTTTCCAGTCTGCAGGTGTTGCAACACTGTACTGTGCGGTTAATTGCAATGAATCTATTACCCTTAATACCTCTACAAAATTTCTTCCAGTAGATGCCGGATAAACTATCATTAATTTAATTTTTTTATCTGGATCAATTATAAATAATGATCTTACCGTAAATGTTTCAGATACATTAGGATGTATCATTCCATAAGCATTTGCAATGCTCTTATCTTCATCAGCAATTATTGGAAAACCAACTGTGGTATGTTGCGTTTCATTAATATCATTTATCCAACCTTCATGCTTACCTAAGCTATCAACACTTAATGCCAATACTTTTACATTACGCTTTTCAAATTCTGTTTGTAATGAAGCAGTCTTTCCTAATTCTGTAGTACATACTGGAGTGTAATCTGCAGGGTGTGAAAATAAGACGCCCCAACTATCGCCAAGGTACTCGTAAAAATTGATGTCACCTTTACTTGTTTTTGCTTTAAAATTTGGGGCAATATCTCCTAGCTGTAAACTCATGAACGCTTATTTAGAATACAAATATACAATATCCTACTAAACAAGTAGACTATTTTAAAAAATTTTAATCTTTTCTTACAGTTCTTGCTTTTTGAACTGCAGTTTTACCGTATTTGTTTTTAACATCATCAATAGCTTTATACAATTCATCTTTTTTACCGCCATCGTTAAATAAGCTTCCCTGCAAAACATGATTCGTTAGTTCAGAAAATCGAACACCTAATAGTCGAACTGGCTGATCCTTTACATATAATTGATGAAATAATTTAATTGCAATAGGAATTAACTCATCATCACGAAGTGTATAATCTATAGCTACTTGCTTAGAAGTTGTATCAAAATTAGGATAACGAATTTTAACTGCTAAACAACCACAAAGCTTTTTATCTTTTCTTAATTCGTAGGCTACTTTTTCTGTTAACCGAACAAGTTCACTTAAAAGAAATTCTACATCTAACTTATTTTCTTCAAATGTACGTTCGCTGGAAATTGATTTTGATTCATGATATGGTTGAACCACTCCTTCATGAATTCCTTGAGATTTATACCAAAGTTCAACTCCGTATTTTCCCAAGGATTTCTCTAGCAGCTCAATCGGTGTTTCACTTAATTGTTGTATCGTATTTATTCCCATTACTTGCAACCGTTTATGCGTATTTTCTCCAACTCCCGAAAATTTATTCACTGGTAAAGGTGCTAAAAACTTTTTTTCCATTCCTGGTTTTACAAAAAGGTAGCCATTGGGTTTTGCTTCATCTGTTGCAATTTTTGCAACCATTTTATTGGCAGCCAATCCGAATGAAATGGGCAATTGCGTTTTATCAATAATTTCTTTTCTCAAATCAATAGTCCATTGTAACGGATCTATATATTTATCCATTCCTGTTAAATCAATATAAAACTCATCAATAGAGGCTTTTTCAAACAAAGGCGCTTTTGCTGCCACAATTTCTGTAACTATACGAGAGTACCTACTATATTCTCCTCTTGTACCTTGCACAACAATTGCATGCGGACAAAGCTTCATAGCTGTTCGCATTGGCATTGCACTTCTCACACCAAATTTTCGGGCTTCATAACTGCATGTTGTTACAACACCTCTTTCTTTTGAGCCTCCTACAATAACGGCTTTGCCTTTTAATGAAGGATCATTTAAAACTTCAACACTAACAAAAAATGAATCTAAATCAAAATGGGCTATATATCGTTGAGGAGATTGCAGATTGTAAAATTAACAAATTAAATTTGGATGATATTACATTATCCTACTAAATTTGTGGACTAATAATTTAACCATGAGCAATCAATCACATCGTTTCGAAACACTTCAATTACATGCTGGTCAACAAATTGACCCAACTACTAAAAGTAGAGCAGTGCCAATTTATCAAACAACTTCCTACGGTTTTGATAATACTTCACACGCTGCCAATTTATTTGGCCTGAAAGCTTTCGGCAATATATATACTCGCATAATGAATCCAACTACAGATGTGTTTGAACAACGCATAGCTGCATTAGAAGGAGGAGTAGCAGCCGTGGCTGTTGGAAGCGGTCAAGCAGCACAATTTTTGGCATTAAATAATATTCTTCAGGCAGGAGATAATTTTATAAGCACATCATTTTTATATGGAGGAACTTACAATCAATTTAAAGTTGCCTTTAAACGTTTGGGTATTGAAGTACGATTTGCAGATGGAGATGACTCCGAAAGTTTTGTTAAGCATATTGATAAAAATACAAAAGCTATTTATTTGGAAACAATCGGAAATCCGAGATTAAATATTCCGGATTTTGAAAAATTTGCAGCTTTAGCAAAAGAATACGATTTGCCGCTAATTGTAGACAATACTTTTGGTGCTGGGGGATATCTTTTTCGTCCGCTTGAACATGGCGCAAATATAGTTGTAGAAAGTGCTACAAAGTGGATTGGTGGCCATGGTACAACAATTGGAGGCGTTATTATTGATGGAGGTAATTACAATTGGGGAAATGGAAAATTCAGTCAATTTACAGAACCAAGTGAAGGTTATCATGGACTTAAATTTTGGGAAACTTTTGGAGAAGGTAATCCTCTAGGTTTACCAAATATTGCTTTTGCAATAAGAGCAAGGGTTGAAGGTTTAAGAGATTACGGTGCAT
>Ga0209490_10005448_pt1 | contig 11592 bp, 9 predicted proteins | sample MAT06_FD_187209 | JGI IMG/M metagenome (GOLD analysis project Ga0209490, IMG submission 187209) | Freshwater microbial communities from Lake Fryxell liftoff mats and glacier meltwater in Antarctica - MAT-06 (SPAdes) (version 2) | ecosystem: Environmental > Aquatic > Freshwater > Ice > Liftoff...
CAGATTTGAGGGCGACATCGGTAATTCGGTTAATTTCGATACCGGGTGAGATTTCTATCCACAGCGACGCATCCCCCGGCAGCGGCAAGAATCCGGCGGCGATGGTGCCGATGTATGCTGCGTGCTGTGGCTGCAAGTTGTCTAGAAATACGTAGCTGCGTAGCTCTATACCCAATTTGTTTTGATCTCCGTCGATCGAGCTTTAAGTGTTTTCTGTGCAAGATCTGAGTTTACCTTTTTTTGTGAACAACACATTCTCTGTATGACTGTTGACTGTTAACTGTTGACTGTTAACTGTTTGAAGAATACCGATGCAGCCCGAAACGACATGAGACACGCCCCGCGAAGTGCCGTTGGGGCATCAGTGAGCCGTGTTGAATTTCGTGCGCCTGCTAAAAATTTGAGATCAATCTGTAGTAATAGGTGGAATCGATGAATGTTTACTGCTATGGGTGGATTCAGCTTTAAGAGCCGATCGATATATTGGTGATAGTTAAAGATTTTTGCCAACAGAGAGCATTTGAATTATGAAACGTTCTGATTTATCCAAAGCAATCGGTGCAGGTATTATCGCTGCTGGTTTAGCCATTGCACCAGCTCATCTGCCTGCTTCTGCTCAGACAGATCCAGCTCCCGGTACTAACAGCAGAGACACCACTACCACTACCACTACTCCTCGCTCCGATGTATACAGTGCTAATGCCGATCGCGATTTTGATTGGGGATGGCTGGGTTTACTGGGCTTGTCGGGTTTGTTCGGTTTGATGCCCCGCAAACACGAAGAAAATGTCCGCTCTACTACAACAACGGGCGATCATCGCGACCCCGCAGTTCGCACCGACTACCGCTAATGATCGAGTATAACGGACTGTGGGCATGATGCAGGTACAGGATGTTTTAACCTGTCCGAAGAGCACCAACAATCATCAAAAAACCTCCATCTGTGAGGTTTTTTTGTGTACGGTTCGATCGTTCGGACTTTAGTCCTCATCCAAGAGAGGACTAAAGTTCTTACTACAAACCTATATTATTTATTTCTCAAAAGTATCGAGCCAATGTAATTGTTGGGCGAGAGTGAAACGGATGGTTGTTTGCTTAACTCTTGAAGAACCCCGGTGCGTCGCTATGAGATTGTTGGTTTTTGTTGAGGGATTTTTAACGGCGACGCACCCTACGACTCAGAAAATTATTATTCCGATGCAAACGGAAAGGATATAACAGACAAAAAAACAGTTTAAAAAATATTTTTGTTCGATCGCTCCACGAGCAAATCCAACATCACCTGCACCAACTTGTCGGGATCTAAAGGCTTAGAAATGTGCCGCTGGAACCCCGCAGCCAGGGCTTGCTGATAGTCAATTTCTCCAGCATAAGCTGTGAGGGCGATCGCCGGTACGAGTCCGCCTTGCTCTGGCGGCAGAGCCCGCACCTGCCGCAGCAACATATAACCGTCGGTGTCGGGCATTCCAATATCGCTCAACAGCACATCCGGTACAGACACAGTTAAAGCCACCAAGGCATCGGCAGCGTTAGCAACTGCTGTCACGCTTGCGCCGCAATCCTCCAGCAGAAAAACCACCAAATCTCGCGCATCAGCATCATCATCCACCGCTAACACCCGGATACCGCTCAAATTGAAAGATGACTCCGGCGCAGTCGGGGCAGGAATTGTCTCTGGTTGCACCGGCATCAGAGGTATCCTGACTGTAAATGTCGCACCTTGTCCTTCGCCGGGACTGTCGGATTTGACTGTGCCGCCGTGGAGTTCGACAAGATGGCGGACGATCGCCAATCCTAAACCCAATCCGCCAAACTTGCGCGTAATCGTGCTGTCAGCTTGCCGGAAATAGTCGAAGACGTAGGGCAGAAAATCAGCAGCAATGCCTTTGCCCGTATCAGTTACAGTAATTTGAGCGTCGTTGTCAATTCGATCGAGCTTGACGGCGATTTTGCCGGACGGCGAGGTGAACTTGACAGCATTTGACAGCAAATTCCACATTACCTGCTGAAGTCGGCCCCCATCGCCCAACACCAGCCCGATATTTAGTGCAAATTCAGTGCTGATTTGAATCGATTTAACTTGGGCCGACAGACGCACCGTTTCAATCGCAGCGCCGATCGCCCCGGCTAAATCCACAGGTACAATATTCAAGCTGACTTTGCCTTGCAGAATCCCCGACACGTCGAGCAAATCTTCGATTAGCTGGGTTTGCAGTTTGGCGTTGCGCTCGATCGTTTCTAGGGCATAACGCTGCTTTTCCGGTGTCAGACAGTTCGATCGCAGCAGCTTAGCCCAGCCCAGAATCGGGTTTAAGGGAGTCCGCAATTCGTGGGACAAAACAGCCAAAAATTCGTCTTTGACGCGGTTAGCGCGTTCTGCTTCCTCTCTGGCGGCCTTTTCCCCGGCTAGTAGACGTTCCCGTTCCGCTTCTGCTTTCAGGCGATCGGTAATATCGGTGTTAGTGCCGCACCAGCGCAGCACATTACCTTGCTCGTCGCGAATCGGCACGGCGCGGGAGAGAAACCAGCGGTACGATCCGTCTTTGCCGCGCAAGGGAAAAGTATCTTCCCAGGGTTCGCCTATCTTAATGCAGCGCTTCCATTTGGCGACAACCCGATCGACGTGTTCCGGGTGCTGCACCTGCTGCCAGCCCAAGCCTTGCATTTGCTCTAGAGCGGTGCCGGTGTAGTCATACCAGCGCCGGCTGTACCAGAAAATCCAGCCTGTGGCATCTGTCATCCACGCCAACTGGGCGATGTTGTCAGCTAGGGCGCGGAACCGATCCTCGCTTTCCTGCAAGTCCTGTAGGGTTCGCGCGTGCAGGATCGCCGTCCAGAGGCGAGCCACCATTTCTTGCATCAGCGAAACTTCATCAATCTGCCAGTGCCGCACCGCCTGTGATGTCACCACCAAAACAGCCACCCAGCGCTCTCCCTGAAGGCAGGGAACATCGACTAAAGCGTGAATGCCAAGACCCCCGTAATTATCGACCAAAGAGGCTGTATCCGGGTAATTAGCGATATCTGAGATGACAAGTGGTTGATTTGCTATACAGATATCTGTCAATTCTGCCGTCTTAAAGTCTGAGATTTGATAGGTGCCGGCGATGCTGACCAAGCCCGGCTGGTGCCAGTCTCGATCGACAATTGCCACTCCCGCAGCAGTATCGATTTCGTACCAGATGCAGCGATCGACCTGTAGATATTCTCCCAGACTGCTCATAGCTTCCCACAACATTTCTGCGGGGTGGGAGTGCTGCCGCAAGCGGAATTCGAGCCCGGAGAGAAACTGCTCGTTGAGTTGGGCTTGTTGGCGATCGTGAATATCGGTATTTGTGCCAATCCACTCGACAATCTCACCCTCTGCGTCGCGAATTGGCACGGCGCGGGACAAATGCCAGCGTTCCATTTGGTCGGAGGCCCGCCGCAGGCGGAACTCAACTTGATAAACTTCTCCGGTGATTTGACATTCTTGCCAGCGGGCCAAAGCTGTTGCCAAATCCGACGGCGGCACTAGGGAGTCCCAATTATTTTGAGCGACTTCCTCGTAAGACATTCCCAGATATTCCGACCATTTTTGATTGGTAAAGCGCATTTCCCCAGCGGTGTCTACATTCCAAATCAGGTGGGGGAGAGACTCAGCCAAGAAGCGGAAGCGGCGATCGCTTTCTGCTAAGCTTTCTTCGGCTTGTTTGCGATCGGTTTTGTCCTGCATGATTTTCAGGAAACCTTGGAGTTCGCCTGCTGCGTCGCGCAGGGGCATCACCAGCCCGCTGCCCCAAAAGCGGCTGCCGTCTTTGCGGAGGTGCCAGCGCTCGTTTTCGGCTTTTCCCTCAGTCAGGGCTGCGTGCATTTCTGCTTCCGGCTTGCGGGCGGCAGAGTCTTCTGGGGTGAAGATAATTCGTCCGTGCTGCCCGACGATTTGGGCTTCGGCATGGCCCAGAAATCGCTCTGCGCCTGCGTTCCAACTGGTAAGGTGTCCGCCGGTATCGAGGGTGATGATGGCGTAGTCTTTGGCGCTGTCGAGTATCAATTGGAGGTGGGTTTCGCGATCGCGCAATGCTGAAGCGGTGCGATCGGCGCGATCGATTTTTAGGGCGGCAACGGCAAAGTCTGCTAGGGCGATCGCGATCCGCAAGTCTTCGGCATCGAACTGCCGGGAATCGTGAGAGACAATCCAGATTGCTCCCTGCGGTTGATTTACGGCGTACAGTGGCACGACTAACGCTTCGGCGATCGGCATTTCGAGCTGCGGCAAGTCGGGGAAATATCGTTCAGGATTCAAGTACAACTGGGGAGTTTGCAAGTCTAGACCTCCTCCTGAAAAAGGCAATGTCTGGGGTTTATTTGTGTGTTCTGCGGCTGCCCACGCGCCCGCTAAGGCTTCCCAGCGCCAGATTTGTTCTGAATCTGCATTTTCTGCTAACAAACAGACTCCGACGCTGCCTGCGCTGCACAAATTTTGGGCGATCGCCACCAGTGTTTTCAGCAGGGTGTGCGGCGAGGTTGCCAATTGTCGCGCCAGCGTTTGCAGCGCTAGGTTTTCTGCTTGCAGATCGGGCGATCGAGGGGTGCGGCGCGACAGTTCCTGGGCGATCGGACTGTCGGTTAAATTAGTTTCTGTGGTTTGCCAAGGTTCCATCAATGTAGTCGTCTCTGCGTCTTTCGGTCTTCTCGGGCAATGTCGTATTAGCGCGCAGTTTAAGCATCTGCTATGTTGTATTATCTACCCACAGACAGAATATGTGATCTATCTTGGGAATTACTTTTGAGTTTTCCCGCTAGTTGATTGGGAGCAGTCGATTTTAGATTTTAGACTTCGGCGCGAGACGTTCGGCTCGCGCCGTCGAAAGATTTTAGATTTACTCCACAGATGAATCAGGGAGCTTGAACTGTGGTCTAAAATCTCGCTCTCTCCAGGACAACAATCGCGGGCTTGTATCGTTTTTGGGCTGGTCAAGAAATCAATTCGCCCCCACAAAGAGATAAAATAGTATTCAAAAAAGCCTTTAATTCAGGACAGACTACAGCAGCATCCATGAGATTTTGTCCATCTAATATTCTTTTGGCATCCCGTGCTTTATCATAGCTCCGACGTTTCCCCTGTTCAAATATTTCTTTAATCCGATAAGAAGGTGGATTATTGTGATTGACCAGTTCAGGAGAACCGCTAGGAACCGCTCTATTATCTCCTGATATTTGTTGAATTTTTGACCAAAAAGGTAACAGCCAAGCTTCAAAGTCATGGGAAGCTGCATGGGGATAAAATTTAGGATTGTCCCCCACCCATTTTTTCATTTGAGCCTTAGCATCCGCTGCATCTTTAAAATCTTTAGTACCCGTATAAACATCTGTTAGTGCAATTACAGCATCATAGGCATCTCTACCAGTCAATAAATTTTCCACAACGCGCCGGAGTTTTTCTTCTTTGTAAATACGACCTTCACAAGATATAAGCTTTAATTTTGGCATCTGCTGTCCCAGGCGTGACTTAAGAAAATCTTGCAACTTAGCCTTAAATGCCATTTCCGTTGCTCCTTCAACCAAAATAGCAATCTTCACGGTCTGCCTCCAATGATATTCATTGCCCAAAGCTGATCCAAGCTATAATCTTCTAACCAGTGTTCTAAGTCTATAGAGTCAGCCCAAGTTAGAGTTGTGAGACCATCTTCAGCATCACAAACTAGCACCTCGTGAGGCTTTAAAAATCGGATCAGTCTATCAGAATGAGTTGCTACAATTAGTTGAGTTCTTTGAGCAGCTTCTCTCATGGCATTCGCTAACAGTTGTAACAACTCTGGATGTAAACTAACTTCCGGCTCATCAATCAGCGTGACAGCAGTCAAATCTCGGCTTTGCAGTAGGGTGATTAACCAGAGAAACCTGAGCGTCCCCTCGGATAGTTGGTGCATATAAAAAGGATGAGAAAAATTTCTATCCTTCCAAGTCATTGCTAAAGTTCCGGCTGCTACTGGCGGAAAACTCAACCTTTCAAAATCAGGAAAAGCCGCAGCCAGTGTATCTTGGATAATTTCAAATCGATTTGGGTCTGTTTCTCGCAGATAATAAAGGCATGAAACTAAATCTTCTTCCTTGGTACCGGGCAAAGTTGCAGGACGCATAGATTGAGGTAAACGGATCGGACTTTGAGGGGAAAGATTCAACTCCCAAGCCTTATAAAAGCTACATGAAGCTAAGTGCTGCCTCAAGGTTTCCGGTTCTCGATACATCTTAGGAACCTGGGCGAGGGAGGTTTCGTAAGGATTGTGTAGCCAGTTTGGGCGTAGTAGCTTTTCATCCTCTGGACTGAAATATTTGACATCTAAACCGCGAGATTCAATATACTTAAAAGGTTGAGAAGCATGGCGATTGCGGTGTTGGATTAGAGTTTCTGAACCAATTTCATAGAATTGACCTTTGGTTGCAAGTTTCATCGAATAGTTTAGCGGTTCCTGATTCTCTATAGGCATTGACAAGGAGATTGACACGCTATCAGCCCGGTCTAATGTTACCATCTGAGTTAGACCGCCCAACCCGGAAATTTTGGACTGTAACTGACCGTTGGCTGATGCTGCTAAAAGTGAGAATATTTCTAAGAAAGAACTTTTCCCAACACCGTTAGCACCAATCATCACTGTCAGAGGTCGCATTTCCACCTCTGCCGACAACAAACGGCGAAACCCCTCGATCTTTAGGCGCTCAAATGTGTTCATAACTTTTGCTCTTGAGCTTGTAGAATCATAATATGCACAATTTTATTCCAGAATCGCGTTTTTTTCCATATCTGACTTGGACAGAAATTCAGTCGATGTCGGACAAGGAAAATACAGTTATAATTCAGCCACTAGGTGCGATCGAGCAACACGGCCCGCATTTGCCTTTAATCGTAGATGCGGCAATTAGCGCGGCGGTGACTGGTAAAGCACTGGCCAAGTTAGATGCAAGTATTCCCGCTTACGCTTTGCCGCCTTTGTACTATGGCAAATCGAACGAACACTGGCATTTTCCTGGTACAATTATGCTCAGCGCTCAGACACTTTTAGCCGTAATCGGCGAAATTGCCGACAGTATTTACCGGGCAGGATTTCGGAAATTAGTGTTAATGAATGCTCACGGCGGACAGCCGCAGGTGATGGAAATTGCGGCGCGGGATATTCATCAAAAATATCAGGATTTTTCGGTGTTTCCGCTGTTTGTTTGGCGGGTTCCAAATATTGCTGCGGAATTACTAACTGCGAAGGAGTTAGAATTGGGAATTCACGCGGGTGATGCAGAAACGAGTTTGATGTTGTCTATTTTGCCGTCACAGGTGAAAATGGATCGATCAGTTTGCGAATATCCGAGGGATTTGCCTGCTGAGAGTTTGCTGAGTATGGAAGGTAATTTGCCTTTTGCTTGGCTGACGCGAGAGTTGACTGATAGCGGTGTGTTGGGCGATGCGACGGTGGCGACGAAGGAAAAGGGCGATCGTATTTTGGAATCTCTGTCTGACGGCTGGGCACAAGTTATCAAAGATGTGCACAAATTTCGACAGCCGGGAAGCAAGCTTTCCGGCGTTGCTGGATTGAGGTATGAAACCTTGGGTAGGGGCAATTCATGAATTGCCCCTACCCAAGGTTGTAGCGATCGCATAATTGATGAATCATACCCAGAATCAGCAACGCCGTAAGCTTTCCTAGCATCTAGATTGTCTGTGATGTTCGAGGGGGAGGAGTTAACGAGTTTTGATAGGGTGAAATATACAATTTCAGTGCGCAACAGATTACTTAAAAACTCATGTCTGTGCGGTGCGCAGTGCGCACCCTACTTCCTTAAGAATTAAAAATCAAAAATTTGTTCTAATCTGTGTCAAAATGAGTCTAACAAATTTTCTGAGTTGGAAAACTAACGATGAGTGTAAATTATAAATTGCAGCGCGCATTTGAGCAAGGCCGCGCCTTGAAAATTATCAGCGGTTTAAATAATTTTGATGCAGCCAACGTTGCGGCTGTTGTCAAAGCTGCGGATCTCGGTGGTGCTTCGTTTGTTGATATTGCTTGCGATCGCGATTTGGTATTGATGGCAAAAAAGTTGACAAATTTGCCAATTTGTGTATCGGCTGTGGAACCAGAAAAGTTTGTGGCTGCGGTAGAAGCTGGCGCTGATTTGATTGAAATTGGCAACTTTGATGCTTTCTACGCACTTGGCCGCCGCTTTGAAGCTGAGGAAGTTTTGGAGTTGACTCGCCAAACGCGATCGCTATTTGGGAATATCACGCTTTCTGTGACTGTTCCGCACATTTTGACCCTCGACAAACAAGTGCAGTTAGCAACAGAATTAGTCAAAGCTGGTGCTAACATCATCCAAACCGAAGGTGGTACTAGCGCCCAACCAATTCACGCCGGAACTTTGGGATTGATTGAAAAAGCAGCGCCTACTTTGGCCGCCGCCTTTGAAATTTCCCGCGCCGTACAAGTCCCCGTACTCTGCGCTTCGGGCATCTCCAGCGTCACCGCACCGCTCGCTATTGGAGCCGGTGCTGCGGGTGTTGGTGTCGGTTCTGCTGTCAGCCAACTTAACAGCGAAGTGGCGATGATTGCGGTTGTTCGCAGTTTAGTGGAAGCTTTGGCTTTGGTTTCGCGATCGCACTTTGTGGCTGCAATTTAACAATTCGCGATCGCACGCACTCCATCTGTAGGGTGCAACCTAAGCACCCTACTTTCCTGCTTCCCACTCTTCCTTAATAATTGATAAACCACACGCAATAATCATCTAATAACTCCTGGTTTCGGGAGACTACATCAACTGATTCTAAATCTACTAAAGGCAAAATAAATTTTCTGCGATCGCTGAGGCGAGTCAATTCCACAAATATGCCGTATTCCTCAATAACTAAGTCCTCAAAGCGATTGACTGTGAACGTATCAGTATGAGAAGGTTTAGTTTTTTTAAGTTTTGCATATTCTTTCTTGCTACCGGAATCCATTGTATATTCTTCTTCCCACTCAAAGTCTTCTATGCCGGTAACGTGGCACGGAAATTGAATGTTTTGGTTGAGGTATTCTAGATATTTGATGGAATTTTTAATGCTGGTATCAATATTTTTTGAACCTAAAATCTGCCGAATTTTATTTTCAAATTGCTTGGCATTAAATGGGGTATTTCTCTGGGCGAAAATTTCTGGATCGAACCCCTCACTCAATTCCGGTACTTCCATCAGCAAACGCTCGAAGTCGTTTAGCGGTATTGGTCTTCTGCCTGCTACAATGGTTTCATCAAGCCAAATGGCAGGAAGTTCGGCTTCAGAAGAGAAGGATTTGGTTGGATTTGGGGGGTTGTCAAATTGAGATTTGTTAAGTTGAGACTTGTTAAGTTTAGGCTTGTCAAATTTAGGCATCGCTCGGTCTCGCTGTATCGGTTTATCAATAAAGTATATCTTGACATAAGTACATTCGTGTTTGATAGGAGGAAGCTGTGATGCAACTACTGAAATCGCCTGATGAATCGGAAGTCTATCAAGGGCAATTTGGTGAATTTACGATTACTCAAAGCGATCGCACTGGAGTGCTGATCTACCGCGCTGGATTGGGTGTGGCGGCGCTGTGTTTGGCCGTGGGTGCTACTCTGGTGCTGCAACAGGGCGACAACCCAATGGCAATTCAAGCTGTAACGCCTGTTTTTGCGTGTTTCTGGATAGCTTTAGGCGTTAGTTTGGCAACTATTCACATTTACATGATTGCGCTGCACCGAACGCTACAGGTGTTTTGGGCGATCGGTGGCGCGGCAGCACTTTTTGTCGCCCTACAAAGCAGCGAACCTTTAGCTTTAGCAGTGTACGAAAATCCAGCGACTTTGTGGGGAATTGGCTTTACTTTTGCGGCCTTGAATGGCATCTTTTTTAAGGAGGCTTTCTGCTTCAACCGCCTAGAAACTAAGTTTTTGACTCCGGGAGTTCCGCTGTTACTTTTCGGACATATTTTCGGATTTTTGTCACCGGAAAATGAACAGTTGTTGCTGGGGCTTTGGGCGATTTTGTTTATCATTTTTGCTGTGCGTAAGTTCTTTCAAGCGATACCGCAGGATATTGGGGATAAGAGTGTTTTTGAGTATTTGAAACATAAATAGAATGAGGAAGATTGGCAGCGGATTGTGTAGCGGATTTAACGGATTTAACGGATTTAATTTTGCACTCGAAAGTTAGATCTATTGGTGTGATTTTTATCAGAACAGTTTGCGATCGCACTCCGACTCAAGAAACCGGGTTTTTTACCGAATCTGGGGGCTGTAACGCGTCTTTTCGTGAAAAACCCGGTTTCTAGCCTAAGAGTGCGTAAATCCTCAAGAATTTGATTAATATGAATTTTGGAAGGATGCGAAAACCTAAAATCAAAATTAGCCTAATCCGCCGCCGAGAAATGTGGGCAATTACCTGGGAAGGTTGGGTAATTGCGATCGCAGGTTTAATCATTGCAATGACATTAATCATCACAAATATTCATCCATTTTTGGCGGTAAATGCGCCGATTAAAGCAGATATACTGGTTGTGGAAGGCTGGTTGCCGGATTATGCGATCGAAAGTGCGATCGCCGAATTCAAAAAAGGCGGATATCGCCAATTGGTGACAACCGGACTTCCTTTAGGTAAAGGCTACTATCTCGCTGAATATAAAAATTATGCTGAACTGACCGCCGCGACTTGTATTGCGCTAGGATTTGATCGGGACAAAGTGGTAGCCGTACCCGCTGCGAGTGTTGTCAAACACCGCACTGCTGCATCTGCGATCGCACTTCGAGATTGGCTAGCTACTTCTGCCCCAAAAGTTGACTCAATTAATCTTTATTCTTTTGGCACTCACGCCCGCAGAAGTTGGATGGTTTTTAAAGAAGTGCTGAATCCTGAGATTAAAGTCGGGATCATAGCTGCGGTTCCGCAAGATTACAACCCGCAGGAATGGTGGAAATCCAGCGAAGGTTTTCGGACTGTCACAGGAGAAATCATTGCTTATATTTACGCCCGTTTCGTCGATTGGAAAACTTAGCCAATATTTGTTAGCATCTGTGGAAATAGAGGACACGGCAGTGATCATTGGTGTGAACTTAACGTCAAACGTACTCATAGACTGCTGTTTACCGCCGAGCGTCGATCCCCCCTAGCCCCCCTTAAGAAGGGGGGGACAGGAACATTCTCAAAGTCCCCCTTTTTAAGGGGGATTTAGGGGGATCTGGTCTCGGAGAAAAGCGAGATTTTTCAATGGTTTTAGTCTTAAGTTGACATCAATGGGTAGTGCCGTTTCCCTACTCGAAAACAGATATTATCCTAACCCAAAATGATAAGATTATTCTCAGATAAGTTGAGGGCAATTCGTTGCTAGAAGAACGCGCTTACTGGTTAGCATGGTCACAGATTAACGGTATCGGGCCGATTTTGTTGCAAAGATTACACCAACATTTTCCTACTTTGGCAGAAGCTTGGATGGCGAAACCAGTAGATTTAATGCGAGTAGAAGGGTTTGGCAAGCAGACAATTGATACAACTTTGGCAGAACGATCTAAACTCAATCCTGAAGAATTTATCGAACAACATCTTATTAAAAATCCCTGTTTCTGGACACC
>Ga0209490_10005450_pt1 | contig 11591 bp, 9 predicted proteins | sample MAT06_FD_187209 | JGI IMG/M metagenome (GOLD analysis project Ga0209490, IMG submission 187209) | Freshwater microbial communities from Lake Fryxell liftoff mats and glacier meltwater in Antarctica - MAT-06 (SPAdes) (version 2) | ecosystem: Environmental > Aquatic > Freshwater > Ice > Liftoff...
AAAATGTCGAGCTGAGTGAGGACGCGATACCAATTCTTGTCGGCTTTCCATTTCAGTTTAGCGTTGCGGATGGCGAGGACGAAGAGCTTGAAGACGGCCTCGTCGTTGTGGAAGGGGCCGCGATTGCGCAGGGATTTCCGGAGCTGCGAGTTCAAAGACTTGATCGCGTTGGTGGTGTAGAGTATGCGCCTAAGTTCTGGTGGATAGGCAAGAAACGGGACGAAGTGTTCCCAACGGTTCCGAAAAGCACGGGCCACACCGGGATACTCGCTGTTGTACTTGGCTTCGAGCGCTTCGAGTTCGGCTTTAGCTTGGGTTTCGTTGTCGGCGGTGTAGATGGGCCTGAGCGCCGCAGCGAGCTCCTTTCTGTCGGCCCACGACACGAAACGGAGTGCGTTTCGGATCAGGTGCACGATGCAGGTCTGCAGCACCGCCCGTGGAAACGCGGCTTCAACGGCCTTGTCGAGCCCGGTAAGGCCGTCGGCGCATACAAAGAAAATGTCTTCCACTCCCCGGCTTTTAAGTTCGGTGAGAATGCTGAGCCAGAATTTGGCGCCTTCGGCTTCCGCCGCCCAGATGCCCAAGACGTCGCGTGTGCCGCTCAAGCTAACGCCCATGGCGACGTAGAATGCGCGTTTTTGTACCTGCACCCCGTCGCGCACGGAGACAAACAACGCGTCCAGGTACATGATCGGATAGATTTCCTCCAGCGGGCGGGCCTGCCACTCCCGGAACAGCGGCATCACCGCATCGGTGGCCTTGGAAACGAGCTCGAGGGAGATATCCGTACCGTAGAGCTCGCGGAGGTGGGCCTGAATATCTCGCGTCGTCATGCCACGGGCGTAGAGAGCCAGGACCTTGTCATCGAAGCCCTCGACGCGTCTTTGGTGCTTCTTGACCACCTGCGACTCGAAGGTGCCGTCGCGATCACGCGGAACGCGGATGCGCACGTCTCCCGACTCAGTGTGGATCGTCTTCTCGGTGTGGCCGTTACGGCTGTTGGCAGCCCCGGAAGAAGCCTTTTGGGCCTCCAGATGAGCCTGCAGCTCACTCTCCAACAAGCGCTCCATGACGGCACCCTTGAGCTGAGTGAACAGGCCTTCGGGGCCAAACATGTCGCCCCCCTCTGCCGCACATTCGGCTAGAAGCCGGTCGAGAAAATCCCGCTTTTCGGCAGCACGCTCTCGGTTGCTTTTTGATAAACTTGAATTTTTCTTTGCTGATTATGTTTCCATGAGTGACTCCTTTTAAGTCACCCGCTTTTGTCAACTTACACAAATTTTCTGACACTCCCATCGCGACGTTGGCACAGGGGGTCCTGCTTTCCCGCTTGCTCCCCCCTCACAAGATCAAGGGTTCCGAACATGTCCACCCCCGACTAGCGTCGGCTTCGAATGTCGTCAAAGCTTACCGCTCGCCTAAGTGGGCCTCGGACAACCGCGAAGCGCGTCTCAGTGCTCTGGACAGTGCTGCTGTTCACCTTGGGGCTCTTGGTCGTCGAGGCCTTCTACGTTTTCATCATCTCGGCAGGCCACATTACCAAGTGGCCAGCCTACCTAAACTATTATGATTTGCAGGCCGAAGGGTTTCGTGCGGGGCATCTGTATCTCTCGCAGGAACCCTCCGCTGCTCTCGTCGCTAAAGCCCATCCGCTGGCTCCCGAGAATGGTAGCTTGTGGTTGTGGGATGCGAGCTACTACGGTGGGCATTTCTACCTGTACTGGGGCCCCTTACCGTCGCTCCTGCTCGCGCTGGTAAAGAGCATTTTTGGTTGGTCGTTTGAGGTGGGGGATCATTATGTGGTCTTCGCATTTCTCAGCTTGCATGCGATTTTCGCAAACCTACTGGTGCGGACGCTCGCACTACGGGTGTTCCCACTTCCACGTTGGGCACGCTGGCTAACACACGGAGTGATTTCGTTTGGTGCACCCATTCCGTGGTTGTTAGCTCGTGGCGCCATTTATGAGGGTGGGATTTCGGGGGGCATGGCTTTTCTTGTTGGAGGGCTTTTCACGGGAGTGCTGGCGGTCACCCGCGACCCAGCCGCCGCGAAGGTGAGTCCTAGACGCCCGCGCACCGCACTTTTGGTGCTCACCGGCTTCTTTTGGGGGCTTGCAATCTCCTGTCGCATCAGCTTGGTGTTCGCCATTTTGGCGCTCGTTTTGGTGACCGCTCTGGTTGCGCGCCACGAAGCACCAAGGCCAACGTGGTCATTCGTCTCGACATTGCTGGCAGTGGCTGCGCCAGTTGCGAGCATCGGACTGGCACTGGGCTATTACAATTGGCTGCGCTTCGATTCCTTCTTCGAGTTTGGCACGACGCACCAAATGTCGACGATGGACTACCGGACTTCACCGGCATATGTGTGGGCGAACACGTATTCTTATTTGCTCCGGCCGTTTCAGACTTCTTGCAAATTTCCTTGGATAACGGCGTTTCAGAATATAGGTGCAGCCGGGTTTCCCACAGACTTCGAGTGGCCCGCCGACTACAGCGCCTATGAGCCGCTGATCGGCATCCTGCTCTTGATGCCCTGGGCGTGGATCGGATTTTTGGGCGCCGTCTTGGCAATTCCAGTTGCTCTGCGGAGTGCGTGGCGCAGAGGGCTGCGCGCTTTCTTGCCGCCACGGTTGAGCTTCGGTCCAATCGCTTGGTGCGCGTCAGCCGCGCTCATCATTGTTCTCGTTACCCCGTTGCCGTTCATGTCGCTCTTCATCGCGACCATGCGCTACGTTGGTGATTTTCGTACGGGATTTGTGCTGATCGGGATGATGGGGGCCTCGCTCGTATTGAGCCGCACTCGCCGTTTCTGGGCGCGCGGATTGGTTAGCGTTGTTTGCATCAGCCTTGCAGGCGCGACCATTGCTGAGGGGATGCTTCTCGGTTTCGAGAGCTACTACATGCACTTTCACCGTAATAACCCAGCGTTCTACGCTCACTTACAAGAACGATTGTCCCTCTGTAAGGAGTGACGTTCAGCATCCTCACCATCATGGACGAATCGGTTCACAGACTGAAAACGTCCGTGTCGCATAGGCATCCAATTGCGGATTGAAGCTTCTGAAATGCCGATTGTACCCTTGGTAACCCAGCAAGAGACCTGCTGCTATGGTGACGGCGCTTGATGCAAGCAGGGCGATACTCGTTATTCGGTGCGGCCAACTGCCCTGCCGCAAGCTAGACCAGAGTGTCCAGCCACCCAGCAACCCCAGGAGGCCAAGGCCGAAGCTGATATCGGCAAGGTAGCGCATGCTCGCCAAAAACAGCGCGTACCAACCGGCGCCGCTCACGGTTCCACAAACCGTGAAACAAAAGGCGCACCAAAGGTAAAGCCTGGAGCGCGCGCCAAGCCCTATTGGCATGAGGGTTTTTCCACGGAGGCGCATGGCACGAAGAGACGTAATGCTGGTAACAATCGCGACCGCACCAAACAGAATCCCAGGGCCGGTACTGAGGAGCCCCACTAGTGGCTCAGACATGTAACCTGAAGGCACGTGAATAGGGCTCGGGGCGGTCATCGCATCGCCGCCAGAAGGCGCGCTGATAAAGGGAAATTCGCAGCTCAGCGTCGGCTGCCGGAAAAGGTAAGAATAGAAGTTAATCCCGAGGTAATCAGCCGAAACACTATAGGGCAGGAGCGTCACCGCTTTGCCCATCCCGAACTCCAACCAGTTATCAAATCGCAACCAGTTGTAGAAGAGTAGCGCGCCTCCCCCAAGCACCACGGGCGTACCAACGGAAAGGAGCGATACCACGAATGGTCTTCCCCAATGGCCCTTGCTTCTTCTGGTTGCAAGCACGGTGGCCACAACGAAAAGGCCGACGGTGGGTGCAAGCGTGATTCTAGAACCGAAAGCTAACGCCCAAAGTGTGCCCGCTGCGACCAGGTATTTCTGGAACGGAAGAGAGTTGGCGGAACGCCACACGGCGTTAAAAGCGAATACCAGCCCGAGCAGCATGAATCCTTGGCCGGCGGCTATTGCGGCCTGATAGACCCCTCCAGTTGCTACTAAGAAGGGTGCGGGGTTGGCGCAAGCGAACCCGAGCGCACCGAGGCCAGCAAGCAGCACCGGAAGATCGGGAAAGAGGCGCCGTGCCATGCCGAAGACCAAAAAAGCCCCAGCGACGGCACACAGCAACAGTGATGCGCCGGCTAGATACTGATCGCCAATTCGACCGTGAATACCCAACACTGTCTTAACGCCCGCCTGCAGCAGCGCGGGAACGGGGCCCCAATACGTAAAATACTTCCCCTTGTAGAGGCTGAGGTCGAAACGCCAAAAGCGCGAGAACTTCGGATCATAGGGGTTTGCCTGAGCAAGTAGCTCAGGTGCTGGGCCGTTCAAGAGGTTCAGCTGGCCGTGGCGAAAGGCTTCAGCCTGTTCGTCGTAGTAAGAGGTATACGATGGCCAGGTTTTGAGGTGCCCCGCCGAACCAATGAAGAAGTAGGTGAACGCGATGAGCAGCGTTACAAAGCTGAGGATCACCGCGAGCTCACGAGTGCGGCGTGTTTGTCCGGATGCCTTGGCGAGCATCGGCTCCTGAGTGGATGCGAGGGCGTCGTTCACAGTGCCTTCCAAAGTCACGAGGGCAATTCTAGCGCCCAAGGTGGCACGACACGCCAATCCTTGGTGAGTGTCTCGGCGCTTGTTACCGCCAAAGAGACGACTTGTCCGCGTTCCCAGTTCGGTGGTGCAATATCGCTGAGTCGAGGGAGAGTCGAAGTTGAAGGTAATCCTAGCTTCACTTCGATGGGATAAACTTTGCCTTGATGCTCCACAAGGAGATCAATTTCCCGCCCGTCGCGCGTCCTAAAGAAACGCACGTCCACTTCCTTCGCCCGATGTCGGAAGTACTTGAATACCTCGGAGAAAACGTGAGTTTCGAAGGCTTGGCCGGCTTGGGGTCCAAGCCGAAGAAGCTCACCTGTCTTCCAGCCCGCGAGAAACGCCGCGAGGCCCATGTCTAAAAAGTAGAGCTTCGGACTCTTAATTAGCCGTTTGGAGCGATTTTCGTGGTCGGGCTGAACCAGCTTTAGTAGGAAGCTGTCCTCGAGAACGCTCAGCCAGCTTTTGACGGTGGGCGCTGAAACGCCAGCATCCCGCGCAAGGTCGTCGAAGTTCACAAGGCAGCCGGTTCGCAAGGCGCAGAGGCGGAGAAAAATCTCGAACTCACGGCGCTTGTCGACCCGAAGCAGTTCGCGGACGTCGCGCTCGATGTAGGTCTGCGTGTAACTCGACAGGTAGAGATCGCGTGTGTCGACATCCGTGGTCGAGCAGAGCTTGGGAAAGCCCGTTCTCACCAAACTCTCGAAGTAGCCTTGGGGTGTTTTTTGATCGCGCGTCAACTGTTTTTCCTCATCAGAGAGCCCGCACAGATTCAAAATGGCAACACGGCCCGCGAGCGTCTCGCGGATCCCACGCATCACTTGAAAGTTCTGCGAACCCGTCAGCCAAAATGCACCTGGAGCGGCGCCTGCATCCGCAAGTTGCTTGATGGGGCTCAGCAGCTCGGGAGCGTATTGGATCTCGTCGATAATCAGTGGTGGTATCAGCTCACGCGCAAAGAGCACGGGGTCGGCATTTGCCCGAGCACGGGTCGCTAGATCATCCAGGTTGACGTATTGCCGTTCCGGCGCGCATCGGCGTAAGAGCGAGCTCTTCCCAACTTGACGTGATCCGAGCAGGAGCCACACCGGGAAAAGGCTCAATGATGGCGCTGGAACCCTGAAACGATCCTCAAATGTCCTTTGGATCCAGGTATTTGGCATTTCCAAAGCTTACTATGGAATTGCCAAGCCTGCTATTCAAGGCGCAGCTCGCGCAAGATCGCGCTCAATCAGCTGACCCAGCTCTTGTCCGAGACCTCCTCGCGGGGGCAGATACACAACAACGCCACTCCCCCGCTCGTTCAATCGCCAAAATCGCTTCCGTGAGATTTGCCCGCTGCGACTGGGTATTTCTGGAAGGGAAGAGAGTTGGTGGAACGCCACACGGCGTTAAAAGCGAACACCAGCCCGAGCAGCATGAATCCTTGGCTGGCGGCTATTGCGGCCTGATAGACCCCTCCAGTTGCTACTAAGAAGGGTGCGGGGCTGGCGCAAGCGAACCCGAGCGCACCGAGGCCTGCGAACAGCACCGGAAGATCGGGAAAGAGGCGCCGCGCCATTCCGAAGACCAACAAGGCCCCAGCGACGGCACACAGCAACAGTGAGGCGCCGGCGAGATACTGATCGCCTATTCGACCGTGAATCCCTAACACTGTCTTAACGCCCGCCTGCAGCAGCGCGGGAACGGGGCCCCAATACGCAAAATACTTCCCCTTGTAGAGGCTGATGTCGAAACGCCAAAAGCGCGAAAACTTCGGATCATAGGGGTTTGCCTGAGCAAGTAGCTCAGGTGCTGGGCCATTCAAGAGGTTCAGCTGGTCGTAGCCAAAGGCTTCAGCCTGCCGAGCGCCAACGGTGCTGAGGTTTCCCTTGCCTTTGAGGCTTTTGCCAGGCAAATCATGCCGATGAAGGTGATCCAAGCTCCGCTTTCAGGCGTTCTTGTCATTGAGCCGGATGTGTTCACCGATGACCGAGGGTTTTTCCTCGAGACTTTTTCGGTGCGACGCTATGCCGAGGCGGGCATCGACTTAACGTTCACGCAAGACAACTGGTCACGTTCAGTACGTAATACGCTGAGGGGGCTTCATTTTCAGGAACCTAACCCGCAGGGGAAACTTATCATGGCAACGCGGGGGCGCATTTGGGATGTGGCCGTTGATATTCGTCGTGGTTCCGCAAACTTTGGCAAGTGGTTCGCTGAAGAGCTAAGTGATGCCAATCGACGTCAACTGTGGGTGCCGCCGGGGTTTGCACACGGGTTTTGCGTCTTGAGCGATCTGGCGGATGTGGTCTACAAATGCACGGCTCCCTACACGCCGCAGTCTGATCGTTGTTTAGCCTGGAATGATCCTGAGCTTGCGATCAGTTGGCCAGTCTCCGAGCCACTGCTTTCGCCCAAAGACGCGGCTGCGCCCCTTCTTAGCGCGGCTCCGCTTCTTCCTGTGCTTGGTTGAGGACGAAGTCTACACCCGGTCGCGTCTCAGCGCGCACAAAGATCTGATAAGAAAACAGCGTGGGGGCCACGTCGATCAGTGCTTGGTTGACGAACACAGCGGCGCGCCCCAAGGCGCCATCGCCGAACACCTTCGGAAACGGTGCCGGGACTCCCTTGAGCTCGACAACACGCATGCCGGCGTCGTCGAGCAGTTGGCGGAGACTTCGGAAGGTGAACAGGCGGGTGTGCGTTCGGTCGAGAATCCCAGCCTTCCCATAGTTGAACTGACCGAATGCCAGCATCAGTCGTTGAACCACGAAGGCGACGTTGGGCGTCGTCAGAATCAAAGTGCGCGGAGTGAAATCAAGCTTCGCACGGAGCCGTTCCAGAAACAGCTCGGGATCCTGCAAATGTTCGATGATATCCAGCATTAAAATCTGTTCGGTATCTTTCAGTGAGATATCGAGCGGCTGGTTCAAGTCTTGGACTTTCACGGTCACGTTCGGGTCAGCTGTTTGACTCGGGTGTTGATCCACGACCGTCACCGTGCAGCCTTTCTTCACCAGTTCCTGAGCCATCCCACCCGGCCCTGCACCGATGTCTAAGACCCGGCTCTGCGCAGGCACCGCATTGAGTGCGTAAGTGTGGCTGCTCGCGTAGCCGAGCTTGAGATCGTAGTGGGTATTATCGGCGGCCTCGGTGTCGAAGCGACGTTGGTAGAGGAGGCCCGAGCGATGGAGCGCATTCTTAGTGGTCGCGAGCATCACATCTTTGGCATATTTCATGCCGTTAACTCGACAAATTTCGTCCCCGTAGTACGTCGGAATGGGGAGTTCTTTAATGCGGGAAGAGCTATTGAGCAGCTGGATGATGATCTCGGTATCGAAGTGAAAATCGTTTGAATTGAGCAGAAATGGGAGCCGCTTCAACGTCGACACTCGATACAGTCGGTAACCGCTGTGAAATTCAGAAAGGCGTGAACCTAAAAGCGTGTTTTGAGCGGTGGTAAGGATTTTATTCCCGAGGTATTTGTAGAAGGGCATGCCGCCCTTAAGGGCCCCAAAGCGCACCAGCATCCTGCTCCCAAAGACGGCATCCGCCTCGTTTTCTACGATCGGCCGCACCAGGTTCGGTAGCTCCTCGGGCGCGTACTGACCGTCGCCGTGCACCATGGCCACAAAGTCAAAGCTCTCCCTGATTGCAAACGAATAACCGACTTTCTGGTTGCCCCCGTAGCCCTGATTGTAGGCATTCCTCAACACCGTCATCGGCACCTCTGGATGAGCCGCCTGGTACGCCTGACTGATCTCGTACGTGCGATCTGTCGATGCATCGTCGACCACCAGCACGTGGCAATCAAAATCATGAAAGACGGACGACGGGATCCGTTCGAGAACCCATTTCATGGTGCTCTCGGCGTGGTAAGCAATGACGAAAATGAGAAGGCGGGGGCGGATGGCTACCGTCGAAGTCTCGGGCATAAGGAGAAGCCCAATACCTCGGTGCCAGCTACCGCGGCAACCCTGATTCGCTGACGAAACAGGGCCCTGCAGCCTCTACCCTAATGCGACGAGTTGTTTCAAGGGATCACCGACACCCAGTGGCTCAAGCCCGAGAGCTTTGGCTCGGTTCACGTTCAGACTGGCGTTGAGTGGACGCGGCGCTGCTTGCCGCAACTCGATGGTGGCGATGGGCTCGATGAGCGAGGCATCAAGACCGAATGCGTCCGCAATCTGCATGGCAAAATCGAAGCGACTGAGCGAATCGGTGCCTGCAAGGTGCAGTGTTCCACGCTCTTCTTGATGCAACTGTATCAGAGTGAGCAGCATCCGCGCGAGGTCGGGAACCCACGTCGGATTTGAGATCTGATCGGTGACAATTCGAACGCGACGCCGTTCCGTAAGCTCCCCCCGTAACCACCTGACGAAGTCCTTCTTCGGCAAGGGCCATGGTCCGTAGGGTACTGCTGTGCGAACGATCAAATGGTTTTCCGTAGCTGCTTGAGTGGCAAGCTCGCCTGCCGCCTTGGTCACGGCGTAGACACCCCGCGGATTGATGGGCGATTCCTCGCTGTATTTTCCCTCCTGGCCATCGAACACGTAGTCCGTGGATACGAAGATGAATCGGCTACCTTCGGTTTGACAAAACCGAGCTAGAGATTCGGTTGCCGCGACGTTCACATCCCACGCTTCCGCCCGCTGGCTCTCTGCACGATCTACGTGAGTGAACGCCCCTGCGTGGACGATCACGGTGGGGCGCAGCTCCGCTAACAAACGTTGGATGCTCTCGGGCTGAGATAGATCGAGCGAAGGCGAAGTATTCCGGCTCACGCCGGTAACCCGGATCCCCGCTGCAAGGAGCGCTTGCATGACGCCCGTCCCAATGAGCCCCGTGGCGCCAGTAACAAGCACATGTTCAGTCATCAGGAGCGCTCGCCGTATTGAAGTTCATAATAGCGCTGATAATCCCCGCTGATGATGCGCTCCCACCATGAGCGATTGGAAAGGTACCAATCGATGGTTGCCTGCATGCCCCCTTCAAAGCTGTGCTTGGGTTGCCAGCCAAGCTCGCGCTTCATCTTGCCGGCATCAATGGCGTAGCGGCGATCGTGCCCCGGGCGGTCCGCAACGTACTTTATCAGGTCTTTCGACTTGCCAAGCTGCGTGAGGATGCGTTCAACGATAGCGATGTTCGGCGCCTCACTGTTGCCGCCTATGTTGTAGACTTCACCCGCAGCGCCGCGTTCAAGAACGACCAGCAGGGCGGAACAATGATCTTCCACATGAAGCCAGTCGCGCACGTTCATCCCATCACCATAAACGGGAAGGGCCTTGTCCGAGAGGGCATTGATGATCATCAATGGGATCAGCTTCTCTGGAAACTGTAGCGGGCCGTAGTTGTTGGAGCAGCGTGTTGTCACGGTGTCCATGCCGAAGGTGTGGTGGTACGCGCGAACGAGCAAATCAGCGCCAGCCTTGGAGCTCGAATAAGGGCTGTTAGGCTGAATCGGTGAATCTTCCGTAAAGGCTCCGGTGGCGCCCAGCGACCCATAGACTTCATCGGTGGAAACCTGTAGAAAGCGGCCGATTTTCTGGCGGCGCGCGCTCTCTAAGAGCGTTAACGTGCCCGTGACATTGGTATCAACAAACACGCGTGGCCCGAGGATCGATCGGTCCACATGCGACTCGGCCGCGAAATTGACGATGCGGTCAACATGATGCGTTGCGATCAAGTCGTCGACCAGGCCTTGGTCCAAAATGTCCCCTCGAACGAACGTGATGTCCGACAGCACTCCCGCCAAATTTTCGAGGTTTCCGGCGTAGGTCAGCTTGTCGAGCACCACGAGCCGCAGCGTTGGCAACTCTCGACGCAGGAAGAGGACGAAGTTCGAGCCGATGAAGCCGGCGCCCCCCGTTATCAATAACGCACTCATCGCACACCGGCTTTGGCAGCAAGCAAGTCCAGAAGGTATTGACCGTAGGGATTATTTTTCATTGAATTCCCGAGATTTTCGAGCTGCTCGTCGTTCACATAGCCCATATGCCAGGCGATCTCTTCTGGGCAGGCAATCTTCAAACCCTGGCGCCGTTCGATGGTCTCGACATACGAGGAGGCCTCGACCAGCGCGCTGTGAGTTCCCGTGTCGAGCCATGCATGGCCTCGCCCCAACAACTCGACGTGCAATTTCCCGCGAGTGAGATAGATGCGATTGACGTCGGTGATTTCAAGTTCACCTCGATGAGACGGTTTTAGGTTCTTGGCGATCTCAAGGACGTCGTTGTCGTAGAAATAGAGGCCCGTGACTGCGTAGTGTGACTTTGGCTTCGCTGGCTTTTCCTCAATGCTGAGCGCCTGCCCATTGGGGCCTAATTCGACGACCCCGTACGCTTCGGGATGCTTCACATAGTAGCCAAACACCACCGCTCCGTCTTCGCGCTCCGCCGCGCGTTGCACAATCTGCGACATTCCGTGGCCGTAGAATAAGTTATCCCCCAGAATAAGCGCTGAACGGCTGCTCCCAACGAAATCCGCACCGATAGTAAATGCTTGAGCTAAACCATCCGGTGACGGTTGCACCGCGTACGACAGCGACATTCCCCATTGGTTGCCGTCTCCCAAGAGTTCGGCGAAACGTGGCAGATCCTGAGGCGTGGAAATGATCAGGATGTCCCTGATCCCCGCCAGCATGAGCGTGCTCAACGGATAGTAAATCATCGGCTTGTCGTAGATGGGCAGAAGCTGCTTCGAAACGACTCGGGTAAGGGGGTAGAGCCGAGTGCCTGAGCCACCGGCTAAAATGATTCCTTTGACGCTCATCCGGTTGAATTGACTTAGCCCTGAGGAGAGATCAAGGGACAAAGAGTCGAGCCGAAGCCCGCGCTTGCGGAAGCCGGGGGCTAGGGTTGGCGTCACTACGGGCCTGAACGGACGAAGCAGAGCGAACGTCGAGCGTTCAGCTCGTTGGCTCGGGCGCTAGGATTCGAACCTAGATAAAGGGATTCAAAGTCCCTTGTCCTACCTTTAGACGACGCCCGAAAAAGCGCGCGG
>Ga0209490_10005451_pt1 | contig 11589 bp, 10 predicted proteins | sample MAT06_FD_187209 | JGI IMG/M metagenome (GOLD analysis project Ga0209490, IMG submission 187209) | Freshwater microbial communities from Lake Fryxell liftoff mats and glacier meltwater in Antarctica - MAT-06 (SPAdes) (version 2) | ecosystem: Environmental > Aquatic > Freshwater > Ice > Liftoff...
TCGCCCGAAGTGGTGAAAAGCAGCAGGCCTTCGGTGTTGATGTCGAGCCGGCCCACGCTCTGCCACTTGCCTTGCTGCAAGCGCGGCAGACGGCGGAATACGGTGGGACGTTGCTGCGGATCGTCATGCGTGACGACCTCGCCGGCGGGCTTGTGATACGCCAGCACACGCGGCGGTGGCGGCGCGATTCGGTAGCGCACCGGCTGGCCGTCCAGCGCGATGCGATCGCCGAAGCTGACACGCTGGCCGACGTGAGCCGGCTCGCCGTTCACCGTGAAACGGCCTTCGGCGATCATGTTCTCGAGATCGCGGCGTGAACCCACGCCGGCCTGCGCCAGCACCTTGTGCAGCTTGGGGGCATCCGCTTCGGCCGCCAGCACACGCTTGGAGGCGCTGTCGGCATCGCTGCTTTCCTCGTCGCCGGTGTTGTCGCCTGAACTGAGGCTATCAGGCGGTGCGGTGTCAGCGACATCAGCGCCATCCGCAGTGTCGTTCGCAATGTCGGCGGTGGGGTCGACGTCGAACTCGCCGGCCAGCACTTGCGCAAACACTTCTTCGGCCACGGGCTGGGCAGCACGCGCAGGCGCGGCGCCGGCGACGGCGGCTTCGCCATCTTCACCCGCAACGGCCTCATCGCGGGCGCCGCCACGCCGGCCACGCCGGCGGTTGCGCCCACGGCGGCCGCGTTCTTCGCCGTCGGTGATGGATGCATCAGTGCTGGATGCATCAGTGCTGGACTCGCCAGTGCTGGACTCGCCAGCGTTGGACTCGTCACTGCTGGCTACGGCACTGCTGGCGACGGCACTGCTGCCCGCGCCATGGCTGTCTGCGCTGGCTTCGCCCGCGATGTCGGCGCCAGTGCCAGTCGCTTCGCGAACTGGCTTTGCATCCACCGTCGCGGCTGGCGCAGGTGCGTGCGGCTCCGTACCCACCGTTGCAGCATCCTCCGCCGGTTTAGCGGCAGTGGCGGCACGCCGACGGCGCGTGGCCGGTGCGGGGCTCTCATCGCCGCCTGCCGGCTCTTCGGCCGGCGCTGGCGCTGCCTCTGCTGCGAGCGGTTCGGCCTCGGCGGCCGTCTCGCGCGGCGCGCGCTTGCGTTTGGGCTTCTCGGCCGCGGCCGCGGGGCCCGCGTCGGCGTCGGGAACCTCGGGCAGGTCGTTGTCGGAAGGATTCATGCGGGCTTGTCGTTGGAAGTGGGAACTGCGGCTTCTACGGCCGCGGGGGATGCGCCTTCTTTGGGCGCGACGTCGGTTTCGGTTTCGGTTTCGGTTTCGGTTTCGGTTTCGGTTTCGGTTTCGGGTTCGGACGACAGGCCAGGCGCCAGATCAGCTGCCAGCTGAGGCGCCGGTTGGGGCGCCAGATCAGGCGTCCAAACAGGCGCTGGGGTCGGCGCAGGTTCTGGCAATTCAACCGGCGCTGACTCAGCTTCAAGCAGCAAACTGCCCTGGCCGTCATCAGCAAGCAGATCAGGAAGAAGATTCAACGTTTCCAGCGCATCGGCAGACCTCGCGGCGGCCTCGGCGCCGTCTATCGGGGGCAGTTGGTCCAGGCTGGACAGGCCCAGGTCGTCGAGAAAATGCTTCGTCGTGGCATACAACGCTGGCCGGCCTGGGGCTTCCCGGTAGCCGATTGCGTCTATCCAGCCGCGGTCTTCCAGCTGCTTGACGATCTGGCTGCTGACGGTCACGCCGCGAATGTCTTCAATGTCGCCGCGCGTCACCGGCTGGCGGTAGGCCACGATGGCCAGGGTCTCCATGGCAGCACGCGAGTATTTCGGTGGCTTTTCTGGGTGCAAGCGGTCGAGAAAAGGGCGCAGTTCGGGCCGGCTCTGGAACCGCCAGCCGCTGGCCAGTGCGACAAGTTCGACGCCACGGTCCTGCCAGTCCGTTACGAGTTCGTCCAACACGCAGCGCAGGGTGTCCGCGCCCACCTCGCCGTCGAACAAGACTTTCATCTCGCCCATCGGCAATGGGGCACTGGCGCAGATCAGCGCCGTTTCGAGGACGCGTTTGGCCTCAGCTGTATTCATCGCCTGCGTTGGGTGTGGCCATGGCCCGGGGCCAAGGTCTCAAGGTTCTTCCGAAGAGTCGGGGGCTGCGCGGCCGACCAAGTCGGGGCGCGGGCTGAACCTAGTGCGGCGGAGCCGGGGGCCAGGTTCGGTGCAGCGGGTCGAACAGGCGAGGTACGCGCTAACGTGCGGCGGCTCTGTGATTTCCGCGAATTGTAGCCCCGTCAGCGCTTCTTGCCGCGAAATCCTGCCGCCAAGGAGTCGTTACGCAGACGTTGCGCTAGCGGTTGACCTGCTGCCAGGCCTGTTCAAAGTCGGGCGGCGGCGGGCATGCAAATGCCAGCGGCTGGCGGGTGATGGGGTGAGCCAGCCTCAGCTCGGCGGCATGCAGGGCCTGGCGCTGCAGACCCAACACCGGCTTGCCGCCATACACGGCATCGGCCACCAGCGGATGGCCTTTCCAAGCGAGGTGCACGCGGATCTGGTGTGTTCGGCCGGTGTGCAGGGTGCAGCGCAGCGCGGCCACGCTGCCTTGCTCCCCTTCGCGCGCAGCCAGAACCTGCACGTCGGTGCGCGCAGGCTTGCCGCCGGCCACCACGGCCATGCGCACACGGACCGCAGGGTCGCGGCCTATCGGGGCTTCGATGCTGAACTCGGCCTGATTCGGCACGCCGTGAGCCAGCGCCAGGTAGCGGCGGCTGACCACGCGCGCTGCGATGTCGCGCACCAGCGCCGTGACCGCCGGCAGGCTCTTGCCCACCATCATCACCCCCGAGGTGTCCTTGTCGAGCCGGTGCACGATGCCGGCCCGCGGCAAATGGGCCGCAGCCGCGTGGTGGGCCAGCAGCCCGTTGAGCAGCGTGCCCGACCAGTTGCCCGGGGCGGGGTGCACCACCAGACCGGCGGGCTTGTTGATGACGAGGAGGTGCTCGTCTTCAAAAAGCAGCTGCAGTGCCATGGCCTGTGGCCGGAAGGCTCGGCTCTCGTCGGTGGGCACGAGTTCCAGTTGCAGCCGCTGCCCGCCGCGAACTCGGCGCGAGGCCGCACCGCCTGCGGCACCGTCCACTTGCACGTGGCCACGTTCCAGCAGCTGCTGCAGATGGCTGCGCGAGAACTCGGGCGCCAGCGCCACCAGCACCTTGTCCAGGCGCTCGCCGTGCTGTGCAGGGCTGACCACCGCAGTGCGAATTTCAGGTTCAGCGTCGGGCCCATGCGTGCTGGCGTCCGTGCTCGCGTCTGTGCGTGCGTCCGTGCGTGCGTCATCAGGCCCTGCGGCGCTGTCTTCGACGTCGGGGTCGACGAGGGGGGGCTCCCTATAATCAGCGCCTTCTTGCACGATCGGCACCTTTCCTGATGAGCCTTCTTCTGATGCGTCGCCCGATATGGCGAGGAACCTGGCGGCTGGCGCTTGTCAGCCTGGTGGCAGTGGCCTTGCAATTGGCCGGCTGTGCCAGCGCACCCAAGGGCGAATCGGTAGAAACCACTGCCGAAAGATTGTACAAAGAGGCCCGCGAAGACATGCTCGGCGGCACCTTCGAACGTGCCATCAAGACCCTGGAGCGTGTCGAAAGCCTGGCCGCGGGTTCGCTGCTCGGCCAACAAGCCTTGCTGGACACCGCGTACATCCGCTGGCGCAGCGGTGAGCGCACCGAAGGCCTGGCTGCCATCGACCGCTTCATCAAGCTGAACCCTTCGAGCCCGGCGCTGGACTATGCGCTGTATCTGCGCGGCGTGATCAATTTCAACGACAGCCTCGGCCTGCTGGGCAACCTGGCCCGGCAAGACCTGTCGGAGCGGGACCAGAGCGCTTCGCGCGAGTCTTTCCAGTCTTTCAAGCAGTTGGTCGACCAGTTCCCGCAGTCACGCTACGCGCCAGACGCGAAGGCGCGCATGAATTTCGTCATCAATTCGCTGGCCAACTACGAGGTGCATGTGGCGCGCTACTACTTCCGCCGTGGCGCCTATGTGGCTGCGGCCGCGCGTGCGCAACAGGCCGTGGTCGAGTACCAGCAGTCGCCGGCTGCCGAAGAAGCCCTCCACATCATGATGCAGAGCTACGACAAGCTGCAGCTGGCTGGCCTGCGCGACGACGCCGAGCGCGTGCTTCGCAAGAACTTCCCCAACAGCAGTTTCCTCGGCCTGGGGACTGCACTCGCCCCCAAACCCTGGTGGCGTTTCTGGTGAAGCAGTGGCCGGCACGAAGCCGGCCTGCGGACTTGCTTCGCGCTCAGTGTGCGGCGGCCAGTTCGGCCAGCCAATCCAGGGCTTCGGCTTCTTCCTTCAGCATACCCATGGGCGGCAGCGCAGCAATCAAGCGGCGGCCGTAGCCCATCTGGCGCACGCGGGGGTCGCACAGCACGAGCAGGCCACGGTCGCTTTCTGTGCGTATCAAACGGCCCGCTCCCTGCTTCAGTGACACCGCGGCCTCGGCGACGAAATAGTCCTCGAAGGGGTTTCGGCCTTGTTCACGCAGCTGCTTCACGCGCGCTTCGACCAAGGGGTCGCCAGGCGGCGGGAACGGCAGCTTGTCGATCAACACGCACTGCAGCGCGTCGCCGGGCATGTCTATCCCCTCCCAGAAGCTGGCTGAACCCACCAGCACGCAGCCACGGCCGTCGCCGTAGCGTTGCAGCAGCGCCCGGCGTGGCTCTGTGCCCTGTACCAGCACCGCGAGTTCGTGGCCGAGCTCCAGGGCCTGCGCCTTCAGGGCCTCTGCCACCAGCGGCAGCACGCGCAATGTGGTCGTCAGCACGAAGGTACGGCCGCCCAGAGCCACCGCGCAGCGTGCCGCCAGCGCGCCCACCGCTGCCGGGTGGCCGGCCGCATTGGGCAGCGGCAAGCGTGCCGGCACCCACACGCGTGCGTTCGCGGCGTAGTCGAATGGGCTGCCCACACGCAGGCGTTGAGCGTCCTCCAGGCCCGTGGTGGCAGTGAACCAGCTCAGGCCTTCGTCATCACCCAGCGTGGCAGAGGTGAAGATCCACGCCTTGGAGGAGGCCGCACGCTGCTGGGTGAGCATGTCGCGGATGTCCAGAGGCGACTCCACCAACCGCGCCTGCTGCGGCGTGAGATCCACCCATCTCACCTGCCCGGCCGCAGCGTCTTGCGCAAAGCGCCGGGCCAACGTGGCCAGCGCACGCGCACGCTGCTCGAGCTTGGGAAACTCGGGCGTGGTCTCGGCCACGGCAGCCGCCGCTGCAGCTGCCGCCAGCGCCGCGTTTGCCAAACTGCGCAAAGGCTCCAGCAGTTCATCGGCACGTTCGTCCCAGCGCAGCTTCAGCGTGCCGCGCACCTCGCGGTGCGTGCCGGCTGCGGCCAGGCGAAGCTCACGCGCGGCACGTTCCACGTCAAGCTGCAGCTCGGCCCAGGGCTGCAGGCCGCGCGCATGTTGCAAGCCCGCGGCCAGCAGGTCGCGCCCCAACTCAAGCGCCACGCCCGTGGCCAGCGTGGTACCCAGGAACTGCACGCCCGCTTCCACCAGCTGATGGGCTTCGTCGAAGACGGCCGCGTCCACCGTGGGCAGCAACTCGGCGACGCCGCTGTCGCGCAGCGCCAGATCGGCGAAAAAGAGATGGTGGTTGACGACGACCAAGTCCGCCGCCATCGCGTCACGCCGCGCCTGCATGACATGGCAGTTGCGGTGCTCAGGGCACTCGGTGCCCAGGCAGTTCTCGCGCGTGCTGGTGACGAGCGGGATGACGGGTGAACGTTCATCCAGACCTTCGATTTCGGCCAGGTCACCGCTGCGTGTGCCCTGCGCCCAGATCGCCACGCGGTTCAAGGCGCGCAGCGCGAAACGGTCGGGCAGCTGCCCGCTGACTTGGGCCTGCTGCAGGCGCCAGCGGCACAAGTAGCTGGCCCGGCCTTTCAACAACGCCAAGCGCAACGGCACCTTCAAAGCTTCCGCAAGACGCGGCAGGTCGCGCAGGAACAGTTGGTCCTGCAGACTCTTCGTGGCGGTGCTGACCAGCGCACGTTTGCCCGACAGCAGCAGCGGCACGAGATAGGCGAATGTCTTGCCCACACCGGTGCCGGCCTCGGCCACCAGCGTGCCGCGCGCCTGCAAGGCGTGCGCGATCTGCGCTGCCATTTGATCTTGTTGCGGCCTGGGCAGGAAGCCAGGATCGGCACGCGCCAGCGGCCCATCTGCGGCAAAGGCCCTCGCCACCGCTTCTGCCAGAGCCTCTCCGCGTTCGGAGTTCACGCCGGCTCGGGGGGGCTGAGTTGCGCTTCCAGGCGCGTGATGTGGTTGCGCAGCAGCAGGCGGCGCTTCTTCAGTCGGCGCAGCACGAGATCGTCGGCCGGCCTGTCGGACGGGTTGCGGTCGATGCGATCGTCCAGATCGGCATGTTCGATGCGCATCTCGATGAGGCGGCGCTGCGGGGAATGCAGGTTCTCGTCCATTGCGGCACGTTGGGGGGCGGAGGCCGAGTTTATATTCGCAGCATGCCCACCCTAGCCGCTTCGTTCCGCTTCAGCGCCGCCACCGGCCTGCACCGAGGCGACCGCGCCTACCAGCAGGATCAGGTCGAAATCATTGCTCACCCGAAGGTCACTGGCTCGGTGCTGGCCTTGGTGGCTGACGGCATGGGCGGCAAGAGCGGCGGGCGCAAGGCCGCCGACCAGCAGGTCGAAATCATTGCTCACCCGAAGGTCACTGGCTCGGTGCTGGCCTTGGTGGCTGACGGCATGGGCGGCAAGAGCGGCGGGCGCAAGGCCGCCGACCAGGTGCTGATGACGGGCCGCCAGATCTTCGAACGCTTCGTTCCAACGAGCGACGAGGCCGCCGAGATGCTGCGTCAAGTGGTTCTCGAATCGCACCTGATGATCAAGCTGACGGCGATCACGTCTGAAGAAGAGCCGCACAGCACCGTGGCCGCGTTTTCCGTCTCGCCCACGCTGGAATGCGACGTGGCGCACGCGGGCGACTCACGCGTCTACCATTTCCGCGGCGCTGAAATGATGCGTCGGACGGTGGACCATTCGTTCGTGCAGCGCCTGGTGGACGAAGGCAAGATCAGCGAAGAGGCCGCCAACACGCACCCGCAGAGCAACCTGTTGACCGGTTGCCTGGGCACCCACGCCGACCCGCCGGTAGCGCTGTGGCACATCGACAAGCTCGAATTCGGTGACACCATGCTGGCCTGCAGCGACGGCCTGTGGCACTACTTCACGCCCAAGGAAATCGGCGCCATCCTGCACGCGCTGCCGCCGCGCGAAGCCAGCGAGATGCTGATCAGCAAAGCGCGTCAGCGCGCCCGGGGGGGCGGCGACAACCTCTCGCTGGCGCTGGCGCGGATCGACCCCCTGCGCTGAGCTGTACGCTGATTTCTGCGCAGACAAGCTTCTGTCCTGGCGCTGGTGCCCGCGACAGGCGGTGCGCAGCAGCCTTCAGCGCGAAGCGGCAGGCACTGGCAACGGCGCGGCTAGCTTGCCCTCACGCAACCGCTCGGCCTGGCGTTCACGGATGCGAGCCTGCGTGGCCTCGATCTGAGCCTGGCGTTCGCGCGCGGCATTGGCGCGCTGCCGCGCTGAGGCTTGCGCAGCCGATGCGGCTGCGCCAGGGTCGGCGCGCTGGGCAGGTGTTTGAGTTGCAGTAGACGGGCCTGGCCGCACACGCTCCCCGGGCGCTGACGCCGCCAACGGCGCAGCCGCCTGCGAGGCCGCTTCGCGCTGCTTGGCCTGAATGACTTCGCGTCGCACGGCGGCGCGTTCTCGCCGCTGGAGGTCGTCCAACGTCAACTCCTCCGCTCGCGGTGCTGTCAGCGCATCGCGCCGCCGCCGGCGAGCGTTGTCCACGCAAGCCGTGACGACGAAGCGCTGCCGGCACGCTGCCATGTCCGCGTTGAACTGCACCTCGATGCGGCTGCGCTCGTCCTCGATGCGCGCACGAAGCAGCTCGCGCTCTTGGGCGTTGGATGCGGACGCGGATGCGGCTGCGGATTCGGGCGCGGACTCGGGTGCGGATGCCGCCTGGGCCACACCGGCCATCAGAAGCAGCGCGGCCCCTGCGGCCAGCACTGCAAGTTTGGGCATCGGCCTCATGTCAGCGAGGTGTCCACGTCGCGCCGTGCCAGCGCCAGGAACTCGGCGCTCTGCATCTCGTGCAGGCGCGACACGGTGCGGGGAAACTCGTGGGCCAACGGGCCCTCGGTGTACAGCTGCTCGGGCGGCACGGCGCAGCTCATCAACAGCTTCACGCGGCGGTCATAGAGCACGTCCACCAGCCAGGTGAAGCGCCGGGCTTCGCTGGCCAGGCGGGGTGGCATCTGCGGCACGTTGGAAAGCAGCACGGTGTGGAAGCGCGCGGCGATCTCGAGATAGTCGTTCTGCGAGCGCGGCCCGCCGCACAGGGTGCGGAAGTCGAACCACACCACGCCGCCGGCACGTCGCACGGCACGAATTTCGCGGTGTTCGATGTTCATCACCGGCGACTCGTCGCGCGCCTCGGTCAGCTTGTCGAATGCACGCTCCATTGCGGTCTCGGCTTCGGGGCTCAGCGCGCAATGCAGCATCTCGACGCCGGCAAGGCTCTGCTGCCGGTAATCTGTGCCTGCATCGACGTTCACCACCTCCAGCTTCTGTTTCAGCAGCGCTATGGCCGGCAAGATGCGCTCGCGGTGCAGGCCGTCGGGATAAAGGCCGTCGGGGTGGAAGTTCGAGGTCGTGATGACACTCACGCGGTTGTTGAACAACGCCGCCAGCAGGCGGTGCAGGATCATCGCGTCAGTGACGTCAGAGACGTGGAACTCGTCGAAGCAAATCAGCCGGAAGCGGCGCGCGATGCGTGCGCCCAGTTGGTCCAGCGGGTTTACGGTGCCCTTCAGGTCTTGCAGTTCGCGGTGCACCTCGCGCATGAATTCGTGAAAGTGCAGACGCGTCTTGCGCTGCAGCGGCACAGCCTGGAAGAAACAATCCATCAGGAAGCTCTTGCCGCGCCCGACACCACCCCACATGTACACGCCGCGAGGAATGGGCGGACGGCTGATGAGCTTGGTGATGGCGTTGCTGCGCCTGGATTTGTAGGCCACCCACTCGGCTTCGCAGCGCTCCAGGGCATCCACCGCGCGCAACTGCGCGGCGTCATTCTTGAAGCCGCGTTCTTTGAGCGTGGCTTCATAAAGCTGCCGAACACTCACGAGCTCAGAAGTTCAGGGTGCGCTTGTCCACCGCCAGGGCGGCTTCCTTGGTCGCTTCGCTGAGTGACGGATGCGCGTGGCAGATGCGTGCAATGTCCTCGGCGCTGGCCTTGAACTCCATCGCCACCACGGCCTCGCTGATCAGCTCACTGGCCTGAGGCCCGACGATGTGCACGCCGAGGATTTCATCGGTCGCCGCATCGGCCAGGATCTTCACCATGCCGGTGGTGTCACCCAAGGCGCGCGCTCGGCCATTGGCCAGGAAGGGAAACGTGCCGGCCTTGTAGGCGCGGCCGGCAGCCTTCAACTGCTGTTCGTTCTGCCCCACCCAGGCGATTTCCGGGCTGGTGTAGATGACCCACGGGACGGTGTTGAAGTTGACATGGCCGTGCTGGCCGGCCATCCGCTCGGCCACTGCCACGCCCTCTTCCTCGGCCTTGTGCGCGAGCATCGGGCCGCGAACCACGTCACCCACTGCCCACACGCCAGGCAGGTTGGTGCGGCAGTCGTCATCGACGACGATGGCGCCGCGATCGTCCAGCTTCAGACCGACGGCTTCGGAGTTCAAACCGACTGTGTTGGGCACGCGCCCGATGCTGATGATGAGCTTGTCGACATCGAGCTTTTGGGCTTCGCCTTTCGCATTGGCATACGCAACGCTGACGCCGTTATTGCCAGTCATGACCTCGCCGACCTTGACGCCAAGTTCGATCTTCAGCCCCTGCTTGACGAAGGCCTTGTGCGCTTCCTTGGCGATCTGCTCGTCCACCACACCCAGGAAGGTGGGCAGCGCTTCCAGCACCGTCACATCGGCACCCAGGCGGCGCCACACCGAGCCCAGCTCCAGGCCGATGACACCGCTGCCGATGAGGCACAGCTTCTTCGGCACGTCAGCGATGCGCAGCGCACCGTCGTTGCTGAGCACGTGCACTTCGTCGAACGGCGTGCCCGGCAGCGTACGCGCGCTGGAGCCTGTGGCCAGCAGCACTTGCTTGCCGAGCAGCGATTCTTCGCCGACGGCGATCTCGTAGCCGCCCTCCACCGCCTTCACGAACGAGCCGCGGCCGTGGAAGAAGGTGATCTTGTTCTTCTTGAAGAGGTAGAGGATGCCGTCGTTGTTCTGCGCCACGACCTTGTCCTTGCGATCCAGCATCTTCTTCACGTCGATGCTCAGGTCCTTCAGGCCGATGCCGTGGTCGGCGAAGGCGTGGCCGGCGTGCTCGAAGTGCTCGCTGCTCTGCAGCAGTGCCTTGCTCGGGATGCAGCCGACGTTCGTGCAGGTGCCGCCGGGAGCAGGCCCGCCCTTGCCGTTTTTCCACTCGTCGATGCAGGCAACGTTGAAGCCCAGTTGAGCAGCGCGGATGGCGCCGATGTAGCCGCCGGGGCCGGCGCCGATGACGATGAGATCGAAGTTCTTGGACATGTTGGGTTCGGTGTCGCCGGGTCAGCCTTCGTCGGGCACGAAGAACCACAGCAGGATGTAGAACAGGATGCCGACGCCGCCGAACAGCGCCAGTGCGGTGAGCACCAGGCGCCAGATCCACGACTCGACACCCGTTAGCGCCGCAATGCCGCCGCAGACACCGGCAATCCAGCGGTCGCCGCGGCTGCGGCGCAGCCGGTTGATGGCGGCCGCGGTGGGGTTGTCGGCCGGCTCGTTGCCGCTGCCGATCAGCCGCGCCTTGGCCCGCTGGAACTCATCGTCGCTGAGCGCACCGCGTGCACGCAGTTCGTCCAGCCTGGCGAGGTCGTCGACGAATCCCATGGTGGCCCCTCTTGCGCCGCGTGCAGGGCGCGTCAGATGTCGAACAACAGACGTGCCGGGTCTTCCAGCGCGTCTTTCATGGTTACCAGACCCAGCACGGCTTCGCGGCCGTCGATGATGCGGTGGTCGTAGCTCATCGCCAGGTAGTTCATCGGGCGCACCACGACCTGTCCGTTCTCGACCACGGCGCGGTCCTTGGTGGCATGCACGCCCAGGATGGCGCTCTGCGGCGGGTTGATGATCGGCGTGCTGAGCATGCTGCCGAAGGTGCCGCCGTTGCTGATGCTGAAGGTGCCGCCGGTGAGCTCTTCGATGCCAAGCTTGCCGTCCTTCGCCTTCTGGCCGTACTCGGCAATCTTCTTTTCGATGTCGGCAAAACTCATCTGGTCGGCGTTGCGCAGCACCGGCACCACCAGGCCGCGCGGCGAACCCACCGCGATGCCGATGTCGAAATAGCCGTGGTAAACGATGTCGTTGCCGTCGACGCTGGCATTGATGACCGGGTACTTCTTCAAAGCCGCCACGGCCGCTTTCACGAAGAAGCTCATGAAGCCCAGCTTCACGCCGTGCTCCTTCTCGAACTTCTCCTGGAAGCGTTTGCGCATCTCCATCAGCGGCGCCATGTTCACCTCGTTGAAGGTGGTGAGGATGGCGTTGGTGCTCTGGCTCTGCACCAG
>Ga0209490_10005454_pt1 | contig 11587 bp, 12 predicted proteins | sample MAT06_FD_187209 | JGI IMG/M metagenome (GOLD analysis project Ga0209490, IMG submission 187209) | Freshwater microbial communities from Lake Fryxell liftoff mats and glacier meltwater in Antarctica - MAT-06 (SPAdes) (version 2) | ecosystem: Environmental > Aquatic > Freshwater > Ice > Liftoff...
CACCCAGCGTTTCGGCGGAAGACAAGGCGTTCGCCAAAGAGAAGATCCAGGAGATCGCCGCCGCCGCCACCAAGCCCGAGGACGGCGCGCTGCGCAAGGCTGGGCGTGGAGCGTTGCTGGCACTGAAAGGCCTGGCGGGGGCCTTGCCGGACCTCAACAAGATCGTGGAGTCGGTGGGGAAGATTATGGAGTCGGTCGGCTCGATTGCCGGCTAAGATAATGACTAGACCCGATACCTCGGGAGCCTTGGTGGTGTCAGTTTGTTGACGAGGGTGAGGGCCGGGCGCCCAAGATAGACGTGTCTGAGTTGAAGCAGGGACTTTGACAACTACCGGCACTCGACCAGCCAGCTGCTGATGCGCGGCGCGAGAAAAGGGGCTTCAGGTTGGTCCACTGTCCACCTTCGGTGAGCATCAGCGTCGACAGCGCATCGATGGGGAAGTAGGCTCCATTCTTGGGCACGGCCTTTAAGAAATGCAGGTAGGTTCGCCCCTCTTCGAGCGCAGGAAACTCGCGGACCGTGTAGGTGAGCCGGCCCTCGTCCAGGGTGAGCGTGCCGCCCGGCCGAGTGACCACCAGCGGCACCTTCCGGGCCGGGGGATTGCCCTTCCACCATTCGTCCACTACCAGGCTGTAGTCGCTATGGATGCTGGTTTACGAGGTGGCCAGGTGAGAGGCCTTCGCATTCACCCGGCCGACGACAATGGCATCGGCCAGGCAGGCACGTTGCTGGTAAAGCTTGGTGACGGCTTCCAGCGTGAAGCCCTCTACATTTTCGAGTCCTTCGCCCACGATGATGTCGAGGCCCTGCCAAGAAATCCGGTTGCGGTCGGCCAGGGTGCGGCCGGAGTGGAGGGCACCGGGCAGGGGCTCGCGACTGAGTGAATTGTGGAGGAGTAAGTCGGCGTTTGTTTTCCAGGCGGGCGCGGCTAAATCCGCTACGGCAACGGGCTCTTGGGCGAAGGCAGCCGTTGCAAGAATGGTGGCTAGAATGGCTCGACACACAATGCTTTGATCATACGACCGCGCGGATGTCCAAAGGGGAACCCTTCGGAAGCCAGCCTTCCCCTTTACGCACGAGCCACTTCCGTGCCCTCGTTCAACATCCGCACATAGGCTTCGTAGCGGTAAATGCGGTCGCGCTGGCGGCCAGTGACCTCCTTGGCGATCCCTAACCTTTCGAGATTCTCCACTGCTTTGGCCACCGTCGGCGCGGAGAGTGAGAGGGCTTTGGCCGTGTTCGGAATGGTGAGCACGGGCTGGCGTTGCAGATAGGCGTAGACCTGCAAGGCGGACCGGCCCGGGCGGCCCAGTTGATCCACCTTTTGCTGATCGCGGACGTGCAACTGCCAGATTTGGCGGGCCATTATGGTCGCTTCCTGGGCGGAGTCCCGTACGCCGGTGAGGAAGAACTCGAGCCAAGTCTCCCAATCGCCGGTTTGGCGGACGCGGGTGAGCAGGTCGTAGTATGTGGTGCGATTCCGCCTGAGGTACAGGCTCAGATAGAGCAGCGGGTCCCGCAGGACGTTCTCGGCGGCGAGCATCAGGGTGATCAGCAGGCGGCCCAGTCGGCCGTTGCCGTCGAGGAACGGGTGGATGGACTCAAACTGCACATGCACCAGCGCCACTTTGACCAGCGGCGGTAGTCCGGGGCGCTTTTCGTGGATGATGCGCTCGAGGGCGGTCATGCAGCCGGCGATCTGGTCCGGCGGCGGGGGCACGTAAAGGGCGTTGCCGGGGCGAGTGCCGCCGATCCAATTCTGGCTGCGGCGGAATTCGCCCGGGAGCTTGTCGCTGCCCCGGCCTTTGCCGAGGAGGACGCCGTGAATCTCGCAAATCAGGCGCGAGGAGATCGGGAAGCCTTCGCGCATGCGGCGCAGGCCATGGTTCATCGCCGCTACATAATTCGACACTTCGAGGACGTCGAGCTCGGGGACGCCGGGCGCGTCGGAGTGCTCGTACATCAGCAGGTCAGAGAGTGAAGACTGGGTGCCCTCAATCTGGGAGGACATGACAGCCTCGCGGCGGATGTAGCCGTAGAGGACGAGGGCCGGGTCGGGCAGCAGGAAACTGATGCCATCCATGCGGCCGAGAGCGAGATTGGCCTCTTCGAGTTGGGTTTGGATCCGGTCGAGCTCGAGGGGAGGGTTCGGGGGGAGCGGCGGCGGGAGGTAGGCGCGGACGCTCTCGTCGCCGTAGCGCGTGACGATGAAGCTGCCCAGTTGGCGGTGGAGCATGAGGGAGCCTTTCGTTAAGAATTTATCTAAGAAAGAAAAAGCTTACTTTATTTCTCAAATTACCATTTATTTCTAAAGAAGAAAAGAACTATATTCTTTCTTAGTGAAATCCTTAACGAAAAGATTTTGCGTTAGCGGCGGAGGACGGCATGGCTCGGATCGAGAGTGACTTTAACTGCCAAGGCTGGCAGTTTGACCGTGAATTCGACCGGCTCGGACGAAGTCCGGACCCAATGGGTGATGGTCTTGCCATTTTTCAGCTGGATCTCGATGGGGACATCGACGCTAAAGTCTTCATCGGCTTGGGTTTGCCGTATGGTGCCGGTGAGGACGAGGCCTTTGGCGGACTGGGTCATTATTAGCGTCGGGACCCCGGTGCCATAGACCCAGCTTTCGAAAAACGGGCCGAGGGCCTTCTTGCCGCCCTCACCCATCAGCTCAATGGCCAAACGCTCGATGTCTTCGGTGGAGACCGGGATCAGGTGGTAACGGCGTTCGAGTTCGGAGAGGAGTTTGAGGAACGCGGGATCGCCCATGCGGCGGCGAAGCATATGGAGGATCCAGGCGCCCTTCTCGTAGGTGATGGACTGCCAGGCGCCGGGGGACTGGGAATTTTGGAGGCGGAAGCCCCAAACGATTGGCCCGGTGGACTCGACGGTTTCGCCCTTCTCATTCGTCTTCAATAAGTGCTCGCGGAAGGTGTCAAGGACCTGATCGACGGCTTTGGATCCGCGCTTCTTCTCGAGAAACAGCAGCGCCGAGTAGTTGGAAAGGGCCTCCATTAGCCACTCGTCCTCGGGGTGGGCGGCGGTGACGGAATTGCCCCACCATTGGTGGGCGATTTCGTGGGATTGGAGGAGTTCGCTGAAGAAGGGCCCGGCATCGGCGACGCGGCGGTCGTCGACGTAGTTGAGCGTCGAGAGGTAAATCAAGCCGGGGAAACCTTGGCCGAAACGGCCGGGGATGGGGGTTACGTTGAGATTGTTGAGCGGGGGCGGGCCGAAGCGGGAGGCCATGAACTCGAGGGCCTCCATGAGGTCAGTACCGAGGGCGTTGAGCTTGTCGAGGGGGCTGGGTGGAGGGATGGCAATCGGCAGGTCCGGGGGACGGCGGGGGGTGCGGCCGAAGACGGGCGGCGCGGCGGGCATCATCATCGGGGTGGGGGATCCGAGGCCGGCTTCGAGCTTCTGATTGGCGTAGACGTCGAGGCGATACCCGCCGCGGGTTTGGCGGTTGCGGGTGAACTTGCCGAGGTTGAAGCCGAGGAGGCGAACGGGAGCGGCGGTCTTCCAGGAGTCGATGCGTTCTTCGCCCTCCAGCTTAGACTCGAGCAGGTCACCGGCGGACACGAGGGTGAGGGCGGCGGGGTAGCGGAAGGTGGCTTCGTGGCGGGCGAATTGGAGGCCGCGTTGCGGGTACCAGTTGGTACGGGCGGCCATAAAGTAGACGCCATTGCCGGCTTCGCGGATGACGTCGCCGTCGTGTTCGAAATCGATTTGGTAGGTCTGGCCGGCTTCGAGAGGTTTGGCGGGGATCACGAGAAAGGTCTCGTTTTGCTCGGAACGAAACAAACCCGAGCGCAGGCTTTCGCGTTGGAAGAACTCGGCGGGCTGGCCGTTGATGAGGACGTTGCGGATGCGCATGCGGGGCGAGATGTCGATGGGGATGGCGGGCTCGACTTCGCGGGGAATGACGGTGAGGCGGGTGGTGACCCGGGTTTTGAGGTCGGCGGCAACGCGGACATCGAGCTTGACGGATTCAATGCGGAGGCCGGTGGGCTTGGCGGGGCCTTGGAGTTGGCGTCGGCTTTTGCCGGTGAAGCTGCACCAGACGTCGAAGAAGCGGCCAGTGTCGCGGATGATGAACTGGCCGACGACGACGCGGGCTTGGTCACGTCCGTCCACGAGCAGGTCGAAGTTGCCGTGCGGCGAGCCGGCGAGGATGGCGTAAAAGAGGGAGCGGTCGGGGGGGCGGTTGGCGAGGAGGTCCTGGACGAGGCGTAGTTCCATGCTTTCGGCGACATTGCGGATGGCCGGTTCGTAGCGCTGGCGCAGGACGAGGCCCATCTCGAGGGCGGGCTTGATACCACCGGGGCTGGCTTGGATTTGGCGCATGAGGTCGGCAGCGGTGGAATCGGTGAAGAGCATCAGCATGCTGTCGAAGCGGCTGGCGAGGTTGGGCGAATTGGTAAAGCGGGCGAGGGCGCCGCGCTCGCCGCGGGTGGGCGGCATCAGGAGCACTTCGGCTTCGCCGCTATCGACTTGGGCGCTAAAGATGGCGGCGAGGGGGGCGCCGGCGATGGGCTTCGAGAAGATGATCAGGCCTTCGGTGAAGTAGAGTTTGGCATCTTCACGATCGAGCCGGAGATCGCGGACGCGGTAGCAGCGTTCAGGGTCGAGCGAGAGTTCCTTCAGTTCGGCCGCGAGCGCCGTGGTGCGAGAGGACTCGAGTGGCCAGGCAGGGAGCGAAAGGAGGAAGAGAAGCAGGGGGGCGCGCACGATTACAGTTTAGCCCTTGGTGAGTTACACTCATCGAAGTAAGCTACCAGAGCTGATACCAGGGCTTTCGGCGCGGCTCGACTTCGATGGCTTCGGGCAGGGCGGCACCATCGATGATGGCCTTTGGATTTTCAACAAAGAGACGCTTGGCGCGGGCTTCGCCCCAGTCGGCCTTGACTAAGGCGTAGGCCTGGTCCAGGCGGGCGGGACGATGTTCAATATCGTGTCCGTCGCTCGCGAAGACGTGGACCAGCTTTTGTTCCATCAGGGTCTCAGAGAATTTGCGGGCGCGGCTGCCCCAAAAGCCGGTGAGCGACTGCGTGGTGACCTGCAGTAAGCAGCCCTGTTCGACCCAGGTGCGCAGTTCCGGCAGGCGTTGCTGTAAGAGCGTGTTTCGTTCCGGATGGGTAATGATGGGGGTGATGCCGGCGTCGAGACATTGTTGGAAGATGTCGCCCGTGTTCTTGAAGATGATGAGGTCGGAGAATTCGACCAGCAGATAGGGCCCGCCGTTGATGGTGAAGGAGGCGGGGAACTCCATCAGGTTGCGGATGTTGTCGAAGGTGAGGTGAAAGTCGCAGCCCAAATGGATTCGGATCTGCCCCTTCAGCTCCGCCGTGAGCGCATCGGCCAATTGGCGGTTCACCGCCGGGTCGAACTTAAATTCGAGATTGGCGTGGGGAGTGGCGACGATGTCCGTCGTTCCGGCATCTACGGCGGCGCGTAGCATAGCGACACTGGTCTCGAATGTGTCCGCTCCGTCGTCCACACCCGGGAGAATATGGGAATGTATGTCGATCAAAGGCTTTTGCCGGACTAGATAAACATCTCTTCGTCCTGGGTGGCATTCACCACGCTCGGACGTTTTGAACCGCTAAAGAGAGTGCCGAAGCCCGCGCGCACGCCGGTCACCAGACCATTGATTTCCTTCAGGGGCTTCAGTACGCCTCCCTGCAGGACGGCGACGGTTTCGTGGACACGGGAAAGGGTGTCATCGAGCACGAATTCCGCCTTTTCGAGCTGTACCTTCGCCCGCGCGGAGGCGTCGTTGACGACCTCTTCCACCCGCGACAGTTGGTCCTTGGTAGAGTCCAGGATCTGGTGCGTTTTCGCGCTAATGTGCTTGATTTCGGCGTGGGTGGTCTCCACCGTGGCGCGGGCGTGCTCAAGCAGGCTTTCGGCTCGGGGGATGAGGGGCAGTACTTTTTCCTGCATCGCCTTCACTTGGCGGTACAGACCAAACATGGCCACCATCTGAAAGAACATCGACAGGCCGGCCATGGCGACGAAGGCCGCGATCACCCAAAGTAGTGTTTGGTTTTCCATAAACTCCGTCAGCGGCTAGATGCCTTCGCCGGCCAAGTCAGTATTCAAAGCTTCTCGGTAGGCCTGCTTGCCGGCGTCCATGGCGGAGGTGAGGTTTTCGCGGTGGCGGCTGACGGTTTCTTTGCCGCGCTGGACGGCATCGGTGGCCTGGTCGCGCAGGGCATCGGCGCGCTGCTTGAGCAGGTCGCGGCCTTCGTCGGCCTTACTCTTCAACATCACCCGAGTCTCTTCGCCGCTTTGCGGGGCGAACAGCATCCCGGCGGCCACACCCAGGCCCAGGCCAAGGAAAAAATAGGAAATCTTATTGTTATCTTCCATCAGGGGCACTCCTCCTAAACTCACTTCAACTTTAGTCTACTATGGAGAGCGATGCGGAAGCAGCCCAGACCACTCGACGCCTCGGAATTGAAGCAGTATGCGCTACGGCTTTTGGCAGGGCGAGCTCTATCCGTGGGCGAACTGCGGACCAAATTGGCGGCGCGAGCGGTAGCGGCGGCCGATGTGGAGCCGATTGTCGAATATCTGCGCGAGTTAAAGTTTTTGGATGATTCGCGCTTCGCCCAGCACTATACGCGCTTGCGGCTGGAGGGTGACGGGCATGGCCAGGCACGCGTCCTGCGTGACCTGCGGCAGCGCAAGGTGGACGCGCCGTTGGCCCAGCAAGCGGTAACGGCGGCATTCTCGGCGGTGGATGAGGTCGCGATGATTGAGCAGTATCTGGCGCGGAAGTTCAGGAATACGGATCTGACGGCGTACCTGAAAGAAGAAAAGCATTTGGCGGCGGCATATCGCAAATTGCGGCATGCGGGTTATGGCTCTTCGAATTCGATTCGGGTGCTGCGGCGTTATTCGTTACGGGCAGATGAAATTGGCGCGGACGAGTCAGAAACCGGTGGCGAAACGGAGCGCCGCGAGATAGAGTAAAGGGCATGAATCCTGAACACGCAAAAGCTATTAGTGAATATTTGCTGACCACGCTCGAGTCAGAAGGGAAGACCACTCAGCGCGTGATCGCCGCCGTCCCGGCCGCGGGGGGCGATTACGCGCCGGATGCCAAGAGCATGAAGGCGATGGACCTGGCCTGGCACATTGCGGGGTCCGAAGTGATGTTGCTCGAGATGGCGATCGCCGGCGGCGATGCGCCAATGCCGGAGCGGCCGGCGAGCGCGGATACGATTGAAGGGATTGCCGCCTGGTATGGCGAGCATCAGCCGTTGACCTTGGCAAAGGTACGGGCTTTGTCCAGCGATCACTTAGCCAAAGTCGTCACCGTATGGGGTGGCGCTTTTACTTTGCCGACGGTAAGCTTTATCACTTTCGCGCTGAATCACACGACTCATCACCGCGGCCAATTATCGGCTTACTTACGTCCGATGGGCGCCAAGGTGCCATCGATTTACGGGCCTAGCGGCGACGAACCGATGGCGCACTAGAGTAGTTTCCGAGAATGGGCTGGCCAGGCATCACTCCGGTGACGGTCTGGCCGGCTTTGATGAGGTGTACGCCATTTACTAAGACATGGTCGATGCCTTTGGAGAAAATCAGTTTTTCGAAGGTGGCCATGTCGTAAATTTCATTGGGATCGAATACCGTAATATCCGCATCGGCGCCTACTTTCAGGCGCCCTTTCTGTTTCATGGCGGGCGCGATGGGTTCCAGGCGGCGCGCAGGGTCGATGGTCATCTTTTTCAGCCCTTCCATCAGCGTGAGTACTTTCTGCTCGCGCACGTAACGGCCTAAAACACGGGAGAAAGTGCCGGCGCTGCGAGGGTGTGCGCCGGGCGCGTAGGGCATGCCGTCGGAGGCCACCATCACAAAGGGCGAGGCCATGGCGCGGGCAATCCATTCGGGCTTCATCAAGTGCATGATGACGGTGCCGCCTAGTTTCCGGTAAGGGCCAAAGGTTTCGGCGGTGAGGCGTTCGCCCGTCTTTTCCCACTGGACGTCGCCGTAACCGATGCCGAGTCGCTTCTGCCAGCCGTCGTCGAAGATGGTGCTCTCAAGATGGGTGGAAGCGGCGGTGTAAGGGTAAGCTTCGGTGGTAATGTCGAGGCCGCGTTTGCGTGCCGCACCGATCATCTCGAGCACAAGGGGCAAGGCGCTGAGGCTCATGCTGTTGACGTGGACGATATGGAGCGAAGCGCCGGTGGCAGCGGCGTTGGAGATTACTTCCTGCATGGCTTCCACTTCCATAGAGCGGACGTGGGTGAAGATGGGCACCTTCCAACGGGCGGCCATTTCGAAGACGCGGAAGATCTCTTCGCGGGAGGCGGCGGGGTAGTATTGGTGGGCCATGCCGATGCCGAGTCCGCCTTCGCGGAGTCCGCGTTCGAGGCCCGCGGCCAACTTCGTCATTTCTTCCGGATTGGTGATGGGCTCATAACGGCCGGGGCTCATGAGTTCGTTCCAACCGAGGACGGTTTTTCTCGCTTCTGCTTCGAGGTTGGCGAACTTGGGCATGACGGTGGTGCGGGTAATTCCGTGCGATGCCGTAGCGCCGTAATTGAGGAGCGCGTTATTTTTTCTGGCGTTTAAGTAAGCTTCGACGCTGGCGACGCCGACTTCTAACTCGAGCGCCGTGGTAACTCCATCGTGCAGCTGATATTCATTGGCTTCGTTAGTTTGGCCGTGGGCGTGTAAGTCAATAAATCCCGGAGCGACGACTTTGCCTTTGGCGTCAATGGAGGTTTTTCCCGTAAGTGGCGCGGAGGTGATGGCGGCGATGCGCGAGCCGCGGATGCCGATGTTGCGGATGGCGTCGAGACCGGTTTCAGGGTCCATGACGCGGCCGTTGGCGATGACGATGTCGTAAGTCTGAGCGCTGGCCAGCGCGACGATCAGGAGGAGGGTATATGATTTCACTTCGTCACTCCCTTGGCGCGATAGATTAACTCGAAGCCGGGCTTGCCGCCGATGGCGACGGAACTGGAGGACGACGAGGTGGCGGCGGATGGCGGGGCGGTTTTGCCTTTGGCCATGGGTTGGCCCTGCGAGTCGGCGGCAGAGTCATCGACGCCTTTGGTGGTCTTGGTCTCGCGAGTGACGCGGCTGCTGGTTTGGGGCGGGCGATAGTCGATGCGTTCGATTTCGTCTTTGGGGATGAAGACCTGGGCGTCTTTGACGACGACGATGAGACTGTCGGAGGTGGCTTCGTCGAATTTTGCTTGGAGGGGCGGCTTGGCGTCTTTTTTATTGACGCGCATTTCGGCGCCGTTCTTTGCGGCGCGGACTTTGTCCCAGGAGTCATCGGCGGCGAAGGTGAGCAGGAGACAGAAAATTTGGAGCAGCATGGGGATAGTGTAGCGCCGACGGGGCGTTCGTCGCGGCCCGGATGCCCATGCTTTTTTGATTGAGATAGAAGTTGCCTCGGCAGATTTGAGGTGCCGGGTGTTGAGCCACCCAGCGCCAAGATCTCACACGACGGAGATTCTCGGGGACTTCAGAATTTGAGTGCGACTAAGGACAACCGGTAGGGGATAGGCAGGGTGGCAGGTGGGATTAGCGGGATTAGGTGGGGTAGCTGCGGATGTCTTCGATGGTGGCTTGGACGGCTTGGCGGACGGCGTTGAGGGCCTCAGGGAATTTGGCGGGGGATTGGACGGCAGGGAGGTAGTCGGGGTCCTGGGTGCGGACGAAGCGGATTTCGTAGTCCTCGGCGGGGGTTTCGGGGTCGAAGCCAAAACAGGAGAAGTCATGTCCGGCGCGGTGAATCGGCACCGTAAAAAACATTAGCGCCGAAGCTGGCCGGTTTTCCAGAAGGTGTTTCCGTCGCCGGGACTTGGCGAGGCCCTTGGCACTGGACGCCCAATTTAGGACTTCAGGATACGGCCAACCCACTCGACCTCTTTATGTTCCGCGAGAAATGCATAGAGCCAGGAGGGGCCGCGGCCCATTAGGGCGGCGAGCTTCTCTACCGTGTAGCCGGGGTGGCGGCGGTGGACGGCTTCGACGACGTTCAGCCGTGCCACGGCGAGGTTGTGTGCCAGGTCGTGCCAGCGCGGATCGTCTTCGGGATTTTGATAGGGCATGGGTCCGCGGAAGGTTTGGGTGCCGAGGCGCTGGGCGATGGCGTCGACGAAGACTTTGGTGAAGCCGTCCTGCACGGGGTCGAGCGATTCGCGGGCGGCGGCGAGCGCACGGTCGGCCCACAGAGTGTGCCCGGCGCGCTGTTCGCACCAGGCGAGTAGGGCCCAGGCGCGGGCGCGGAAGGCGCGGTTGGTGGGGCGTTGCTCGACGAGTTCGGTGAGCAAGGCGCGGGCGGCAGCCTCACGTCCGGTTTCCAGCCAGAGCTCGGCCTGGAGCGTCTGGAACTCGGCTAGGGCGTCCTCCTGCGGACCCATCGTCTTCGAGTAGCGCAGTAGCTCTTTCTCGCAGCGGACGAAGTCTCGTGCGCGCAGCAGGCAGCCGATGAGGCGGAGGGCGGCGGTGGCGGAGAGTGGACCGCTGTCACGATAGATGGCTTTGAGGCCGAGGTCCAGGCGGGTGCGCAAGCCGTCCAGGTTGAGCTCGAAGATCGACTCGCCGTTTTGCAATTGCCGGATTTGCCGCACGCGGACCTCAGCCAGGATGGCGAATGCTTCGGCGATGGTCGCGTTGCGGCGATTGCGCCCCGCGAGCGATTGGCCCAATTCCTCGAGCCGCCGGCGATGGCCTTTGAGCACCGGCAGGTTGCGGGGCGCGAGTTGTTCAATCAGCACGCCGGCGCAGCAGCCGTAGACTTCAAGGCCCTGACGCCACATCTCCTGGCCATATTGGGCCAGCAACTGCTGGGCGGCGATGGTCCACGCGCGGGCCTCCACGTAGCGGCCGCGCGAAAGGGCGACGCCGCCGTGGCCGAAGCCGAGCACGCGCGCGGTGTTCACTTGGCTGTAGATCGCTTCGCGACGCAGACGATCGGGGTCGGCGGCGTGTTTGGCTTGCTTTTCGGCGAGCCGAAGGCCGATGTGTTTGAGGGCGGTGTCAAAGTCCCAGGCGGCCTCGTTCAGGCGGCCGCGGTTGCGGTGCAGCAGGCCTTGGTAGTAGCGCAGGATGGCGATGGTGCCGTGGCAGGGGAAGCGTGGCTGGGCGAGGTGCTGGTCGACGAAGGCGATCAAGGGGCGGAGATAGGCGGCGGCATCGTCGAGCCGATTGGCGCGCAGCAGGCAGATGGCATAGCTGGCGCAGCACCAGACGCGTTGCCGTATGAGGCGGCGGGTGGGGTCGGCGAGTTCGGCGGGCCATTGAGGCAGGGCTGCGATCAACTCCTGGGCGGTGGGCCGCAGCAGGATGGCCGCTTCGGAAGCGCGGCCGAAGGCATCGAGGTATTCGGCCAACAGGGCCAGGGCTTTGAGCCGGGTATGGTCGTGGGCGTCCACGCGCTGGGTGCGGTGGACAGCGAGCCGCTGCTGCAGGTCCGCGGCCATGTCGGCGAGCGCGGGGGTGAAGGCGTAGGCGCGGAGGTGGCTTTGGAAGGTCAACACCAGCAAATCCAGTTTCATGGAAATAGTGTTCCACAAATCTGGAGACACTCGCGGAAACATGGCGACG
>Ga0209490_10005463_pt1 | contig 11581 bp, 10 predicted proteins | sample MAT06_FD_187209 | JGI IMG/M metagenome (GOLD analysis project Ga0209490, IMG submission 187209) | Freshwater microbial communities from Lake Fryxell liftoff mats and glacier meltwater in Antarctica - MAT-06 (SPAdes) (version 2) | ecosystem: Environmental > Aquatic > Freshwater > Ice > Liftoff...
CCATCAGCAAGGCATCGCAAGAAATTTCGGAGGGACGGACGCTCGCCGTGCCGCCCCACCTCCGCGATGGTCACTATGTCGGATCGGCGCGACTCGGCCATGGGATCGGCTATCAATACAGCCACGACTTCGAGGGCTCTTACGTCGCTCAGGCCTACTTGCCAGAGGGGCGACGTTATTATGAACCTACTGACAATGGCATGGAGAAACGCGTGAAGGAGCGCCTCGCTTATTGGAGATCGCTCTTCGAGGCAGAGAGTGCGCTTATAAAAAATCCGCCTTGATAAAGACCCGCAAGCGAAAGATAGTTGGCCCATGGTTGAAATGGAATTCTATGCCCCCGGCGTCAGGCAGCCCGAGAAGATGTTGGGTTTAGCTTTGGAACTCGATGCGCTCGAGGGCCTGACCTACAAGGTGGATACGAATCACGACATCATCTACATGGAATTTTCTTCTGCTCTGCCTTCTCAAGACGCCCTCGTCTCCATTTTTCGCAAGCTGAAGTTGGAGATGAAATTTGTTGGTGAGATTCCGTCCGAACTTACCTCGAAGAAAAAAACTCAAGCGATCACTGTTTGATTTCGGCCTTGCGAGAATCTGGAGACGTGCTCGCAGGAATTGGCGGCTGGGTGCAGAACTTCGTTGCAGGTTGGTTTGCCTATCTAGGGCAGGTCGCGCTTCTCGCTGGAGAGAGTCTGGCTTCGATTCTTGCTGGGCGTGTGCGGTGGGGTCTCATGCTCCAGCAGGTCGCTGAGATTGGATTTCGTTCCCAATTTGTCGTCGTGATTACGGGTGCCTTTACGGGAGCTGTATTTACGGCTCAGGCCTATTTTCAATTTGCTAGCCTCAATATGGAAACGGCTGTCGGACCTGTCGTGACCCTCGCAATGTTCCGCGAGTTGGGACCCGTACTGACGGGGCTCATGGTTGCCGGGCGGGTCGGAGCCGCGATGAGCGCAGAGATCGGGACGATGAAGGTGACTCAGCAGATTGATGCTTTACGCGCCCTCGCGGTAAATCCCGTGGATTACCTCGTCGTGCCTCGTGCTATGGCAATGTTTATTTCCATGCCACTGCTCGTTGTGGAGTGCGTGGGGCTGGGTATTCTGGCCTCATATTATGTCGGGGTCGAAGTCCTGAATATCAACGGTGTTTACTTCCTCGCCCACATGCAAAACTTCACGGAAGGTGGTGATATCATCATGTCTTTGGTCAAGGGCTTTGTCTTTGCGGGAGTCATCGTTTTCATCAGCTGCCATGAGGGTCTCTTCGCAAAGGACGGAGCCGTCGGCGTGGGCCGAGCGACCACGGCGACGGTCGTAAATTGCTCACTGGCCATTCTTGTTGCCAATTTCTTTCTGACCATGGCCTTGAACATCCTCTTTCCCGCCGGCCAACGATGATGTCACCCTTGATCGAAGTGAAAGACCTCGTGCAGCGCATTGGGGGGCAGGAAATTCTGCGAGGACTCTCGCTATCCATTATGCCTGGGGAGACGCTTGTTCTCCTTGGCAAAAGTGGCGGAGGAAAAAGTGTCTTCTTGCGGCACCTCATTGGCCTCATGCACCCGATCTCTGGAAGTATCATTTTTGAGGGACAAGAAATCACGACCTTACACGAACGCGCCCTCCAACCGATCCGCCGCAAGATTGGAATGCTTTTCCAAGATGGTGCGCTTTTCGATTCGATGAATGTCTTCAACAACGTCGCCTTTCCACTTCGGGAACGTGGCGAAAAAAATATCGAAACGATTCGAGAAAAGGTCGCGCGCTCCTTGGCGATGGTGAACATGACGGGCCATGACTCGAAGATGCCCGTAAACCTCAGTGGCGGCATGCGCAAGCGCGTGGCTCTAGCGCGGGCAATTATCTCTCCGCCAGATGTCATTCTCTACGATGAGCCGACAGCAGGCCTCGATCCTATTGTTTCCGATAGCATCAATCGTCTCATCCGGCGCCTGCAGAGCCAGATCCGCGTGACCTCCGTCGTCGTGACCCACGATATGGTCAGCTGCAATCACATCGCCGACCGTGTGGCTCTTCTGAACGAGGGACGCATTCATTTTCTTGGAACCCCGGCCGAACTCTCCGACTCAAACGACCCGATTATTCGGGATTTTGTTGATGGACGCTCCGGCGAAACTGTTTATTGAAGACAATCTCTTATGACTAGCGAAAATCGTGGCACGCAGATAAAGGTCGGCATCTTTCTCCTAATTGGCCTCCTTACCATCGGCCTCATGGTCGTCTACTTTGGCCGGCTCGGAGAGGGCGTGGCCAGCTACTACAACATTCGGGTGGAATTTTCCAACGCCAGCGGGCTTCGTCGGGGGTCGGAAGTCCTCTTGGCAGGAGCACGCATTGGCCGCGTCCTCAACGAGCCGCAAATCATGCCCGAGATGAATGGCGTTTTTGTGGAACTCCGAATTAACGATGCGGTGAAAATTCCTTCCGCCAGCGACATTAGCATCGGCAGCATTGGACTCCTCGGAGACAAGTATGTGCAGGTCGTTCTCAAGAAAAACGGCCGAGAATCCACGCCAATCGCACCAGGTTCCACCATCCAGGGTGGCATGGAAGGCGGAGGCATCGGCGGCATGGCGGAGAGCGCAGGAGACCTCGTCGCGGAGCTGCGCGCGACAGTGGCAAACGTCAATAGTGTCGTCACCAAGCTCGACACAGGGATCCTGAACGAGGACGGCATAAAATCTCTGCGAGAGACGTTGCAAAATTTGCAGAAGACCAGTGCCACGTTAGCTACGGCCTCAGCAAAAGTGGATGGCGTCGTCACCAAGGCAGAGGCCACGATTGAGAGTGGAAAGGGGACGATGGATTCCGCCAAGAAAGCGGCTGACGAACTCCAGCGTGCCCTCGCAGACGTGCGGGCCATGCTGCGCGACATCAAAAATGGTCAAGGTGCCCTCGGTGCTCTTGTGTCCAATCGGGAGACTGCCGAAAATCTCCGCTCGCTGGTAGCCAACCTTCGTCGCTACGGCATTCTCTGGTATCGGGACGGCGAAAAAGGCTCAAACCCCGCGCCTTCGCGGTAGCTCCTACCCAATCGCTTTTTCCAGCGCCGCAGCAATGCGGTCTGCGTGGAGCGTGATCAAGCTTTCATCGCGACCTTCGATGAGAAGCCGAATTTTAGGTTCCGTGCCAGAATACCGCAGGAGCACGCGACCCATACCGTTCACGCACTTTTCAGCCTCGGCGACGAGGGCATTCACTTCCAAGAGAGATTCCAACGGCGGCTTATCTCGGACGCGGAGGTTGCGCTGAGCTTGCGGATACTTCTTGAGCACACGCTTCAACTCGCTCAACGGCACACCAGTCTCGGTCATCACACGCAGAATCTGGAGTGCGCTCACGATCCCATCTCCCGTCGTCGCGTAGTCGCGGAAGATCATGTGGCCACTTTGCTCGCCTCCCACATTGTATCCCCCGCGCAGCATCTCCTCAATCACGTAGCGGTCTCCGACCTTTGTGCGGATTACCCGCCCTCCGTGGGCAGCGACCGCTTCGTCCAAGCCAAAGTTGCTCATCACGGTCGAGACCAAGGTCTCACCTGCCAAGGCGCCCCGTCTCAAGAAATCTACTGCTGAGATAGCCAGGATCTCATCTCCATCCACAAGCTCGCCATGTTCGTCGCAAAGAAGCACTCGGTCGGCATCACCATCGTGCGTGATACCAATCTGCGCGCCGGTGTCGCGCACGAAACGTTGGATCTCTTCCGGATGCGTGCTGCCGCAATTGGCGTTGATGTTTGTGCCGTTCGGCACGTTGTGAAAGACCCGCACATCCGCGCCCAACTCACGCAAAATACAGGGACTCGACTTGTAGGCAGCACCATTCGCGCAATCCAAGGCGATACGTAGCGTTTCGAGCGTGCGACCGCGTGGAAAGCTCTGTTTGGCAAATTCCACATAGCGACCAAGCGCATCATCAATACGGTATGCCTTGCCAATGTTTGTGGCTGTTGGCCGAATATTCTCAATCTCGCCGCTGAAGACCAAGTCCTCGATCCGGGCCTCAATCGCGTCATCAAGCTTGAATCCATCGTGGCGAAAGAACTTAATGCCATTATCTTCGTAGGGATTGTGCGAGGCGGAGAGGACAATGCCTGCGTCGGCTCGCAGCGAGCGTGTGATGTAGGCGACCCCTGGCGTCGGCAGTGGGCCAATGACGAGGACATCCACCCCGAGGGATGTGAGGCCGGCGACCATGGCATTCTCGAGCATGTAGCCGGAGAGTCGCGTGTCCTTGCCGAGCACGATCTTTGGACGTCCCCCGCGATTTGGCCCTGCAAGCGAGCTGATCACATGCGCTGCAGCGCGGCCCAGCTTGAGTGCGGTCTCAGCGGTGACTGGCTCAATGTTTGCGACGCCGCGAACGCCGTCAGTTCCGAAGAGTTTTCGCTGGTGGGGTATCATTGGAAGTCGAGGGAGATTGGAGGAGCCGCGCGGGTTCATTCGCCCGGTCGCGGGGAAATTCGAAGCGTTCAGTCCCGCCTACGTTCTGTTTGATGAGATACCACAGGGCGCACGCCAGGAGCAGGCACGCGAGCTTCGCCCTCCAGTTGTTCAGAATCATCTCTTTCGTATTTATCATGCATTAGGAGTTGGCTAAGACGGCGGCGGAATTTGTCCACCGTAAGATTTCGTTCGATGAGGCCACTGTGGCAGATACTAACCTGCCCGGATTCCTCGGAAACTACAATCGCGACAGCATCCGTTTCTTCACTTATGCCAAGCCCAGCGCGGTGCCGGAGCCCAAGGCTGCGATCAAGATCTTCGCGTTGAGTTAAGGGAAATATGCAAGCCGCCGAAACGATCCGGTCGTTGCTCACGATCGCTCCCCCGTCGTGCAGGACGGTCTTTGGTTGAAAAATGGTCAGCACAAGTTCCTTGGAGAATTCCGCGTCGAGTGCCACGCCTGTCTCAACGAAGGTTTTCAGGCCGATCTCGCGTTCCACGGCGAGGAGAGCACCGAAGCCCTTGCTGGCTAAGTCAAACACCGTGTCTGTTATCTCCTCGATGGTTTCCCGTTCTTCAAATGCAGACGTAAAGAGAGGATGGCTCCCCAGTTCCGTCAGTGCACGCCGGAGCTCAGGTTGAAAAATGACAACGAGCGCGACCGCCAAAAATACAGAAATACTTCGCAGGAGCCATCCGATCACTTCCAAATTCAGGAGTTGCGACACCAAAGTGAGTGTCAGAAAAATGAGAGCAAGGCCGATCAGGATTCGTGCGCCATGCGTTCCGCGTAGATAGAGAAACACATAATAGAGAACGACAGCCAAAATCGAAATCTCGATGGCGGATGTCCACTGCGCCCGCAGGAAGTCACCGATTGCGCTAAACATGGCCAAGAATTGCCTCCGTCATTCGCAGTGCTTCGCAGTGCGGCTTGGGTTCATGAACACGAAAAATTCGGCCCCCCCGTTCGCGGCAGAAACTGGTAAGTGCCACCCCCGGCCAGAACCGATCGCTTACTTGCTCCGATCCGGCGAGCCAACCAAGGAACGATTTCCGCGACACCCCAACTGTGATCGGATGCCCTAGCTGAGCGAAGCTTCCAATGTCGCGCAGCAAGGCGGCATTGTGCTGTGGGCTTTTTCCGAAGCCGACTCCAGGGTCGAGTGAGATGCTCATGGGATTAACCCCACACGCTATCGCGCGGGCTATGGACTGTCGAAAAAAATCCCCCAGCTCGCGAACGACATTCCCGTAGCGCGGCGCTATTTGCATGGTGAGTGGCGTTCCTTGCATGTGCATGAGCACGAGCCCCGCCTGCCAGCGCGCGACGACCTCAGCCATTTTTTTGTCAGCACGAAGTCCGCTTACGTCATTGATGATGTCGGCACCCGCTTCCAGTGCAGCCTCTGCCACTGCGGCCTTCGTCGTATCAATGGAGAGCGGCAAAATCGTCTTTTCCCGCAGAGCAGACACGACAGGAATTACGCGCGCCAATTCTTCTGCTTCGGTGACAGGTTGCGATCCCGGTCGCGTGGACTCGCCACCGATGTCGAGGATGTCTGCCCCATCGGAAATCATCTGTAAGCCATGCTCGCAGGCACGCGCCACGCTGAGAAATTTACCGCCATCGGAAAAAGAATCTGGCGTCACGTTGAGGATCCCCATGATCACGCCGTGCTGAGAGAGATCCAGCAAGCGACCACGGCAATGCCAGATCACTTGGCGAGTCGAATAGAAGCGGAGCGTCCGTGCGCGTCAAGGCCTTCGATCGCGCTGAAAGCCTCGAGGAATGGCAGTGAAGCCCGGAGAGAAGGCTTGTCATACATGACGACACTCGTACGCCGCTGGAATTGATCCGCAGTGAGGCCGGCAAAAGATTTGCCGGCACCGCCGGTGGGCAATTCGTGGCTTGGGCCAGCGAGAAAATCTCCCGCTACGATAGGGGATAATCCGCCTAAAAAAAGCGCACCTGAGCTTCGGAGTTGCATGGCCACTTCGCCTGGATCGCGTGTTGCGATGGATACGTGCTCGGCAGCATACGAATTTGCCAAGTGAATTGCTTCTTCCCGACTTCGTACCAAAATGAGTCGGAGATTTTTTAAGGCCAGAGCGAGTTCTCGGGGACGACACGATGCTTTTGCTTGCGTATGAATCTCGCTCTCGACTTCGGTGAGGATTTTTTCTGAATCCGTGATGAGAATCCCTTGGCTGCCCCGCCCGTGTTCGCACTGCGCGAGAAGGTCGGCTGCAACCCATCTAGGATTCGCCGTCTGATCCGCGATCACAAGGGCCTCGCTCGGGCCAGGAAGCAGGTCAATCGAGACTTGCCCGAAGACTTGTCGCTTAGCTTCCACGACATATGCGTTGCCTGGACCGAAAATTTTCTGCACGGGCCGGATCGTCTTTGTGCCGTGGGCCAGGGCCGCCACGGCTTGGGCGCCGCCGACGCGGTAAATTTCTGTGGCCCCACATTCCACCAAAGCGACAATGAGCGCAGGATGCAGCGTGCCATCTGATCCGGCGGGCGTCACAGCCACAATCTCGGGCACCCCGGCTGCCGCAGCGAGCGTGCAGGTCATGATAGCCGTCGAGACCAGTGGTGCCGTCCCCCCGGGAATGTAAATTCCGACGCGCTGAAAAGGATCGAAGCGTTCCCCAACCACTGCACCTTGGTGGTTCTTCATGAACCAACTTTTACGCAAACTCCGCCGAGCGAACTGGCGCACGTTTCGACGTGCAGCGGCAATCGCGGACTTTGTGACTTTCTCCACGCTCGTGAGGGCTCTAGCAATCTCGGCAGGAGCGACAGGCAGCTGAGCGGCGAGAAGATTTGGCCCACCGAATTTCTTTGCATAGCGCAGGAGGGCTTCATCACCTTCGCTTTCCACATCGGCAAGTATCGCCTCCACGATCTCGCGGATTTTCGGGTCTGGCCGCGCGCGGCGGTTAAGGGCCTTCAGCGCAGAAGAGTAGTTGCGATCCGTAGGACGGTGAAGCTTCATACTACGGCTTTATAAATGCCAAGATAAACGCGGTGATGAAAATATTGATCAGCGCGAGCTCGAAGAAAAAATACCACCCGAGGCGCATAAGCTGGTCGTAGCGAAAACGCGGGAGAGTCCAACGCACCCAGATAAAGAGCAGTAGGATCGCGGATATCTTTCCAAAAAATACCACAATATTAAGGAGGCCAAAAAACACGCCCGCAAGTCCTGGCATCGAACCATCGGGAACGAGAGGCAAGCTCCAACCTCCGAGAAAGAGGGTCACGATCACACCCGAACCAGCGATCATCGCGGCGTATTCTCCAAGAAAAAACAGCGCAAAGCCCATGGACGAATATTCCGTGTGGTATCCGCCCACGAGTTCTTGTTCGGCTTCCGGGAGGTCAAAGGGCAGACGATTGGTTTCTGCGAACATGGCGATGAGAAAGACCAAGAACGAGATCAACATTGGCACCCAGAGAGCGACTCGCTGCCACGAGAAACCTGCCACAAATGTTCCCCAAATGGCATGAACATCGCCCCGCAAGATCATCGGCCAATCGAGCCCCTTCGGCCACCAAGGCGCCACAAGCCAGCCATTTTGCACCTGCCAGCTCACGATATCCGGCAGACTTAATGTGCCGATGAGCATAAAGACTGGTATCACCGAGAGCCCGAGTGCTAGCTCGTAAGAAATCATCTGCGAGCTCGAGCGAATGCCGCCAAGGAATGGATACTTCGAGTTCGATGCCCAGCCCGCGAGAACAATGCCGTAAACGCCGAGCGACGAAACCGCAAAGACATAGAGGACGCCGATATTGATGTCCGCAATCACCATCGGGACCCCAAAAAGCGAACTCCCAAAGGGCAGCACGGCCAGCACTAGGATGGGCGGGATCATGGCCAACTTGGGCGCGATGTAGTAAAAAAACTTGTTAACCGACCCGGGAATAAAGTTTTCCTTTAAGAGCAACTTCATCGCATCGGCTATGGGTTGTCCCAGCCCGAAGAGACGGATGTTTGTGAGCGGGATTCCGGCACGATTCGGGCCCACGCGATCCTGGATGAGAGCACAGACTTTTCTCTCCGCATAGACCGTGTAAGAGACCAGCCCAAGAATGATCGCTAGAAGGACAAGGGTTTTCGCCAACGAGGTCCAAACGAGAAAGACCTCTGGCTGGGACAAGACACTCAGTATTTCCATGGATAGTATTCCCTTTGCTTAAGCGTCACAGTCTGTGCTGTCCAGAGTCATCATGGAAAAAAAGTGTAACCTTCGTGGAAAAAGGTGCATCCACGATCACTTATCGTCTCCCTTCGATGGAGAGACCCGGCGGGGCATGAAGAGAAATTGTGCGAAAACGAGCAATAGGGCCGCGCCCACAAAAATGAATGCAAGGAGCACAATCAGTTGCCAAAACGCAGCATCCATCAACCGCTTGGCAGGGGCTTCCATCTGGCTCACGATTTGGGTTGTTTTCATTTCCCCGGCGGCGTTTGTTTCCAGCAAATGATTCAGCCCCACGATGGTGGCATTGAGATGCGAGAGTGTCACGGAGGCCTCCTGCAGAAGCGCCTTGGGATCTTGCTGTAGCACGCCACTCTGGCTCGTGGTAGATGCTATTTCACGCACCGAAGTAAGGCTGCGATCGAGCGTGAGCGCGAGCGTGTTCGCGCTGTCCAGCGTTGTCGCCACCTGCGGTAGAAGAGTGTTCAGCGTTTGTTGGTTTGCATCAATACCCGCTTGCAACTTAGCAGGAAACTCGGTGAAGGCATTCGCAAGGACTTCAGGCTTAACAGCCGCGATCGGAAAGGCTTCGCCAATCTGAGCGAGCGTCAGTTCGGTTTGCTGGGACAGGATCAGCGGCATGCGCTCCATGTAGAACATGACCCTCTCGCCATAGAGAAGTGAGGTATCTACCCGCCCCAGAAAACGCTGCAAGCTGGCCAGGATACCCCGCGCAGCCGAACCCTCGTCAAAGACATCGAGCCGCACGCCGTCGAGGTTGCGCAGTCGCACGTTGGCGACTTCATTTACGCTTGAGTTGCTCGCTTGCCAGCGCCGGATCAGTTCTCGCAGATCTTGCTGTTGCTTCATCGAAAGCACGGGCCGAACGATTGCCCAAATCTCCGCATCCATCTCGCGATAAGCCTCCCGCAGTGCACCCGCCTTCTCGCCAAATACGCCCGGCACCCAGTGACGACTCGCGGCCCATTTTCCAACCGAAACAAAAACAACCATGTCGAGCAAATTCGAGCGAGGATCCCTCGAAGCCGCAATCATCATCGCCGCCGACGTGTAGCGCACCTTCCACGCGCGCGCAGCCACCTGCTTGCTGGCATCCGTCTCGACCGCAATGTAGCCGTCCATCGCCGCTCCAATCGCCGTGACGAAGCGGTCTGAAAAATCCATCACCTCGATCTGAACTACTGCGGGGCTCAGACGATCTGGCGGTGCATCCGTGCTCTCCGCCTTCGCCTCGTTCGCTGCCGTGGCAACAAGGGGAAGAAATCCCAGCATCATCCACAAACCCACCCTTCCAAGCCACGCGCACGCACGATTTGAACCAAACCAAAACCTCATTTTCCAACCGTGTCCTACCCGACGAGAATCGTCGAGCCGTTTGTCGTCTTGGAAGGCGGTCTAGACCCCAGCGCATCAGTCACCCTTATGAATACTCGCTAGGCATAATGCGCTTCATGAACTCATCGAACAACGGCACGGTGGGCCAAGTCCGATCTAGGCCATCGCGCGCAGATGCTTTTTTCTCCAGAGGGGTCAACCGAACCACCGAGCGGATCTAGGGCCCCGTAGCACCGACTTCCCACTGATGGCACTCCGACCATATCTCCCCTGTGTGGTGCTCCTAGGCCCCGCGGCCGCAGCAGGCTTTGTATTTTTTGCCACTTCCACAGGGGCAGGGATCGTTACGACCGACTTTGGGCAACTCGCGTTTAATAGGGAGTTCGAGCTTGATGGTGGAGGTCTCGGATTGTTCTGGCTGGGCCTTTAGGTCGAGGGAAGGGGACGGACGCGTCGGAGCAAGCGGATCGGTGCGAAGGAGACTTTGGGGCAGACTGGCGAGAAGTTTCTCGAAGGCTTGGAGGTTGGTCGTGCTGCGGAAGAGGTTTGAGAGGACCTCGGATTTGATGTTGTCCATCAGATCAACAAACATCACGTATGCGTCGTTTTTGTATTCGACGAGGGGATCTTTTTGCCCAAAAGCGCGAAGGTAAACGGCGTCGCGCAAGCTATCCATGGCGTAGAGGTGTTCCTGCCAGAGGCGGTCTACGGCATTGAGGATAATGTAGCGCTCGAGACCGCCGAGGGCTTCGGGATTTTCGAGCTCCGACTTACGGTCGTAGGCGTCGGAGATGGTCTGTCGAAGAAATTCTGCGCTGTCTTCCACGGTGCGTTTCTCGAACTCGGCTTTCTCGCGGGTGAGGCCCATAGGGAACGTGGTATTGACCCATGTGAGAAGGCCTTCTGTATCGGGCTCTTCACCTTCGAGAACAGTAAGATGTTGCTTGGCTTTCTTGGGAACCATCTCACTGATGACTTCCTGAATGAGGTGCTTGGGCTTATCGGAATCCATCACTTCATTGCGGTAGCCGTAGACGACCTCGCGTTGCTGGTTCATGACGTCGTCAAACTCAAGCGTGCGGCGACGCATGAGATAGTTGCGTTGTTCAACACGTTTCTGCGCATTTTCCACGACACGATTGAGCCATGGATGTTCGAGTTCCTCGCCTTCCTTGATGCCAAAGGTTTCCATGATCTTCGTCATGCGATCGCTGGCGCCAAAGTTGCGAATTAGATCGTCTTCAAAACTTACGTAAAATCGCGAGTTACCTGGATCGCCCTGCCGGGCGCAGCGCCCACGGAGCTGACGGTCAATCCGTCGGGATTCGTGACGTTCCGTGCCGATGACATAGAGTCCGCCAACGGCAGAAACGCCCTCGCCGAGTTTAATGTCCGTGCCACGTCCGGCCATGTTTGTCGAGATGGTTACCGAACCGAATAGGCCAGCGCGGGCGACGATCTCGGCTTCCTGCATGTGGTATTTTGCATTGAGGACGGTGTGGGGGATTTTTTGTAGCTTAAGCATGCGGCTCATAAGCT
>Ga0209490_10005464_pt1 | contig 11580 bp, 11 predicted proteins | sample MAT06_FD_187209 | JGI IMG/M metagenome (GOLD analysis project Ga0209490, IMG submission 187209) | Freshwater microbial communities from Lake Fryxell liftoff mats and glacier meltwater in Antarctica - MAT-06 (SPAdes) (version 2) | ecosystem: Environmental > Aquatic > Freshwater > Ice > Liftoff...
GCGGCCATGACACCTCGCGGTCAGCCAGAACTTCTTCCAGGGTGAGCTCAAATTGATATTGCGCGGCAGGGTTCAGGCTGCCGTGAAAATGGTTCTTCACCGCTGCCATGGCGATCTGGCGTTGTGTGGTGCCCCAGCGTTTCATGTGCCACGCGGCCTGCATGGCGTACGTGTCCATAAACACTGTGCGGGCCGGGCTGACTTCAAAGGGCTTGCCAGCGGCTTTCCCCGCCGCCTGGTAGTAGTTCATCCAGCGAGTCCGATTGAGCTGGTCGATGGCGGTGGAGAATATCTGCGTGGTGCGCTCCGGCTGGTCCGGACTGCTGAGCTTTTCAACGCCAATGGCCAGGCTGACGTGGGCCTCACCACTTTTGATGTCTTTCCACGCGCCATGGAAGGCCATGGATCCCGTGGCGCAGCCGCCTTCCACATTGATGACGCCCACCCGCTCCGGGAACAGCCCCTCTTCAACCAAGGGGGTAAAGCAGACCTGCCCGCGTATGCCACCTTGACCCCACTGGCCCATACCGCAATTGCCAAACCACACCTGCTCAATGCGTTTGGCACTGGCAGCGTCCATTTCGCAATCGCCCAGCACACCCAGGTAGGCCTCGCGCGTCAGGTCCTGAAAGGTCTGTTTCGGTCGTTTGCCGAACTTTGAACAGAAAGTGCCAATGACGTAAACATCAGGCATGTTTGTTCCCGATAGCAACGCCGCAGAGCCGCGCCATAGCACTACCCGAGCACTGATTTTTCCGCATTTTTGGTAACAACATCGTTTATAGCACTCACTAACTGATCGATTGTCTTGTTAACAGAAAAGCAATTCCACCCTGATTTACCCGTATAAGGAGACTGCCGTGAGCGCCTTGGCGAAAACAGTGTTGACGTCAGGCGCGCGTACGCCTTTTGGCGACTTTGGCAAGTCGCTGCGCGATGTGCCGCTGGTTGATATGGCGGTGCATGTTGTCAAAGCGTGCCTTGAGCGCGCTGGTCTTCCGCCCACCCACGTCGATCATCTGGTGTTTGGCAATATCGCGCAGGTGGACCATGAGGGCCTTTTTGTCAGCCGAAAAATCGCGCTTGATGCGGGTATGCCGGTGGAAAGTGCCGCCTTCGGCGTGGTGCGGGCCTGCGGCACAGGCTCGCAAGCAATCATCAGTGCCGCCGCGCAGATTGCCACGGGTCACAGCCGGGTGGCGATTGCTGCGGGGGGAGAGAATTTTTCCCGCGTGCCTTATCTCGCGCACCGGGTTCGCTGGGGTGCACAGCGTGGCCCGTTCGAGTTCGTAGATGGACTGGACTACATCTACCGATGTCCATTTACCCGCGAATTGATGGGTGACACGGCTGAAAACCTCAGCGAGCAGTTTGGCTATCAGCGCAAGGACATGGATTTCTGGGCTCTTTCCAGCCAGCAGCGTGCGGGCGCTGCCATGAGCTCAGGCTTCCTGGCACGGCAAATCGCACCCATGGAGGTGGATGACGGCAAAAATGGCAAGCGCTGGTTTGCGCAGGACGAGTTTCCCCGCCCCCAGATCACACTAGAAAAACTTGCCAGCTTAAAACCCGCGTTTCGCAAAGACGGGAAAGGTTTGGTGACTGCGGGTAATTCCAGCGGGGTGACGGACGGAGCCGCCGCCATGCTGGTGCTGCATGCTGATGCCGCAAATGAGCTAGAGGTACAACCGGAGGCCAGACTGATTGACTACGCGGTTGTTGGTGTGGCGCCAGAGATCATGGGCTCGGGGCCAGTGCCTGCCATTACAGCGCTGCTGAAACGCCAGGGCTTGAGCGTGGGCGATATTGACTACTACGAGATCAATGAAGCGTTTGCAGTCGTCAATCTGCACGCGCGGCAGCAACTGGGCATACCGCACGCGAAGACCAACCTTTATGGCGGCGGCATCAGCTTGGGCCACCCACCGGGCGCCACCGGCCTGCGCATGACCATGACCGCCATGCATCACCTGGCTGATACAGGCGGCCGTTATGCAATCATCTCGATGTGTCTGGGTTCGGGCATGGGTATGGCCACCTTGATTGAAAATCTGGTTTGATTCAGCGTGTTGCGCTGGACAGGTTGTTGGCCCGAACCTCCTCTCAAGCCTTGTCGCCGGTCTGAAATGCGCTGGGCGTGACGGTCTGGCGGATTCCCGGACGCTGTGACCCGACCGTCAATCTGCACGGCTTCCTGCTGGTCATGCGCGGCGGGCTTCAGGAGACACGGTTTGTCCACCGGGGCAGCGCAACTGCCCTTTCTTCACCCTACGCATAGTTTCGACTCCAGCAATCCATTATTGGGCACTCCAAGCTGACTTAGCTCCGAGCATCGGATCTGAAATTCGTTTCACGGTCCGTGTTCTTGCCCGATGATGTTGTTGAGATATTTTGATTGGCGAAGTTCAATGTTCAGGCAGACGTCTTCCTTGACGCCGCGAATGGCAGCGGTGTTGGTACCGTTTTTTTCGTCCGAAGCCAAGTATGAGAGCGGCACCGGTTGGCCAAGTTTTCACACACCATCACCCCATAGGCAGAAATGAAGCGCCGTTCAACAAAAAAAAGCTCGGTTAAATTTGACCATTCACAACATATTTTATCAACGGTAGACTACTATCTACCGCAGCAATCAAACGTCTACCAAACACCCCCTACCGATCAAAGAAGTATTGAGCGGCGCGTCCGGACAATCAGTGCGAGGGTAAAGTAGGGAAGATGCCAAAGAACGACCACGACGCCGTATTCAGCATTCCTCCGGCTGGAGTGAAACAAGCACTAGCCTCTCGGGTAAAGCGTGGTGATGGACCAAGCTACGGCGCGGACTCACAGAACATCGCAAAAACATCTTTTGAGACACCTTACGTGGAAAAAAGCATCGTGATAGTGGTGGGTGCGATGTCCGACGATCTTCCATATCTGTGTGCTGGACTGTTCATCGCCACCGAACGAAACCCAAACGTGGCAGTTTTCTTGTGAATGAGAAAACTCAAATTTCACACATAGCTCGTCTCCAGACTGTGCATTTTCTGAGGGTCGGTGGCAGCCAGTTAATTAACACAAACGTCAAATCATTCGTCAGGTACACGCCAAAAATTGCCGCGATTTCGTGGCAGCTTGGACTTGTGTAGAAGAAAATCTAAACTTCTCTTGAGTCCAATGGCTCGTAAGCAGGCATCAATCGAGGTCAACTGGCCCATTCAGGAAATTCGTTCCGCTAAATCGAATGGCGGCAAACGCAGCCAAGTTGCCTGTGGAGATATATCAAAAGTCACCCGCACCAGAATAGCCGTCTCAAAGTTATATGTGTAGTTTCCCGCTCCATAATTATGTTTACGACTTTAGGTTTGGGTGTTGTCAATTTGGTACGCCGCTAGACCGCATGAATGCAGAAGGGCTGTTTACGACTTTAATTGGTCGGATCAGCGCTGCGGGGTTTGGGAGACACTCACTTCGCGCAGCGAAGTTATGCGGCTACACAATCCACGTAACCTGGCGAAGTCAATCGCCGTCGAATGACGGTGAGCCCGCAAAGTGGGCGGTGATCCTAAAAATAAGAACTGTAAAAACTACGAAATCTGCTCATGCCGAACAGTTCAATAAAAATAAAAAATGTAAAACTTTAACTTGTGGTCGCTGACGCAGTTAGACCTGATAAGCGCTTTGTTGATCTCTGTGATTGATTCAACACCTGAATTTGATTACAGCTTGTCGCAGCGAACTTTGGCTTTGCTGCGAAAGCGGAATTTGCTAAATTGATAAAGCAGCCGTTCACTTCGTCGCTGCTGCTGCGCCGTTTGCGCCAGCTGCGGCCACCGAAGGAAGCGAAAGTTGACGTAGTGTTGGAGGTAAAGCGAGATACGGGAAACCAGTCACCAAATAGTGTCGGCAGCATTTAGCAGAGCCAAGAAAATGTTGGCTTAGTCCTTGTTTTGAATTGCCTGCGCTTTAGAAATAGCGACCAGTAATACCCGCCACAAAACATGGGACAAGGCAGTGAGCAATAACCCAGCGCAAATAAAGACGGGTACCAGGGAATTGTTGACTACAACCGCAGAACCCTCGACAAAACAGCCAGGCTATGCGACAGCGTTTGGTACCGTAGCTCATACGCTGGCTGATAAGCCAGCCTTCCACAGGAGGAACACCACCCAGGGCATGCTGCATCAAACCAGAACTTTGCAACTGAACCAATAGTGTTTTGCTGACAGCAAGGAGTTAGACGGCACTCGACGATGGGGATGGGTGCGACAACTTACGACATGGCGACCACCGCGCTCAAGAGAAGCATACACAAGACTCACCCTCTTCAAGATCGCTCTCGCGGACGACCGTCCATTGTGTGTTGCTTGCGAATATTCGCCGACACGCCTCCACTTGGTCGTCAGGTTCTCCGATGCGCAAGAACCTAGCAAGCCTGCCGGCATATTTGACGATTGCTTTGAGCTTCCACGAATAGACGTCCTTGCCATCCAGGCTGATGTGCCACCCGCAGGAGAAAATCAGACGTGCACCCTCTGGGGCGAAGTCCATTACGGCCTGTGCGGTTCCCGAACAGTATTGCTGCACGCCCCAAGGCACCAATACCGTCAGCACGCCATCGCACCCTGCAACCGCTTTGCTGATGACTTCGCGGTCGTTCGTCGCGCCCGGGAAAATGGTGATTCGCCCTTTAAGGCGGTCAAGTTTTCCTACGCTGCGCTCCCGACAAACACCAACCACCTCGTAGCCCTGATCCAGCGCATGCTGCACCATGTATCGCCCGAGCTTCCCGGATGCATCCAAATACAAATCTTTTTCATATGCTTCCTTTTGCGTAGTGGCGTGGCGCCTAACGTTTGAGTCGTTCACAGTAGCCGCAGGATTTATCTCAAGGGAGGCGCGCTGCGCGACAAGAAGACGGGGAATTGAGTTTCAGAGGGCTTACCTGGGTTTCGCCCTGGTAAGCCCGCCGTCCTCCATGCTGCAAAAGCGGTCTTGGCCAGACGGCGAAAGCAGCCGTTCAATTGGTCGTCACTGCCTGGCTTTCACTCCAGAGTGAGCCGAACCGAGCCGCTTCGCCGCTTTGGCTTGAATGAATTGCTAGGCCTTTTGAGCCCATCGATGAGGTTGATTGCTCTTGAGGCGAAATAACCGCTAAAGATGCCGTACATCATACAAAGCGCCACAATGAAGGCGGGCTCGGCAATGATGGCCGCACTGAATGCACGCATCACAGCGAACACATACTTTGTGAAAAAGATTGCCAAGATAACGGCAAATGGCACCCAGCTCCCAGGGATGAAGAATTTCTGAGTTTGTTGGTCGTAGGAGATTCTCTTGTCTTTGAACAGAAGGTATCCGATCCCAGCTGTAGCCACTAGGCCCAAGCCCCATGCGGCAATGGGCAGCAGCATAAATCCGAAGCTTGAGTAAATTCCTGCAAGAGACAGCGCGAGCATGCCGCCCGGAAGGAGCAGCGCTGGTATTCTTGAAACTGTACGCGTGCGTGTCTGCATAAAGCCGAAGATGAGTAGGAACACAAATATAAAAAACACCCAGATTGGTGTGTTGGTAAGAATTTGAGTGATCAAACTTGTCTTCTTTTTGGATTGCTGGAGGTAGTCAATTTGAAGCGTCTATTTCTGCCCAAGGCTATCGTCTGACTCAGCTCCCCGACCCTGCTTTTAATGTCTTGGTCAGGAAGCTCACGACCGCTGAATTGAAGCTCGCGTGAAACGCCGTCCGGTCAAAGCCGACCGCACTGCTGCAAATGTTGGGGGCAATCGACGCCAGCGCCGCTCCGCAAGGTGCCAGAAAATCGTAGTGTCCGGCATTGGAAACGACATGGTAGTCCGCCGCCTGCGGCAGCGCGAGTTTTACAGCTTCTGCATACCGAGGGTGCGGAAGCATGACATCGTTTTCAGCACGCCAGAGTTGCACGGGTACCTTGACGTTCTTGAGTCCGTCCGGGGAGAACGTGAACCCAAGCGCGGGTGCGGCCACCACTGCGGCCTTGATGCGGGGATCGGCCGCACGGTCTGTTCTGGACGTGAGAGGCAGCCCAAGATTGCCGCCGCTCCTGGCGACGAGCTGGCATACAAAGTCGCCAGGGTACTGGCGGCACTCCGGCCCGACCTTTGAAAAATCAGGAATGCCGCCGATGTCCACCAGCGTGGTGAAGCCGCCCGCTGAGTAGCCGAACATGCCGATGCGCGCCGGGTCGATCATGGCGTGGCCATCCCAGGTCGACAGCATGTGGTCGATCACCCGGCTGATCTGACGTGGTCGGTCCATCACGTCGGCGCTGCGGCTCTGGTCTGCGTAGTTGTCGCCCGTATGGGTAACCGCCACCACGACAAAACCGGCGTCGGCCAGCGCGATGGCCGTGTCGAAATGAACGAGGAACGAGCCGCTGTATCCATGCGAGATCACCACCAGCGGAAGGGCCTTGCCTTGTGCGACGCCGTTGACCGCGACGTTCATCGTCGTCGGTCCCATGGCCACGGGCTGGACAGTGGCCTGGCTCGGGTACCAGATGCCGATTTCCAGTGGCTTGCCATCAGGATCGGCGGCATAACCGCGTTGAAAGCCTGCGGCCTGGACGCAGGTGCCGGCGAGTGCGATGACAAAGGCGGTGAGAGAAAAAAGTAGTTTTGATGTGAGCGTTTTCATGGGTAATGACTCCTTAGTTTGGTTGAGGGTTGCGAATTTATCTTCTGCCATGCAGATAGTCTTCTTCTTTGCGATGAAATGCAGATTTCGAGCCGCGATGAACCAGCGGCGACCGCGCGGTGACGCGAAACGGCTCACTGCGGGCGGTCAAACGGGTAGAGTCAGCCACTCTGGACACGTCATCAGTGGATTGCCTGACGCATACACCTGAACGTCTACCACGGATGTACCACTCGGCGGCCGCAAGGTTCACCACCCAAGCCGTACCCATCATCAGTGCCAGGGGCAACTCGTTTGGCGCCCCGAAGAGCAGCAGAAGCGGCAGTTGGGTTATCGCCTGCGTCCCCGCGCCAAGGGCTATGGCATAGGCGCGGCACATCCAATCCTGGTGCTGCGCCACGTCCCGTCGCCGGATAGCGAGATACCCCAGCACTATCGAAAGTCCCATGGCCGAGCCGAAGAAGAGCCTGAAGCCGTGTAGCAGTGTGCTGTTGGCCGGAACAATCGCATAGAACAGCGCCATCCAGAGCCCGGACAGCGCCGCGACCAGGCCTGCGACCACCAAGACGCGGCCAGCGGCGCGGTGCCAGTCGGGTCGGCGGCGGCGAAAACCTGGAGCGAACTGAAAAGCGCCGAGCAGACTATAAATTGTCACACTGACGATATGCAAGACCACCGGAGTGGGGGCATTGAAGAAGCGCGCGTTCTCCGACGTGAGCGGCCCGCCACTGCCCAAAAGGCTCAGTCGGACCAGGCCTGCCACGACCGGAATGAAGGCCAGCGCGATCAGACCCGTGGGCATGAGCCAATCAGCTTTGTTGGAGTTAGCCATTGCCTCAGAGCGTAAAGTGCAAGCCGAAAAGCAAGGCGTTAGCCTTGACCTTGTCAGACAGCTTTCCGTAGCTGTCGTAGTTGATCGTCAGCGCGACGTTCGGCCCGGGCTTGTATTCCGCCCCAAGACCGAACAACACCGACGTCTTGCTGCCCATCAGGTTGTCGGCGTCCGGTAGCAAATTAGTGCCGCTGACTTTGCCGGACGACAGACCTAATCGGCTGTGCAGCGCGAACGATTCACCCAAAGGCAGTCGGCCAGTCGCCGCACCGAAGATGCTGCTGGCACGCCCGTCTTGCTTGACGCCGGCACCGCCGACGATGACTCTTGTTGTGAATGAGCCCAGCGCTGCATAGCCCGCTTCAACGCCTAAGTTCTCGTTAAAGCGGTAGCCACCAAAGAGCTTGACAGCCTTACTGTGATCGTCCGATTCCACCTGCGACAGCGTGTTCGCCAGGCCAAAGTTGCTGCGACCAACTTCGATACGGGCGTAAGGGCCGACGATGCCATCGTTGGGTGCAGCCTGCGCTGCAAAGGTAAATGTGCTGAGGATTGCAAGCGCGTAAATGGTTGATTTCATAGGGGTCTTTCTGAGTGGAGCGTTAGTGGTTATCGGTGCGATTGATTTGTTCATGTAAAGGCTTTAAGAAAACCAAGTAATCGGTGATTACATTGAAGTATACATCAATGTAATCACCGATTACAATAGCCCGAAGGAAAATTTAAAATGGCAACACCCAAGGCCACAGTCAGCCGCTTACCCAAAAAGACCAAGCCAAGCTACCACCATGGTGATTTGCGTCGTGCTTTGCTTGATGCGACTGTTCAATTGATCGAGGAGCAAGGGCTGGAGGCCGTCAGCGTGCGCGAGGTCGCCCGACGAACCGGTGTTTCACCTGGAGCGCCATTCCGCCATTTCCAGAATCGCACGGCATTGCTCACTGCCGTGGCAGAAGTGGCGCAGGAGCGCCTCGTACAGGCAGTAGGCGAATCGCTGGGTGATGCAGAAAAAGCGAACCCGCTGCAAAAGTTCCGCGCCATTGGCATCGGCTTTCTCCGCTGGGCGTTTACAAACCCAACCCACTTTCAAGTGATTTCTGGGCGCGCGTCAATAGAGTTTGATCGTCCGACGCTGCGCGACAGCAATGACGGATTGCGCGCAACAATGAATCAACTCCTTTCCGCAGCGGCGACGGAAGGTCTCCTGCGGCCGGGAGATGTGAGCCGATACGTGCTGGGGGGTCGGGCGCTGGTCTACGGGCTCGCCCGCATGCATATTGACGGTCAATTCCCGAGCTGGGGTGTCGATAGCGCCGACTCGCTCAACGAAAGTATTGCCGTGCTCGACCAGTTCATTGCATCGATATCCGCTTAGCTGAGCTAGGGAATGTGATGGTCAGCGACGTGCCAACGATGCCACGGACCTGACAGGAGTAACCTCCCCGGTTGAGTAAATTTGGCAATCAACCTGACTAACCTGTAACTTTTGCCTGCCGTTGTCCCCACCAAACTCCCGCCAGTGCGAGCAGCCCGCCAACTGCGTGGTAGGTATGCAGCTGTTCCCCCAGCAGCGTGGAAGCGGCCACCGCTACAAAGATAGGCAGCAGGTTCATGAACAGGCTGGCACGCGCAGGGCCTATTTGCTTGATGCCACTCATCCAGAAAAACGGCGCGCCGATTGAAGCGGGGATTCCGGCATACAAAATCAAGGGGATGTTCTGGGAGGTAATGGGCGAGCTTGGCGCAAGCAACCAGAACGGCAAAATCACCAGAATGCCAAAACCAATCTGAACGTAAAGTTGCTGAAATGTGGTCAGTGGCACCGCCCAACGTTTGAGCAGTACGCCGTAAAGCGCATTAGAAGCAACTGCGATCAGCATCAGTGCATCACCCCAGTGCGCTGCGCCGTGCAGTAATTCGCTGGGATGCCCCTGCGTGCTGAGAAATAATAGACCAAGCAGCGAAAGGCCCGCACCGCCCAGGCGCGACGCGGTCAATCTTTCACCCGCAAAAAAACTGGCCAGCAGAGCAGACATCAAAGGCATCAATGCCACGACTACGCCCATATTGATTGCAGACGTGGATTTCGCTGCCTGATAAGCCAGCCCTTGGTACATGCCCATGCCTAGCAATCCAAGGAATGCCAGTTTGGGCCAGTGCCTAACAACTATGGAACGTTGTCGCCAAACGCTGCGCAACAAAAAGGGACTTAACACCAGGCCTGCCAATAGCCAGCGATAAAAGGTAATGGCTGCGGGGTCGATCACCGCGGAGGCAGCTTTAGTAACCAGGGTGTTGCCCGTCCAGATCAGGACGGCCAGTAGCGGATAGATAGAAAAGTTAGCCGCCGATGGCGGTTGTATTGTTTGCGTGGGTGCTTGCATGACTTACTCCAGATGAATCGTTGTTTCGAGATAGCTCTATCGTCCAATTCATCAACCATTGTGTAAAGTGACATAATTGCAGGCGACCAATGCAGTGAACGCACTGGTTGGAGCTGCCTGGATGAAAACTTCTGCCTTGAATCGCCTGGATTTCAATTTATTACTGGATCTGGATGCCCTGCTGCGTGAAGGTAGCGTTGTGGGAGCAGCGCGTGTTCGGTATCTGAGCGCGCCAGCCATGAGCCGCCGTTTGGCGCGCTTGCGCGAAGCCATTGGTGACCCGCTGTTCGTTCCTGCTGGACGCGGTCTGGTGCCAACGCAACGTGCCCTGGACTTAAGTGCCAGCGTGCAATCGGCGATTGAAGGGGTGCGAGGCGTTTTTACCCCGCAAGACGTAGATTTCTCCCGGCTTGAACGCAGGCTCACTTTGCGTACAAACGATGGCTTTGCAGGTACGTGGGCAAGCAGGCTGGCGGCTGCCTTGACCGCCGAAGCGCCAGGCGTATTTCTGCAATTCGTTCCCCAAACAGAGAAGAATATTGACGCTTTGCGCAGCGGTGCTGTCGATCTGGATATTGGCGTGCTGAGAACGGTTGAACCAGAGATACACAACGAGCTGCTTTTCGAGGCGTCTTTTGTCGGCGTGATTCGAGAAAATCACCCTTTGTTAGGCCAGAAAAAGAAAAGGCCGAGCGGAGAGGTCAGCGCGCAAGACTTTGTAGATTGGCCGCACATTTCTACCTCACCAGGTGGCAGAACAACGGGGCGCCTCGACGAGGCGTTAAAGGAGCGAGGTTTGAGCCGTCAGGTTGCCATTGTGGCGCCGGGCTTTCAGTCAGCTTTGGTCGTGGCCGCAACGTCTGACTTTCTGGCTGTCATGCCAGAGCCCTTTGTGCGCTGGGCCATGGCACACCATCGGTTGCATATCTTCAAACTGCCAGTAACGATACCGAGTGTGGAAGTGTCACAAACTTGGCATGTACGCCAGCATGCCGACCCGGTGCATCGATGGCTACGCGGACATGTAAGAGCAATGTGCGAGGCAGACGCGCAAAAAATTCGAGCCTGAAGAGGGTTTGGTGATATTGAAATAGTGGGCGGGCCGAACGGCGCAAACTAGCCCCTTGTTTGAATTCGTAGTCACAGGTTGACTCTCCGCTTTTTGCCAGAAGCGGTCTTCGCGGCTATTGTCACGAAAGTTAGCACCATGCCGAAAATATCATTTCGGCTAGAGGGCTATTGATCGCAGCTTTGTAGAGGTCAGCAGCGCAAGCTCGTCGATAGTGCAAAGTGCCGCTTTCTACCCCTTGATAGCATCGTGCGCGGTGGAGCGTTGAGCAGTAGTCTCATTTTTTGGCCGAACCCCACAGCTGCTGCAAGCGCGCGTCGCGCCCGCAACTCGTCCGGTAGTATTTGTAACGGACCGGGTTTTTCTTGTAGTAGTCCTGGTGGTAGTCCTCGGCCGGGTAAAACTTGCTGGCTGCGACGACTTCAGTGACGATAGGCTCCTTGAACGGCTTGGATTTTTCCAGTGCGGCCAGCGAGCGTTTGACCACCTGCAGTTGAGCAGCATCGTGGGTGAAGATAGCTGTGCGGTAGGGGTTTCCCGCGTCACAAAACTGGCGGTCTTTTGTGGTCGGGTCGATGGTGCGCCAGAACTTCTCCACCAGAGCCGCGTAGCTCACCCTGGCCGGGTCAAACACGATTTCAACC
>Ga0209490_10005467_pt1 | contig 11574 bp, 7 predicted proteins | sample MAT06_FD_187209 | JGI IMG/M metagenome (GOLD analysis project Ga0209490, IMG submission 187209) | Freshwater microbial communities from Lake Fryxell liftoff mats and glacier meltwater in Antarctica - MAT-06 (SPAdes) (version 2) | ecosystem: Environmental > Aquatic > Freshwater > Ice > Liftoff...
CAAATCCCAAGTCTACTTGGTAACTTTGCCCGCCGTAGGTAAATCCACAACGAGTTCCCTCCGGCAGAGATGCCCGAAAGCGATAGCGATTTGAGCTTAAATTTTGCACCGCAATGGAAAGAGTGCAACCGGGGAGGAGTTCGATTTGCTCGCCCTTTAGTTTTGCCAGCAAGTCGGGGTTGCGACCGGCTCCTTTGATGGCTTCGATATCCTTAAACATATAATACTGAGCTTCTATAAGTTCCGGCGCTGTCTTCACGTGCCTCAGTTGCACGATGCGCGGGCGGTATGGCTGATCTAATTCCAAGATGTTGGCTTGTTCGGCAAACAGGGCAATGCTGGGTTCGGAAAATAGAGGCACGGGCAGGGGTCTTTGCCAGAAACGCAGGTGAACGTACCAAGCCGGGTCTGCTAGGGCTTGTTCCCGGTTGTCAAATTCACCGGCCATGTACTGGGCTAACGTTCTTAGTTCAGGAGAAATTGTCATTTTCGTGGGATTTTTGAGGATTTGGGCTTGACATTGAAAATTTATTGTGATAGGGCTGGCGAGAGATGGGCTGGGCAAGTCAGAAGATTAGATTTCTGAGCGATCCCAGAAGAGCTATGATTGTAAAGATACTTGGCTTTTGTCCTCGTAGTGCGACCTATTAATTGTTGCTGCCGATCGCGCGTAAAATCTTTTTAATAAAATTTTGCCTCGATTTCCGACAGCACCGCTTAAAAAAAACTGGCAATTTTTGTCAGCCCGATCGCCAATAAACTTCTCAGACTTTACTCATGTCGCTGAGCACTCCCGCTGCGGCAAAATTATTTATAAGACTCAGGTGAACAATAACCGTACCGTTTCAGATACTAAGCGAAGTTTCTATACGATTCACACTCGACCGATCAACTCAATTTACCGTCGAGTGGTAGAAGAGTTGATGGTAGAAATGCACTTGCTTTCGGCGAATGCCGATTTTCAATACGACCCGATTTATGCTTTGGGCGTGGTGACAGCTTTCGATCGATTCATGCTCGGATACGCCCCAGAAGCAGACAGACTTTCGATTTTTAACGGTTTGTGCAAATCCCTAGAGGACGATCCCGATCGCTACAAGCATGATGCTCACCGATTGGAAAGCTTGGCGGAGCGACTTTCGGGGTCTGAGTTGCTCTCGTGGCTCGATCGCTCTACTAGCTTTGAAGATACAGCAGATTTGCAAGCATCTTTAGGGGCGATCGCCAGCAACCCTCAATTTAAGTACAGCCGCTTGTTTGCGATCGGTTTGTTCTCGCTGCTAGAAAAAGCTGACGCCGACATGGTAAAAGACCAAGAAACGCGAAACGACGCGATCGCCAAAGTCAGCGCGGCCTTGCACTTACCTGAAGACAAAGTTAGCAAAGATTTAGATTTGTACCGCAGCAATTTGGAAAAAATGGCTCAAGCGCGAATAGTGCTTCAAGATGTCATCCAAGCGGAACGGAAAAAACGCGAAAAGCGAGATACAAAAGTTGCAGCTAGCCCCTCGGCAGACTCTTCTGAAAGCAATAATTAATCCTTTGAAGGGAGAAGGGAGAAGGATTTTTGTGTTTGAGGTAATATTAATTCTGGTTGCACTGCAATGAATTGTCGGGACACGGCAATGCTCATTAGTGTCAACTTAAGCCTATAACCGTTGATATATCTCGCTTCTATCCGAGGCCAGATCCCCCTAAATCCCCCGAAAGCAAGGGGGACTTTGAAAAGATTCTTGTCCCCCCCGAAAGCAAGGGGGGTTAGGGGGGATCTGGCCTGGGCGGTAAACAGCAGTCTGTAACTACGTTTGATGTTAAGTTGACACTAATGGGCATTGCTTTGTCCCTACTCAATGAATTGTATAGACACGGCATTGCCTTGTCAAAATCTGTGGGTAATATTAATTCCGATGCTACCGGATTTGATATAACAAATAAAAAAACTCTTAAATTTTATTTCTTTTTCTTGAATTATCAGAAAGAATTGGTTTAAAGCCGGAACCCTTTGAGGGAGAAATTAAAAGAAGACTATTCATTGCTTCAATCCTCGGACTTCCAGGTCTAGGCAAGTTGTCAACTGTCAACTGTCAACTGTCAACTGAATTATAGCTTCTGCCTTCTTACTTCAGATGAATGTCACCGATCAAAAACTAGAAATCCCGCTTTGTAAATAGAGCGGGATCGACTTAACCAAAATATAGCTAGCTCTTGGGCGTCGTGCTACGGCTGCGGCTCAAAATTCGTAGCGTTAGCTTGCAGCCAAGTGCTTAGCTGTGAAAGAACTTCGTTTCCAGAAGACTTGCCCAAAGCTGTGGGGTTTACGGGTTCCGGCCTGTCCAAGTTGCGGGCGATCGCTGCGTTGACTTCTTTGGAAATCAACTCGTGAAGTTGCTCTTTAGCCCTAGCCCTTTGAAAATGAGCTCCCTCTTCCGTCGTAGCGTACAGAGGTGGCAATCTATTTAAAGCATAGGCCGCAATATCACCGACATCCAGACTCTGGTCCGTCGTCGCCTCAATCTCTGCCACCCTGGCGATCGCATCGCTGAGCACCAACTCTTCCATCACGTTGATGAACTGTTTGCGCGGCAGAACCACAACTTCCCCAGTCAACAAAGCTCCCATCAGGCGATCGAGAGCCATGTACTCTTCGATCGACAATTCCGAAGCAGTATTGCAGATCCGTCCCACCTCAGCTTCCATAGACGGCGTTAAATAGCCATCTTGCAAAGCTTGTTCAACAATTTTTTCAATACTCATATATGCGTCCCCGCTCAACGGCATCATCAATAAAGTTTTGTAAAGACGCGATTGTTAGCGTCTTGAGATTCGAGTTTTGAGCGTTGAGTTGAGAATTTTCATCCAAATCCTCACTCAATACTGATCACCCAGAACAGTTATCTGCACACCCCAGCCACAAACTTACCCCATAATTGACGGCTTTATTCGTCAAAATTTGTCAAATTCTTGAAAATATCCTACTCAACTCCCTGAACCCGCCAAGGTACAGGATCGATCGACTGCCCGTGCACGTAAAGTCCCCAGTGCAGATGAGGGCCTGTCGAAGCCCCCGTAGACCCCAAAGCGCCAATTACTTGACCGGCTTGCACAAAATCACCCTCTCTAACATTAATCCGGCTGAGGTGCATCAAAATACTTGCTACCCCTTGCCCGTGGTCAATACCGACGACATTCCCGTGGATTTTGAACCCTTGGGATTCTCGTCCCACCAGAGACACCCGGCCAGCAGCCGGTGCCATTACCGGAGAACCGTAAGCGCCCGCGTAATCGACGCCGCGGTGGTAGTAGTCTTGGGCAAATACCCTATTATAGTACCGCCGCACGCCGTAAATGGTGGTAATTTCGCCGGAGTTCGGCCGCAAAAGTGGGCCGTTCCAAAATTTTTGGGGTGTAACCAGTGCTTTAAATGCGTCTACCCGATCGAACTCGGCATCAGTACCTTCACTGTCTTTTCCTGGTGGGAGCGTGATAGATTGAGTGGGAAAATTGCGCGATCGAACTTGCACGCTCAACTTCTGTACTTGTCCGTCACCGGCGACTTGCAGAAGGCGAGCACCAGCCTTCTCTAGCGGAGTTGTCGGTAGTAGCGCCCGAAAGCGATTATTGCCCATTGGAAAAGCTGGGTAATTTTTTTGCAGTACAGAAACCGTGGGAGTCGGGCTGCTGCTATTTACCTGAATAATTACTGACAGCGTATCTCCCAGTTCGGGATTTGCCGGTGTCACCTGCACCTGCAAAGCTTGCACCGGCATGGCAAAACTCAGAATACCAGCAACAATTGGCGCGATCGAACTTATCGTTAGCTTATTTGCTTTCAACTGTCGCCACCGGGAAATAGCACCCATAGATATGTTCGCACTTTGTCCGCAGTTGCCTCGATTCACAGTCATGAGCATAGTTAGGCTTCCTTAACCTTTGTCAAACTAATGTTACACAAAGCTTGTAATTTTAGCACTTTTTTTGTGATCCGATAGCCTCAGATGTAGGGTGCGTCGGGATCGCCAATATTCGCATCAAATCGACAATCCCACCCCGACGCACATACAATTAGCTGACGTGTGCCTTCGGAAGAAACATTTTTTCAACTATATTTTTCCGCAGATAAACTGTCAATGGTTTTTCGATCAAAGAGTAGAATATGCAGCCGAGAACTACGGCAAACAATGCCACCAGAGCCGGAGCAAAGAAACCGTCGAAATATTTTCCTAAATTCGCCTTTTGCATAATTTTTGTACTTGCTGATATCACCGGACTGTGGAGCAGAAATATTGAATATGAGGCATCGCCTAGAAAGATGAAAAGAGCAGGAATTCTCGGAGAATCCTTAAGGTCGATCGAACTTGCAGCAACGATCAACAGAGCTGCCAGCACTGCAAAAGTCTTGATCCGATCGAACTCAATGTTGCCCCAAGCTACCAGTATTGCTAATATAAGATATCCTAAATTGGCTATCCCAAATAATATCCATCTGTAATTGGTAATTTTCTTGTTATATTTAATCACTATATAGGCAGCCAAGCCACCCAAAACAAATTCTAGATTCATATTACCAAATACTAGATTTAGTAAGAAAAAAGTATCGGGAAATTGTATGACTTTAGAAAAATGTAGAAGTGTGATCAATAGCCAAGCCAAAAGTATAGGCACTGATTGTTTAGGCTTGAACCAGATAGCTATGCTGAACAATACGTAAAAATACATTTCGTAAACTAAAGTCCAACCTACATCCAGAATTGGCTTGTCATTTTGAGGAATCAAGAGCAGCGACAGAATTATCTTTCCCAAACTTAAATCTTGAGCATTAGCAAAACCGGGAATAACTAGAAAGAAACACAAAACTATCAGAGTAATTATCCAGTAGATCGGGTAAATGCGGACGCAGCGCTTGACTAAAAATGATTTTAACTGGTCTTTTTTCCCGATCGCCGATCGATGAACGTACACCATGATAAAACCGCTCAATACAAAAAAGTAATCAACACCACTCCAGCCAGCCTGAAATAGATTAAAAAAAGTAACTTGATTTAATCTCTCTGTGCTCATCTGGTTGACGTGAAACATTACCACCAATAACGCCCCAATCCCTCGATAGACCTGTAATAGATTAAGCCTTTTGTGCCCAGTTGAAGTCTTTGTCATCGGAAAATACCTCGATTCTTGGCGACTGTTGCAGTTGATCTTCAACTATAGTCAACGCTTCAAACACAGTCAACACATTAGATACTATAATATAACTTTACATTTTTTTCATAAAGTTGTGCAAGAAGACTTCCGACTGATCGTTGACTTAGTTCTAGTTCTCGCTGCTGCCGCAGCAGGAGGACTCTTTGCATCGCTATTGCGACAACCGGTAATTCTCGGGTATCTCCTGGGAGGGATCGTAGTTGGGCCGGCTGGTTTGGGGTTGATCAAAGAATTAATTCAGGTAGACACCCTAGCTGAATTTGGCGTTGCTTTTCTGTTGTTTGCCTTGGGAGTTGAGTTTTCTTTCGCCGAGCTCCAAAAAGTTAAAGCGATTAGTTTGGGCGGCGGGGGTTTGCAAATTGTGCTGACGATCGCCTTTACTACTGCAATTTCCTTGGCTGTAGGTTGGGTAGAATCGCCCGCCCAAGGCGTGTTTTTAGGGTCGATTCTGTCGCTTTCCTCGACAGCAGTTGTACTGAAATGCTTGATGGAACGCAATGAAGGCGGCACTTCCCACGGTCAAGTCATGCTGGGAATATTGGTGGTTCAAGATTTGGCCTTGGGGCTAATGCTAGCAGTTTTGCCGGCCCTCAACCAGCCCGCAGAGGCGATCGGCATCACGGTAGCGTGGGCCCTGCTGCGAATTAGTTTATTTGCTGCCGGTGCTGTCGTCGCAGGCATTTGGATCGTACCGCAGTTGCTGCGCTACCTCGCGAAAACAGAGAGTCGGGAACTGTTTTTGCTGGGAGTTGTGGTTTTGGCTTTAAGCATTGCCCTGCTGACAGAATATTTGGGTTTCTCGATCGAGATGGGCGCATTTGTAGCGGGCTTGATGATTTCTGAGGTGGAATATGCCGACCAAACTCTAACTTATGTTGAGCCTTTGCGAGATATTTTTGCATCCCTATTTTTTGTGACGATCGGAATGTTAATTGACCCGTTTTTTCTCTGGAACCATCTAGAATTAATCCTGGGACTGGTATTTTTAGTATTTGTCGGCAAGTTCTTGATCATAACGCCGATCGTCCGATTGTTTGGCTATCCACTAAAAACAGCATTAATCGCAGGTTTGGGCTTAGCTCAAATTGGAGAATTCTCCTTTGTTCTCGCCAGTTCTGGCCAAGCATTAGGACTGGTTTCGCGAAATGTTTATCTATTAATTTTGGGAACGACAGCAGTTACCCTGGTACTCACGCCGTTTGTATTGAGAAGCGTCCCACAGTTATTGAAGTGGGCGGAAAACTTCGGGCCTTTGCAGCGCTATTTTGACGAAACATCTCAACCTGTGGAAATAGCTGAAACTTTGCCGGAACAAAATCATGTTGTGGTTTGCGGCTACGGGCGAGTTGGCAGAACTTTAGTCAAAGTGCTGCAAAGTCGCAACTGTTCAGTTGTGGTGATCGATGAGTCGGAAAGCAGAATTCAAGAGTGCAGAGTGCTAGGAATTCCCTACGTTTACGGGAATGCTGCCAGCTTGCACGTCTTGGAATCTGCGGGGGTGGAACGGGCCGCATCAATGGCGGTGACGCTTCCCGATCCTATGAGCACTCGTTTGTGTCTGAAGCGGGCTTTAGAATTAGTCCCGGATTTGGATATTGTGGTGCGGGCTAACAAAGATAAAGACATTGAACTGCTTTACCAACTGGGCGCATGGGAAGTCGTGCAGCCCGAGTTTGAGGCGAGTTTAGAATTGTCTTCCCACTTGCTGGCTGGGATGGGAGTCTCGGCAATGGCAATTGGGCGGGAAGTGCAGCAAATTCGCAGCAGCCGCTATCTGGAATTGCGGCCGGCGCGGGAACCTTTGGCGGTTTCGCGGGATTTGAAAGTGGCGGTTCGAGATATGAACAGCGATTGGTACAGCTTGCCTTTGGGTTCTCCCATCGCCGGCATGACTCTGGAAGAAACTAACTTGCGGCAGTTGACAGGGGTCAGCGTGATGGCGATCGTCCGCGCAGATGGCGAGGAAATAGACTATCCCAACGGGAAGGCTGCTTTGCTATCGGGCGATCGACTTTTGGTCGTGGGTGAACCGGAAGAACTCGTGAGTTTTGAGTTGCTGGCGAAGGGGGAAATTGCCGTCCCGCAAGGCGACAGTTCTTGTCAGTGGCTGAGGCTGCCAGCAAACAGCCCGTGGGCGGGCCAAAAACTGTCGGAGATTGATTTGCTGACTCAGTACGGGGTGCAGGTGCGGGCGATCCGCCGGGAAGGGAAGTTTACTCGCTGGCCGGAGGGAACTACTGATTTGCAAGAGGGCGATCGTTTGTTGCTGTGCGGCGGTTTCTACGAGCTCGGCTTGATGCAGCGGACGGCATCACAGCCGATCGCGCAACCTGCCTTAAACCTGCCTTTTGTTACCGCCCAAGTCAGCGAAAAGCTGTTTAGCGATTAGTCATTAGTCAGTTGACAGTTGACAGTTGACAGTTGACAGTTGATAGTTGTCAGTTGTCATTAGTGCTGTCCCCGCGATCGAACGTTATTAGTCAGCGGGAAGTGGGAAGTTCGGCAGCGAAGCCCTGTACGGGATTTAAGGGGTGTAAGGGATGGAAGCAAGAGGGAAGAGGGAATATTTTCCCCCTCTCTCCCTCTCCCCTCTCCTCACCCGTTGGGTTTGATATAGGCAATTGCCGATCGCGAGATCAGAATTTGTGTTTCTGAGGCATCGAGGAGGCAAATGCAGCTATTATCCTGCCAAAAAATTCTGCCGCCTAGCAAGTCGCCGGTCATGAGTTTGATCTCTACCTGTTCTTTGTCTTTGATGTAGCTTTGTATTAAGCGAATGCTGGGCAATCCGGTCTCAAATTCAGACATACTGGGAAATGGGTAATTTGGTCATCACATTATCTAATAGGACTTAGGCACTCGATCGGTCAGAAACCGGGTTTTTTTACGCAAATACTGCATCGAAGCCTTTAATACCGATGAAAAACCCGGTTTCTTTGGTATTTATGCGTCCAGGACTATCTAATCAGTTTTAACCAAAAGAGGTTTGTTTTTATGCCGATCGAGTTTGCGAAGTATCACGGACTGGGCAATGATTTTATTCTGATTGACAACCGCCACTCCTCAGAACCAGTTTTAACACCAGAACAAGCTGTGTCCATGTGCGATCGACATTTCGGGATTGGCGCAGACGGCGTAATTTTTGCCCTACCAGGTCAAAACGGCACTGACTATACGATGCGGATTTTTAACTCCGACGGTTCGGAACCGGAAATGTGCGGCAACGGGATTCGCTGTTTGGCTAAGTTTATCGCCGATTTGGAAGGTGAGAAGGCAAAAACTGAGTATCGCATCCACACTCTGGCTGGTGTGATTAGTCCCGAATTGCGATCGGACGGTCAAGTTAAGGTGGATATGGGAGTTCCCCGGCTACTGGCTGCGGAAATTCCGACAACTTTGGTGGCACCGGATGCCAAAGTGATAGATGTGCCGATCGAAGTTGCTGATAAATCTTGGTCTGTTACCTGCGTTAGCATGGGTAATCCTCACTGCATTACTTTTGTAGACGATGTTTCGGCTGTGGCTTTAGAAACTGTCGGGCCTCAATTCGAGCACCACCAAGCCTTCTTGCAGCGTACCAATACCGAATTCATTCAAGTTATACGACGGGACTACGTAAAAATGCGGGTGTGGGAAAGGGGCGCAGGTGTTACTCTAGCTTGTGGGACTGGTGCTTGTGCTGCTGTGGTGGCTGGGGTGTTAGTCGGGAAGTGCGATCGGACAACTGCTGTTGAACTCCCCGGTGGCGTTTTGGAAATCGAATGGGCAGAAGTTTCTGGGCGGATTTACATGACCGGGCCAGCAAAGCGAGTATTTACTGGCTGTCAGTAGTCAGTTGACAGTTGTCAGTTGACTAGAATCTAAAATCTAAAATCTAAAATTTACTAGGTGGATGTGCATGGCTGGAGGTATTTATCTGATTCAGGACGACGACAGGCTGGTAGAAATGATGGAACAGCCCTACGACTCGGAAGACCAGTTACAAGACTTGCTAGTAACTTATCCTAACTTGATCGCCGGAGACCAAATCGATCGGGCGACGGCGCGCAGGTGGCTGTTAATTTCGCGGGAAGCTGCAATGCCCAGCGATGAGGAAACAGCCGTCCAATGGTCGCTGGATCACTTGTTTCTCGACCAAAATGCCGTTCCTACTTTGGTGGATGTCAGGCGAACTCCGAATGCTGCACTCCGACAAAAAGTTTTGGGTCAGTCGATCGACTATGCTGCTAATGCGTTGGTTTATTGGCCGATCGATTCTATTATTGCTCTGTTTGAAGCTAATTGTCGCGATCGGGGTCGCGATCCCGAACAGATTTTTGAAGAGTTTGTCGGTGCAGATGTGAATGAAGACCTATTTTGGCAGAAAGTTAAAACCAATTTGCAAGCGGGTAAAGTTCGCCTAGTATTTGTAGCTGACGAGATTTCCGCTGAAATGCGCCGAGTTGTCGAATTTCTCAACGAACAAATGGACCCGGTTGAAGTTTTAGCCCTGGAAATTAAGCAATATGTCAGTGAAGATGGTTTAAAAACATTGGTTCCCAGAGTCATCGGTCAGACATCCGAAGCACAGCAGAAAAAATCCAATGCAACGCGCGAAAGAAGGCGCTGGGATGAATCTTCATTTTTTGCGGAAATCAAAGCTAGACGGGGCGCGGACGAAGCGCAAATGGCAAGAGAAATTTACCTTTGGGCGAAAAGTCAAGAACCCGAAGTTCAAATCCAGTGGGGAACGGGGGACGCCTACGGCGGTTTCGCCGCCCAATTGCCTCAAAAGGGCAAAAAACCCTATCAGTTATTCACTGTAGATATTGCTGGGAGAATGGAGATTTCTGCTGACAATTACGGTTCCCAGCCGCCGTTTAATGCGGAACAAAATTGGCTGGATTTGAGAAATAAGTTTAGTTCTATCGGTCTGTCGCTGCCTACAGAACCGGGCGAGAGAAGGTCGCCGAGTCTGGCTTTGTTTACTTTGCAAGACGAATCTGCCCTCAAGCAAGTTATAGAAACTTTTGGCTGGGTCGTTGACGAAATCAAAAGTTTGTAGTCAGTTGACAGTTGACAGTTGACAGTTGACAGTTGACAGTTTTCAGTTTTCAGTTGTAGCGTGAACGATGTGCACCCTACAACTGATAAGCTAATACTATTTCTCGTCAATCTTTATTAAATAGTTATTAGTTGCTAACAGCTAACTAATGACCAATGACTAATGACTAATGACCAATGACTACAGCTAACTAATGACTAATGACTAATGACCAATGACTACTGATAGCGAATGTTGGCTTGTTTTAAGCGTCGCAAAGCTTCTCCCAGTCGATCGCAATCTGCAATTAAACTAACCCTAACATATCCTTCGCCACCAGGGCCAAAAGCATTGCCAGGAGTCAGAACCACACCAGTTTGCTGCAAAACATTCAGGGCAAAATCCGTCGAACTCATACCCGGAGTGCAAGGAACCCAAAGATACATTGCAGCCAGAGGTTTAGGAATATTCCACCCTAATTCTGCCAATCCTGCAACCATAAAATCCCGGCGAGTCCGGTAGCGTTCCTGCACTTCATGCAAGTAACTATCTGGCAATTGCAGTGCAGTTTCTGCTGCTGCTTGCAAGGCGGAAAATATACCGTAGTCTAAGTTAGTTTTTAAAGTGCGTAAACCTTGAATAATCCGGCTGTTTCCTACTACAAAACCGACTCGCCAGCCAGCCATATTGTAGGTTTTTGACATCGTATGAAATTCGACGCCGATTTCTTTACCGCCGGGAATTTCTAATAAACTTGTCGGTTGATAGCCATCGAAAGCTAATTCGGCATAACACAAATCATGAACCAGCAAGATTTGATGTTTGTGCGCGAAAGCAACAATATCTTTGTAAAATTCGCGGGGGGCCGTCGCTCCGGTCGGATTACTGGGATAATTAAAGTAGAGTATTTTTGCTTGTTCGGCTACGCTGTCGGGAATGGAACCTAAGTCAATTACCCAGTCATTCTCTGGTTTGAGGATGATGTTGTGAACTTTGGCACCGGCGATAATCGGGCCGCGAAATAATACCGGATAAGCGGGACTTGGTACTAATACTAAGTCGCCGGGATTGATATAGGCGATCGCAAAATGTGCTAAACCTTCTTTAGAACCCAATAAAGGCAATGCTTCGCTTTCTGGATCGAGTTCAACATTGTAGCGGCGGCTGTACCATTTGGTAATTGTGCGCCGAAAACTGGCAGTTCCTTCAAACGGTGGATAGCCGTGATTTGCAGGATTTTGGATAGCTGCGACTGCTGCTTCTACTACTGGTTGAGGAGTGGCACCGTCGGGGTTTCCCATTCCTAAATCTATTAAATCTAGTCCTTGTTCGCGGGCGCGGGCTTTGAGTTC
>Ga0209490_10005471_pt1 | contig 11568 bp, 14 predicted proteins | sample MAT06_FD_187209 | JGI IMG/M metagenome (GOLD analysis project Ga0209490, IMG submission 187209) | Freshwater microbial communities from Lake Fryxell liftoff mats and glacier meltwater in Antarctica - MAT-06 (SPAdes) (version 2) | ecosystem: Environmental > Aquatic > Freshwater > Ice > Liftoff...
TAGCTAACCTTGTGACCACCCCCCCTACGTCTGACGGTCACAATACTGCTTTTGCAAAAATAATATGGCTACAAAAAATAAAAAAGTTTCGAAAACAGATGAATTAGAAGGAGACGCACTCACACAAGTAGAAGAAACCGAACTCGAAGTTGAGGCAAGGCTTAAAAAAGAAACCCCTATGGGTAAGCTTTTTGCCGAAATACAAAATCCACCCTCTGTTGGTGATGTAATTGAGGGTACCGTTATCGGTCTCGACAAAGCATCGGTCTTTGTTGACCTCCCACCGTTTGGAACTGGTATCATTTACGGTCGCGAATATATTAACGCTCGCGATATTATCAAAAAAGTAAACCCGGGTGATGCAATCGCCGGAAAGGTTGTCTCTCTTGATAATAAAAACGGCTACATCGAAATCTCTCTCAAAGAGGCTCGACAAGCAATCATCTGGAGCGAGGCAGAAGAGGCAATCAAAAACAAAAACGTCTTTGAACTTCCTGTTCAAGACGCCAACAAAGGTGGCCTTATTATGAGCTGGCAAGGAATCGTGGGATTCCTCCCTGCGTCACAACTCAACACCTCTCACTACCCTCGCGTAGCTGACGGCGACAAGGACAGAATTCTCGAGGAACTCAAAAAACTCATCGGTGAAAAAATTACTGTCTCTATTATTGGAGCAATTCCAAAAGATGGAAAATTGATTTTCTCAGAGAAAAATCCTGAGCTTAAAAACAAGGAAAAAATAATTGACAAGTATGAGGTTGGTGATGAAACAGAGGGAGAAATCACCGGCATTGTAGATTTTGGTCTATTTATCAAACTTGAAGAAGGTCTCGAAGGTCTTGTACATATTTCAGAAGTTGACTGGGGCCTTGTTGAGAACATTAAGACAATGTTTAAGGTTGGTGACAAGGTTCGCGCAAAGGTCATTGAAATCAAGGAAGGAAAAATTTCTCTTTCAATAAAAGCTCTCCGACCAAATCCTTGGGTTGAAGCCGAGAAAAAATTCAAGAAAGATGAAACGGTACAGGCGGTTATCATCAAATTCAACAAACATGGCGCGTTGGCCTCAATAGAAGAAGGTGTTTCTGGGCTTGTCCATATCTCAGAATTCGGTAACGAAGCAAAAATGCGAGAAAAACTCTCACTCGGAAAGAGCTACTCATTCAAAATCACCCTCTTCGAACCAAAGGATCAGCGAATGACTTTATCGTTCATAGAAACTAATTAGTTTAGTCAAAATATCACACAAAAAAACCCCGATCCGCCAGGTCGGGGTTTTTGGTTTCAAATTTATTCTTCTCTTTTTATTCTTCTCTTGTTGCAAAGACTGATCTATTCAGCCTATCCGCTGCCCCGCTGTAGGCCCTGTAGAGCCCGACGACCGCAGCAAGGATTGCTGAACCTGTCCATGCCAGGAGCCCAGTCAAGTACCGATCCCCGAAAATGGGATCACGGTAGAAACCAAAGACCAGGCCGACTGCAAAAAGCCATAAGATCATCGCCAGGAAAACAATTGCTGACCGGGGTCTTTCATTGTCCCCCGATCGCGTAACGCCGACAAACAGAGAGTATGGACCGGAAACGCAAAGAACACTCAGGACGAGCATTCCCACGAGTGGTCCAACAACAATCGTTGGGTGCCTTCTGAACCAATTCATACTTAATCCTCCTTGATCAAGGTCAACGTACTTTTGCGTAAGTGACTGGAACATCCAGTTACTTTAACTTCCTTTTTAATTATACCAGAACACGTATTTTTGTCAAACACAAGGGTGTGGCTTACATTTGGAATCTATAACTTCCCGTTCCACTCATTCATGGCCGCATCCTTACCTTTCGTAATCAAAAGTTCTAGTGCAAGATTAAAACTTTTAGACATTTTTGTAAGCACATCTTCATCCTTTTTTGAAAGTTTACCGAGAATAAAGCTATTAACGATTTCATCTCCTGATGGTTTTTTGAGTTTTCCGCCCGGCGTAGACGGTGAGATACCAACCCTCATACGAATGAAACCTTCCGTACCTACGGCTTTTGTAATAGATTCAACACCTCGATGTCCACCTGAACTCTTATTGAAAGAAATCTTGGTACGACCGAGCGGCACATCGAGCTCATCATGAACAACAACAAGCGTTTCTGCGGCCTTTTTACTTTTCACAAACCTTTTAACTGCGTCGCCAGATTTATTCATAAAGGTTTCTGGCAAAAGAGCGGTGATTTTTTGTACACCAATCTTCCCTTCACTGACAAGTGAGTTAGATTTCTTATCAAAAATGAATTCTGGTAACTTATTTTTAACGCAAAATTCACGAACAAGCATCCTACCAATATTGTGGCGGGTGTGTTCGTATTCATTTCCTGGATTTCCGAGCCCAACAAGTATGTACATGCTTGGATTGTAACGCCACACGACCTAAATCTCAAATCCTACATCTAAGATGTTGATTCGGAGCAAAAATGTTTACAAATTCAAACTAAAATAATTTAAATATTAAATTTTAGATTCGGCAACGCCCAAATCTCTTGTGTCAAACGAACAGTCGTACTACAATAACCTGCATGAATGAAAGTTTCTACGATAATCGATCTACAGAAACGACTCCGGTGCGTCCCCAAGGTGGTTTTTGGAAAGAAATTATCAAGTTTACCTTCATTACTCTCCTCATCGTCATTCCTTTTCGCCTGTACATCGCACAACCCTTCATTGTTTCTGGAGCATCAATGGATCCAACCTTTGCGGATGGTCAATATTTAATTGTTGATCAACTTAGCCAGCGTTTTGAGGAGCCGAAGCGTGATTCTGTAATAATTTTTAAATACCCAAAGGACAAAACAAAGTTTTTTATCAAACGCGTCATTGGTCTCCCGGGTGAAACTGTTGAAATTAAAGATGGCGTTGTTACTATCGTCTTAAAAGACGGTATTGCAACCACACTAAGTGAGCCCTTTGTCGCTGACGGCAATAAAAAGCTCGAGGATTTTACAAGTGACCCACTTAGCGCCGATGAATATTTTGTTCTTGGTGACAATCGCCTCGGTAGCCTCGACTCTCGATCGTGGGGACCGGTGACAGCCGACCTCATTGTTGGGAGGCCACTTTTTAGACTTTTACCAGCGACAAGTTTTCATTTCTTACCAGGTGATTTCAGTAGATGATTCTAAATAAAATATGCCGACCAAACCAAAATCAAGATTAACACGTGAACCATCGTATATCGTTAAAGATTTAGACAAAGCAGCTGAGATTGCTCTTTTTTATGGTTTCCAGCCGATCAAAACACCCAAAATTGAAAAAATAGATTTTGATATTGCCAACTCTTTTGTTTCTTCACGAGCCGAGATTACCAAAAATGCATTTCCTCGTCCGGAAGAAAAAACATCAATACTCCGCTCCGCTCTTGTTTGGAATTTGCCGACGGAGCCTCAACCGGTGATGTTCCAGTACAAACGCCCTGTCTCCCAACTTTCAATCAAACGTCCGAGCGACGAGCATCACTATGCTCTTGATATTATTGGTTCTTTTGAAAGCGTTGCAGAAGCTATTGCCATTCGTACAGCGGTAGCTATACTTGCAGATCACGGCCACGAAAAAATCATCGTTGACATCAACAGTCTTGGTGATAAAAACTCAATCCTCCAGTTTGAAAAGGAACTTACTAATTTTTCAAAAAAGTACGGTAGCAGTATGCCACCAGAAGTTCGCCAACAACTCAAAAAAGACCCATTTGAAGTTCTTCACTGTGATCACGAAAAATGGAGGGAGGTTCGAGACAGAGCCCCACAGTCTCTCAGCTTTCTTTCCGAACAAAGTATCGAACATTTCCGAGAGGTTCTTGAATACCTTGAAACACTTGAGATTCCTTACAGAATAAACAACAGCCTTATCGGTCACCGACACTACTGTTCACACACTATTTTCGAAATAAAAAACTCCGAACCAAAAGAAAGCACTCAGGACGAAATTTTCGCTATCGGAACTCGTCATAATTACATTGCAAAACGAGTCGGCTTTAAACGTGACGTACCGATGATGAGCGTAAATCTTAATTTTAAAAAACCACTAGCTACACCTAAGATTTTCTTTAAAAAACAGAAGCAACCCCGCTTCTTTTTTATTCAATTTGGCTCAATAGCTCGACTTAAAAGCCTCACAATTATTGAATCACTCCGTCAAGCCCACATACCCGTCTATCACCAACTCAATGACAATAAATTTGTTGGCCAACTTGCCTCTGCCGAAAGTCTCAAGACCCCATATGTCATCATTATGGGCCAAAAAGAGGCACTTGAAGGTACCGTTGTTGTCCGTCACATGCCTACACGCTCTCAGGAAATTGTTCCCGTTCCAAACCTCTCCCTCTACTTAAACAAACTCTCTCGTGGAGCTAACGCTTGAAAATGAAAAAATCATATGCTAATATCTTTAACCTATGATAAACGTTGAAGTAGAGCGAGGAAATAATGAAAATAGCGTAAGCGTCATCAAGCGCTTTACTCGTCGCGTACAGGGTTCTGGTGTGTTAATGCGTGTCAGAAAAATTCGCTTCACAGAGCGAAAACGATCCGAATACGTAACCAAAAAACACGCTCTCAAGAAAATTGTCCGCCAACAAAAAACTGCCGAACTTATTAAAATGGGTAAACTCCCAGAAAATAAGTACAGCAAATAGCGCCTCCCCTGATGCCGGTTGAAATTAAAAGTACCGTACGAAATGCGCCTCTGCGCCTTGCGTATATGCCAATCAAGGAAAAGGTTCTTGGTGCATCGTATGAACTCAGCCTTGTTTTTGTTGGATCTCGAAGAATGAGAACTCTCAATAGAACGTATCGCAACAAAGACAAGACCACAGATATTCTTAGTTTCTCTCTTACAAAAAACTCCGGAGAAATTTTTATTTGTTTAGATAAAGTTAGAAACCAAATTAAAAAACTAGGTGGCACGCTCAACAATCGTGTTGCTTTTTTGTTTATCCACGGTTTACATCATTTGAAAGGACTGGATCATGGTAGTAGAATGGATAAAGAAGAAATGGCGATCAGATCAATTTTTGGTATAAAGAATTAATATCTTTTAATTCTTTCTTTTATTTATTTTGAGATCGTTTTCCTCACCCTCCCCAGTATTTCTTTGCGTAATGTGCTGAGTTGGATTCTTTTGTAATATTTTAAATGTCCAAAAAAACATCTGTCGGTATAGATATTGGAACATATCAAATCAAAGTCGTCGTAGCGGAAAGCGCAGACTCTGGTAAGGAATTTCCTCGTGTACTAGGTCTCGGTTTTGCCGAGTCTCGAGGCCTTCGTCATGGCTATATTATAAGTGCCCCTGATGCAGCAAAAAGCATAAGCCAGGCGATCGCTAATGCCGAAAAAACAAGCGGTATCAAAATTAAACGTGCATTCCTTTCTGTTGGCGGCATCGGTCTTGAAAGTATCGTTTCAACAGGATCAATTATGGTTTCCCGCGGTGATTCCGAAATTGACGAGCTCGACGTCACAAAGGTTCACGAGGCATGCCAGAAAGAAATTCCTTCATCGATGATTGTAAACCGAGAAATTATCCATTCTATTCCCCTACAATACAAACTCGACGGAAAGCAAGTCCTTGGTAATAACCCGGCAGGACTTCATGGCAACAAGCTCGAGTGTCGAATGATTTTTATTACATACCTTGAACATCATTTACATAATCTAATAGAAGCAGTAGAAGAGGCGGGTGTTGAGGTTGTCGATGTAATGGCCTCACCTATGGCCGCAAGCCTTGTCACACTTAGTAAAAGCCAAAAAATTGCTGGGTGTGCACTTGTAAACATCGGTTCCGAGACACTCACTCTCGCAGTATTTGATGAAAATAAGCCGCACTCTGTGGAGGTTTTCCCCATCGGCTCTTCGAACATCACAAATGACATTGCGCTTGGTTTTAAAATCGCCCTCGATGAAGCTGAACACATTAAGATTGGAGGTATTACTTCTTTCAACATTCCGCGGAAAAAACTCGACGACATTATTGATGCAAGAATAGAAGACATGTTTGACCATGTCGAAAACCATCTAAAAAAAGTTGGGCACGCTGGTCTTCTGCCTGCCGGCATAATCCTTACTGGAGGTGGGGCAAGCATTGGCGGCATTGAAGAAATTGCCAAAAACTCACTTCATCTTCCAGCAAAAGTTTCTGCAATCCATTCTGGTGACCCAGCAAAAAGCCCTTTTAAAGACAGTTCTTGGTCTGTTGCATATGGTCTTTGTCTCTGGGGACTTTCCACGGAGGATTCCGGCGCGCTTCATTTTAGTAAAATTACCAAACACACAAAAAACAAAATTATTTCTTTTGTTAAGCAATTTTTGCCTTAGTTTTAATAAATTCTCGAAGAAATTCCTCTATAATGAGAAACGACGAGCCACTTTGGTCAAGTGTTTTCTTTTGAAATTTCCCTATGGTATCATTGGGCATCTAATATTATTAACCACCAACACCATGCCCCAAATCAAGCCAGAAGTTGAAGCATTTGCACGAATAAAAGTCCTCGGTGTTGGAGGTTCCGGTAAAAACGCGCTCAATCACATGATTAACTCCAAGGTCAAAGGAGTTGAATTCATCGCAATTAATACTGACGCCCAGGATCTTCACAACACACTTGCCAAAAAGAAGATTCATATCGGCAAAAACCTTACCCGCGGTCTCGGTACCGGCATGAACCCAGAGCTCGGACGACGCGCAGTTGACGAAGCACAAGAAGAAGTTCGTGAAGCGATTCAAGGAGCTGATATGGTTTTTGTAACAGGTGGCCTCGGCGGAGGTACCGGCACAGGCGCATCTCCAAGAATTGCCCAAATCGCCAAAGAACTCGGCGCATTGACTGTTGCCGTTGTTACCAAGCCTTTCTTTTTTGAAGGTCTTCAGCGTATGCGAGTTGCAGAACAGGGTCTCGAAGAGCTCCGAAGTGTTGTTGATGCGATTATTGTTATTCCGAACGACAGACTTTTAAGTATCATCGACAAAGAAACAAGCGCACGAAGCGCCTTTGCAATGTGCGACGAGGTTTTACGACAAGCCGTTGAAGCAATTTCTGACCTCATTACAACTCCAGGTGTCATCAACATCGATTTTGCTGATATCAAAGCAATCATGGAAAATGCTGGCCCGGCCCTTATGGGTATTGGAAACGCTGGTGGCGACAAACGTGCTGAAGAAGCTGCAAAAATGGCTATCAATTCTCCCCTTCTTGAACTTTCTATCGCAGGTGCAAAAGGAGTACTATTTTCTATTGCCGGTGGAGACGACCTTACCATGTTTGAAATCCAAGACGCAGCAAAGGTTGTTACCGAATCCGTGGACCCTGGTGCCAAGATAATTTTTGGTACGATCCGGAGCGACGCACTCAAAAAAGGCGAAGTGCGAATTACCGTTATCGCTACAGGCTTCCCAGAAGCAGCCGTCCGTAAATCTCTTTTTCAACACGATGAACCAAAAAGGGTGATCGAACGTGCGCCAGAAGACGAAGCAGAAAAAAAGGGTAAAATTTACAATAGTATTCCAGCGATACAGTCTCTCAGCCAGCCCAAACTAGAAAACACAGAAAAGAAATCATTACCTATGGGTGAAGCCGATGAGGATGATGAGTGGAGTGCAGTACCTGCTTTTTTACGCAGATCTAAGTTGAAATAAAAAAGTAGAAATTGAATACATTGTGCACTTAGGGCAACCCAAATAAATTCTTAACAGCCCCAGTATCCCCCATCGTGCCAAGCACTCTCGTAAATACGTACCATGGGTTTTTGTGCAAAATCTTTACAGATAAAACACATAGGCACTTTTGAGCTATAATAATATCTCTTCACAATAATTTTAATTATATGATATACGACTTAGCAATTTTGGGTGGTGGACCGGCTGGTGTTGCTGCAGGTGTATACGCATCGAGGAAAAGACTTACGACAGTTTTTATCACACCGAGTTTTGAAAGTCAGAGCTCTGTTGCAGATGATATCCAAAATTGGATTGGAACTATTTCCATTAGCGGTCTCGACCTTGCTGAGAATCTAAAAAAACACCTTCAAGCCTACGCCGCGGACATTGTCACTATTCGCGAAGGTGAATCAGTTACGCTCGTTTCAAAAAACGGTGATCATTTTTCTATTACTACCGACGCTGGTTCATATGAAGCTAAAACAGTCCTTATTGCCACAGGTAGCCACCGACGCAAGCTCGAGGTCCCTGGCGCAAGCCAGTTTGACGGGAAAGGACTTACCTACTGTGCATCATGCGATGGCCCACTTTTTGCTGACAAAGATGTCGTTGTGGTCGGTGGAGGCAACGCCGGCTTTGAAACCGCCGCACAGTTACTCGCCTACGCCAAAAGCGTCACACTTATAAACCGGGGTGACGTGTTTCGAGCAGACCCTGTAACTGTGGAAAAGGTTTTGGCTCACCCACACATGAAAGCGGTTACAAATGCCATTCCAAAAAAAATCGAGGGTGACAAATTTGTTTCTTCTTTTACCTATACAGACGAAAAAACCGGAGAAGAAATAACGCTTCCTATTCAAGGTATTTTTGTTGAAATTGGCCTCATACCAAACACAGATTTTATAAAAGACGTTGTGAAGCTTAATACATATAGCCAAATACCCATCGACCATAAAACTCAAATGACATCTGTACCGGGTATTTGGGCAGCTGGAGACTGTACTGACGTACTGTATCACCAGAACAACATTGCTGCCGGAGACGCTGTCAAAGCACTTGAAGATATTTATTTGTATTTGAGGACATAGCTAATAAAAAACACCCCGTATAATTCGTTTTGCGAATCTACGGGGTGTCATCAGTCAAAAAAGACTGACGACAGAAAGACGAGCGCAAAAAGTGCGGTAGCAATGCAAAAATATACTACCGTGTCCCAAATGGGCGAACTCAGGACCTTTGGGACTCTCCCTGAGTTCATTTGTCCATCCTTCCAAGACCCTCCTCCGTATTTGTAGAAACCCACCTATCCTCCTTGTTGAATGAACTGTCGAACACGATACTGAAAAATCAATCCCAAAAAAAGTATAACACGACATTTGAAAATGTCTAGTTTTGTGATTCTTGATACTGGTGGGCGATAGAGGACTCGAACCTCTGGCATCAACAACGTCAATGTTGCGCTCTACCAACTGAGCTAATCGCCCCTGATTTTTCGGCGTTATCAGCCAAAACAGCTAATCGCCCATATATTCTGAAAGCTTCAAAAATACCACACACGCGTATATCTACCAAAACAGCTAATCGTCCGGTGCCTTATGCACTTCTACTTACAACAGGCTATCGTATAACAAGAACGAATTCAAGGAAATTCGAAGCAATATGCATCAATTAAACTCACATGGTCACTGCGGTGTACTCTGGACAAAATTCGAACCCTTTTCGAAAAATTGCGGAAGTGAGAGGATTTGAACCTCTGATACCCTTTCGAGCATGCCGCTTTTCGAAAGCGGTGCATTCGACCACTCTGCCACACTTCCATTATCAAGATAGTAGCTTATTTCATGGTTTTTTTACACTTTTTCAAGAAAATGTTACAGTACAAAGCGTTCTATGGCCCTATCGTCTAACGGTTAGGACAGTGCCCTTTCAAGGCGCAAACCCGGGTTCGATTCCCGGTAGGGTCACAATTCGCAACAAAACGGTTTTCAAAGGCCTCAAATCCTTTTTTAACCTTTGGTTGCAACGTATTTCCAGTTAGCCAGAGTTCTGAAAAGATACATCGAATGATTGCCTCTTTTTTGTGTGGTTTCGTAAAATCGTAATAAGGTACGGTCTTTTTTAGGAGTTCTGAAAGTTGCGTTATGTCTTTCACAGTTTCTGACATTGCGATCTCTGATGTGTGTTCATCATTAAGAAGGTCCTTGATCTGACTTTCTAATCTTTTTTCCTCGGCTGCCATTCCTTCAGGTGTGTAAGCCCCACTCTTTAAAAGATCAATTTTGTTTACCCTCAAGTATTTAAGGTCTTCTCGATCTTTTTTCTTCCTTCTTTCCATTTCCTCTATAGCAGTTGTACGTTTTTCTTCTAATAAAGATATTTGAGTACTGCTTCGAGCGTCCATTTCAGCCAACTCATCTTCGGTGTAGTGAAGTTTAGCTATTTCCACTCCAACCTTGTCAGCAATAAAGTCAAAATTAAAGTTCTTGCATGTATTCGTACATCCAGTGGCACATCGAGAGCTATAATACACAATACCTTTCTTCATATAAGGTGTGTAAATTCGCTGGCAGAGGCCACATCGAACTACGCCTCGTAATGGATGATCTAATTTTTCTGTATAGTGAATACTCGTTTTCTTTTTTCTTAGAAGTTGTTGAACATCATTAAATAAATTTATAGAAACAAGAGGTTCGTGGCTGGTGCCTAGTCCGTAATGACCACCACCTATAGGAACCTTCCCCGTATAAAAAGGACTAGTCAGCATCCGATGAACATGATTTTGACTTATGACACAGTTCTGATTACTCACATGTTCGTAGATGCGATCTATTTCGCAAGAGAAAAATCGCAATCTCTCGGTATTCGCCCACGGGTTACCAAGGTTCATCAGATGTACCTTGGGGAGCACTATAGCCCGAGTAGCCTCGACCCACCAAAAAAAATATTATTTGCAAGAATGTGTCCCCTGGTTTTCTCAATCATCAAGAACATCTCTGGTACCCAGGTGGAATGTTGGTACAGAGAAGATCTTAGGGAAGGCTACGAGGCTACAGTAAAACAACAAGACAAAAGTCTTTACAGCTAGCGAATCACCCACACCGACCCTCGCAGGTCGGTGTTTTCTATAAATTTTATATTATATCGACGTGTGATATAATTTGTACATAATTTTTTATACATGAAAAAAGTAACAATATATTCAACACCAGTGTGCAAGTATTGCAAATTAGCAAAAGATTATTTTTCAGCGAACAATATCCCCTACGAAGAACACAATGTCGCTGCGGACGCCGAAAAGCGAAATGAAATGATCGAAAAAAGTGGCCAGATGGGTGTGCCGGTTATCATTATCGGTGACACTGATCTTGTTGTAGGTTTCAACAAACCTGTCATTGCAAACCTTCTCGGGTTAACTGCATAAACATTCCACCAGAATTTTAGTCGTGATATGCTTCGTGTCTCGCCGCTGTAGTTCAACGGATAGAACAGTCCCGTCCTAAGGGATAGATATAGGTTCAATTCCTATCGGTGGCATATATTTCAAGGTGAGTAAGCACTGCCACAAAGAAAGCGTGGGTGGCATTAAACCCGATATTTTGATAGTATTTCTGACATGGATTTGCAAGATAAGAAGTTTTTTGAGAGGTTAATGGCCCTAACGGAGGAGAACAACACGATCCTTCACAAAATGCGCAGGAATGCGCGTTTGGTGGGAATTGGACGATCTGTATACTGGATTATCCTTATTGGTGTTTCAGTCGGTGCTTACTATTATATTCAGCCGTACTTGGAACAATTAATCACCATCTACGCCGACCTTCAAAGTAGCGCCAATTCTATTCAAAACTTTGTGAATCCATTCAACAAACCGTAGTGGGGCC